>RCUI01000373.1_pt1 | contig 16297 bp, 12 predicted proteins | sample 2166121 | NCBI WGS metagenome assembly RCUI01 (sample SAMN09932700, study PRJNA488358) | compost metagenome | feature: garden; material: soil; isolation source: compost soil in succinic acid-enriched culture | place: Germany: Experimental Botanical Garden Goettingen | collected 2016-01-27
TCCCATTCGTCACGCAGCTCGGCCTGGTTGTTACCGGCCTTGCCGACCCAGGCGCCTTCAGGGTGAAGGGTGCCGGTGACGCGCGGTGACCAGTAGAGAAATAGGGGAACACCGATGCCGCTTGCTATTGCAGTCTTTTCGCTGGCGCCTGATGAGGTCACGCCTTTCCAGGGCAAGGTCACGATGCCGCCGCAGTAGCTGGGGCGATGCAGGTAGACTTGCTGGGTTTTGCGGTTGAAGCGAATCAACAAATGGCGCGAAGTGAATATTTCTAGTCGACTGAAACGTAAGCCATACCTTATGTAAAGATAGGATTTGGATATAGCGAGTGTTCCGAGGAAAATGATGGGGTAGATATGTTGCCAGTATGATGGCTTTTTGGGGCTTGATAGGTGCTCTATTAAATGCATGAAGGATTTCACGCAAAGTCCGGCCTCGATGAGGATGAGCGCTATTATGCTCATGGAGATAATGCTTATGAGGCCGCGTTTCGCCTCCAGCGTGCCGGAACGTATTTCAAGTGAAGTGTCATTAAACACATAAACTGGCCCTCGGGATTTAGGCGTCTGACTGACACAAATGCGTGCGTCAGCCTGTTCTTCATCGTCTTCACTCGCATAAGGTAGTTTCCTTTTTGTTCCTAGTTTTTTTTCAAGTTTGTGATCGTCTTTACGGGCTTCTTCTGGCTCCAGTTTCATCACCCAGCTGCCCCACTCGAAGAAGTACATCACGCGATCTCGTTTATGGCGTTGAACAGTGCGCCGAGCTCGTCGCCATCATTTTTGTACCTCTTTGCCTCGGTGTTTCGACTGAAGCAGCATTGGTTACACCACTTTTCCATAGCATTCTCATCGACAAGCAGGAGTACAACCGTAGCGCCCAAAACAATCACGCCGCCAATCCAAGTCATACGGCCCAGCAGGAGCATGGCGGTCTGGTTAGTGGCCAAGCGTGTAGACCATTGCGTCAGCGTTAAAAAGAACGCTTGTTGCCCTCCGCTTCGAGCTTTTATGGCAAGCCAATTGAAATATGCGCTTGCTTGGGAAATGGCAATCCCACCCTGGCCGATCAAGAGAGCGGTGGTACCACTCACACGGGCGAAGTAGGCTGAAATAAGCAAGTTGCGTTTGTTGAGTGAATACGAGGTATTACTGTGTACCGTCATCGCATCGGCCACATCCCACCCAATACTCACCAATCCCCCCGCAGCCGCCATCCCCGCGCCCCACAGCCGATACCGCCCCAGGCTGATCTGCGCCCCCCGTGCGGTGGCGCTGTTCGGCCCGACATTCGCCAGCGCCTGCCCGGTACCCACTGCCAGCAGTTCCAGTCCTGCCGCCACACTGGTCAACCCCGCCGCAGCCACTTCACTCCAGAAGCGCCGATCCTTGTCGTCACGTCGCCCTTGCAACAGCAACAGGCTGGCCTCCAGCAACAGCAGGCCGCTGGCCACCCGCAGTCGGTAGAACGAGTTGCTGTGGGCATTCTGCAGGCTGGTGGCATAGGCGCTGTCCAGGCGTCGCAGGATTGGGGCGGAAACGCGACCGGAAGATGGCGCCTGGCCCGCTTGGGCAAGTTCGGCCAGGCGCAGGGCCACGGCTTGCTCACCGAGCGAGGCGGTGAGGTAGCTGGCCAGGCGCCGGTGCATCGCCCGATCCAGGCTGTTGGGGGCGCCGGCCCTTGCGGCTTCACGGCCCAGTTGGCCGAGCCAGGCCAGGGCCCCGGCGGCGTTGATATGGCCGTGTCGGGCGATCAGGTCCAGCTGGCCGTCCACCTGGCTGAACAGCGCGGCCAACGCCTTGCTCAGTTTCAGCGCGTTCTCGAACTGCTTCAGGTCGTCGCCCTCAAGGGGCTGGTATTTCAACTGTGTGCGGGTTTGCTCCAGGGCTTCGGCAATGCTGCGCTGGTTGTAGGTGAAGCTGCGCAGGGCCAGGTTGTCGGGGGTCACGCTGTCGGCGCGCCACCAGCGGCTGAGCAGGTCGGCGCCGGCCGGTACGCCCTCCATGCCGATTACGCAGAGGCCGGTCTGGTGGGCGAAGCACAGGCCGTTGATGAGGTCGTCGGGGTCGTAGAGGGCCAGGGCGTCCTGCAGTCGTGGGTGCTGCAGCCAGCTCAGGTGATCCGCCGCCCGGGCTTCGGCCGCGGCCTGGGCCTTGTTACTCTCAATCTCGAACCAGGCCAGTTGTTGCTGCATGGCCGCAAGGTCCACCCGTGGCAGGTAGCGTTCGTCGAACAGCCTGGAAAACTCGCCGGTCTGCGCGCGGGCTTCAAGGTCGCGACGGTGGAGCTCGCTGGTGGCTTCGAGAATCTGTTCCTTGGTGTCTTGCCACCGCTGCGGATCAAGACGCGCCGTCATGGTGTTGTTGCTTTCGTCGAGCCGTTCGCGGATTGCCTGGGTACGTTTGCGTACATGGGCGGCAACCTTGCGCTCACTGAAGTTCCTGTGCAGCTCGGTGAAGGCCTGGGCCACCAGCACCTTGCGCTCGTTGCTGGGCCCGGGGTTGCCCTTGGCGTCGGGAGCCGGGGTGTTTTCCAGCCAGTCCTTCAACTGTTCCAGCCCGGCATTGCGCCAGGCGTTGAGTTCCTGGGTGATGCCGATGGCGTCCTCGACCACGATGGCGATACCGCGGGGGTTGGCCTTGCCGGCAGCGGGTTGGAGCATTTGCTGCGAGGCAACCCTGGAGATCACCTGCGGGCCGCCGAAGAGCTGGGCGTCGAGCAGTTTGCGCAGGGCCGGGTCGCTTTCGGCGGCGAAGTCGACCACCGTGTCGAGCTGGTCGTGGGTCAGCACATGGGGGGCGGGGACGGCGCAGGAGGGAGCGGCGTACTTGCGGATGTCGAGGGCGGGCAGGCTGTCGCGCCGGCGCAGCAGCTGTTGCTGCGCTGCCAGGGTCAGCGGGTCGGGGCTGTAGAACAGCCGCAGTTCGTGCAGGTCGTCGAGGTCGTGGACATTGAACGCCCAGGCGATCTGGCGTCCTGCATCCTGGGCACTGAAGGCCGGGGGTGGTGGGGCATGGGGGAGGCCGGGCTCGGTCAGGGACAGCAAGCCGTTGGCGGCGATGCGGTAGGGCGGGTGCCAGGTGTAGCGGCCGGTGGTCTTGCGTTTTTCGAGGACATAGAGAAAGCCCTCGCGCAGGGTGCGGATGGCATAGCTGGCGTGCTGCAGTTCGCCGACCTGGTGCGGGTGGTGCAGGTGCGCTGGCAGCTCGGGCAGTTGCTGGCGCTGGCCGTGGTTGCCACCGACGACGGCGTAGCGCAGGGGCAGGAGGGTGAAAGTGCGGGTGCAGGTGACGGCGGGGCTGTTGTCGAAGGGTTCGCTCAGCTGTTCACAGAACTTGCGATTGATGGCGAAGATTTCATCCAGGCTGAACATAGGGCGTCCTTGAGCATGCGTGGCACAAGGCACGAACCTTAAATGGCAGGGCGGGGGCAAGTCGTTCCCAGGTGGTCCCAAAAGAATGTAGGAAAGTTCTCTTCTGGCTTGTTCCCCTCTACCAAACACTGTCCTTCCACATCTAGTCCGCTTTGACGATGAGTCCGAATAGGGGGGCGCTGATCATGGAGCACACCCGCCGGTCGCCGTGCGAGGGCGCCGGTAAAACCTCACTGACTCTCAGCCAATGGCATAACAATAATGACAGCTCAAGTTCAGACTCAAAGTGCCTACGACGTGATCGTCGTCGGTTCGGGCGCCGGTGCCATGACTTCAGCCGTGTTCCTTGCCGATCAGGGGTTCAGCGTGCTGATCGTCGAGAAGAGCGACAAGTACGGTGGCACTTCGGCGATCTCCGGCGGCGGTATCTGGATTCCCAACAATCACTACTTCGCCCGCAAAGGCGGTAACGATACGGTCGATCAGGCCCTGACCTACCTCAAGGCCGCTGCGGGCGATCATGTGGACGAAGCGCGCCTGCGTGCCTACCTCGACAACGCGCCGAAGATGATCGAAACCCTCACCCGCACCAGCCGTGTGCGCTACGCAGTGGCGGAGAAGTACCCCGACTACTATCCGCACCTGCCAGGGGCCTTGCCGGGCGGCCGCACGCTGGACCCCGAGTTGTTCGACACCAGCCTGCTGGGCGAAGAGCTGGACAATCTGCGCAAACCTTCACCCTCGACCCTGTTGATGGGCCGCATTGCCTGGACCGCCCGCCACGCCCACAAGGCCATGGCCCGGGGCTTTGGCTGGCAGTTGCTGATTCTGCGGCTAATGGTGCGCTACAAGCTGGACTTCAAATGGCGGCGCAAGAGCAAGTACGACCGCCGCGCCGCCCTGGGCAGTTCGCTGGTGGCATCGCTGCGCCGTTCGTTGATGGATCGCAATGTGCCGCTGTGGCTGAACACCGATTTCTCCGGCCTGGTCAGTGAGCAGGGCCGCGTGACGGGTGTGACGGTGGTGCGTGACGGGCGCGAGATGACGCTCAAGGCACGCCATGGGGTGATACTCGGCTCCGGCGGCTTCGAGCAGAACCAGGCGCTGCGCGAGCAGTATCTGCCGCAGCCCACGCGCATGGACTGGAGTGCCACGCCGCCGGGCAACAACACTGGCGCCGCGCTGCAGGCCGGCCTGGCCCAGGGGGCAGCCACGGCGTTGATGGACTGGGCCTGGTGGGCACCGACCATCGCTGTACCGGGTGAAGAGAAACCCCGTGGCATCTTTGCCGAACGCGCATTCCCCGGTGCCATCGTGGTCAATAGCCTGGGCAAGCGTTTTATCAACGAGGCCGCGCCGTATCTTGAATTCGTTGACGCCATGTACCGCGACAACGAAGTCACCGGCGGCAAGAGCGTGCCGGCCTGGGTGATTTTCGACGGGCACTTCCGTCACAACTACGCCATGGGCCCGCTGATGCCGGCCCAGGTCATGCCCGACAGCCGCCTGCGCAAGGAGTGGCTCAACACCCTGTACTGGAAGGCCGACACCCTGGCCGAGCTGGCACAGATGATCGGCGTCGACGCCGCCGGTCTGGAAAACACCGTGACCGACGTCAACGATTATGCCCGCACCGGTATCGATCCCGACTTCGGCCGCGGCGGCAATGTGTTCGACCGCTACTACGGCGACAGCAACGTCAAACCCAACCCGTGCCTGGCGCCGCTGCGCAAGGGGCCGTACTACGCCATGCGCATGGACGCTGGTGATATCGGCACCAAGGGGGGCCTGCTGACCAACGCCGATGCCCAAGTGGTGCGCGAGGATGGCCAGCCGATTGCCGGGCTGTACGCCATCGGCAACTGCTCGGCCTCGGTGATGGGCACCAGCTACCCCGGTGCCGGTGGCACCCTGGGGCCGGCCATGACCTTTGCCTACGTGGCTGCCAATCACCTCGCCAGCCAACGCTAGGAGCCGCCATGCAGACGTCCGATACGGTTTCAAGTTGCAGCGCCATCCTGGCGCCGTTACGGGTCAGCGACAGCAAGACGCTGAAATGGGATGAACAGTGCGATGTGCTGGTCATCGGCTGGGGCGCGGCCGGTGCCTGCGCGGCCCTGGAGGCCCGCGCCAGTGGCGCCGATGTGCTGGTCGCCGACCGCTTTACCGGCGGGGGGGCCAGTGCCAAGAGTGGCGGGGTGGTGTATGCCGGCGGCGGTACTCGCCAGCAGCAGGCCGCCGGTGTCACCGACAGTCCGCAAGCCATGTTCGATTACCTCAAGCATGAAACCAGCGGTGTGGTCAGCGATACCACCCTGCGGCGCTTCTGCGACCAGAGCGTTGCCAACCTTGAATGGCTGCAAGGCCACGGCGCGCCCTATGGCCACCAGATGCCACCGGGTGGCAAGACCTCGTACCCGGCCGATGGCTATTTTCTCTACTACTCCGGCAACGAGCTGGTGCCTTCACACACTGACACCTTGCCACCTGCGCCGCGAGGCCATCGTACCGTGGGCAAGGGGCAGGGCGGTGCTGTGCTGTATGGCCACCTCCAGGCCGCGTGCCTGAAGGCAGGTGTGCGCCCGTTGCTGCAAGCGGCGGCGCGGCGGCTGGTGCTCGACGGTCAGGGCCGGGTGATCGGTGCCGAGTTGTGGCGCCTGCCACCGGGCAGTGAGGCGGCCAAGACCCACGCGCGCCTCGCTGCCCGCGCCGAGCGCTGGCAGAACCTGGCGCCAGGGTACTGCGACACGCTGCGCCAGCGCGTCAGCAAGCTTGAGCGCGAGCATGCGCAACCTTACCGGGTACACGCCCGTCAGGGGGTGGTGCTCAGCACTGGCGGCTTTATCTTCAACCGTGAGTTGATGCGCGAACATGCGCCGGGCTATCGGCGCAACTTCAAGGTGGGGGCCACGGGTTGTGACGGCAGCGGCCTGCGCCTGGGCCAGAGCGCCGGGGCAGCCAGCGGCGGGCTTGAGCGGGTGTCGGCCTGGCGCTTCATCAACCCGCCGCACTGCTGGCCCAAGGGCATTGTGGTCAACCGCGACGGCAAGCGCTTTTGCAACGAGGAAGTGTATGGCGCCACCCTCGGCCAGCCGCTGATGGAAGAGCAGGGTGGCCGTGCCTGGCTGGTGCTCGATGCCCGCTTGCGGGCCAAGGCCATACGCCAGGCGCTGTTCGGCGGCTACTGGTGGTTCCAGACCGTACCGGCACTGGCGCTGATGCTGATCAAGCCTCGCAAGGGCAAGACCCCGGCGCAGCTCGCCCAGGCCGCCGGCATGCAGGTCGAGGCGCTGAAGCAGGCGCTGCAGCGCAACAATGCGGCGGCCAGGGGCGAAGCCGAGGACGACTTTGGCAAGTCGCCGGGTAGTCGTCAGGTGCTGGACCAAGGCCCGTTTTATGCCTGTGACATCTCCGTGGGCAATCCTGTTTTTCCGCTGGGGGCGCTGACCCTGGGTGGCCTGAAGGTGGATGAAGACAGCGGCGCCGTGCTCGACGCCCAGGGGCAGGCGATTGCCGGCTTGTATGCCGCAGGGCGCACAGCGTTGGGTATTCCTTCGCACCTGTACATCAGTGGTCTGTCGCTGGCGGACTGCGTGTTTTCCGGGCGTCGTGCGGGGGCCGCCATTGCGGGGCAGACCCACAGCCAGGTAGGAGCGGGCGTGCCCCGCGAAGAACCGCAAACAATAAAAGGTGAAATATGAGCGCACGCGTACAAGGTAAAGTCGCCCTCGTCACTGGTGGCGCCAACGGTATCGGTCGCGCCTGCGCGCGCCTGCTGGCGGCAGAAGGCGCGCAGGTACTGATCAGTGATGTCGATGAACAAGCGGGCCAGGCCCTGGCTGCCGAGATCGGCGCAGCGGCTGCGTTCATCCGTCACGATGCCAGCAGCGAAAGCGACTGGCAGCACGTCATGGCGTTGCTGCGCGACCGTTACGGGCGCCTGGACATCCTGTTCAATAACGCCGGTATCCTGCGCAGCGGCTCGGTGGAAGACACCACGCTGGACACCTGGCACCAGGTCCTGCGGGTCAATAGCGACAGTGTGTTCATCGGCTGTCGCGAGGCCATTTCGTTGATGAAGGCCACGGGTGGCTCGATCATCAACATGTCATCGATTGCGGCGTTGGGCGGACGCGGGGACTACCTGGCCTACAGTGCCTCCAAAGGTGCGGTGGCAGCGTTGTCGCGGTCGGTGGCGGTGCATTGTCGTCAGCGCAAGTACCGGATTCGCTGCAATACCTTGCACCCGGACAGTGTGCTCACCGCCATGACCCGCGGTAGTTACCCAGCGGGGATGGACCCGGAGCGCATGACCATCGACAGTGATCCGATGCAGCGGATGTGCCTGCCTGAGGACGTGGCGGCCAGTGTGCTGTTCTTGGCCAGCGATGAGTCACGGGCGATCAATGGGGTGGAGTTGCGGGTCGATAGTGGGCAGTTGTTGATGAGTATCTGATGGGTACGCGACGGTCGCGGGGCAAGCGTGCTCTTACCGGGCGGTAGGAGCGGGCTTGCCCCGCGACCGGGTGTGCTCAATGTCCCTCGAACCGCGCCGCCCGTTTTTCAATGAACGCCTGCATGCCTTCCTTCTGGTCCCTCGACGCAAACAGCAGCGCATTGGCCTTGCGCTCCAGTGCCAGGCCTGCCTCCAATGGCGCATCCATGCCATTGAGGATCACTTCCTTGATCTGTTCGGCTGCCAGCGCCGGCATCGCGGCAATCACCCCGGCCAGCTCCAACGCCTTGGCCTGCACCTGGTCATCGTCTACCAGGTCGCTCACCAACCCTGCCACCCACGCCTCTTCGGCACTGATCGGCTGCCCGGTCAGGGCCATACGCATGGCTTTGACCTTGCCCACTGCGCGCACCAGGCGCTGGGTGCCGCCGATGCCGGGCATGATGCCAATGCGGATTTCCGGCTGGCAGAAGCGCGCGCCACGGCCCGCGACGATCAGGTCGGCGAGCATCGCCAATTCGCAGCCGCCGCCATAGGCGTAGCCGCACACTGCGGCGATCACCGGCTTTGGGCAATGCTGGATCGGTGCCCACACCCGTTCGGTATGGCGTTTGTAGATGTCGATGGGCCCGACCCCGGCCATGCTGTTGATGTCGCCCCCGGCGGCAAACACTTTGTCGCCGCCGGTGAGCAGTATGCAGCGCACTCCAGGGTCATCGGCCAGGGTGGTGAAGTGTTGCGACAGCAGCGCCTGCAGTTCAAGGCTCAGGGCATTGGTGGCCTGGGGACGGTTCAGGCGCAGCAGGGCGACGCCGGGCAGCGGGTGTTCGAGCAGAACCGGTGGGGTGGTGGAGTCGTCCATGGGCATCCTTGTGCGCGTAGTCGTTGACCTCCAGTGTCGTGAGCCACCCGGTGCAATTCATCGTCCGTTCAGACGAAGTACGCCTGCGCGGTTGCCCCTAGAGTGACCCTTGTCAAGCGAACAAGGAGCACGACATGGGTCAGCACGCGGGGTTGGATTACAGCGGCAAGGTGGTGCTCGTCACGGGCGGCACCAAGGGTATCGGCGCAGGCATCGCCAGCGAGTTTCTCGCCGCCGGGGCCAAGGTGATTGTCTGTGCCCGGCATGCGCCATTGCAGGTACCGACGCATGGCAACAACAGTGCGGCGTTCATGCCGGCGGATGTGCGTGACAGCGATTCGCTACAAGCGCTGTTCGATGCGATCCACCACGAATACGGCCGCCTCGATGTACTCGTCAACAACGCCGGCGGCAGCCCGCGGGCACCGGCTGCCGAAGCATCGCCACGGTTTCACGAGAGCATCATCCGCCTCAACCTGATCGCCCCCTTCAATGTCGCCCAGCACGCCAACCGGCTGATGCAGGGGCAGGCCGAAGGAGGCTGCATTGTCTTTATCGGCAGTATCAGTGCCCTGCGTTCTTCGCCGGGTACCGCCGCCTATGGCGCGGCCAAGGCCGGTGTACTGGCGCTGGTGCAGTCGCTGGCAGTGGAGTGGGCACCGAAGGTGCGGGTGGTGGCCGTCAGCCCGGGGCTGGTGCTGACCGAGCAGGCGCACCTGCACTACGGCACCGACGCCGGGATCGCCGCAGTGAGCGCCGGCATTCCTGCCGGGCGCATGGCTGTGGCCCAGGACATCGCCAACGCCTGCCTGTACATCGCTTCGCCACTGGCCGCTTACGCCAGCGGCTGCAACCTGCTGCTGCACGGCGGTGGCGAGCGTCCGGCGTTTCTGGATGCGGCCGAGGTGCTGCCGACCTGATCGACCCCGGCAGCGCCGGCGTGCCGGTCGCTGCCCTCACTTTGCAGGAGACGACTGTGGCAGATCCACAATTGCTGTCCAATGTGAGCGCCCTGGTGGGGCGCCAATACGGGCGGGTGTATGCCTGGGATGAGGTAAACGCACCGATGATTCGCCAATGGTGCGAGATCATGGGCGTGGACAACCCGCTCTACACCGATCCATGCGCTGCCCTTGAAAGTGTTCACGAAGGCCTGATCGCCCCCCCGGGGATGCTTCAGGTGTGGACGATGGAGGGTTTTCACGCCAACAACTATCCACCCGGTTCCACCGACGAGAACCCCTACGAAGTACTCAAGCTGTTTGAAGCGCACGGCTACAACTCAGTGGTGGCGGTGAACTCCGAACTGAGCTTCAACCGGCCCGTGCGCCTGGGCGAAAAGCTCTACTACACCACCCGCCTGGAGTCGGTTGGCGAGGAAAAAACCACCGGCCTCGGCACCGGCTTTTTCGTCACCCTGGTGATGAGCCACTTTGTCGAGAAAACCGGTGGCGATGAGCCGGTGGGCGAATTGCTGTTCCGTGTGTTCAAGTTCCGTCCGGCGGCCCAGGCCCCGGCAGCGCCTGCCAATGAGGCGCCAGTAGTGGCCAAGCGGCCGCTGCCGGGTGTCAGCGACGACACCCGGTTCTTCTGGGAAGGCTGCGCCAAGGGCCAGTTGCTGATCCAGCGCTGCACCGCCTGCTCGACGCTGCGTCACCCGCCAGCGCCGGTGTGCATCCAGTGCCACAGCTTTGACTGGGATACCGTGCAGGCCAGTGGCCGGGGCAGCCTGTATTCCTTCGTGGTCATGCACTACCCGGTGGTGGCGCCATTCGAGCACCCCAACCCCATCGGCCTGATCGAGCTGGAGGAGGGCGTACGCCTGATCGCCGGCCTGGTGGGCGTGGCGCCTGGCCAATTGCAGATCGGCCAGCGCCTGCAGGTGGAGTTCCAAGTCTTCGATGAGCAGCAGACCTTACCGCTGTTCCGACCGGTTGCCGGGCAGGAGGCGTCATGAACTTCGAGCTGAGCGAAGACCAGCGCGCCATCGCCCAAATGGCCGACAGCTTGTTCGCCGATCACTGTGACGACGATGCCCTGCGCCAATGGGACAGCAGTGGCGAAGCGATGATGAGCGATCTCTGGGGCCTGTGCGTGGAAACCGGGCTGCATGCCCTGGCGATTCCCGAGCAGGCCGGTGGCAGCGACCTGGGCCTGACCGAGCTGATGCTGGTGCTCCAGGCCCAGGGCCGCAGCCTGGGCCAGGTACCGCTGTGGCGCCATCAACTGGCAGCGGCAACCCTGGCGAACTTTGCCCTGGGCCAGGCGGCGAGCTGGGCTGAACGGGCCGCATCGGCCGAGGTGATCCTGACCTTGTCCATCGACGCCCGTGCCGGTGCCTGCGGTATCGAACTCAAGGCGCAGCCTTGTGAAGGCGGCTGGTTGCTCGATGGCAGGGTCTCGGCGCTCGCCTTCGGCCAGCAGGCCCAGGCCGCGCTGGTACTGGCCGAGGCCGAGGGCCAGCCACGGCTGGTGCTGCTGGACCTCGGTGCTGCCCAAGTGCGCCGTGTACCGGGCGTACTGACCCATGGCGAGCCGGTGGCCGACGTCGAGGTCCAGGGCCTGCGCATCGGTGCCGAGCAACTGCTGCCGGGGCCGGCGCTGGACTGGCTGGAGCCGCGTGCCCAGGCGGCCCTGGCCGCCCTGCAACTGGGCGTCAGTGCCGAGCACATCCGCCGCACCGTGGCCTACGTCAGCGAGCGCGAGCAGTTCGGCCGGCCGATCGGCAGCTTCCAGGCTGTGCAAATGAGCATGGCCGATGCCCACATCGCCCTCGAAGCCCTGCGCAGCAGCCTCTGGCAGTTGTGCTACCGACTCGATGCCGGCCTGGGCACTAGCGCCCAAGCCCTGGCCACGGCGTACCTGGCCTGCGAGGCCGGGCACCGCATTGGCCATAACGCGCAGCACGTGCATGGCGGTATCGGCGTGGACCTTACCTACCCGATCCACCGTTTTCTCTATTGGAGCCGCGCCCTGGGCCTTGCCCTGGGGGGATCGGCGGCAAGCCTGGAACGCCTTGGCGACTGGCTGGGCGATAACGACAAGCTGGGATGGAAATATGACCTCGAAGAACACTTTGCGCTTTGAAGACGTGCACCCCGGCGACGCGCTGCCGGAGCTGGTGATCCCGATCACCGTGGGCCTGATCGCGGGCGGTGCGATTGCCACCCGTGACTACTTCCCGGGGCACCACGACCTGGAGGCGGCCAAGGCTCTGGGTTCACCGCACATCTTCATGAACATCCTCACCACCAACGGCCTGGTGCAGCGCTTTGTCGAAGGCTGGGCAGGGCCACTGGCGCAGTTCCTGTCGCTGAAGATCAAGCTGGGCGCGCCCAATTACCCCGGCGACAGCATGACCTTCAACGGTAGCGTCGCCAGCAAGGATGCCGACACCGGCACCGTGCAGGTGACCTTGAGCGGCAAGAATTCCATGGGCAATCACGTGACCGGTACGGTCGCGCTGATCCTGCCCTGACAGGCGGAGACACTCAGATGACCGATTCATCGCTAAGCGGGCGCGCCGCCATTGTTGGCCTGGGCGCCACCGAATTTTCCAAGAACTCCGGGCGCACCGAACTGCGCCTGGCCCTGGAAGCCACCTTGAGCGCACTCAAGGATGCCGGTATCGACCCTTCCGAAGTAGAGGGCTTCAGCTCTTACTCGGTCGACAAGGTGCCCGAGTACGAAATCGCCCGCCTGCTCGGTTGCAAGGACGTCAAGTTCTTCTCCCAGGTGCCTCACGGCGGCGGCGCTGCCTGCGGGCCGGTGATGCATGCGGCCATGGCCGTGGCCACCGGCGTTGCCAAGGTGGTGGTGGTCTACCGGGCCATGAACGAGCGCTCCTGGTACCGCTTCGGCACCGGCACCTACGGCTTTGCCTCGACGCCGATCTTCGAGAACGTCAACTACGGCTGGTACATGCCCCACGGCTTTCACACGCCGGCCGCCTGGGTAGGCATGTTCGCCCAGCGCTACATGCATACCTACGGCGCCACCTCCGAAGATTTCGGCCGGGTAGCGGTAGCGGTGCGCGACTTTGCCGCGACCAACCCGGCAGCGTTCTTCCATGGCAAGCCGATCACCCTGGAAGAGCATCAGGCCTCGCGCTGGATCTGCGAGCCCCTGCACCTGCTCGACTGCTGCCAGGAGTCCGATGGCGCGGTGGCCATGGTCATCACTTCGGCCGAGCGTGCCCGCGACCTGCCGCAAAAGCCGGTGATCATCAAGGCCGGGTCCCAGGGCATCACCGATGGCCAGCAGATCATGACCTCGTTCTACCGCGACGACATCACCGGCCTGCCGGAGATGGGCGTGGTGGCCCGCGAGCTGTACCGCCAGTCGAAGCTGGGCCCGGACGACCTGCAGACCGCAGTGATCTACGACCACTTCACCCCGTTCGTGCTGCCGCAACTTGAAGAATTCGGCTTTGCCCGTCGCGGCGAGGCCAAGGAATTCATTCGCGCCGGTCATCACGCCCGTGGCGGCAAGTTGCCGATCAACACCCACGGCGGTCAGTTGGGCGAGGCCTACATCCACGGCATGAACGGCGTGGCCGAAGCGGTGCGCCAGGTGCGCGGCACGGCGGTCAACCAGGTGGAGGATGTCCACAACGTGCTGGTGACCGCCGGTACCGGCGTGCCCACCAGCGGCCTGATTCTCGGCGCGGCCTAAGGAGCAGCACATGTTCGTCGACCTCACCCCCGAACAACAGGCACTGCGCCACAAGGTGCGCGACTACTTCCAGGCCCTGATGACCCCACAACTGCGCGAGCAACTGCGCGGCCAGGAAGGCGGCGAGCTGTTTCGCCAGACGGTACGCCAGATGGGCCGCGACGGCTGGCTGGCCGTAGGCTGGCCCAAGGAGCACGGTGGCCAGGGTTATGCCGCCACCGAGCAGTTGATCTTCTTCGAAGAGGCCAACATTGCCGGTGCGCCATTGCCGTTCGTGACCATCAGCACCGTAGGCCCGGCCCTGATCGCCCATGGCAGCGCGCAGCAGAAGGAGCGCTTCTTGCCAGGCATTGCCGGCGGCGAAATCATGTTCGCCATCGGCTACTCAGAGCCCGGTGCCGGCAGCGACCTGGCGGTACTCAAGACCACTGCGCGGCCCGAAGACGACCACTTTGTGGTCAACGGCAACAAGCTGTGGACCTCGGGCGCGGAGTCGGCCGACTACATCTGGCTGGCAGCGCGTACCGATCCCACTCAGGCGCGGCACAAGGGTGTGTCGATCCTGATTCTCGACACCCAGTTGCCGGGCTTTTCCAGCACCCTGATCCCGACCACCAGCAACCCCACCACGGCCACCTACTACGACAACGTGCGGGTGCCCAGGGACATGTTGGTCGGCGAGCTGCACGGCGGCTGGAAGCTGATCACCGCCCAGCTCAACCACGAGCGCCTGGGCCTGGGCTCCTGGTCGGACAAGATCGCCGGGCTGTTCCGCCGCGTCTACCTGTGGGCCCGCAGCCAGGATGAACAGGGCCGCCGGGCGATGGACAAGGCCTGGGTGCGCACCTCGCTGGCCGAGTGCTATGCGCGCCTTGAAGCCATGCGCCTGACCAACTTTCGCATTGCTGCCGACCTTGAGAACGACCGTGTGGACGTGGCCCTGGCCTCGACCACCAAGGTCTACGGCTCGGAGTCGGCCATCGAGATCCTGCGGCGGCTGGCGGCCATTGTCGGCGCCAACGGCTCGCTGCGCAGTGGCTCGGCGGCGGCCTTGCTGCAGGGCGACCTGGAGTACGAGGTGCGCGCCTCGGTGACCGTGACCTTCGGTGGCGGTACCAACGAGATCCAGCGCGAACTGATCGCCCAGTTCGGCCTTGGCATGCCCCGTCCACAACGGTAGGCCTGGCGGTGTAACCCAACAACAATAAAGGTCAATCTCATGAGCACCATCGAGCAATTTCGGCACGACACCCGGGCGTGGCTTGAGGCCAACTGCCCGCCCTCCATGCGCACCGCCATGGGTGAGGGCGACGTGGTCTGGGGCGCGCAGCGGCCACAGTTCCCGAGCGCCGACGCGCAGTTGTGGTTCGAGCGCATGCGCGACAAGGGCTGGTTCTGCCCCGAGTGGCCCGAGGCGTATGGCGGTGCAGGCCTGAGCGCCGAGCAACTGGCGGTGCTGGAAAGCGAAATGCGCCGCCTCAAGTGCCGACCGCCACAGATCAACCTGGGCGTATGGATGCTCGGACCCGTGCTGCTGGAGTTCGGCAGCGAGGAGCAAAAGCGCGCCTTGCTGCCGCCCATGGCGCGCGGCGAAGTGCGCTGGTGCCAGGGCTTTTCCGAGCCCAACGCCGGCTCCGACCTCGCCAGCCTGAAGATGAGCGCCCGCGATGCGGGTGATCACTTCGTGGTCGATGGCAGCAAGATCTGGACCTCCTATGGCGACAAGTCCGACTGGATGTACGCGCTGGTGCGTACGGATACGGCCGCGCCCAAGCACGAGGGCATCAGCCTGATCGTGCTCGACATGCGCAGCCCCGGCGTGAACCCGGTGCCGATTGACCTGATCAGTGGCAAGTCGGCGTTCTGCCAAGTGTTCTTCGACGGCGTCAAAGTGCCCAAGCACCAATTGATCGGCCCGCTCAACGGCGGTTGGAACCTGGCCAAGCGGCTGCTGCAACACGAGCGCAAGGCCATGTCCAAGTTCGGCGAGATCAGCCTGCCATCCCATGTCGACCTGCTGGCGTTGCTGCGCGAGTACCTGCCGCAACCGCGCAGCCAGAGTGAACTGGTGCTGCAGGGCCGCGCCGTGGCCTGCGCGATGAACGAGCGTGCCTACGACCTCACGGTGCAGCGCATGGGGCAAGCGGCGCAGGCGGGCGACGACATCAGTGGCCTGATGGCGATCATGAAGCTGGTACACACCGAGCAGGAACGCGACAAGTTCGAAGTGCTGCTCGACCTCATGGGTGGCTACGCCATGGGCTGGCAGTCCGAGGCCTTCAACGATCCGCAGTTGAACATTACTCGCAGCTGGCTCAACAGCTATGCCCTGACCATCTCCGGCGGCGCGTCGGAGGTGCAGCTCAACGTGATTGCCAAGCGCGTGCTTGGCCTGCCCGATGCCAAGAAAGGAGTGACGCCATGAACCTGGTCTATAGCGACGAGCAGCGTTTGCTGGCCGACAGCGCGCGGGACTTTCTCGCCGCCCGCAGCCCGGTCAGCGCCCAGCGTCGGTTGCGTGACGAGGCCGGCGGCATGGGTTTCGACCCGCAGCTGTGGCGCGATGCCGTGGCGCTGGGCTGGAGCGCGATTCCGTTTCCCGAGCAACTGGGGGGCCTGGATTTCGGCTGCATGGGCCTGGGACCGATCTTCGAGTCCATCGGTCGCAATCTTGCGGCCACGCCATTGTTGTCCAGCGTGGTGCTGGGTGGCTCGCTGCTGCACCTGGCCGGTAGCGCCGCGCAGCAGGACCGCTGGCTGGCACCGCTGATCGCAGGTGACCTGCGCCTGGCCCTGGCCCTGGACGAACAGGCCCGGCATGCGCCGCAAGGCACGGTGCTGGAAGCCCGTGCCGATGGCGATGGTTATTGCCTTGAGGGCGACAAGTACTGGGTGCTCGATGGCCTGGGCGCCGATGCCTACCTGGTGGCGG
>RCUI01000376.1_pt1 | contig 16266 bp, 10 predicted proteins | sample 2166121 | NCBI WGS metagenome assembly RCUI01 (sample SAMN09932700, study PRJNA488358) | compost metagenome | feature: garden; material: soil; isolation source: compost soil in succinic acid-enriched culture | place: Germany: Experimental Botanical Garden Goettingen | collected 2016-01-27
ACTGTAAATCTGACGGCTCTGCCTTCGAAGGTTCGAATCCTTCTCCCTCCACCATCATTCAGAAAACCCGGCCTGGCGCCGGGTTTTCGCATTTATGGCCAGTGGTCATTTGACACTGTCAGATCTGACAATTGCCCTGCCCCCGCTTTTTCGAAACAGTGAATGCCTCGAATCGCAAGGAGCGCCCTCACATGTTTGAAATCTGGGATGAAAGGGGCCGGGAGCAAGGGTTGACGCTGCCCGAGCTGCAACAACGGCTGCGCCATTATCAGGGTGACGTCATGGTGCGCTATCTCAACCGCCTCGGCCTGCCGAGCACCCTGTTCCTGACCGTTGCACAGGGTCAGGCATACCAGCGCTTCAAGGCAGGCTCCCCCAAACTCGACTGGGAGTGGCTGGCCCAGGCCATGCACGCGGTTCCGAGCCAGCACACCCAGCAGGCCATGGCAGCCCGCTGAGGCCGCCTCAGGCACGAGGGAGAAGCCCCCTCAGCTCCTCGACTATACGTCCAAGCAGTGCCCTGAATTCCCTCAATTCGGCTTCGCACGCCCTCGCCCCCTGCTGGCGTATTTTCTCCTCCAGATGCCAGGCCTGCTGCGCCAGATCCTCGACCATCATCATGGAGATGGTGCCCGCCTGGCGATGCACCCAGTCTGCCAGCGCCTTGTCGTTCTCCTGCACCTGTGCCAGGGATTGCACCAGCTCCTCGCAAAACTGGCCCAGCATCTGCGCTAAGGGCTCACCCGTCCCGAACAGGCGCTGCAACGCGGCCAGGTCAAGCAGACCGGGGGACGGCAGCAGGTGCCATTTCATCAGCATGCCGCGCAGCCCCTCCAGCAGCACCGGCTTGCCCAGCACATCGTTCATCCCGGCGGCCAGACAGCGTTGCCCCTGCTCCGGCATCACATTGGCGGTCATGGCGATGATGGGAAGGGAGGCCAGGTCCCGGGTGGCGCGCACCCTTCGGGTAAAGTCGTAGCCATCCATCACCGGCATCTGGCAGTCGCACAGGATGAGCTCATATGGCTGCTGCTCCAGCATGAGGAGTGCCTGCCCGCCATGCTCAGCCAGATCGCACCCCAGATCCAGCTGCCTGAGCTGACGCCGGATCAGGGTCTGGTTGAGGGGATTGTCTTCCACCACCAGCACGCGAGCGGGCAGCGGCAGGGAGGCCTCTGTCAGGGGCGAAGCCGCATGCAAGGGCGCCACCTCACCCAGGGCGAGATGACGATGACAGACCTCCCGCACCGCCTGCCAGGTCAGGGGATTGCTGTTGAGCCAGTAGACTCCGTCTCGCCGCTGATAGCCCAGCACATTGCCAAGGGGGGCGATGCAGATGCCGTTGTCCGGCAGATCACGCGCCTCGCCGAAGATGAGATCGGCCCCTCCCGGTTCATTCCACGTCTGCACCCCCAGTGACAACAGGTGCTGGCGCAGGGTATGACGCAACCTCTCATCGTCCACGGCCAGGAAGGCCCGCAATCCGGCCAGGAGAGGATCACACTCCTTCTGCCGCTCGAGCCCCAGAGTGACGGAGAGGCCGATGAAGGTCCCCACCCCGGGGGCACTCTCCAGCCTGAGCGTCCCTTCCATCAACTCCGCCAGGGTGTGGCTGATGCTGAGCCCAAGCCCGGTGCCGCCATGGTTGCGGGTGGTGGCGCCGTCGGCCTGTTCAAACGCATTGAAGATACGGGCCTGCACCTCGGCGCTCATGCCGATGCCGGTGTCCTGCACTCCGAACAGCAGCCGCTGTTCACCGGCACTCTGCCACTCCTGGCTTATCGACAGCTCGATAAAACCACGCTCGGTGAACTTGACCGCATTGCTCACCAGATTGAACAAGATTTGCTTGAGCCTGAGTACATCCCCGTTGAAGCGCGCACCCACTTCATCGTCCACCCGCAGATAGATCTGCAGCCCCTTGCGCTCCACCTCGCTGCTGATCATGGTGAGCACATTGTCGGCCAGCTCCCGCAGCAGGAAGGAGGTGGGCGCCAGCTGCATCTTGCCCGCATCCAGCTTGGCGTAATCCAGCACATTGCCGATGAGCTGCAGCAGCCCCTCAGCCCCCTGGTTGATGATGGCGACCATCTGGCGCTGCTCGAGATCCAGCGGGGTAAAACTCAACTGCTCCGCCATGCCGAGGATGCCGTTCATGGGGGTGCGGATCTCGTGGCTCATGGTCGCCAGAAACTCGGCCTTCTTGCTGGCGGCCCGCTCCGCCAGCTCCTTGGCATGGGCGAGTGCCGCCTCCACCTCGCGGCGGCGCCTTATCTCCCGGTGCAGGCGCCAGTAGGCGATGCTGAGGATCAGGATGAAGAGCAGGACTCCGGCCCCTAGGGGGACCAGGGTGCGCAGCAGCTTCTGCCACGGGATACCTTCGCTGTAGTTCAAGGCCAGCCAGGTATTGCGGATCTGCTGTTTCTCCTTGTCGCTCATGCTCACCAGCACCCGGTTGATCAGCGGCAGCAGGGGGGCATAGGACTCCCGCACCGCCACCACCAGTTCGTCCCGAAACGGGGTGGGTGCGACTATGTGCAGGTTGTCGCCGAAGCGCTCATCAATCACCCGGGAGAGCACGGCCAGGTTGCCCACATAGGCATCCCCACGACCGGCGGCCACCATGGCCAACCCCTCCTCAGGGCCGGACACCACAGTGACGATGACATGGGGGATACGTGCCTTCAGCTCGCTCACCAGCATGCGATCGGTCACGATCAGCTGCTTGCCCGCCAGCTCGGCAAAGCCCCCTATGCTGTTGCTGCCACGGGCAGTGGCGATGACCACGGGGAAGGACGCAATAGGCCGGCTCACCTGCCAGCCGGCGAGCCGCTGGCTGACGCGAAGGGGCAGCACTATCAGATCCACCTCCTGGTGGATCTGCGCCTGCAACAGGGCCGAGCGGCTTGGGTCCGTTCGATGGCGATAGGCCAGACCCAGCTTCTCCTTGAACAGGCCGAGGTAGTCGTCGATGAGCCCGCTCACCCGCCCCTGACTGTCCAAAAACGAGAAGGGTGCCCAGCCCTCGAGCAGGCCGACTCTGAGCGGGGGCAACTGAGCGAGCCACTCCCGCTCATCCGGTCGCAGCAAGAAGCCGCTATGGCCTTGAAAGCTCAGGCGGCTATCCCCCAGCCAGCGCCGTTCAAGCTCGGTGCGCTCCTCCACCGTCAGGGCCTGGATGGCGGTGTCGAGCCGCACCCCCAGACTGGGTTTATGCCTGCTGACTCCCAGATGGAGGCTCTCCATCAAGAGGGGGGACTGGGCCACCACGGCCAGCTCAGGGTGCTGCCCGATGAACTCGTTGGTGACATGCAGGTTGCCAATGTAGGCATCGGCCTTCCCCTCCAGCACGGCGCGCAGGGCCGAGCTCGAATCGGAAAACAGGATGCGGGAGACCGACGGATAGTGCAGCCGGATCAGCTTGTCCGTCAGAAACCCGATCTCGACGGCGATCCTGGCCTGACTCAGGCCGCTGACATCCCGAAACAGGGGGCTGTCGTGGCGCACCACCACCACGGTGGGGGATGAATAATAGGGACGGCTGTAGGAGATACACTTGCGCTCGTCGGCGCGAAAGGCATCCAGCAAAATATCGACGTCACCGCGACAGCTCGCCTTATATAGATGACGCCAGTCCGTATAGGCTTTCCATTCGATGCGATAGTCAAGATTCTTGGCCAATAAGGCCATCAGCTCCACACTGAAGCCGCTGCCATTATTTCCATCCCATTGCTGAAATGGCCCCCAGCCACCTTTCAGCACACCCACTTTTATCACTTGCAAAGGGGGTTTGCTGGCGGCGATAGCAGAGTGGCAATATAGAACTAAATTAAATAGCAGTACTAAGGTGGCAAGTCTAAATAATATCGAGGGGTAACACCTCACCCTGTCAGCAAGCTGGGGAACATGTTTCATTTTATTGCTCGGAAAAAATCGGCGCATAAAGTATTATATAATCCACATGTTTAACACCCTGAATATTATTCATTGATTTATATGAGGCTCAATCATGTCTTTCAAAATTATTCTCGCCGATGATCATCCGTTGATACTGGCCGGGATCCGCAGCCTCATTACCCAGAGTCACATCGGTTGCGATATTGTTGCCGAGGCCCATCAGGTTTCTGAATTATTGAAAACATTGCAGCAACATAGCTGCGACCTGCTGATCACCGATTTCAGCATGCCGGGGGATGAACGCTGCGATGGTCTGGCCATGATCCAGCAATTGCGACGGGAATATCCCGAGCTGCCCATCATAGTGCTGACCCAGATACACAACGCCGGTATCTTGCAATCACTTGCCCAGTCGGGGGTGCGCGGCATCATTCTCAAGAAGGCCGTGCTCAATGAATTGACGGAGGCCATTCGCCAGATAAAGACAGGCCAGCACTATACAGGCAACTCGGTCAACGCCGTGCTGGCAGAGGCCGGGTTGCTGCACCAGCCCCCCGCGGTGCAGCTCACCCCCAGGGAGAACGAGGTAGTACGCCTGCTGGCCAGCGGCATGTCGGTCACCCAGGTGGCGGAGTACCTCAATCGCAGCGTCAAGACCATCAGCACCCAGAAAAAGAGCGCCATGCTGCGGCTCGGCCTGCAAAGCGACAGCGCCCTGTTTCACTATGCAAAAGAGATGGGACTGTAATAAGGGTTAATTGATGGCCACATCGATGATGATGGTGATATCACCTTTATAAGTGCTGCCAAAATATTTCATCATCTCTTGCACGGATTTCTTTTCCACGACGAATCTGAATGGCCTATTACTATCAGCCAATATTTTATGATATGCATACAGGTCTTTCTTTCCTGCATAGATAGGCCATTCCTGATTTCGGATGCCGGTGCCATATACCTTGACTGGTACTTTATGGCCATTCTTGTCGTTCTTTATCTGACAACCATCCCCCTGTGCATTCAGATATTGGCAGCTCAGGCTGGCATGATAAGGCACTGCGACCCAGAAGCGCGCCGGCAACACCGCATCCAGATAATCCGGGGTACGATACATCCAGTGAAGCCATCCCCCAGGGGGCTGCAAGACGACGCGATTCCCGCCGGCCGGAAAATCAATCTTGATCTGATGGCGAACCTTGATGGTGAAATTCACGGTCAGCTGAGTGTCCGTATAAGTGCCGGCGCCGAAATCGAAGTCCAGGTTATGCCCCATGGATAATGTCAGCTTGCCGGTATAGGTGCCATTTTCCATCGCCAGTGGATTGGGGGCTTTCAATTTATACCCCAGGTAAATCGAACTGATATTGAGATCCTTGCCCACCGAGCCCGTGTTTTGTCCATGGCAGCGGCCACCGGATGCGCTGGCGGACTCTTTGACGTTGCGATAGACGAACAGAGACGAGCTGTTCTTCCATGCACTGACGTAAGCACAATCCCCTTTTTCCGAGATAGTGGTGTCTGCGGGCACCGAGCCCACATTCATCTCGGAGCCGACCGACGTCACGATAAATTTGAGGGTGTAGGAGGCTCCCCCGCCCTGCTTGACCAGGGTCACGTCACGGGCGCCCGGAAAACCGAGATAGTGCACTCCCTCCCGGCTGTCACTGCTCTCCTTCACCTTTCGCTTGATATTGGCATCGAACCGAACGGCCTGGGGCGTCTCCACTGTGGCCGTGGTGCTGCACCAGAAACCGGGCGCGTCCGGAAACTGGGTGCAGGGGGTGGTGTTGATAAACTTGGCTCCCCCCGCCTCATAGGTCGCCGGGTTATATTCCGCCGTCACATTCAGGGTGGCGCCCTGGGCGGCCCCCCCGATCAACAGGGCCAGCCACCAGCAACAACGCCTCATCTCCATTCTCATCTTCGACTCCTGTTCGAGGGCCTATTGGCTGGCCCAAATTTCGGGGCTGCACACCAGATCCCCCAGCAACAACAGATCCTGCTGACGCTCGGTACGGGCCGTATCCAGCGCCAGATCGCACTGCTGTGCACCATGGAATTCCACCTGCAAGCTGGGGTTTCGCTCGCTCATCTCCACCGCAAAGAAGCCATCGGCCTCGCTGACGGTACGCCCCGCGTGGTTGACCACCATGGCCCCCTTGAGCGGTGTCCCCTGCCCATCCAGCAGGCGACCTATCACTGTCACCGTCTTCATCACCCGCACCCTGTGATAGGCCACCCCCCCCTTGTTGAGGTGATAGGGCAGCAGGTTGGGGCGAATGGTCACCGACGGTGACTCGGCGCCCGCCATGTCCAGCTGTACGGCACCGCCGCGATAGGCGGTGACGGGCACCAGGTTGCGGCCGGGGCGCAGCACCACATTCCCTCCCTGATCGTCATAGGCGCGCAGGGCCAGCTCGGGAAGGTCGGACTCCAGATCCACTATCATGCCCGCCTCATACCCCTGGGATTGACCTGTCAGGGTCAGGCTGCCCTCATCGCCAAAGGCCAGGGTGCTGTCGAGGTTGAGTCCGCCACTCAAGATCCGGTTGTAGGAAGATGAGAGCAGGTGGGCGTCGCCACTGGCGAGCGCCCCCTGAAAGCGGGCATGGCCCGCCATCCCGACCCCATAGCTGTCTGTGGTCAGGTTGGCCCCGACACTCTGCAAGGCGCCCCACTCCAGCCACTGCTGGTAACCGAGGGAGGCGTTGCGCTCCTGCCCGCCGGAGCGGGAGGTCCGGCTGCCAATGCCGATGGCAAGCTGGCTGCGCTCTCCCCCAAGGTTCATGCTCAGGGAGAGCATGCTGCCCCTGTCCCGCGCATTGTCGGTGCTGATACTGCCGGGGCGGTCGAACACCGTCAGGTTCCAGCTCACCCCCTGGCCGAGCAGCTCGCCGTTGTAACGCCAGCCCAGATCGGCCCCCAGCCCCTGCCCCTCCCGGTACGCCAGATAGAGGTTGGCGGAGTGATGCTCATCGAGTCGCTGCTGCAACGACAGGTTGCTCTGGGCAAGGTCACGCGCCTCCCCCCCCCGCAGCTCCTGATAGCGCTGCTGCTGATGACTGAGCACCAGGCTGCCATCCCCATAGTGATACAGCGCCTGCAGATCGAAGCCGGTGCCCACCCCCTGGGTCGCCATCAGGTTGCCAAACAGCCGCCACTGGTTGCCCGGGCTCCAGTCCGCCGAGAGACCATGCTGCCAGCGCTGGTCTATGTACTGGCTGGACGCCCCCAGGATCACCGAGGGGGTGAGCAGGTGGTTGAGCATGACGCCGCCGCTCGTGCTCTCGGGGCGCTTCTCTTCCCGGTCGCTGAGCAGCCGGGTCTGCTGGCCCAGAAACAGGTTGAAGCGCCAGGCCTCCTCCGGGTTTTGCCAGTTGCCCGGTTTGTAGATCATCTCCCGCCGCCGCTCGGTCACCTGGCCATCTTCCAGCACCCGCAGCTCCACCTCGTAGATGCCGGTGGGCAGCACCCGGGTATCCAGGGCCTGCAGCCCAGAGCCCACCTGCTGGGAGTTGATGAGCAACCCATCCTTGTAGATCTCGACCATGCCGGGCCGACTCGGGGTGACATAGAGCGGGACAGTGCTGGCCTTGCCCTGCTCCACCAGCAGGGTGTCCGAATCCCCCAGCATGACCCCGAGCACGGTCGGCGTGCCGCCGCCAAACTGGGCAGGCTGGCGCACCAGCCCCTGGGCATAGGGGGAGAAATAGCCCAGCCGGTAGAAGCGCCCCTCTCCCTCATGCTCGGCATAGAGCTGCTGCACATGGTGCTGGGCAGGCTGGCCGGAAAACTGGCTCAGCTCCCCTTCCAGCAAGGGGGTCCACTGGCCGAGGCTGCCCTGGGCCGTCAGGTTGTAGCGGCCGCTGCGCTGCTCTTCCTCCCCCAGGGTCAGGTTCAGCTGATGGCGCATCAGGGCGCCATAGCTGCCCGCGGCAGGCAACTGGTGGTAGCGGGCCTGCTGTGATCCGCTCTCCACCCGGGTGGTCAGCACCGAGAGCTGGGAGTTCTCCAGGCTGTACTCCAGGGCCAGCACGCCATTGGCACACTCGCCCTGGCACGGGCCCAGGCGGTGGGGCACGGCCAACACCTCGACCCAGCGCTGGCGTGTGCGCTCGTCCAGCTCACTCTCGTGGCCGTCGGTCAGGGTCAGCAGTTGTACGCTGGTGTCTTTGCCCAGCACTATCTCGCCCTCCCCCAGCAGTTGCCCATCCACCAGGATGCGCACCGCCAGCGGGACGTCGAAGAAGTGATCGGCAAAGCCATCAGGCAAGTCTTGGGCTTGTTGCAACACATCGAGGGGCTGGGTGGCACGACCCTCAGTCGCCCAGACAGGCTGGCCCAGCAGGGCCAGGGCCAGCGCCAGCAGGAAAGAGAAATAGGGCACGGGTCATCTCACTCTTGGCATCAGCGCAAACAAAAAAGGCTCCCCCGATACAGGGAGCCGAACTTAATCGCCGTCATTTGCTTAGGGCTTTTTGGGCGCTTCCGATTCAAACATCATGTTCACCACACCCTGATAGTTGCCGGGCTGATAGCCGGCCACAGGGGCGTCGGCGGGGATCACTTCCAGTCCCAGCAACTTGCCGGTCTTGGCATCCTCTGCCTTCATCACCTCGACTGAGGTGGTCGACAGGGCGACACCACCCACCTTGATGGTCAGGGGAATGTTGTCGTTGCCGCTGGCCATCACGGCCGGGTTGGTCAGGTAGCCGGTGATGGCGCCTATGGTGCTCTTGGCATCCAGCTGCTTGCTCAGCGTGTCCAGCTTCTTGGTGTAGGGGTTGTAGGCCAGCTTCTGCGGCGTGCTCATCCAGTTATCACCACCGGTCGGCTGCACATAGAAGGCCTCGCTCGGGATCTGGGCGGTCACTGTGACCTGATGTTCAATGCGTTCTGCCGCCATCAGATGGGCCGATACCAGCATCGCCAGGGGCGCAACAATCCATACTTTCATTACTCTCTCCTCGGTCATAAACAAGAAACATCAGTGTCCAATCACCATGTTTCTACTCTGGTCACCCTCAATCAGCGCAAAGCGATAGAGGTGATCTTTCTGTTTCACAAGTTGCTTCTTCATGTTCGGCAACAGATGAATTTTTCCTGGTGCTGAACAGTTTTTCGCCCGTCCATCACACTCCTCGAAAAAGTCCAACACTATGGTGGCATTGCCGTTATTCACGACAGTGGTCATGGTGTCGGCCTCTATCAATTTCGTATCAAAGCGGGTCTCTTTTGGCATGACAAAAATAATGGCACCGAACCCGGTCAATATATTTACGCCGGCAGAGACTTGTTGCTGAGCATCAATACTCTGGTCATCCATATCGAATCCATCCTCTTTCCTGGGCAGCACGGGAATAAAGCGAACTCTGAAATAGCGCTCCTTGTCCCGCGCCCCCATATAGAGCAAGCGGGTAGCCTGTACCCCTTTAGCCGGGATGATCAGGCGCGACGGGCTGGCGATCAGGGCCCGGTTGCCTTCGGTCAGCTCCGCCGACTCACGGGGCTGGCCGGCGCCGTCATAGGTTATTTCGTGAATGGCTACCTTGACGAAGGCGGTGGTATCACCCTGATTTCGGATCCGTTTCAAATAAGTTCCCTGCTGACCTGACATATAGTCAAAAAGGGTGCCTATGCTGATTTCGGCCGATGCCGATACGCTGCCGCTGAGCATCAGCAACAAAATAAAAAATAGGTTTCTCATCTTTATTCCAGACTGAATTTATTGCGACACTATTTCTTGAACAAGCTATTAATGAGCCGTTCGAATATCACTGGGGCCAGTTTATGCAGCATGCCGGGGGATGTTAATCGGAATAATCCTATATTGAATTTCAGGCGGCAGGCTAATTATCAGATAATTCCTACAGCTGCCGGGTGGCGGCACCCTGTATTATGCGCAGCCATCCATCGCCATCAGGTGAGAGCCATGTTTGCGTTCAAAGAAGAGTATCCGATGAGTGCCATGGCCACGATGGCCATGGCGGATGTCGCCGTTCCCTTTTACCAGCCGATCATAGGTCGGGACCGTCAGGTCAAGGGCTATGAGGCGCTGGCCAGGCGCTGGGATCCGGTGGCCCAGTGTTACAAAGGCATCGATTTTGCCTCCCTCAGCCAGGACGAGTCCCTGCACCTGGATATCGTCATGCTCAGGGCCATCATGCGCGACCTGCCCGTGCTCGCGCAAAAAGGCCCCTATACGCTCTCCATCAACCTCAATCCGGCGCTCTCCAGCCCGACCTATCAGAACCTGTTGCTGCTGGTGCTGGTGCAGGCACGCAAGGTGGGGATCGACATCTGGTTCGAGGTGCTGGAATACGCCCGGCTGGAGAGCCAATACAGGGAGCTGATAGAGGTGCTGCGCGCCCATGGCGCCCACATCGCCTGCGATGACTTCGGCTCCCGGGAGTGCAACTTTCAGCGCCTGATGGCCCTGCCCTACGAGGTAGTCAAGCTGGACCGCTCCCTGCTGCTGCAGGCGGCACGCACCTCACACGCCTTCAAGATGCTGGTGGGCCTGGTGGCCTACCTGCAGCGCCTCGGCATGGCCGTGGTGTGCGAGGGGGTGGAGACCCAGCTCCATGTCGAGATAGCGAACCGCCTCGGCTGCGACTATCAGCAGGGCTACGCCTACGCCATGCCCTCCCCCCTCTCCCGCTGGTCCTAGGCACCCGGGACCAGAGGGTCAGCCGGGGCTCCTCTTGCCCTCGCGCTTATTCAGAACGGCCAGGCCCCTACCACCACAGGGCCTGGCTGCCCCTTCCTCTTCTTCAGGCTGTGAATGGACTCACACTTTGGCTCATTCAGAGCCCGTTTCAGATCAGCATCTCTATAATGGGCCCGCCTGGGCCTCTTCGGTGTCCTGGCATAACCTGTTGATGCTACGGAATATTACAATGAAAAATAGCCACAAGACCCTGCTCGCCGCTGCCATTTCCCTCGGATTGATGGCAGGCTGTCACAGCAACAATGACTCCAAGGCCCCAGATCCCATGGTTCGCTTCGCTACCTTCAACCTCTCCTTCGATCGCACCGCCCCCGGCATGCTCTCCGGCGAACTGGCCCTGGACCGCGCCGCCCAGGACGCCCTGCTGGCCCGCTACCAGGAGGGCGACACCAGCCTCGGCAAGGCCGAAATAACCCAGGCCAAAAACGTGCAGCAGATCCGCAATATCGCCGAGATAGTGCAGCGCACCCGGCCGGATGTGTTCCTGCTGAACGAATTCGACAACGACGGCAAGGGGGAGAGCACAGCCGATCTCAAGGCCTTCAACGACAACTACCTGGCCCATGCCCAGCACGGCGAGGTGCAGGCCATCAGCTACCCGGTGCTGCAGAATTTCGCCACCAACACAGGGCTGATGAGCGGTCATGACCTCAATCTGGACGGCAAGCTGAGCAGCGGGCCGGACGACGCCTGGGGCTTTGGCAACTACCACGGCCAGTACGCCTTCGCGGTGATGTCGAAATATCCCATCGACACCAAACAGATCCGCACCTTCCAGCACTTCAAGTGGAAGGACATGCCCGGCGAAACCAACCCCGTCATCGACGACTGCAACAACCCCAGGGCGCCGATCCCGGCCGGTCGCCAGTGCGGCGAGCCCTGGTATGACGACGCCGCCTGGGCGCAGTTCCCGCTCTCCTCCAAGAACCACGCGGACGTGCCGGTGCGGGTCAAGACCGCCAAGGGGGAAGAAGTGATCCACTTCCTCATCTCCCACCCGACGCCCCCCATCTTCGGCAATGCGGCGCGCCACAACGTCAAGCACAACAGGGCCGAGGTCGCCTTCTGGCAAGACTATGTGGAGAGCGCCAGCTACATGGTGGACGATGGGGGCAAGGCCGGTGGTCTGCCGGCGGGTGCCAGGTTCGTCATCGCCGGGGATCTCAACGCCGATCCGCAAGCGGGTGACGGGGATCTCAGTGCCATCCAGAACCTGCACAACCATGTGCTGGTCAACCAGGCGGTCACCAATGGTGCCCTGATCCCGGTCAGCCAGGGGGGCCCCGAGTGCCTCGCGAGCCAGCCGGATCAGTGCAAGCGCAACAACAACCGCACCACCCCGGAACGCATCACCAGCAGCAGCGGCCTGCAGCTCGATCACCTGATCCCCTCCGCCAACCTCAATGCGGTGGCCTCGGGCGTGTTCTGGCCCGCCAGCTTCGAGCCGGGTTATCACCTGGTTTATGACGCACAGCTCGGCATCGCCAAGGGAGTGAGCTCGGATCACCGCCTGGTGTGGGTGGACGTCGAACTGGACAAGTGATGTTCAGGATCACTCAATGAAAAGCGGGGCCATGATGGCCCCGCTTTTTTGCATCTGGCGCTAGACCAGCTTCTCTACCCGGGCCGGCAGCCCCTGGCGCGCCGAGGATCCGATGGCCCAGTCCACCAGGGGATAACGGCCGTGACGGCTGGGATCCAGCACCGCCAGATCGTTGAGGTTCACCCCGGCGCCGCGCAGGGCGCTGGCCGCCACCGGCTGGCCGTCTACCCAGTGCTCCCTCGCCCCCAGCTCCTTGTGGCCGAAGCCGTGCTCGATGGCGATGGCATCTTCCTGCACCCCGGCCACGCACTCGGCCAGCCCGATCACGCTGCCATTGGGGGTGCTGACCCGCACCCTGTCCCCGCTCACTATGCCAAGGCGCGCCGCCGTCTCCACGTTGAGCCGCACCCCGTTGCTGGGGTGCACCTGACGCAGGCGATCCGAGCCGATGCTCATGGAGCTCATGGTGTGGGACTTGTAGCTGGTGAGCAGCAGGGGCCACTGGGCCGGCTTGAACGCCTCGCTCAGCGGCGTGCCATCGGCGAGCTGGGCCCGGAAGAAGCGCGGGGTGCCGCTCAGGAACTGGCCGCTCTGGCTGTGACGCCGGCTGCCCACCGCCGGGTTCCACAGCATCAGCGGCTTGGGCCAGCGCTTGCTCGGCTGCCCCGATTCATCGCGCCCCTTGGCCACCGGCTCGAAGCGCCCGCCCCGGGCAAAGAGGTAGGCGGCGCGACTCGCCTCCTCCGCGCTCAGGGTAGCGTTGAGGGTCGGCATAATGCGCTCCACCCCGGACCAGGCGAGGTCCTCAGGCCCTATGGGAGGAACCGGTTCACCCAGATAGGCGACGTTGGCCGCACCATAGAGGGAGAAGTCCGCCGCCTTGTGAAGACCGTGCAGCTTGCCATCCGCCCCCTCGATCGCCCCCTCGCCAAAGCCCGGCAACCCCAGGCGTTTCGCCACGGCGATAAGGAAGGACTCCATGCAGACCGGATCCCCCGAGGCTGTCTTGACGACGCGAGGCTCCACCACAGGCCAGCGCCCGGTCGAGACCTTGGTCATGACCCCGTGCCAGGCGGTGGCCCAGCCCCAGGACTCGTAGGTCAGGGTGTCAGGCACTATGTAATCCGACAGCGCCGAGGATTCGTTGATGAAGCTGTCGATGCTGACAATGAGCGGCAGCACGGCAGGGTCCTTGAGCTGCTCGCCTATGGCATGGCTGAGCCCCGCCTGACCGTAGAGGGGGTTGCCCATGTGGTTGATCCAGGCCTTGGCACGGTAGGGATAACCGCTCACCGCCGCGGTCAGGTGCTCGCCGAGCAGCGGGCCCGAGATGGGGAACCAGGGCTCGTGAGCCGGATAGGGGTTCTGCCCCGCCTCTTTCTTGCGGCGATATTCGGAGGTCTTCTCGTAGGGGAACTTGGAGCGGGAGAGGAAGACGCCAGCGGGTTTCACCATGCCCGGGAAGCTCGCCAGATCGTAGCGCGGCCCGGCGCCGAAGGGGTCGAACTTGCCGCCGCTCGCCACGGCGCCGCCCCGGGCGTTGAGGTTTCCTATCATGGCGTTGAGCATCATGATGGCCCAGGCCGAGTAGAAGCCGTTGGCGCTCATGGTGCCGCCGTGGGTGATCACCGCCGCCCGGGTGCCGTGGCTGGTGAACTCCCGCGCCAGCTCCTTGATGTCGGCCACCGGCACGGCGCACTCGGCACTGTATTGCTCGAGGGAGTGCTCCCGGCTCGCCTCGGCCAGCAGCTGGAAGCTGCTCTTGACCGCCAACTCCCCGCCCGGGGTCGAAATGCTGCGCGCCACCCAGAGTCGGGCCCGCTCGCAACGGCCGGCCGGGGTCAGCTCGTCGCTGTCCGCCTCCATCACCAGCACGGCATCCCCCTCGCCATAGGCTTCACCGCTGTGGGGCAGCCCCAGATCGCTGGCGTGCAACATCTGGCCGAAGCGGGGGTGGGATTCGTCGCAGACCACCAGATGGCTGGCGTTGCAAAAGCCGCGATAGCCAGCCCGCTCGGCCGCTTCTGCGTTAGGTGCCGCCAGGAAGGACTTGGCGTAACGCTCGTTGTCGATGATCCAGCGCAGCATGGCCATGGCCAGGGCCGAGTCCGTGGCGGGCCTGATGGGCAGCCAGCGGTTGGCGGGGGCGGACGGCAGGTTCACCGTGTTCGGCAGGCTGGGGGCCACCACCACGTAGGAGAACGGCTTGTCCTGCCGCGCCCGCCCCGCCGCCAGCTGGCGGGACTGGCGTTTGAAGGGGTTGCCGGACTGCTGGGGTGAGGTGCCCATGAACAGCAGGAAGTCGCTCTCGTCCCAGTCCGGCTTGAGGTGGGCGTTCTTCTCCAGATCGTCCAGCAGGGCGCCGGCCCCGACCCGGAACGACAGGCCGCAGTAGGCGCCGTGGTTCGCAAAATTGCGGGTGCCGAAGCTGTTGAAGGTGAAGCGCTTGATGAAGGCATCGCGCCCCTCGTCCGAGGCGTTGCTCACCAGCAACTGGTTGGCCCTGGGGCCATATTCCGGGTTGGCGGGATCGAGCGGCTCGGCGAGGTTGCGGATGGCTCTGAGCCCCTCGACGCTGCCCTCCCCGAACAGATCGCCCCCCTCCACCACCTCCTCGATCAGCTGCTCGAACGGGATGCTCTGCCAGCGACCGCTGCCACGGGGGCCGACCCGCTTGAGGCAGCGGGTGACCCTGTGCGGGCTGTCGAGCTGCTCCAGCATGGCGTTGCCCCGGGCGCAGGCGGTGGAGCGCCCGTCCAGCCCCCCTTCCTGGTAGCCGCTGGTAGCGAGCAGCGCCTGCTTGACCGGCGTCTTGAAGTCGATGTGGTGCAGGGCCGAGAGGGGGTGATAGGGGTTGCCCAGGATGCGCACTATCCTGTCGCTCTCGTTGTCGATGCGGGCCCGCACCCCGCACAGGGTCCAGCAGCCGAGGCACATGGTGTTGGCGAGGCGCTGCGCCGGGTTGGGGTGAAGTTCCCCTCCCTCATCGACCCTGTACTCCACCGCCAGGGAGTTGCCGTGGATGGGATCCCGGGTCGGCTTGCCCGAGCTGCCGGTGGCCACTCCGCTCGCCACCTGCTTGAGGGTGTCGCTGTAACCGGCCACGAAGAGCCCTGTGCCCCCGGCGATGGCGGCCCCTTTTAGAAACTTGCGTTTGCTGTGATCCATCAGAGTGCCTCGCGAGCGCAATGGGTGGTGGCTGCCTGGGTGGCAGATGAAGTTGTGACGGATGGCAGAGCCGGGGCGCGCACCAGCTCGGAGAGCGCCACCAGCAGGGCCAGCAGCAGGCCGAAGGTGCCGAGGATGCCGAGCACCCCGGCCGGCCCCCAGGCTATCTGGTAGAGATAGACGCCGGCCCCGTATTTCGGCGCCAACTGCCCCTGGATAAGCACCAGCCAGCGCAGGCCCCACACCAGGTGCAGCGCCAGCAGCGCCACCACCCAGGATTGCAGGCGGGTGGAGAATCGGTGCCCCGCCAGCAGCAGCAGGCCGAGCAGGCCCAGGGTCAGCAGCAGCCAGTGGGCCGCCAGCCGCCAGCTAGGATCCAGCCGATAGAGGGCACTCGCCTCAGCCGCCGAGGCGCCGCCAAACAGGGCCCAGCCCAGCAGGGAGAAGGCGAGCAGCGCCAGGGTCGGGCGGATCTGGCGCAGCAGCCCAGCCTCCGTGCCCTGCTGCCAGCCCGCCAGCAGGCGGTTGAGCAGCAGCAGGGCGCTCTGGGCCGCCAGCAGGGCGCTCAGCGCCAGCAACCAGGGGAGCCAGGGGGTATGCCAGAGCGGGCGCGCCTGCACCGCCATGGTCTCGAGCCCGGTGTAGAGGGCTATGCTGAGCCCGCTCAAAGCCGTCATCAGGGCAAGCGGCTTGCGCCAGGGCTCGCCGGACCAGTTCCCCAGGCAGAGCAGCCGCGCCAGGGCGGCGACCCTGTCATGCTCCTCGCCGCGCCGGGCCAGGTTCGGCCTGAGCAGCAGCCAGCCGAGCAGCATGGAGAGCAGGCTGAACAGGGGCAGCAGGTAGGCGCCATACCACATGATGGAGGTGAAGCGGGTCTGGGCGTAGAAGTGCCAGGCCCGGGCCGGCTGGTGCAGATCCGCGGTCAGGG
>RCUI01000379.1_pt1 | contig 16223 bp, 15 predicted proteins | sample 2166121 | NCBI WGS metagenome assembly RCUI01 (sample SAMN09932700, study PRJNA488358) | compost metagenome | feature: garden; material: soil; isolation source: compost soil in succinic acid-enriched culture | place: Germany: Experimental Botanical Garden Goettingen | collected 2016-01-27
ATCGCAGGCTGGCGCCAGCGGCTACATCGGTTTGCCGTAGCCGCTGCCGAGGCACGAGGCTGCGATCGGCTGCGCAGCAGTCGCCAGATGGCGCAATGGTCATGAATGCACGACCGCTGCGCGCTCGATCGCAGGCTGGCGCCAGCGGCTACATCGGTTTGCCGTAGCCGCTGCCGAGGCACTTGCACAGCAATCGCTTCGCAGTCCGAGCATCTATCAAACCACCTTGCGCAACGCCGGCAACCGCACCAGCGACCAGCCCGCCTCGGACTCCGCCAGGGCCAGGCGAACACCGTCGACCGGCAAGGTATTGAGCAGGGCCTGGGCCAGGTCGCCCACCATCCAATTGGCGGTATTGGAGGCAATCACTCGACCGTCGGCCGACACCAGTACCGCCTGATGCTCCAAGCGCATCAGGCTGCGCACCAGCAGGCGCTCGACGTTGTGCAGCGACAGGTCCAGCCCTGCCACGCCAATGAAGCGCTCCTGCACGTAGATCGGCATGGTGAAAGTCAGCACGTACATGTTGGTGCCATAGAGGTCCACATAGGGCCCCTCGACCGCACTCTTGCCGGTATCGCGAGGCCGCCGGTACCAAGGCATTTCGGTGTAGTCGTAGTAGTTCTCGCGGCGGCGGTCGAAGTTGGGGCGCAACGGCAGGGTCTTGCCGCCATCGGCCAGGTACCACCACTCCAGGTGCATTTCCCGGTCGGTCAGGCAGTTGGGCTCGACGATCACCCCACCACCACAGCCAAAGGCCCCGGTGGCAAGCAGTTGCTGGTCGATGGCCGGACGCAGCGAGGCCAAGTCACGAGCAGAAGGCTGGCGCCCCTCGCTCAAGATCCGCTCCCATAGATTTCGGGTTTCTTCCACCAACTGGCGGACCTGACTGAAGATGGTCCCCAGGGTGCTGTCCAACTGCTCGGCGCAGACAGACAGGGGGTCGTTATCGCTCAGGGCAAACATGGCATTTCCTCACGCAGGTTCGGCTTTCTTCTTATGGACGCTGCAACGCAATGCTGTTCAGACCACTTCCGTTTCGGCCAGCAGCTCCAGCCGCAAGCTGATCAGGCGCTTGATGCCGCGACTCACATGGGCCTCGGCGAGGGCGCCGGCCAACACCGAATCGCCTGCGACCAGGGCCTGGTGTATGGCCCGGTGTTCCTGTTCGACCACCGCTACCTCGCCACCACCGGCCGCCTCGAGCCACAACAGTTCACCCACTTCGGACTGCAGGCGCATCTCGGTGTGGGTCAGGCGCAACGATTGCGCAGCGGCCGCCACTTCGATGTGAAAGCGCGCATCGGCCCGGTGCCGGGCCAGGCGCGAGCCGGCCTGCTTGAGTGTCTCGATGTGCTGGGCGATGCGTGCATGCTGCTCGGGCGAGCTGCGCTTGGCCGCCAGGCGCGCGGCAGTACCGGAAATCGCGGTCTGCTCATCGCCCAGGTCGCGCAGGTCCGGGCCACTCATGTCACGCAGCTTTTGCAGCAGCAACGCTTCGGGCAACTCCACCGGCGCGCAGACAAAACTGCCGCCGTTGCGGCCACGCCGAGTCTCGATCAGGCCGCGCTGGCGCAGCACCACCAGCGCTTCACGCAAGGTTACCGTGGCGACCCCCAACTGCAGTGCCAATTCCGATTCGCTCGGCAACTGCTGCCCCTCGGCAAACAGGCCCAGCTCAATGGCCTCCACCAGCCTTCGCGCCACCTCATCGGTACGCCCTTCCTGGCGCAACCTGATGAAGGCGGTATTACGTGCAGTATTCAGGGCAGTCATTGCCTCTCCCTATCAAGCCGTTGCCAGACGTGGCGCATGCCTGGGCTAAAAGATTCATTTTTGCATCTTATAGCGAACAGCCAGTCGTCCGATACCGATTAATTGCCCATTTTTTGGCACGAAGGGTCATTTTCAGGGCAGTTGGCAAACATCAAACTTTAAGATATGGTTTCATATGTATAGCAGGCCGACACGGACACTGCTGCGCCTGCCCAGCGATTTTCCAATTACAAAACGACCAAGGAATACGCCATGCAAACCAAACTCCTGATCAACGGCCAACTGGTCGAAGGCCAAGGCAGCCCGTACGCCGTCTACAACCCCAGCGAGGGGGCGGTGCTGGTGAACATCGCCGAGGCCAGCAGCGAACAGGTCGATGCCGCCGTTCACGCCGCCGACCAGGCGTTTGATGCATGGTCACAGACGCCTCCCAAGGAGCGCGCCCAGCTGCTGCTCAAGCTGGCCGATCGCATCGAGGCCCAGGCGCAGACGCTGGCCCGCCTGGAGTCGCAGAACTGCGGCAAGCCCTATCAGGCCGCCCTGAACGATGAAATCCCGGCGATTGCCGACGTGTTCCGCTTCTTCGCCGGTGCCAGCCGCTGCCTGTCCGGCTCTGCCGGAGGTGAATACCTACCGGGCCACACTTCGATGATCCGCCGCGACCCGCTGGGCGTGGTGGCCTCCATCGCTCCCTGGAACTACCCGCTGATGATGGTTGCCTGGAAGCTCGCGCCTGCCCTCGCCGCCGGCAACTGCGTGGTCCTCAAGCCATCGGAACAAACCCCGCTCACCGCTCTGGAGCTGGGGCGCATGATGGCCGACCTGTTCCCGGCCGGTGTGGTCAACATCCTCTTCGGTCGTGGCCCAAGCGTGGGCGAGCCTTTGGTCAACCACCCCAAGGTGCGCCTGGTCTCGCTCACGGGCTCGGTGGCCACCGGCGCACGCATCATTTCCAGCACTGCCAGCAGCGTGAAACGCACGCACATGGAACTGGGCGGCAAGGCGCCGGTGCTGATTTTCGACGATGCCGATATCGATGCCGCTGTCGAAGGCATCCGCGCCTTCGGCTTCTACAATGCCGGCCAGGACTGCACCGCCGCTTGCCGCCTGTATGTACAGCAAGGCGTATACGATGCCTTTGTCAGCAAACTCGGCGACGCAGTGGGCAGCCTGCGCATGGGCCTGCAGGATGATCCGCAGACCGAACTCGGCCCGCTGATCACCCGCGATCACCTGGAACGCGTGGAAGGCTTCGTCGAACGCGCCAAGGCCCTGCCGCACATCCGCGTAATCACCGGTGGCAAGCGCGCCGAAGGGCCAGGCTTCTTCTTTGAGCCGACGGTGCTGGCCGACGCCCGCCAGGATGACGAAATCGTCCAGCGGGAAGTGTTCGGCCCGGTGGTCAGCATCACCCCCTTCACCGACGAGGCCCAAGCCCTGGCCTATGCCAACGACTCGGACTACGGCCTGGCTTCATCGGTGTGGACCAACGATGTGGGCCGCGCCAACCGCCTGGCCGCCCGCCTGCAGTACGGCTGCACCTGGGTAAACACCCATTTCATGCTGATCAGTGAAATGCCCCACGGGGGCATGAAGCAGTCCGGCTACGGCAAGGACATGTCCATGTACGGGCTCGAAGACTACACCTGCGTGCGCCACGTCATGTTCAAGCATTGAATCCCGGCGCGTGGCGCACCTGATCGGGGCGCCGCGCACCACGCCAAGGCATTGGCAGCAGCACCGATTGCACAGTAGCGCCTGATGAAACCGCCCGAAAACGGGCCCTCGACATAAAACATATAAAACCATAGGCAATATGGCATGGGTTCTGCTTTCACTCCTGCCTGCGTCTGAAACCAGCCGTCATTGTTACCGTTCGGCACAGCGGCGGTAACGGCTTACGAGGTGTACCACCATGCTTATCACCGGCATCAAGAGCCGCCCGGTCTACGACCGGCTGCAACCCATGACAGGCGGCCTGCGCCACCTGATCGCGGGCCAGGGCAGCGGCGGCGCGGCCATGCTGCGACTGCTCGCGGACATGTCCGAGAACCAGCGCCACAACAGCACCCTGCTGTATTCCACCGAGTCGTTCTCTGGCCACAGCCATCTGCAGGCCCTGCAAGACGCAGACGCCGCGGGCCTTGAAGTGTTCGCCAGCAACCAGGCCCTGATCGACGCCCTGCGCGAGCGCCTGGGTGATGCACACATGGGTACCCGCCTGTACCTCAGCGGCTCGGAAAGCTTCATCGGCACCGCCATGCAGGCCGCCAACGCCGTCGACCTGAACCGCGACGAAGTGCTGCGCGAACACAGCGGCACCCTGGTGCGCCGGGTCTGGTGCGCGCACTGCGACACGTACACCGAAAACGTCACCCAACGCGTATTTACCTGCCCGGGCTGCCAGCTCAGCCTGGTCGTGCGTGATCACTACTCCCGTCGTCTGGCCGCCTTCCAGGGCATCAAGGCCGATGGCGAAGTCCCAGGCGAACTGCCAGCTGCCGAGGAGCTCGACACATGAATACCCATAACGGCACCTTGAGCGTGCGCGTCGCCCGGATCGAGCAACTGACCCCGGAAATCAAGCGCTTCACCCTGGTCGACCCCGACGGCAAGCACCTGCCCGCCTTCTCCGGTGGCAGCCATGTGGTGGTGGTACTGGAAGACGGCGACAAGACTCACCGCAACGCCTACTCGCTGATGAGCTCGCCCTACGACTCCAGCGCCTACCAGATCGCCGTGCGCCGGGTCAGTGACGGTCGCGGCGGCTCGCGCCTGATGCATGACAAGGTCGGCGAAGGCGACCTGCTGCAAATCCTGCAGCCGGCCAACCTGTTCCCATTGGCCAAGCACGCCCGCCAGCATGTGTTCATTGCAGGCGGTGTCGGTATCACCCCGGTGTACTCGCAACTCGAGGAGCTGCACGTCAAGCAGTCCACCTTCGAGCTGCACCTGGCTGTGCGCGGCCCCGAGCACACCGCCCTGGGCCAAGAACTGCAGGCCCGCTACGGCCAGTGCATCCACCTTTACATACAGGGCCAGCAGCGCCTGGACATCCGCAGCGTACTGGCCGGCAGGCCGCTGGGCAGCCACGTCTACGTCTGCGGCCCCGACAGCATGATCGACGACACCCTCGACAGCGCTCACGCCCTGGGCTGGACCGACAGCCATATCCATTACGAGCGTTTCGTCGAGCAAGGCTCCACAGGCCAGCCCTTTAGCGTCACCCTTGCGCGCCAGGGTGTAACGATCGAGGTGCCGGCCGAGCAATCGCTGCTCGAAGCTGCCGAACAGGCTGGCTACAAAGTGCCGTACCTGTGTCGGGGCGGAGCCTGTGGCTATTGCGAAACCGAAGTACTGGAAGTCGATGGTGAACTCGACCATCGCGATGACTGGCTCAGCGAGGACGACAAGCTGAGCAAGCGCAAATTCATGCCGTGCGTCTCCCGCGCCAACTGCAGCCGCCTGGTCGTAGACCTCTGATACAGGACAACAACAAAATGACCGCATTCAAGCCCATCGAAACCTACGCCGACGCCGGCAGCGACCACACCTACAGCAACAGCCGCGAAGCGATCGTGCGCCTGCCCTTCCCTTACCCGGAAGACCAGTACATGTACTCGATGAACGTCGAGCCCCATGTGCCGTTCGGCCAAGGCGCGCTGCGGGCGCAGTTCGACATCGACGAGCACTACATCTCCGAGTGTCACCACCGCGCCCAGACCCTGGACAGCGCGCCCGGTGTTCACTACGCCGCGCTGCCGCACATGATGGAAGCCCAGTGGGACCTGCTCGAACTGCTGATGGAGTCGTACTCGCGCGATTTTCCCGAGCACTTCACCCTGGAGAAGAACGGCAGCCAGTGGCACTGGATCAACCGCCCGCTGCAAATCGACGACACCTTCACCTTCGGTGACGCCAGCACCTTGCCGATGGACCCGATGGAGTACATCACCCGTCAGGCCCAAGGCGAGTTCATCCTCCTCGAAGAGCGCGACGAAACCCTGGTAATGGGTGCCGGCATGGCCACCCAGCGGGCGGATTACTCGCTGCGCTTCAACCTGGGCATGAGCTTCATGGAGTTCCACGGCCCGGTGCCCAAACTGCATGAAATGGGCATCCTGCAACGCGCCCTGAAGTTCCTCCTGCGCCTTCGCCCCGGTCACCCGGTGCGCCGTACCAACTGGTCGATCACCGTCAACCCGCGCCTTGAGACCTCGGCCGAGACCCTGCCGGACTGGGCACCGGAGCGCACCATCGTCACCCCGGAAAACGCCGGCGAGCTGGTCAACCTGCGCATCGAACTGCAGCCGCTGCACCGCCTGCCGCGCAGCAACGCCGTGCTGTTTCCGGTGCGCACCTACCTGGTCAGCCTCCAGCAACTGGCCGAGTTCGCCCCGCAATGGGCCAAGCGCATGCACCGGGTAATCCGCGACCTGGATCAGGAGTTGGTCGACTACAAGGGCTTTACCCGTTATCGCGACGCCATGGTCAGCTACTTGTCACAGTTCGACGACGGCACCCCAGTCGACGAAAGCCAGCAATAACACACCTTGCGAGCGCGCCCCGAGGGCGCGCTTCCAACCACGACAAGCCTTGCCACTCACGGATCACCTCATGAAAACAACAATACGAAACTTCCTGCCCGAGAGCTGGAGTCTGGTGTTCTCCGCCGCCGGTTCCGCCTATGGTGTCGGCTTGCTGGGCCTGTGGGCCTTGCCCTTTCTGATCAGCGCGATCATCCACGACCTGCAACTCAATGAAGCCCAGGCCGGGCTGCTGATGTCGGCCGAATTTGGTTTCACCATGCTGGCCTCCTTGCTGATCGCGCCATTCATGGGCCGCGCGCCCCGACGTACCCTGGCGCTGGTCGGCACCGTGCTGGCGATTGCCGCCAACCTTGCCAGCGCCAACATCCAGGACATCTACACCCTGGCCGCCGTGCGCTGCCTGGCGGGCCTGGGTGCCGGCCTGGCCCTGGCCTGCGGCAACGCTGCAGTGTCCAGCGCCAAACACCCGGACCGTATTGCCGGGCACATGAACGTGCTGTCGGTGCTGTTGATGATCGTGGTGATGCTCGGCTACGCCAAGGTCATGGCCTTGTATGGCTTGTCAGGCCTGTACTACGCGATGGCCGCAACCATGGCGGTGATGCTGCTGGCTATTCCGGCCATGGCCCAACGTGCGCCCGCTGCCGAACCCTGCCCGTTGGCACACGCTGCCGGTAAAGGCTCGGGCAATATCCTGCTGAGTCTGCCGGCGATCTGCATGATGCTGGCGATGTTCGTGTTCCAGGCCCGCGACACCATGGGCTGGGCATTTGTCGAGCGTATCGGCACCATGGTCGGCTACAGCGGTGACGAGTTGGGCATGCTGCTGTCGTTCCAGTCGTTTGTCGGCTTGATCGGACCGCTGATCGCGGCCATGGTCGGCAAGCGCTTCGGCATGAGCACCCCGGTGATCCTGGCAATCCTGCTGACCGGCGGCACCAGCCTCAGCTATGTCCTGGGCGAACACTCCAAGACCCTGTACACCGCCGGTGTAATGACCATCTGCATTACCTACTTCTATGCCCTGAGCTACCTGACCGGCCTGGCTGCAGCCCTGGACCGCGAGGGTCGCGTGGTGGCTGCCGCCAGTAGCTTCCTGAGCCTGGGCCTGGCCGTGGGCCCGGCGATCTCCGGCGGCTTGATCTCGTTGGGTGGCTTCACTCTGGCAGCCTGGGGCATTGCCGTGACCGTGATACTGACCTTGCTGCTGGTGATCGTCCCGCTGGGCAGCATCCGCCGTGAACCTTCCACCCTGGCGCCCGCAGTAGCGCTCTAGGCGCCAGAAACACCACCGCTACGCGCCGTCGCCAGCGGCTACAAGCACCGGGCCTGTAGCCGCTAGCGCCGGCTGATCACGACCTCCAGGTATTCGCTGGGCACCACCAGTGACGAGGCGCCTGCCACGTTGTGGTCGTTCAGCAATTGAGTCAGGTCGGTTTCCAGGGCGCTGGCGCTGACCGCTTCCAATGACGCAAAGGCTTTATGTACCGGGCCGTACCAGGTCCTGAACACGTCGATGAAATGCGCCGCCGAGCGATAGCGAAAGTTGAACTGTTGGCGGCTCACCGTGATGTTGCCAAGGGTGTCGGCGAACAGACTGCGCAGCTGTTCTTCATCTCCCCAGCGTGACGGCGGCTGCGCACCGGCAGGTGGCGGCACATGGCGCCCGAGGGTCTTGAACATTTGCCCGATAAAACCTTGTGGTGTCCAGTTGGCCAGGCCAATCCGGCCGCCCGAGCGACAGACACGGCCAAGCTCTTGCGCCGCTTGAGCCTGGTCGGGGGCGAACATCACCCCAAACGTGGAGACCACCGCATCGAAAGCGCCATCGCCAAACGGCAACGCCTCGACATCGGCTACTTGAAACTCGACGTTCAAATGTTCTGCCTGCGCGCGCGCTTCACCTCGTTTCAATAACTCGGGCACATAATCCGTCGATATGACCCGACAGCCGCGCCGCGCTGCAGCCAGCGTGGCGTTGCCATTGCCGGCCGCCACATCGAGTACCTGCTCATCCCAGCGCAAATCGCAGGCTTCGGCCAAGCGCTCGCCAACCAGTTGCAAGGTTGTGCCGATCACCGCGTAGTCGCCGCTGGCCCAGGCAGCCTGCTGACGTGCTTTCAACGCATTCAAATCCAGGGGTGTGCTCATGGCATGCACCTTCGTCATCGGCGCGCGCCTCACCCTGAGTCGATCAACGCGCCACTTGTTGTCATTGGGGGTTTTCAAGCCATGGCGGTGGCTTGGACCAACGCCACCGACCAGCTAAACGCTATCCCCGCGAGCCGGCAAGCACGGGTGCTTGCCAGGCAAGATCTCTTTGGTACATCCCTATAGCCTTCACGCATATAGCGGTGAAGGCACCCCTGCTGCTACTCGAATGATCCAGTACGCACCTCGCCACTGCGCACGTAGTGGGCAATCAGCGCCCCGCCTGGCGTGCAGATCGAGTCTGCCAAGGTAAAGGCGGCTGGCTGGGCGTTGTCATCGAACAAGCGCTTACCCTGCCCCAGCAAGAGCGGAAAGATCATCAAGCGCAGCTCATCCACCAGCCCGGCAGCCAGCAACTGGCGTACCAGGTCACCGCTACCCTGGGTCAACAGGTCGGCGCCCGGTTGTTGCTTGAGTGCATGGATCGCCTCGACCAGATCGCCCTGCAGCCCATGGCTGTTATGCCACTCAAGCGTATCGGCATGATGGGTGGCGACGTGCTTGGGCACGCGATTGAACACATCGGCGATGAACTGGTTCTCGGGTGCAGTCTGGTGCGGCCAGTAACCCGCAAAGATGTCGTAGGTGCGCCGCCCCAGCAGCAACTCGAAGGGCTGCGCAAACAGTGCGTCGATGGCCTGGCCAAATACCTCGTCTGCATAAGGCACGATCCAGCCGCCCAAACAGAATCCGCCACGGGTGTCTTCTTCAGGCCCGCCAGGCCCCTGGATGACACTGTCCAGGCTGGTGAACGCGGCAACGGTAAGCTTGCGCATGGTGTTCTCCTCATGGGTGCATGTGCAGGTACAGGTAGTCGAACACCGAGCAGCCAAATCGACAGCGCGATACCGGTCACAAACACCTGGTCAACCGCCATCGTCCTTCTGGACGCTGGCCCGGCTCTGCTACCCTGCGTCTTCTGCGAATACGCCGCGCCGTCTGCCGAGGTCTTGCATGCCATTGTCCAGCCACACCGAAACCCTTTGGATCGACACACCGCACGGGCGGCTGTTCTGTAGCCGCTGGTACCCCGCCCAAAGCCCGGACAACGGGCAAAAGCCGCCGATCATCCTCTTTCACGACTCACTGGGCTGCGTCACGCTGTGGCGGGATTTTCCCCAGCAACTGTGCCAGGCCACTGGCCGTGAAGTGATCGCCTATGACCGCCTCGGCTTTGGCCAATCGGATGTATATCCGGGGCCACTGCCACTGACGTTCATTCGCGACGAGGCCGAGCGCTTCTTCCCCTACCTTGAAACGGCCTTGCAGATTGAGCGCTTTGTCGCCCTGGGCCATAGCGTCGGCGGCGCAATGGCCGCAGCCTGTGCCTCGCGCTTTCACCAACAGTGCGCGGCATTGATCACCGTCGCAGCCCAGGCATTTGTCGAAGACCGCACCCTGCAAGGCATCCGCGAAGCACAGGTGCAGTTTGCCCAACCTGGGCAAATGGCCCGCCTGGAGCGATACCATGGCACCAAGGCGCCCTGGGTGTTCAATGCCTGGACGCAAACCTGGCTGGGGGAAAATTACCGTCACTGGACCATCGAACACTCGGTCGATGCCATTCATTGCCCCCTGCTGGTCCTCCATGGCGAGCACGACGAATACGGTTCAGTGGCGCACCCGCAGCAATTGGCCACGCTGTCGAGTGCGCCGAGTGAATGCCTGATCCTGGACGATTGCTATCACGTTCCCCATCGCGAGGCACCGGATGTGGTACTCAAGGCCGTGGGACGTTTTCTCGACGCCCATCCGTAGCCGCTGCCGCCAGGCTGCGATTGGGCGCAAAGCGGGCACACCGTCCCGGCCTTCAGGCTGACACGTACGGCGAGTAGTCCACATACCCCGTGCCCGAACCGCCGTAATAGCTGGCACGGTCCGGAACAGCCAGGGGCCAGCCATTTTTCAGGCGGGCGACCAGGTCAGGGTTGGCAATGAACGGCTGGCCAAAGCCGGCCAGGTCGATCAGCCCGGCGTCTACCAGGTCCTGGGCACGCTCCAGGGTCATGTCACCGGCCAGGATCAACGCCGTGTGCCCCAACTGCGCCTTGCAGTGCTCAAGCAAGCTGCGCAATGCCTGATCCCGGGCGGTGGCGCTCTCACTGGCGAGGAAGAAGTGGGTCTGGTCCATGACGTGTACATAGGCGATGCCACGAGCGCCCATGCCTGCACACAGTGCCGCATAGGTCTCATCGATCTCAGGGTAGAGCGGCATGTCGAACAGCTGCCCATAGGGCGAGATGCGAATACCCACCCGATGGGCGCCAATCCTGGCAATGACTGCATCGATCACTTCGAAGACAAAGCGCAGGCGACCTTCCAGGGTGTCGGCGCTATAACGATCGGAGCGGTCATTGACCAGGGGGTTGAGGAACTGCTCGATGAGATAGCCGTTGGCGCCATGGACTTCAACGCCATCGAAACCGGCTTCAATGGCATTGTGCGCGGCCTGGGCGAAGTCCTCGACCACCCGGGCGACTTCCTCGGTGGTCAACGGGCGAGGCGTCGAAGTGGCGACAAAACCGGGTTCACCCTCGGGGGTATAGCCGAAGGCTACTGCCCCCTGGGCGGCCTTGCTCGTGGCACTCACAGGTGCTTTGCCGTCGAGCTGGATCGAGGTATGCGACACGCGCCCCACATGCCACAACTGGGCAAACATTTTGCCGCCGACGCTGTGAACGGAGTCAGTCACCAGCTTCCAGCCCTGGATCTGCTCCGGGGTGTAGATGCCCGGATTGAACAGGTAGCCCTGCCCTTCACGGGAGATCGGCGTACCTTCCGAAACGATCAGGCCTGCCGTGCCGCGCTGGGTGTAATGCAGCGCCACCTGTTCGGTGGCGATATCGTGCGGTGCCCGTGAGCGGGTCATCGGGGCCATGACGAAACGGTTGTTCAGCGCCAATCCGGCAAGGTTGCAAGGAGCAAACAGGTCAATCATGTAGGGGGCCTCTTGAATAGGCTTGCGCCTGGGGAGTGATGAGGCCATGGTAGGGTCTTGCCAAAGCAGCCACAATCAAGCCAAAACGCAAAACATTATTGCCATTGCAGCAACCAGAGTCCCTTCAATGCATCTCAAGGCCCACCGTTTCTTCGCGATGGTGGCGGTAACCGGGAGCTTTTCCGCCACCGCCCGCCACTTCCAGGTACCTGCCTCGTCGGTGTCGCGCTTCATTGCCGCGCTTGAACGCGAGGTGGGGCAGCAACTGCTGTACCGCAACACCCGTGCGGTGAAACTGACCGACGCCGGCCAGCGCTACTACGTGCAGATCCGCGAAGTGCTGGAGCTGCTCGACACCGCCAATGAAGACATCAGTGGCAAGGTCGGCGACGTTCGCGGCCTGGTGCGCATCAATGCGCCGGTCGCGTTCGGCCACCTGCATATCGTCAAGCTGCTTGATGGCTTGTACCGGCAATACCCCGACCTGACCGTCGAGCTGACGGTCACCGATGCCTTTATCGATCCGGTGCAGGAAGGCGCCGACCTCACCTTCCGGGTGGGCCACCTGCAGGATTCAGGGCTGATCGGGCGCACACTCTGCGACCAGCGATTCGTCCTGTGCGCCAGCGCCGAGTATGTGCAGCGCTACGGTAAACCTGCCGTTCCCGAGGACCTGCAACAGCACTGCTGCCTGGTCTACAAAGGAACCGGTGGCGCCCAACGCTGGCATTTCCGCCGCCCGGGCACCGAGGCGACTACGATCATCGACGTGCAAGGCCCGCTGCGCAGCAACAACGCTCAGGTACTGGTGGAAGCGGCGCTGGCAGGCCGGGGCATTGTGCTGTTTCCTTCCTGGCTGTTTGACAACGAGCACTTCAGGAACAAGACCTTGGTCCAGTTGTTGCCTGACTGGGAAGGCTCGGTGGATGCAACGCCCAGTCAGATCCACTTGATCTCCCCGGAAAACCGCCTTCGCTCGCAAAAAGTACGACGGGTATGGGACTACTTTCTCGACGCCATCGGCTCACCGCCGTATTGGGACAATTTGACGTGAGGCCACCTTGCCCCCCATTTCAGGTGGTGGCCGGGAATTTTGTTAGCTTGCTAACTTTATGCCCAGCGCTTGCGCCGAGTGCGCTGCGAAAAACGGGACAACCCAAGGATCGAACGCATGAGCCATACCCGCCACCTGGCCGCATTTCTAGCGAGCCTGAAATACTCAGACTTGCCCAACGAGGTGCTTTCGCGTAGCGAAGACCTGTTCCTTGACTGGCTGGGTTCAGCCCTGGCCAGCCAAGGCTCGCACCCGATCCCGTTGTTCGAGCGCTACGCCGCGAGAATGGGACCGGCCGACGGCCCGTCCACCCTCCTGGTCAATGGCCTGCGCAGTTCGCCGTACTTCGCAGCGCTGGTCAACGGCGCCTCCTCGCACCTGGTGGAGCAGGACGACCTGCACAACAGCTCGGTGCTGCACCCGGCCACCGTGGTCTTCCCTGCCGTACTGGCAGCGGCGCAGGACCTGGGCAAGTCGGGTAGCCAACTGCTGCTGGCAACGGTGGCAGGCTACGAAGCCGGCATCCGTATCGGTGAATTCCTGGGGCGTTCCCATTACCGCACCTTCCACACCACCGCCACCGTTGGCACCCTCGCCGCGGCGGTGTCGGTCGGCAAGCTGATGGACTTCGACGAGGAAGCGTTCATCAACCTGCTCGGCAGCGCCGGCACCCAGGCCGCCGGCCTGTGGGAGTTCTTGCGCGATGCCGCCGACTCCAAGCAATTGCATACCGCCAAGGCCGCGGCTGATGGCTTGCTGGCGGCTTACCTCACTGCTGACGGCCTGACCGGCGCCCGCAACATTCTTGAAGGTGACCAGGGCATGGCCGCGGGCATGTCCAGTGACGCCAGGCCAGCGTGCCTGTCCGATCGCCTGGGCAGCCGCTGGGCGCTGCTGGAAACCTCGTTCAAGTTTCACGCCTCCTGCCGCCATACCCATCCGGCGGCCGATGCCTTGCTGGCGTTGATGCGAGACGAGGGCCTGCGCCATGACGACATTGCCAGCGTCGTCACCCGTGTTCACCAGGGTGCCATCGATGTGCTGGGGCGGGTCGAGGTGCCACAGAGCGTGCATCAGGCCAAGTTCTCCATGGGCACGGTACTGGGCTTGATCGCGGTGCATGGCAAGGCCGGGCTGACCGAGTTCCAGCAGCACGCCCTGAGTGATCCGCGCGTAGCGGCATTTCGCGACAAGGTCAGCATGCAGCTGGATGACCAGGTCGATGCAGCCTACCCACAGCGTTGGCTGGGCCGGGTCGAGGTGCTGGGCAACGATGGGCGCCGCTACCAGGGTGCCATCGACTCGCCCAAGGGCGATCCGGACAACAGCCTGTCGCGCCGGGAGCTTGAGGATAAATTCCGTCGTCTGGTGGCGTTTTCCGGGGCGCTGGATGGGAATAGCGTCGAGGCCTTGATCGAGCGTGCGTGGGGGCTGCGTAGCAGTACCGAGCTCAAGGACCTGCTGGTGTTTACAGCAATCGACCACGCCCGGTAGACGCGGGCTTGCCCCGCGAAAAAATCAACCGCTGCCACATGCCCCCGCCTGTGGCACCAGTTGGATATCGACACGGCGGTTGGCCGAGCGACCTTCGAACGTTTCATTGCTGGCAATCGGCTGATTGGCGGCACCGCCCTGGACGGCAAAGCAGTTGTCGGGAATGTCGCCCATACGCTGCATCCAGTCGCGCACTGCGGTGGCACGGGCATGGGAAAGTTGCTGGTTCTGCGCGGTGCTGCCCGTGGTGTCGGTATGACCAGAGATGACAATCAACCAGCCCGGGCGGGCCTTGATGTCTACCAGCGCCTTGACCAGCACCCTGGTCGAGGCCGGGTTGAGTACAGCACTGCCAGCATCAAACAGGGTCAGGCTGTCGAGATGCACCGGCTCGGGAATCGGCTCGGGCCTAAAGGGATGGGGTAGCGCCCACCACCCCGCAGTCATACCTAGCGCCAGTACGGCCCCAAGTGCGAGCAACCACCGACCTTTCCTACTTTTACGCGGCGTCAAGGGTGGCAGGTGCGTGGGGGGCATGATCACCACTGGCGGCACCCTGCTCGGCGCAAGCAGGCTCATCGCTACCGGCAGTGTTTCGCCGATTGCGCTTTGTCGCTGCACCCTCTGGATGAAGCCGGCTACCTGCTGGCGAAGCGCCTGCAATGCGCTCAGCGGCGAGTGAACCTGACGTCCGAGCGCAGCGTTCAGCCGCGCCAGGGCGGTATTGAGGTTGACCAGCGCACCTGCAAATAATTCCACCCACAAAAGGGGTCAATCGAAATTCCCTACAAGCTTTTCGGATGCAAACTAAGTAATTCCTAAACAAGTATCTCAACAAACACTAAAAATATTGTCTGGAAGTTACGTAAAACGTCTAACAACATGCCGAGGGCGGTCGCCGCTGTCGCTAGGCTGCGATTCACTGCGCAGCAGTCGCAATGGGGCTCGTTACGATGCGCTTTCCAGCACCTTGGGTAGTGCTGCACAATGCCCGGCTATCCGCCAAGGAGGCCTCCCCCCATGCAACGCATCGTCATCCTGGGCAACGCCGGCAGCGGCAAGTCGACCCTGGCGCGCACCCTCGGCAAGCGCCTGGATATACCCGTGGTACACCTGGACAAACTGTTCTGGGAGCCCGGTTGGGTCGAGCCCGACGCCGAGGCGTTTCGTACCCGGGTCAAGGAGGCGGTCGCGTCAGACGCCTGGGTCTGCGAAGGCAATTATTCGCGGCGCACCTTCGACCTGCGCCTGCCGCGTGCCGAATTGGTGATCTGGCTGGACACCTCGCGGTTCACCTGCCTGCGACGGGTGATCATGCGCAGCGTATTGAACAAGCCACGCCCGGACCTGCCCGCCGGCTGCAGCGAGCGGCTGGACAAGGCGTTCCTGACCTTTCTGAAGTTTGTCTGGGGATTTGATCGCGACTATCGCCCCTCCATCGAGGCAATGCGGTTGAGGGTGGGCGCGCTGGTACCGGTAGTTCACCTGCACAATGAGCGCCAAATAGACCAGTTCCTGCAGGCACTGCCAAAAAGCCGCGATGAAGGCGCCCAGGCAAGCCAGCACGTGTGAATCAGGGAGGGACGCTCAGCCCTCCCGTGCCGTTACCCCGCCAGCACTGCCCGCACCACACTCTCGGCCATGGCCCGGCGGGTTTGCAGCGTTGCGCTGCCCAGGTGCGGTTGCAGCACTACGTTGTCCAGCACCAGCAGGGCTTCTGGCACCTGCGGTTCATATTCGAACACATCCAGCGCCGCCCCTCCCAGACGCCCGTCTGCCAACCGTGCCACCAACTGCGCTTCATCGATCACGCTGCCACGGGCGACGTTGACGATCACCCCGTCAGGCCCCAGTGCGTCAAGCACCCGGGCGTCAACCAGGTGACGCGATGCCAGGCCGCCTGCCGCCGCCACGATGAGGATGTCACTGACCTGCGCCAGTGCGCAAAGATCAGCGTGGTAGGTGTACGGGCAACCGGGCACAGGCCGGCGATTATGGTACGCCAGGTCGACGCCGAAGGGCTGCAAGCGCTCGGCGATGGCTGCGCCAATCTTGCCCAGCCCGAGTATGCCCACCCGCTGCCCGCGCAGGCGGGTGCCCAACCGCGTGAAGCCGCCCTCAAGCCATTGGCCTTCACGCACAAAACGGTCGGCCTGGCACACCTGGCGCAGCAGCGCCAGCAACAGCGCCACGGCCTGGT
>RCUI01000380.1_pt1 | contig 16196 bp, 14 predicted proteins | sample 2166121 | NCBI WGS metagenome assembly RCUI01 (sample SAMN09932700, study PRJNA488358) | compost metagenome | feature: garden; material: soil; isolation source: compost soil in succinic acid-enriched culture | place: Germany: Experimental Botanical Garden Goettingen | collected 2016-01-27
CGTCAGCAACGAAGCCGAACTGCTGCATAAGTTCGCCGACGACCATAACGTCAATATCGCGCCAGATGTCAGCTACAAGGTGGTCGGCCAGGCACCTGCTGACCTGCAGGAGCGCCCTATTGTCGTCGGTTTCGGCCCGTGCGGGATTTTCGCCGGCCTATTGCTGGCGCAGATGGGCTTCAAGCCGATCATCCTTGAGCGCGGCAAGGAAGTCCGCCAGCGCACCAAGGACACCTGGGGCCTGTGGCGCAAAAGCGTACTCAACCCCGAGTCGAACGTGCAGTTTGGCGAAGGCGGTGCGGGTACCTTCTCCGACGGCAAGCTCTACAGCCAGATCAAAGATCCGCAGCACCATGGCCGCAAGGTCCTGCACGAGTTCGTCAAAGCCGGCGCGCCGGAGGAAATCCTCTACGTCAACAAACCGCACATCGGTACCTTCCGCCTCACCGGCATGGTTGAGAACATGCGCCACGAGATCCATGCGCTGGGCGGCGAAGTGCGCTTTGAAGAGAAAGTCAGCGACCTGTTGATGGAAGAAGGCCAACTCAATGGAGTGGTGCTGGCCAGCGGCGAACAGCTGCATTCCAAGCATGTGGTCCTGGCGCTGGGCCATAGTGCCCGTGACACCTTCCGCATGCTGCATGCCCGCGGCGTGTTCATGGAAGCCAAGCCGTTTTCCATTGGCTTCCGGATCGAACACCCCCAATCGTTGATCGATCAGGCACGCCTGGGTAAATACGCCGGACACCCGAAGCTTGGTGCCGCCGATTACAAGCTGGTGCACCACGCCAAAAACGGTCGTTCGGTCTACAGCTTCTGCATGTGCCCAGGTGGCACCGTGGTAGCCGCCACCAGCGAACCAGGACGTGTGGTCACTAACGGCATGAGCCAGTATTCGCGCAACGAACGAAACGCCAACTCGGGTATCGTCGTGGGCATTACCCCGGAGCAGGATTATCCGGGTGGCCCGCTGGCCGGTATCGAGCTTCAGGAACAACTCGAAGCCCATGCCTATGTACTGGGCGGCAGTAATTATCAGGCGCCAGCCCAACTGGTCGGTGACTTTGTCGCGGGTCGGCCATCCACAGCACTGGGCAGTGTCGAGCCGTCGTACAAGCCTGGGGTCAATCTTGGCGACCTCGCACCGAGCCTGCCTGACTTTGCCATCGAAGCCATTCGTGAAGCCCTGCCGGCCTTCGATCGTCAGATCAAAGGCTACAACCTGCACGATGCGGTGTTGACCGGGATCGAAACGCGTACCTCGTCGCCGCTGCGTATCACCCGTGATGCCAGCATGCAGAGCCTGAACCTCAAGGGCCTGTTCCCGGCGGGTGAAGGTGCAGGTTATGCCGGTGGGATTCTGTCGGCAGGTGTCGACGGGATTCGCATTGCCGAAGCGGTAGCACGCAGTATGTTGGGCTTGAAAGGCTAATCGAGCAGTGGGAGCGGATGAATCCGCTCCCACACGTGTTTCAAATCCCCGCGCGCAACACCGCCTCAGATAACGCCTCACCGCGCTCCACGCAAGCCGCCACCGCCTCGATCAATCCGTGCAACTCAAACCCCTGCGCCGCCAGCCAGTTCTCGTCGTAATAGCTGGTCGCATAGCGATCACCACCATCACAAAGAATCGCCACAATCGATCCGGCCTCCCCTGCTGTCTGCATGTGCTCAGCTGCCGCCAAGGCACCGATCAGGTTGGTACCACTGGAACCGCCCACGCGTCGCCCCAACCGTCCGGCCAGATAATGCATGGCTGCCAGCGACAGCGCATCGGGGACCTTGACCATGGCATCGATCACCTGCGGCAGAAATGATGCCTCGACCCGCGGTCGACCGATACCTTCGATGCGCGAGCCACAATCGAGCTGCAACGAGCGATCGCCACTGATGTAACTATCAAAAAACACCGAACGTTCGGCATCGGCACACAGTACCCGGGTGGCGTACTGGCGATAACGCACGTAACGCCCCAGGGTTGCGGTGGTGCCACCGGTACCTGGGCTTGAGATCAGCCAGGCAGGCTCTGGATAACGCTCGAAACGCATCTGGCTGAAGATCGATTCGGCAATATTGTTGTTGGCGCGCCAATCGGTGGCGCGCTCGGCGTAGGTGAACTGGTCCATGAAGTGGCCACCGGTTTCCCGCGCCAGGCGTTCGGATTCGGCATAGAGCTGCGTCGGATCCTCGACCAGATGACTGTGACCGCCATGAAAGGCGATTTGCGCGATTTTTTCCTGGGAGGTGCTGGCCGGCACCACGGCAATGAACGGCAGGCCGAGCAAGCGGGCGAAATAAGCTTCAGAAATCGCCGTCGAACCACTGGACGCTTCGATCACCGGGGCATTGGGCCGCAGCCAACCATTACACAACGCATACAGAAACAGTGAGCGCGCCAGACGGTGCTTGAGACTGCCGGTGGGGTGGCTGGATTCATCCTTGAAATACAATTCGACCTGAGGAAATCCAGGCAGAGAAAGCGGGATCAAATGGGTATCGGCACTGCGTTGAAAGTCGGCCTCAATGATGCGGATGGCTTCACGTGCCCACAGGCGATGATCACTCATGTGTTCTTTCCCGGAAAAAGATCGATATTCAAGGGATCATGTTAGGAAAATCCGTACAACATCAACAGATACAGCCAGGCAAAATATTTCCACGTAACTGCTAGGCTGCATTTCGCAGGAGCGTTACAGCTTATAACAAAAAAGAATATAGTTTTTGTTTGAAAGCATATCCTCACAGGGTAGGGTGTGCCCCTGTTCAGAACCCTCAGGATGGAGATCGCCCTTGCTGCGTAGCACTTTCACACGTTTCTTTCAGTTGGAAGCTGCCAGCGGTCTATTGCTGATTGCTGCAGCTGCCCTGGCCCTGATCATCAACAACTCGCCGTTGTCCTATCTGTACAACGGCTTGCTGGATGTCCCGGTGGTCGCCCAGATTGGCGCGCTGAAAATCGCCAAGCCTTTGCTACTGTGGATCAACGACGGCCTGATGGCCCTGTTTTTCCTGTTGATCGGCCTTGAGGTCAAGCGCGAGATCATCGACGGGCATTTGTCCAAACCTTCGCAGATCGTTCTGCCGGGTGCTGCTGCGATTGGCGGTATGGTGGTGCCGGCGCTGATCTACTGGTTCCTGAACAAAGACAACCCCGCCGCTGTTGCGGGCTGGGCCATCCCGATGGCCACTGACATCGCCTTCGCCCTGGGCGTGCTGGCACTGCTGGGCAAACGCGTGCCGGTATCGCTGAAGCTGTTCCTGATGACCCTGGCGATCATCGATGACCTGGGCGCTATCATTGTCATTGCGCTGTTCTACTCGGGTGAGCTATCGAGCTTGTCGCTGATGCTTGCCGCCGCCTGCCTGGTGGCGCTGATTGCGATGAACCGGCTCGGCGTGGTCAAGCTCGGGCCGTACATGGTGATCGGCTTGATTCTCTGGGTTTGCGTGCTCAAGAGCGGTGTCCACGCCACCCTGGCCGGGGTAACCTTGGCCCTGTGCATCCCGATGCGTACCCGCAATGCCGAGCCTTCGCCACTGTTGACGCTGGAGCATGCCCTTCATCCTTGGGTGGCCTACGGCATTCTGCCGCTGTTCGCCTTCGCCAACGCCGGGGTTTCGCTGGCCGGGGTAACCCTGGAAAGCTTCACCCACTATGTACCCATGGGTATCGCCGTCGGCCTGCTGCTGGGCAAAACTGTCGGTGTCTTCGGCCTCACCTGGCTGGCAGTCAAACTGGGCATGGCTGCCCTACCGAGTGGTGCCAACTGGGGTCAAGTACTGGGTGTGGCGATCCTCTGCGGCATTGGTTTCACCATGAGCCTATTCGTCGGCTCGCTAGCTTTTGTACCGGGCAGCAGTGAATACGCTGGCATGGACCGCATGGGTATTCTCACCGGTTCGATCCTTGCAGCGCTGATCGGCTACAGCGTCACGGCACTGGCCAGTCGCAAGGCATCTGCAGCCTAAACCGGCCCAAGCAATAAAAAACCCCGACCGGCCTAGCCGCGTCGGGGTTTTTTATTACCGGTGACGTATCAGTGAGTGACTCGGCTGGTGCCGTCAACGGTCATGATGCGAACACGCTCGCCGACGCGGAAAATCTCGTTTTCCTGGACGGCCTGCACATAAGCACGGGTGCTGCCGTCGTCTTCACGCACAGTGACTTCCACACCCTGGGTGCGGGTCAGGCCTTCTTCCGCAGCAGAACCTGCCAGGCCACCGGCCACAGCACCAATGACTGCTGCAACAATGCTGCCACGTCCACCACCAATGGCACTGCCCGCTACACCACCGACAATGGCGCCAGCGCCACCGCCGATAGGCGTTTTGGTGCCTTCGATTTTCACCGGTCGCAGCGACTCGATGGTCCCCATGCGCACGGTTTGCACACGGCGGGCTTCGTCGCGCGTGTAAGAGTCACCGGTCAGGCTTGAAGCACAACCACCGAGCAGCAGTGACATCGTGGTGAAGCTGGCAACCAGCAAAACAGATTTACGCATAGGACGATCTCCATAAGACAGGTGTTCATTAGACTCCGCCCATTGATCGCTGTCACGACTAAGGCGGGGTAAAATAGCTTCCATTCAGCTTTCATACAGGCTGCTTCTTCGATGTCGCCTGAAAACGTTTAGCGCAAGGATAGACATGGATTACTTCATCGTCGTCGTCACGACTGTGGCAGGGCTGTACTTTCACTGGTGGTTATATGTGCGCATCCGTCGCTGGATGGACCGCGACCTGGCGCTGTCATTGGCCGGAGCCGATGAAGGCAAGAAAGCCTACATGCTTGAATGTCTGGACAACGCCAAGGCGCAAAAGGTCAAACGCAGCGAGCTGGCGACCTGGCTGGAACGCGAGGCCGCCGCTTACCAGGGCGATTAAGGAGCCAGGCGCTCGCGCAACCAGGCACCCTGCTGCAGGCGATAATTGAGGCGATCATGCAGGCGGCTAGCACGGCCTTGCCAGAACTCGATGCGCTCTGGCAGCAAGCGGTAACCGCCCCAGTGTTCAGGGCAATGCGGCTGACTGTCACTAAAGCGCTGCTCGGTGGCTTTAACCAAGCCTTCGAGCTCCGCACGATCGGCGATCACTCGACTCTGCGGTGAGGCCCAGGCACCCAGGCGGCTGCCCAACGGCCGCACCTGGTAATACTCGTCAGACTCCTCGGCCGTGACCTTGACCACCTTGCCTTCAATACGCACCTGACGCTCCAGGGCTGGCCAGAAAAAAGTCATGGCCGCGCAGGGATTGACCAGCAGTTGCTGGCCTTTGGCGCTGTCGTAGTTGGTGAAGAAGGTAAAGCCTTGGTCATCAAGCCCCTTGAGCAAGAGGATTCGACAGTGCGGACGGCCTTCTGCGTCCACCGTTGCCAGGGTCATGGCATTGGCTTCCACCGGCGGCTGTTCGGTTTTCACCGCATCATCGAACCATTGCCGAAACAACGCGAAAGGCTCGTGCGGGGCCTGGGCTTCAGCCAAGCCATCACGGGTATAGTCGCGGCGCATATCAGCCAGGGTCTTGGTCATTACTGCGTTCCTTGACGATCAGTTGGTCTTCGCAGGGCTGGTGTTGGCAGCCACTTTTTTGGCCGCTGGCGCAGGCTTTTTAGCTGCAGCCTTGGCGGCAGGGGCTTTCTTCTTGGCTGTGGTGGCCTTGGCCGGAGCCGCTTTTTTGCTGGTGCTGGCTTTTTTCACCGGTGCCTTGGCAGCAGGCTTGACTGCAGCCTTGACTGGAGCCTTGGCGTCTTGCACCGCGACCAGCTCAGCCGGGCTCGGTGTAGGCTGCTTGTACTTGGCGAGCAAGGCCATCATGGTGTTTTGCGGGGTCAGCACCAATTCCACACGGCGGTTGAGGGCACGGCCTTCAACACTGTCATTGGCCGCGCGTGGCATTTCCGAGCCCATGCCACGCAACATCAAGCGGTCACGCTGCAAGCCACTGAGGCGGAAGATTGCAGCCACTGACTGAGCACGCTCCTGGCTGAGCTTCTGGTTACCGGCAGCGGCGCCGCTGGTATCAGCGTGGCCAAGTACCAGTACCGCAGTCTGTTTATCGGTTTCGATGGCTTTGGCAACACGGGTGATCGGACCCAGAGTGACGGGCAAGAGCATGGCCGGACGATCAGGGTTGTAGGAACTGTCCACTGGCACGGTAACCACCAGCACGTCTTCACGACGCTCAACTTCGAACTTGCTGTCTTTGATGGCTTCACGCAGGCGCGGCTCGTAACTGTCCAACCAGGCTTGAGTCGCCTTGTGGTCAATTTTCGGTACGGCTGCAACCTTGTCACTGGCGCCGAATGGCCACCACCAACGGCTGTTGCTCTCGGACTTGGCATCGGCTTTGGCGACTTTTTCGACCACCACGTCCTTCACTTCCTGCTCGGCAACCTTGTCCGAACCGAACGGCCACCAGTCGATCCCACTGTCGGTCGCGCCTTTAGGGGAGAGCTGCGCGCAACCGGTCATGGCCAGGCACAGGGCGAGAGCTAAGGTTTTATGTGAAGACATCAGTGATACACCATGAAAATGAAAGAAATTCTGCCCAGCAACACCGGGCATTGGAATTCAGAATAGACAAAGGGTTCAGGCAACACCGGGGTTAACCGATCAAAGGCAACTTGCCAGGACCCGCACCAACTTTTGCGCGCGCGGATCCATCAACACATAAGGGCCCAGGGTGTTGGTGACAAAACCAAAGGCGACATCGTACTCGGGATCGGCAAAACCAACCGATCCCCCGGCCCCCGGATGGCCAAAGGCCTTACTACCCAGGCCAAAAGTGGCGTTGGCCACGGTCGGCTGGTCAAGCATGCAACCCAGGCCAAAGCGGGTCTGGGTCAACAGAGTCTTGTCCTGGCCCAGGCTATGCTCACGGGTCAATTCATCGAGCAGTTCTGACTCCAACAAGCTGCCATCGAGCACTCCGGCATAAAAACCCGCCAGACTCCGGGCGTTGCCATGGCCATTGGCCGCTGGTTGCTGCATCCGTCGCCATTCTGGCTTATTGGTGCTGGTGAGCATACCCGGCGGGTTGGTAAAGGCGCGGGTGGATAGCGCCTGCGGCTCACGCAGGGTGACCTGGAGCAGGCGCTGAGCCGCTTCGTCGCCCATGTTGCCCTTGCCACGGGCAATGTGCGCCACCCGCGGAAAGTCCTCGTCGGTCAAGCCGATGTGAAAGTCCAGCCCCAAAGGCCTGGCAGTACGGGCAACGATCGACTCGCCAGGGCTACGGCCATCGGCACGGCGAATCAGTTCGCCGATCAACCAACCAAAGGTGATTGCCGCATAGCCATGGGCGGTACCCGGCGTCCACCACGGTGCCTCGCCAGCCAGTGCCTGAACCATGGTTTGCCAATCGTAGAAAGCCTCTGCAGGCAGCAGCTCACGAAGCGCAGGCACCCCGGCACGATGGCTGAGCAATTGACGCAGGGTAATGGCTTGCTTGTCGGCTTGGGCAAACTCCGGCCAATAGCGCGCTACTGGAACATCCAGGGCCAGCTTACCCTCGCCTACCAATTGCAAGGCAGTCACGGCGGTGAACATCTTGGTGCAGGAAAACAGATTGGCAATCGTGTCGCTGTGCCAGGCCTCGGCGCCGTCCTTGTCGGCGGTACCCGACCAGAGGTCAACGACGGTCTCCCCGCCGACCTGAATGCACAGCGCCGCGCCACGCTCCTGAGGATCGTCGAACAGCGCAGCAAAGGCTTCGCGCACAGCTTCAAACTTAAGCTCGTAATGACCTTGAATCTGCACCCAGCCACACCCCGCACATGCCGCAATCGAAAATGGCGTGCATTGTTTCAGCCCGCGACGCTTTTGGGAACACACAGCGGTCAGACCGTCACACAACCCTGCCTATTGCCGGCCTGATGCGTTGATCATGCATCAGGCCGTAGGCGTCTTGTTACGGGGCTTTTGCGGCCTTGTCAGCGACGACTTGCTTGCCGATCTGCTCCTGGGCTTGAAGATTGCTCTTACGCACGCTGTCGACAAAACCTTGGAACGGCACATCGGTGATGCCGACCAGTCCGAAGTGGCCGTTCTCGCCATCCAGCAAACGACCACTGGCCGGTTGATCCAGGTACTGGAACCAGTGCACGCCAATAATCGATGGCTCAGCCAACGCAGCCTTGACGAAGGCTGCGTATGCCGGCCCCCGACCTTCTTCCTTGGCCACTTCCATCGGCCCTGGCCAGAACGGGCCGCGATCACGTGAACCGAACTGGAATTCCGAGACCAATACCGGCTTGTCCAGCGCCTTGAGCTGGTTGAAGTCGTAACCATCCTGGGGCTTGGGGGTATAGAAGTTGAAACTCAGGACATCACAGAACTCGGCACAGGCAGCGACCGCTTCAGGCGTGCTCACCGCATAGCGGCCACCGAGCAACAGGTGGTTGGGCGCATGCCATTTCAACGAGTCGGCAATGGTCTTGAAATAGGTGTCGGCAAAGACCTTCTGGAAATGCTTGAAGTCGGCCTCGATCTCGGGATGCTCAGGGCTCGGCAACGGTGGTTCAAAGCCTGGATCTTCCATCAGTTCCCAGGCCGGCAGGTCGATGCCCCAGGCCTTGGACAAGCCAGCCTGGTTGCGGTACTTGTCGCGCAGTTGCTTGAGGAAAGCGCGCTTGGCCGGCACATCGGTGGTCAGGCGCAAGGTGCCGTAAGCCAGAGCGTAACGCGCCCTGGGATCTTCACCCGGTGCAGCCCAGGCCAATTCGTTGTCGGCGAAATAGCCGATCAACCAAGGGTCGTCGCGGTGATCACGCGCCGCGATGGCCACGGCGCGCTCGGTGGCCATGGCAAAGCGCGGGTCGAACGGGTCCGGCATGCGCCCCCACCAGTCCATCCCGGTGCTGATGCTGGTGTAATCACCGACGATCGACAACGGCAGGGTGTAAGGCAGGCGGTTGGCCTTGCCCAGGTCCGGTTCGCTCCAGTTGCCCAAAGTGTTGAAGCCCCAGGCCTGCAAGCGGTCAAGGGTATGCCCCTGCCAGCGCTGCTTGTCCAGGGTCGGCGTCGGGCACACCTGCGCAGCGCTGGTGTCGGTAGCCGCTGTCGGGGTGCAGGGCTTGCCGTGGCTACGCTCAAGGTTGGCGGCATAGAAATCGAACCAGCGGCCTTGGTTGAAACCGCGACCACTGGCCGATCCGTTACCGTCGTTGTTGTTACCTTCACCATAGAACTGCGCCAGCGGTTCACCGGCTTGCGGCAAGGCGCTAAACATCGTTTCACGCCCGGCGACATAGGTTCGACCACCATCAGGAGCAACGGTGTTGACGCCCAACGAATAGAACGGATGACCTTCCGGGGTAACCAGGTACCAGCGTCCATCACGCTTTTCAGTACGGAAGAAGCCCTTGGCGTCGAAGCTCGGGCCGCCGGTGACACCCCCAAACTTGTCTCGTTGCAAGTGGCTTCGCTCAGCCAGCCAGCCCTTGAGTTGCTGCTGCTCACGAACAGCGGCAGCCTTGAGTTGTTCATCATTGACGATTTTCTCTGGCCAGCGCCCACGCGTGGACTGCCCATAGCCATCAACCAGACCGGTATAGACAGCCTTTTGCAGCAGATCGTCATCCAGAATGCCGACGCGCTCGATCATCAAGCTTTGGGCAACGTCAGGCTTGTTCATCGACAAACTCACCGACACCACTTGCTTCAAGTCCAGCGCACCGCTGCTGCTGCTCAGCAGCCAACGCTGGCCCTCGTGTACCCAGGGCATCGGTGGTCCGGCACGCATGCCCTGGCTCAGCGGCGAACTGGCGGTCAGCGGCACCACCACCGTTTGCGCAGGGCCTGCGGGCAGGTCGATTCGGCTGGTGAGACGCTTGCCATCACTGCTCAGCACCGTGACATCCACAGTCAGTGGCCAGTCCATACCGCTTTGCAGGCGCAAGGTCATGGCCGTTGCTGCAGACCAATCCCAAGCGCCGGCTTGCGGACTCAAACGCAGGCTTGGCCGCTGCACCGGGTTGAACACCACGCGACGCAATACCTCGCCCTCTGCCGTCTGCTCTGCGTTGTACTGCGGCAAGTTGGCATCTTCGGTGACCACATTGACCACGGCGGCCGGGCGCACAAAACTGAACAGCGTCTGTTGCCCAGCCAGCAGCGGTGTGCTGAACAACAGTGCGAAGACAGCAGGCAAGGTACGGCGAATCATAGGGCTGGAGCTCTCCTTGAGGGCCCTTGCGGGCCTTGAACTGAGTCATAGACAACGCCCCGGCGTATTTCTCTGCGGGGGTCAGGAAATTTCCCGTCGAAACGGCGGCAGAGCGTTGAGAATAGCTTTGCCGTAGCGCTGGGTGACGACGCGTCGATCCAGCAGGGTGATGGTGCCGCGATCCTCTTCGGTACGCAGCAGGCGACCGCAGGCCTGGATCAGACGCAACGAGGCGTCCGGCACGGCGATCTCCATGAACGGGTTGCCACCGCGGGCTTCGATCCACTCGGCCAGGGCCGCCTCGACCGGATCATCGGGCACCGCGAACGGAATCTTGGCGATCACCACATGCTCGCAATAGGCACCCGGCAGGTCGACACCTTCGGCAAAACTGGCGAGGCCGAACAACACGCTGGAATCACCGCCGTCGACCCGCGCCTTGTGCTTGTTCAAGGTTTCCTGCTTGGACAGGTTGCCCTGGATGAACACCTGCTTGCGCCAGTCCCGGTCCAGGCCGTCGAACACGTCCTGCATCTGTTTGCGCGAAGAGAACAGCACCAGCGTGCCGCGCGAACCTTCGACCAGCTCCGGCAGGTCACGAATGATCGCTGCGGTATGGGCGGCGGCGTCCCGTGGATCGGCACGCAGGTCCGGCACCCGCAAAACACCTGCATCGGTGTGATGGAAGGGGCTGGGCACGACACTGGTCACAGCGTCCTTGGGCAGGCCGGCACGCATGCGGAATCGGTCGAACTTGCCCAGCGCCGTCAGCGTTGCCGACGTCACCAGCGCGCCATAGGCGACATTCCAGAGGTTACGGCGCAGCATCTCGGCCGCCAGGATCGGGCTGGCGTTGACCTCGATATCGAACAGCGCCCCGCTCTCGGCCAGGGTCAGCCAGCGCGCCATGGGCGGGCTGTCTTCCGGGTCTTCGGCGGTGAAGGCGGTCCACAGCTCCCAGTTGCCCTGGGCACGCATCAGCAGACTGCCAAACAGCGGATACCACTCTTCAGCCTGATGGCTGGCAATGCCGATGCTCACCTCCGCATCCATGCCCTCCTTGAGCAAGTCGGTCAGGCGGGTGAACAGGTCGGTCAAGCGTGAGAAACCCTTCTTCAGCTCGATGCCCATCTCGCGCATATGCTCGGGCACTACCCCGCCCTCGAAGCGATGGCGCGGCCGTTCACGGCCTTCCATGTCTTCGCCGGGACGGAAGTCAGCCACCTGCTCACAGGCACTGAACATGAACTGCTGCTGGGCCTTGATCTCCCGGGCCAGCTCCGGCACCTGCTCGATCCACTTGCCCAGATCGCCCGGCAACGGGTGCTGGGCCAGCAGTTTGGTCAGGTTCTTGGCAGTCTGCTCCAGCCAATCGGCGGTGGAACGCAGGCGGGTGTAGTGGGCGAAATGGCCGATGGCCTTGTCGGGCAGGTGGTGGCCTTCGTCGAATACATAGATGGTATCGCGCGGATCAGGCAGCACCGCACCGCCGCCCAGGGCCAGGTCGGCCAGGACCATGTCGTGGTTGGTGACAATGACATCGACTTTGCCCATGCCTTCACGGGCCTTGTAGAAGGTGCACTGGCCGAAGTTAGGACAGTGGCGACCGGTACACTGGCTATGATCGGTGGTCAGCCGGGCCCAGTCCTGGTCTTCGAGGGCCTGGGGCCAGCTGTCGCGGTCACCGTCCCAACGGTTGCCGGCAAGCTTCTCGATCATGCTGGTGAACAGCTTCTGGCTGGCCTCGTCGACTTCGATCCTGAAGCCTTCCTCTTCGAACAACTGAGCGGTGGCCGATTGTGCATGGCCCTCCTGCAGCAACAGGTCGAGCTTGGACAGGCACAGGTAGCGGCCACGCCCCTTGGCCAGGGCGAAGCTGAAGTTCAGGCCGCTGTTGCGCATCAGGTCGGGCAGGTCCTTGAAGACGATCTGCTCCTGCAGGGCTACCGTCGCGGTGGCGATCACCAGACGCTTGCCGGCGGCCTTGGCAGCGGGAATCGAGGCCAGGCTATAGGCAACCGTCTTGCCGGTACCGGTACCGGCCTCGACCGCCACCACGGCGGGATCGCCGGCGCGCCGACCTTCATCGTCACAGGCGATATCGCCAAGCACCTTGGCCACTTCGGCGATCATCAGACGCTGGCCGTAGCGAGGCTTGAGGCTCTTGGCTTCGAGAAAACGCGAATAGGCGCCCTGAATCGTGGTTTTGAGTTCGGTGCTGATCATGGTGTCGGGGCGCCCGGAGGGCTGGATAAATTTTCAGTGTTTCGATTGGGTCGCTATCATACCCCGCTATTGCCCTTTGCGCCGAATGGAGATCCTGATGACCGCCTTTGCCCTTCCTTATAGCCTGCACCTTCTGGCCGCCCTGGTCTGGGTTGGCGGCATGTTCTTCGCCTGGCTGATCCTGCGACCGGCGGCGGTTGCAGCGCTCGATGGCCCCGCGCGCCTGCGTCTGTGGGTAGAAGTGTTTCAGCGTTTTTTCGTCTGGGTATGGATAGCCATCGCCGTCCTTGCGATCAGCGGCATTGGCATGCTGCACCTGCGTTTTGGTGGTTTTGACGCCGCGCCACGCTACGTTCAGGTCATGATGGGCGGCGCCATCGCGATGATTGCCCTGTTCATTCGTGTCCAGGCATTGCTGCTGCCGGAATTGCGCAAAGCTGTAGAGGCTCAGGACTGGCCGAATGGCGCCGCAGTGTTGGGCAAGATTCGTCGTTTGGTGGGTATCAACCTGCTGCTTGGAATCGCAGTGGTACTGGTGGCGAGTACACGCCTGCTGATGTGAGCCAGTTATTAGTCGCTGTGGGAGCCGGTCTTGCCGGCGATGGGCTTTACGCCGTGTCAGTTGTTACGCGGCATCTGCATCGCGGGCAAGGCCAGCTCCCATAGCTTCGGGATAACTACAAGCGCTGCAGGATCAACGCCCCAGTAGCCCCCGCCAACCCAGGCTGCCCCGCCACGCCGGGTTTTCCAGCCGCACCTGCTGCGGTCTTGTAGACCAAGCACCCCTTACTCGCGCCTCCAGCCCCTGGTTTACCGGCAGCGCCAGCTACTCCAGGCGCACCTCCATCGAGCTGCACCTTGATCCGTTCAGCGGGGAAATTCGTCGGCAGGGCCAAGCGCACTTGCCCTCCGGCCGCGCCGTCATGACCATTGCCACCGTTGTCACCATTGGCGCCACGACTGGCCTGCCCCCAGGTACACCCCCCGGACTTGCCGTTGGCCCCGTCCAGCCCGACATAGCCCGGGGCTCCCGCCCCGCCGCGGGCATCGATGGCCAGCAGCGGCGCCTGAATCGAATGCAACTGGAGATCCAGGTTGCGACCCGCTTTCGCCGCTCGCTCATACGTCCCCGGAGCACCATGGGCAGTAATTTGGCTACCCTCCCCCATCTGCGCATTCGCCACCTCAACGCGCAACGTGCTATCAGCTGGCGCAATAGCAATGCGTGCCTCTTGCCCCAACTGCAACTCATCCACCTTCAGTTCGACCAGGCTGGCCGGCAGCAACAGCGTCCCCGCATCGGCCACGTGCAGACGTTCCAAGTGCACCACACTGGATTTGTTCGGCAAGCGCAACACCGAATGCGGCGCGACGCTGATCGACTCAGCCAACACCAAGGGGCTGAACAACGCCGCCAACAACACCAATTTACGCATGAGCAGACTCCTGTCGTGGGGCCGGAATTGAAAGGACATGAAAGATACCGACCAGCAGGATTTGCAAGCGGTCAAACCAGCGATGGCTGCGGCCACGTAGACGGCCATTGAAAAACAACACTTCAAGCACATGCAATCCAAGCAGCGTGGCGCCGACAAGGTTGATCAAACGATTGAAGGGGAACTCCTGGGGGATCAACAGATTCACCAGCACCACCCACCAGAACACCACCGTCAAGGCTTTGCCCAGTCCCAGTAAGCCCTTCATATGCGCCCTCTGCTGTTATTTTTGTAGGCGACGCCTGTAGCCGGCATCGCCTACAACATTAACGGCTGGCACTGCCCCGCACCAGCGCCCCGATCAATTGAGGTGCAGTTCAACCCTGCGGTTCTGGGCGCGCCCGGCCTCAGTGTCGTTGTCAGCGATAGGTTCGCTCTCGCCGCGGCCCATACTGGTCACCTTCGATGGCGAAAGCCCTTGGCTGATCAGGTATTCGGCAACACTGCTCGCACGCTGTTCGGACAGCGTCTGATTGTAGGCGTCGGAGCCACGGCTATCGGTGTGCCCAATGACCTTGACGCTGGCCACGCTGGATGCATTGAGCTTGCTGATCAACGCCTGCAACTGACTGTCGGCACTGCTGGTCAGCTCGGCGGAGTCATAGGCGAACATCACCGCCCCCTGGTCATTGAGGGTGATGACCTCAGGCTCAGCTGCCTTCTCGGTCACTGGATACTGCGGCAGTGGGCAGCCAGTGTGGCTGACCGGGGTATTGGCCGGGGTATCCGGGCACCGATCACGGCGATCAAATACGCCGTCTTCATCCTCATCACCGTCCTGGGCATAGCAGATCAGTCCCCCAGCGATGGCGCCGGCAACACCGCCCCCGGCTGCCCAGGCAGAACTTTCGATAGCCCCTAGCCCGCCACCCACCAAACCGCCAAGCAGGCTGCAGACTGGCCAGGTCCTTTGATTGAGTGGTGCGCTGCCATCGCTGTGGGTGGCGCAACCAGAGAGCAGGCTTGCAGCCACCAGCACCGGCAGTGCGGTCTTGAAGAGAACACTCATGGGAATTGCTCCTGTGTCACCGGCATCTACCGGTCACACAGGAGTAAAGACCGGCCTGCAGCACTTCTCAAGCCGCAGGCCGGTGGGCTTCAACGCTCGATGCGAATTTCCACGCGGCGGTTCATGGCCCGACCTTCAGCGGTCGAGTTGTCGGCTTCCGGCCGAGACTCACCAGCCCCCTGCACCGAAACAAAGCTGGCTTGCGGAACACCGCTGCTGACCAGGTAGTCGGTGACCGACTGAGCGCGTTGTTCTGATAATTTCTCGTTATAGGCATCTCGACCGACGCTGTCAGTGTGTCCAGTCACAGTCAGTCGGGCGGTAGGTGCCTCATTTTTCAGGCGGGTTGCGATGGTGTTCAAGCGTTCTTTGTCTGCCGGGGTCAAACGGGCAGAGTCGAACTCAAAGTGCACATCGCGAATGACGATGACCTCTTCCTTGACCACAACCACTTCTTCAACTGCAGGTGCAGGTGGGCAACCGTTGGCATCCACTTGCACACCCGGCGGTGTACCCGGGCACTTGTCACGGCTGTCCGGTACGCCGTCACCGTCTTCGTCGCCATCGCCATGGGCCCAGCAGTAGCCCGCCGCCATGCCAGCGCCAAGCAACGCGCCCCATCCAGCCCAACTGGAGCTCTCTATAGCGCCCAAGGCCGCGCCGCCTACACCCCCGACGGCAGCACACATCGGCCAGTCGGTCTTTTGTAAACCTGCGCAACCAGTCAACACGCTGGTGAGCAGAACCAGAGGTAATGCTGTGCGTACTATGCTCATTTGTTGCGTCTCCTAGGGGGAATCGGTTCAAAACCGATGCTCTGGGAGTAAAGACCGCGCACACCATCTCCGCCAGCAATAAGCCATGATGCAGTTCTCAGCCACTATGCCTGAGGGGCCGAGATGGTTAGTCTTGACGCATCTGACCGAGGATTCCCGATGATTGACGGATTTTCCCAGCGCACGCCCCAACAGGCCTTGGCAGCGCTACTTGAACGCCACCCACCGCAACGTTTGTTGCTGGTCGGTTCTCGTTTTCCAGCCCTGGAGGCCTTTGCCCAGGCCCATCCGCAGGTCGAAATTGCCCAAGCCCAACCGGGTCCTCTGCCAGACAACCTGGCGGCTCAGCGTTTTGACCTGGCCTTGCTGGTCGATTGCCTGGAACACCTGCCCAAGCGCAAGGGGCTGGAACTGCTGGGCGGCATCCGCAACCTAAATGCCAGTCGCGTAGCGGTGCTGGCTGACCTGAACGCCTGCGGCTGGCAAGACACCGATTTCTTCGCCCTGGCCCTGCAAGCCAACGAA
>RCUI01000382.1_pt1 | contig 16156 bp, 11 predicted proteins | sample 2166121 | NCBI WGS metagenome assembly RCUI01 (sample SAMN09932700, study PRJNA488358) | compost metagenome | feature: garden; material: soil; isolation source: compost soil in succinic acid-enriched culture | place: Germany: Experimental Botanical Garden Goettingen | collected 2016-01-27
TTCCACCACCCAACAGCATCAGGCGCATTCGCATAGAGTCAGCAGGTCCGATCAGTTTATTGGAAGAAAGCCTTCATTTTGCGGTTTCCGGCAGGGGAAGTCCAACACAGGGGCACCCGTCCCGCCCGGCGTTGCGTCGAGGGCGAGTTTTTGCCCCTGCGTAATCTACCTATACTAGATCCGGAGTAATCTGGCACAGGCAACCCGCTCGGCACGTGGCGGCATCATCAGTTCCTGGAGACGGTGTCCATGCATCTGGAAGCAACCTCGACCCAACGTTCCACCTGGCAATACGACGAACCCACCCCCGGCACCGAACGCTTCATCAGCGAAACCTTCGACGGCTTCCAGCAACAGGCGCGGCTGCTGATACCCGATCAGGAGCGCGCCGCGCCGCTGTTCGTGATCGGTGGTGCGCGCTCTGACTTCACCCGCCTCAACCCGCTGTTGTATCGCCTGCAACAGCAGGGTATCGGCTCGCTGACCGGCAACCTCTCAGGCCATAGCCTGGCGGCCGAGCCCGGCGCACCACAACCGTCGCTGACCACCAACCTGGAGGAGGCGCAGCGCTTTCACCGGCATATCGCCGAGCGCTGCCAGACCCTGCTCGGCCACAGCCTCGGCGGCGCCATCGCGCTGAAACTGGCCGCGCAAACACCGGCCATCGACAAGCTGGTGCTGATCTGCCCGGCGGTTTACCCGGATGCCGCCCACCAGGCGCCCTTCGGCCCGGCCTTCACCGAGGCGATCCGCCAGCCCTACGGGTTTCTCGACTGCGACAGCTACGAATTCCTGCGCAAGTTCCAAGGCCGGGTGCTGCTGGTGATCGGCGAGTTCGACGGGCTCAACTCCAGGGCTTATGGGCAAGGCGAAGGCACCTCGGCCGGCACCTTGTGGCTGGCCGGTGCCCAGCGTTACAGCCCGATCCCCGAAGAAGTCACCCAGGCCCTGCTGCGCGCAGTGCCGGCGCCGCACCTGGAATGCCTGCTACTGACCGATTGCGATCACGGCATCGCCGCGCACCTGCGCGACAAGCCGGCCGTGGCCGATCAGGTGGCGCAGGTGGTGGCCGAGTTCATTCTCGGCTGAGCGCGGTTATTCGATCTCGAACAGGCCGTTACGGATCGGCCCGGCGCTGAGGCGTTCGCGTACGTCGTCGTCGATCCGCGGATCGTCCGGGCGGTACAGCTTGACCTGGCGGTAGGCGCTGATGCGGTTGATCTCGGTGCCCAGGTATTCCCACACCACCCGGGTGCAGGCCGGGGTGCGCCGGTCGCCGCTGGAAACCCCGGTCTTGAGGCCGTTGAGGCGGGTAATGCGGCTCTTGAAGCTGGGTATCAGGATGGTCTGGCTCATCTCGTTGACGGTCAGCGATTCGTAGTCGAGCAAAAACAAGCGGTCCTGCAACTGGAACGCCGCGCCCAGGTAGCGGCAACGCACCCAGTCTTCGGCCTGAACGTCCGTGCTGCTGGAGCGCTCCTGACGCTCCTGACGCTCGAACAAAAAACTGCCGCGCTCTTCGCGCAGGTGCACCAGCGACAGCAGGATCGAGCCCGGTACCGACATGCAGTTGGAGTATTCGAAGTAGTAACCGCAGTACCGCGACAGGTTGCCGCTCTGCTCACGCAATGGCCGCAGCAGTTCGCTCAGCGGATCTTCTTGCGGGGCGCTGACGCTGGCCGGATTGCGCGCCCCGATCAAGCGGGCGAACTGCTCAGGCGGCAAACCCAGCTCGTAATCCTCGACACCGAAGAAATCGCCGATGCGCTTGAGGTTGTATGCCGTCGGCTGGCTCTGCCCGCTCAGGTACTTGTTGAACTGCGCGCGGTTGATCGACAGCTGCCGGCAAACTTCCGAGATAGAGCGGTAGTGGCTGCAGGCAAGCTTGAGATTGGTGCCGAGATATTCGCTCATGTGAGCCGTTCCAGGTGATGCGACAGGCGCCAGTTTAGCATCAAGTCGCATCAACTGAGAGCAACCCGCGAAATTGTAACCAACCTTGTCATGACCAACCATGCGCCCCCATGGATACGGCGCATCGACGCCGGCCTGTCGTCTTTCATGCGAAGAATAAGAATCGAGGTATTACATGCTCGAAGCGCTCAACGATTTCCTCTCGGGGAAACTCCTCATCGTGCTTATCGTCGGACTCGGCAGCTATTTCACCCTGCGCTCCCGTTTCGTCCAGTTCCGCCATTTCGGCCACATGTTCAGCGTCTTCAAGGAATCCCTGCGCGGCCAGGCCGGCCAACTGAGCTCGTTCCAGGCGCTGATGCTGAGCCTGGCCGGCCGTGTCGGTGCCGGTAACATCGCCGGTGTCGGCATCGCCGTGACCCTCGGCGGCCCGGGCGCGGTGTTCTGGATGTGGGTAACCGCGCTGGTGGGCATGTCCAGCAGCTTTTTCGAGTGCACCCTGGCCCAGGTCTACAAGCGGAGCGACGGCAACGGCCTGTACCGTGGCGGCCCGGCCTACTACATCCAGCACGGCTTGAAGCTGCGCTGGATGGCAATGGTGTTCGCGATCCTGCTGCTGGTGACCTACGGCTTCACCTTCAACGGCCTGCAGTCCTACACCGTGACCCACTCGCTGCAGAACGCTTTCGGCTTCGAACCGCAGTACACCGGCATCGCCCTGGCCGCCCTGCTCGGCCTGGTGTTCATCGGTGGTATCAAGCGTATCGCCTCGGTTTCGGACCTGCTGGTACCGATCAAGACCCTGGCCTACATCGGTGTGACCCTGTACGTGATCTTCACCCAGATCGAACACGTGCCGGCCATGCTCGAAACCATCATCAAAAGCGCTTTCGGCCTTGATCCGGCCTTTGCCGGCCTGCTCGGCAGCGCCATCGTCATGGGCGTGAAGCGTGGCGTGTTCGCCAACGAAGCCGGCCTTGGCAGTGCGCCGAACGTTGCCGCTGTTGCCGCTGTACGCCACCCGGCGGCCCAGGGCGTGGTCCAGGCCTTCTCGGTGTTCCTCGATACCTTCGTGATCTGCACCTGCACCGCGCTGCTGATCCTGCTCTCGGGCTTCTATACCCCAGGCTTCGAAGGTGACGGCATCGCCCTGACCCAGAACTCCCTGGCCGCCGTGGTCGGTGACTGGGGGCGGATCTTCGTCAGCGTGGCCCTGTCGTTGTTCGTCTTCACCTGCATCCTCTACAACTACTACCTGGGTGAAACCAGCCTGCAGTTCTTCACCCGTAACCGCCTGGTGCTGCTGAGCTACCGCGGCCTGGTGCTGCTGCTGATCCTCTGGGGCTCGGTGCAGAACCTGTCAACCGTATTCGCCTTTGCCGACATCACCATGACCTGCCTGGCGTTCGTCAACCTGATCGCCCTGGCCCTGCTGTTCAAGGTCGGCCTGCGCGTGATGCGCGACTACGACGAACAGCGCCGCGCCGGTATCGCCCAGCCGGTGTTCGATGCGTCGAAGTTTTCCGACCTCGACCTGGACCCGCAAGCCTGGCCGGTCAAGCCGGTTGCTGAAGCCGAGGCTGAAGTGGCTGTCGGTCAGGCTCAGACCCAGCGCTGATCCATACTGCAGAAAAAGCCGCCCCGTTCGTGGGCGGCTTCCCCCTCCCCCGCTTTTCTCTCACCTGCCCGGAAATTTCTCATGCGTGCAGTCAAGAACCTTCTAGTCCTGTACACCGGCGGCACCATCGGCATGCTGCAAACCCCGCAAGGCCTGGCGCCTGCCGGTGGCTTCGAAGCGCGCATGCGTGAGCACCTGCAACAGCTGGCCGATGCGCCGCTGCTGACCTGGCGCCTGCACGAACTGACGCCGTTGATCGACAGCGCCAATATGCAGCAAGGCAACTGGCTGGCCATGCGCGAGGCGATTGTCGAAGCGGTCGAGCGCGATGGCCATGACGGCATCCTCCTGCTGCACGGCACCGACACCCTGGCCTACACCGCCGCGGCACTGTCGTTCCTGCTGCTCGGCCTGCCGGTACCCGTGCTGCTGACCGGCTCGATGTTGCCGGCCGGCGCCCCCGACAGCGACGCCTGGGACAACCTCTGCGGCGCCCTGCGCTTGATGGCGACGGGTATCGACAACGGTGTGCAGCTGTATTTCCACGGCCAGCTGTTGCATGGCGCGCGCGCTTCGAAGCTGCGCAGCGAGGCTTTCGATGCCTTCGCCACGCTGCCGCGTGAACGCGATGGGCAACGCGTCGAGACGATCCCGGCCTGCCTGGATTATCGCCAGCCATGCCAACCGGTAAACCTGATGGTGTTGCCGGTGTTCCCCGGGCTGCAGGTCGGTCATCTGCGCGGCCTGCTGGCCAGCGGTGTACAAGGCCTGCTGCTGGAGTGCTACGGCAGCGGCACCGGGCCGTCGGACGATCAGGACCTGTTGGATGCATTGCACGACGCTCGCCAAGGCGGGGTGTTGATTGCTGCTATCAGCCAGTGCCCGGAAGGTGCGGTGCACTTCGATACTTATGCGGCCGGCAGCCGCTTGCGCGACACCGGCCTGGTCAGCGCTGGCGGCATGACCCGCGAAGCTGCGCTGGGCAAGATGTTCGCCTTGCTCGGCGCCGGGCTGGATGTGCAGGCGGCGGAGCACTGGTTCGCCCTGGACCTGTGCGGCGAGCGCGCACAGTAGAAAATGGCGGAAGGCAGCGGGAGTCGAACCTGCCCAGGAACGGCTGCCGTCCCCAACCGGGTTTGAAGCCCGGCCGCGCCACCGGGCGCGATTGCCTTCCTTGTACGGATTACTGCCCGGGCGATTGGGCCAGGGCATTGTCGGCGCGAATCTGCCGCCGATCGCCAACACGCCGGGTGAGGCCGATGCGGTCGAAGTACTCGAGTATCTGCACGCTGCGTTTGCGGCCGATCCCCAAGACATCGCGAAACGCTGCGACCTGCACCACCGGGTCATCGCTGGCCAGCTGCAAGAGCATAGCCGCCATTTGCCGGATCGTGGCCTCAGGATAGAACAGATCGCGCACCACCTGGTGCACCTGCCCCAAGCGCCCGAGCTTGCGCAGCAACAAGCGCACCTCGGCCTCATCGGCTTTTACCGACCTGGCCAGATCGCGTACCCAGGGCGGATCGAACGTGCCTTCTTCAAGCAACGGTTGCAACTGGCTCCACAGCTGGGAGTCGGCATCGCTCAAGCGTATCTGGTGCCCGGGCAGATGCAGCCAGGGCCCGCTACCGACCAACCTGCCGCCGGCGAGCAGCTCATCCACCAGGCTGATGAATGCCGGACGTTCCAGTGCCAGGGCAATGAAGCGACGCAAACGATCGCGATCAGGGCCGAGCTGATCCGGCTCCTGCTCATGGAAACGCGCCAGCCCCTCCAGCACTGCGGTTTGCAGTGCAAGCCAATGCTCATCGGTGAACAGCAGCGGTCCTTGCCGGGTAGCGATTATCTGGACATTGGCGGGTAGTTGCCAACTGCTGCGCAGGCGGTTGAACTGACGCTCCAGGCGCTGTGGGTCGAGCCCGATGTCGTCACTGGCGAGCAGTGCCGGCAGGGCCTGTTCCAGGCTGTTGGCGCAGGCCAATGCCTGCAACTGGGCGATGCGCGCCTCGCTGCGGCGCTGGCGGGCAGGCGCAAAGGGGTCGAGTACACGGCCCCCCCCAAGGGTACGTTGTGCACGCTGGTCACGCAGTACCAGCCGATCACCGTGAACCGCCTGCAGCGGTGCATTACTGAGCAACTGGGCGAACATGCGCGCGCCCGGCAGCAACTGCTCGCCCTGCAACAAAGCCACCCGGGCGGTGACATCCTGGGTGCCCAGGTGCAGGTGCACCGGGATGAAATGCTCGAAGGCGCGAAGTTCGCTGGCCAGTAGCTGCAGCTCGATATCCAGACGCTGAGTCGGCGCGTGCAGCCACTCGGCAAGCAGCCAGTCGCCGCGGTGAATCTGCTCAAGGTCCAGGCGCTCGGCGCTGATGTTCAGGGCGACTCGCTGCCCGGCATGGGCCTCGGCAGCCACCTGGTTCTGCGCATGCAGGCCACGCACCCGCACCGGCTTGCCGGCTTTGCCCAGCAGCAGGGTGTCGCCCAGTTGCACACGCCCGTCCAGCGCGGTACCAGTGACCACGATGCCGGCGCCAGCTACTGCGAACGCGCGGTCGATGGCCAGGCGAAAACCGCCCTGGCTACGGCGCTGGCTGACCTCGCCCTGGGCCGCCAGCAAGGCCAGGCGCAGCGGCTCGATGCCCTCACCCGTCACACTGGAAACCACGAACTGCGCCGCGCCCGTATAAGGCCCGGCCGCCAGCAACGCACTGACCTGGACTTGTACTTCCTGCACCCGCTGCGGCTCGACCCGATCGCACTTGCTGATCACCACCAGGGCCTGGGGAATGCCCAGCAATTCGACAATCGCCAGGTGCTCGCGGGTTTGCGGCATCACCCCGTCATCAGCAGCGACGACCAGCAGCACCAGGTCGATACCCTGGGCGCCAGCGAGCATGTTGTGGATAAAACGTTCGTGGCCGGGCACATCGATAAAGCCGGTAAGAGGTGCGCCCTCGGTCAGGGCGGCAAAGCGATAACCGAGGTCGATGGTCATGCCGCGCTCGCGCTCTTCCCGGCGCTGGTCGCCCGCCTGGCCGGTCAGGGCTTCGAGCAGGGCCGTCTTGCCGTGGTCGATATGCCCGGCGGTACCGACAATCACACCTGCACCTGCGACAACTGCGCCAACCACGCGGCTTCGTCATCGAGTTGGCGCAGGTCCAGCCACAGGGCATCGTCATCGATGCGTCCGAGTACCGGAATCGGCAGGGCCCGCAGCGCGCTCTCCAGGCCATGCAAGGTGCGCCCGCGCAGGCGCTTGGAGACCTGTGGGCGCAGACACAAGGCCGCACTGGGCAAGCGCGCCACCGGCTGGCTGCCACTGCCGATCATGCCCAGCGCAGGCTCTGCGCTGACCGTCCAGTGGTCGCCCAGCTGTTGAGCCAACGCCGGCAGCAAGCGCTCGGCCTGCTGGAGGATATCGGCCTGCGGCCGGGTCAGCAGGCGCAGGCTGGGCAGGCGCTCGGCCAACAGATCGGGGTTGCGGTACAAAGCCAGCACGGCTTCAAGTGCCGCAAGGGTAAGCTTGTCGACCCGCAAGGCGCGTTTGAGCGGGTTCTTCTTGATCCGCGCGATCAAGTCCTTGCGCCCGACGATGATGCCCGCCTGGGGCCCGCCCAGCAGTTTGTCGCCGCTGAAGGTGACGATGTCGGCGCCATCAGCCAGGGCCTGGCGCACGGTAGGCTCGGCCGGCAAGCCCCAGCGGCTGAGATCGAGCAGGCTGCCGCTGCCCAGGTCTTCCAGCAACGGCAACCCGTGGCGATGGGCCAACTGCGCCAGTTCTGCCGTCGGCACCTGGGTGGTGAAGCCCTGGATGCTGTAGTTGCTGCAATGCACGCGCATCAACAGGCCGCTGCGCGGGCTGATGGCCGCTTCGTAATCGCGGGCGTGAGTACGGTTGGTGGTGCCCACTTCATGCAGCTTGACCCCGGCGCGGGCCATGATATCGGGAATACGAAAAGCGCCACCGATCTCGATCAGCTCGCCACGCGAGATGATCCCCTCCTTGCGTGCGCCCAGGCTGTTGAGCGCCAGCAGCACAGCAGCGGCGTTGTTGTTGACCACAGTGACGGCCTCGGCGCCGGTGAGCTCGCGGATCAGGCCTTCGATCAGGTCATCGCGGTCGCCGCGTTTGCCGCTGGCCAGGTCGAATTCGAGGTTGAGCGGGTAGCGGGCAGCCCGTTGCACGGCGTCGATGGCTTCCTCGGGCAGCAAGGCCCGCCCCAGGTTGGTGTGCAGCACCGTGCCGGTGAGGTTGAACACGCGGCGGACCTGACTGCGGTGCCGGGTAATGAGGCGCTCGCCGGCGCGGCCAAGCAGCACAGGGGCAGCCAGTTCGGCGGCATCCAGCTGGCCGAGCCTGGCGTCGTCGCGCAGGTCGTCGAGCAGTTGGCGCAGGCTGGCCAGGACAGCGTCGCGGCCGTAGCGGTCGATCAGCGGGAGGCTGGCGGGGTGACGCAACAGGGTGTCGATGGAGGGCAGGCGGGTCGGGAGCTTGGCGAGGTTGGACGGCATTCAGACGGTTCTCAACTTCAGCGTTGACCTAGTGGGAGCTGGCTCGCCAGCGATGGCATCACTACAGTCCTGGCGATGGACCGCAGCGTCTGCATCGCTGGCAAGCCAGCTCCCACAGGGTTCGGGTGGCATGGGCAAAACCTCAGTGTAGACCCTATCTCACTCCCCACCCGGCGCCAGCAACAGGTTCGGCGCCAGGCGCTGAAATCCTTCCTGATCCAGGCGCATATCCAGCGCCAGGCTGGCCAGGTCGGCCGACAGCGCTTCGGCATCGGCGTCGTTTTCCAGGTAGATGTGCTTGAGATAGGCGTTGCAGCCCGGACAGCACTCGGCCTGCAGCGGTGCCTTGGCGCTGGCATGGCGGTCGTCCTCAAAGCTGAAATACTTGAGGTCCTTGCTCTGCTCGCAGTACACACACTTGACCCGCACCACATGCCATTCGCAGGCACACAGCGAACACACCAGATAACGCAGGCCGTTGTACTTGCCGCGGTGGCGGATCACCCCGGCCATCGCCGGTGAGCCACAGGCCGGGCATTGGCACAGGCTGTCCGCCGCCTTCAACTCGACACCCTGCAGGCTCAGCAACCAATGGCTCCAGGCGGCCTGCAACGCGGCGCCGAGAAACGGCACCAACGCCGCCGGTACCAGGCTGTACTGGCCTGTGAGCAAGGCGATGGCCCAGAGCTTGCGCTGTTCGTCGGCAGCACGCTGCAGTACTGCCACCGCATCCGCCACAGCGCCACGCGAAGCCGGATAGCGCTGCAACAACGCCTGCAGATAAGCCAGCCAATGCCCTTCGCGCACCAGGCTGTCGGCCGCCAGCGGTGGCAAGCCGTGCTCGACACACAGGCGCTGGCGCTCAGTGTCGCTGGGGGCTGCGGCAGGCGGTTGGTCCAGCAGGCCCTGTTGTACCTGGCACAGGCCGGCCAGCAAGCGCAGGTAATCCGCCAGCGGGTTGCCCTCGGCCAATAGCTCCAGCCGCTGCGCGCGCAGGGCGAACAGGTTCTTCGGCGGCAGATAGAGAAACGGCGGCGTGCTGGCCGCCGCTTCGATCTGCCCGGGTTCCAGAAGAGTACTCAAGCGCTCATCCTTTTTTGTTGATCGGCGGCTCCGGTTGTTTGTCGCCGGTCACCTCCCGATACCACAGCTCATGGTGTTTTTTCGCCCAGGCGCGGCTGACCCAGCCATGCAGCATGGCGCTGACCGAGCCCTTGATCCAGATGCCGGCGTAGATGTGGACGATGATGCTCAGCACCAGCACGAACGCCGCCAGCGCATGCAGCAGGGTTGCCAGGCGAATCGAGCCGATGCCGAAGTAACTGCTGAAATAGGCGCGCCAGATCACCACGCCGCTGATCAACAGGACCAGCATGCACAGCAGCAGCGTCCAGAACAGCAGCTTCTGCCCGGGGTTGTACTTGCCGATCGGCGGTACGCCCTCCTCTTCGTTGCGCATCACCCGGTCGATGCGTTTGAGCCACAGGCGATCGTTGGCGATAAAGTAGTTCGCCCGCCAGAAACGCAGCACCAGGCCAAGAAAGAACACGAACATCAGCACGCCCATGAACGGATGCAATATGCGCGTCCAGGGCCCGCCACCGAACAGATGGCTGAGCCAGTACAGCGCCGGGTGAAACAGCGCCAGCCCCGACAACGCGGCCATGATGAAGAGGATCGCCACCAGCCAGTGGTTGGTCCGCTCGTTGGCGTTGTAGCGCAGGATCGGTTTGTCGTTCATGGTCGTTCCTCCCCTTGCCCACCTGGCCGGTTCGGGTCATAGACATGCACCGCTGGATCGACCACATGCACGCTGGCATCCGGCGGGCTGGGGTGCTCGTCTTCTTCGACCCGTTGCGGGCCGACGCGCACATAATGGAAGAACCCGGCCAGCACCGCCGCGCCCATGGCCAGCAGCGCCAGCGGCTTGGTCACACCTTTCCACAAGCCGACCAGCGGGCTGATGATCGGCTGGTCCGGAAGGCCTGCGTATATCCTCGGTGTGTCGGCGTGGTGCAGCACGTACATCACGTGGGTACCGCCGACGCCATCCGGGTCATACAGGCCGGCGTTGTCGAAACCACGGGACTTGAGGTCGACGATGCGCTCGGCGGCATGCTCCTTCATGTCCTGCTTGGTGCCGAAGACGATGGCGCCGGTCGGGCAGGTTTTCACGCAGGCCGGCTCCAGCCCCACCGACACGCGGTCGGAACACAGGGTGCACTTGTAGGCCTTGTGGTCCTTCTGCGAGATCCGCGGGATGTTGAACGGGCAGCCGGTGATGCAGTAACCGCAACCGATGCAATGGTCCTGGTTGAAGTCGACGATGCCGTTGGCATGCTTGATGATCGCTCCCGGGCTCGGGCAGGCCTTCAGGCAGCCGGGGTCGGCGCAGTGCATGCAACCGTCCTTGCGGATCAGCCACTCCAGGTTGCCCTCGCTGGTCTCGTGCTCGGTGAAGCGCATTAGGGTCCAGGTTTCGGCGCTCAGGTCCTGCGGGTTGTCGTAGGTGCCATGGTTGTGGCCAACCTCGTCACGCAGCTCGTTCCATTCCGAACAGGCCACCTGGCAGGCCTTGCAACCGATGCACTTGGTAGTGTCGATCAGCTTGGCCACTTCCTCCTGCTGACGGATAGACGAAGGGGCGGTGGTGGTGGCCGAACGGGCGATGATGTCTTGGCTGGCCATCAGATTTTCTCCACGTTGACCAGGAACGACTTCGATTCCGGGGTCTGGGTGTTGCCATCACCGAGGAACGGCACCAGGGTGTTGGTCAGGTAGCCGTGCCGGGTTACCCCGGTAAACCCCCAGTGCAACGGAATGCCGATCTGGTGCACGGTCTGGTTGTTGACCTGCAACGGACGAATCCGCTTGGTCACCACCGCCACCGCCTCGATATGCCCACGCTTGCTGCTGACGCGCACCCGGTCGCCGGCGGCGATGCCCTTCTCCTTGGCCAGTACCTCGCCGATTTCGACGAACTGCTCCGGCTGGGTCACGGCGTTGATCGGACAGTGCTTGGTCCAGAAGTGGAAGTGTTCGGTCAATCGGTACGTGGTAGCGGCGTACGGGAAGTCCTTGGCTTGCCCCAGGGAATCCCAGACCGAATCGAATACCCGGCCCGCCGGGTTGCTGGTCGCCTTCTTGTTGTTGGGGTGCAACGGGTTGACCCCGATAGGTGTTTCAAACGGCTCGTAATGCTCCGGGAATGGCCCTTCGGTCATCTTGTCCAGGGCAAAGAAACGCGCCACGCCTTCGGGGTTCATGATGAACGGGTTCATGCCCGCTTCCGGCGGCACATCCGCTTTGTAGTCCGGCACGTCGGTGCCACCCCAGGCCTTGCCGTTCCACCACACCAGGCGCTTGTTCGGCGACCAGGGCTTGCCCTGCACATCCGCCGATGCCCGGTTGTAGAGAATCCGCCGGTTCGCCGGCCATGCCCAGGCCCAGCCCAGGTTCTGCTTCATGCCGAACGGATCGGCATTGTCGCGCCGGGCCATCTGGTTGCCCTGCTCGGTCCAGCTGCCACAGAAGATCCAGCATCCGGACGCGGTACTGCCATCGTCCTTGAGCTGGGCGAAGCCGGCCAGTTGCTGCCCGGCCTTTAGGGTCGCGCCAGTGGCATCGGTGACATCGGCCACGGCGTAGCCGTTGAACTCCTTGGCAATCTCTTCCGGTGACGGTTCGTGGGCAACCTTGTACGGCCAGTTGAGCTTGAGGATCGACTCCGCCCAGGCCCCGCCTTCCTTCTGGTAGCGTTCGCGCAGGCGCAGGAACAGCGCACTCATGATCCACACGTCGGTGCGGGCCTGACCCGGCCCTTCGGCGCCCTTCCAGTGCCATTGCAACCAGCGGCTGCTGTTGACCAGCGAGCCATCCTCCTCGGCAAAGCAGGTGGTGGGCAGGCGAATGACTTCGGTCTGGATACTGGCCGTTTCGACATCGTTGAACGGCCCGGCATTGCGCCAGAACTCCGAGGTCTCGGTGGCCAGCGGGTCCATCACCACCAGCCACTTGAGCTTGCTCAGGGCGGCGGTAACGCGGTTCTTGTCGGGCAAGGCGGCAATCGGGTTGAAGCCCTGGCAGAAGTAACCGTTGACCTGGTCCTTGGCCATCATGTCGAACATCTTCAACACGTCGTAGCCCGGAATATCCAGCTTCGGCAGGTAATCAAAGCCCCAATGGTTCTCGGCGGTGGCGTTGGCGCCATACCAGGCCTTCATCAGGCTGACATGGAACTTGCCGTAGTTCTGCCAGTAGGACATCTGACCCGGTCGCAACGGCTTGGACGCGCGCTTGGCAATGTAGGCGTTGTAGTCCTGTTCGGCATCCGACGGCAAAGTCAGGTAGCCCGGCAGCAAGTTGGACAACAGCCCAAGATCGGTCAGCCCCTGGATATTGGAGTGACCGCGCAAGGCGTTGACCCCGCCGCCCGGCATGCCGACGTTGCCCAGCAGCAACTGCACCATGGCTGCACTGCGGATGATCTGCGAGCCGATCGAATGCTGGGTCCAGCCCAGGGCATAGAGGATCGTCATGGTCTTGCCCGGTTGCGAGCAGGTGGCGATCTCTTCCCAGACCTTGCGCATGCTGTCCACCGGCATGCCACAGATCTGGCTGGCCAGCTCCGGCGTGTAGCGGCTGTAGTGCTGCTTCATCAGCTGGTAGACGCACTGTGGGTCTTGCAGGGTCGGATCGACCTTGGCAAAGCCGTCTTCACCGAGCTCGTAACCCCAGCCGGACTTGTCGGTGTAGCTGCGTTTGTCGGCGTCGTAGCCACTGAACAGACCATCTTCAAAGCCATAACCGGCTTTGACGATGAACGACACGTCGGTGTAGTTGCGCACGTATTCGTGCTGAATCTTGTCTTCAGTCAGCAGGTAATTGATCAGCCCGCCCATGAAGGCGATATCCGTGCCGGTGCGGATCGGCGCGTAATAGTCGGCTACCGAAGCGGTTCGGGTGAAGCGCGGGTCGACCACGATCAATCGGGCCTTGTTATGGGCCTTGGCCTCGGTCACCCATTTGAAGCCGCATGGATGGGCTTCTGCAGCGTTGCCACCCATCACCAGGATCAGATTCGCGTTGGCGATATCGGTCCAGTGGTTGGTCATGGCTCCACGGCCGTACGTCGGGGCAAGACTTGCCACCGTCGGGCCATGTCAGACACGTGCCTGGTTATCGAACCCCAGCATGCCAAGACTGCGGATGACCTTGTGGGTCATGTAGCCGGCTTCGTTCGAGGACGCCGAAGCGGCCAGGAAGCCCACGCTCAGCCAGCGGTTGACCGTCTGGCCCTGGGCGTTTTTCTCGATGAAGTTGGCGTCGCGGTCGGCCTTCATCAGCTCGGCGATACGGTCCAGTGCTTCATCCCAGGAGATCCTCGTCCACTCCTTGCTCCCCGCTTTACGTACTTGCGGGTACTGCAGGCGGTTGGGGCTGTGGATAAAGTCGAGCAGGCCGGCGCCTTTGGGGCACAGGGTGCCGCGGTTCACCGGATGGTCGGCATCACCCTCGATGTGGATGATGTTCTGGGCGACGTTCTTGGCCGCATCACCCTGGCTGTACATGATCAAGCCACAACCCACCGAGCAATACGGACAGGTGTTGCGGGTTTCTTTGGTATGCGCCAGCTTGAAGTGACGCACCTGCTCGGCGAAGGCCGGTGTCGGGGCCATGCCCAACGCAGCCAGGCTCGAACCTCCAAGGCCGATAGCGGCGACCTTGAAGAACTGCCGACGGTTGAGATCCATCGTGCACTCCTGATCAGGTGGTGGACGCGCGGGACGTTGCCGGCGTCTCTTGAACGATCACGGTGGCGACATTGGTAGCAGTCACCAGTTGATACTGTAGTCAAGATTCCTGACCAGCGTGCTGAAAATGGCTCATTACCCCGTTACAGGTTGCGCACGACATTGAGCGCAGCGCTACGTCATCGCGCTTCCCCTCCCAAGTAGTCCGAAACTCCCATCTCGCCTGGGAGTATCGGCCGATGCACAAGTTCCGACGCTTATCCATAGTTGCAGCGTGTATCGATAGTAGGTCCACGGTCCGGCCCCTACGCCTGGAATTGCTCTGGAGAATGTCATGACTACCCGCAAAAAAATAACAACACCCACGAGCGACCTGACCGGTGACAGCAGTACCGATCTGTTCCCCATCCGCCAGAATGCCGTTGCGAGCAAAGACAAAAACGCTACCGTCGTAAGCGATCCACCGCCCCAGCAGACGCCGACCGTCACAACCGATCAAGCAGACTACGCCCCCGGCAGCACGGCCATCATCACGGCCAGCGGTTTCGCCGCCGGTAGCACAGTGGCGCTCGAAGTGGAGCACGCCACCGGCCCAGGCGCGGATAACCTGTGGGGCACGCCCGACGATGTACTCAATACCAACACCGGCGAGGGACATGAGCCCTGGTACGTGACCGACGGCGGTGCCGGCGATCTCGACGGCCAAGTCAACGGCAGCGTCACGACCTCGTGGTACGTGAATCCCGACGATTCGGCAGGCGCGACGTTCCTGCTCACCGCCACCTCTGCCGGTGCCGATGGCAAGTTTGCTACCCGTGACGACGTTGTCGCGACAACGTCGTTTACCGACAGCGCCCTGAGCGTGGTAGCGACGGGGGTAAACGTTTCGTTGGACGAAACAGCCGGCTTGCAGAACAGCATGGCCACCGCAGTCCCTGCGGGAGACGCTGACGACAATGACATTCTGCTCACGGCGCTACCCTCGTCCTTCGCTACCCGGCTGACAGCACTGGGGGCAGGTACCGCAACAGGTGCGGCCTTGAGTGGCTATACGGGGGCGGCGGGCAACACGGGCAGCAATGCGTTCACCATCACCGCGGCGCCCGGAGCCAGCATTTCCGATATCAGCTTCACCGACAGCCTTGGCGCAGCGCTCAATGGCCTGGACAGCGGACTCGATACCCTCAATGGCACCGATATCCTTCTCTATACCGATACCAACAACAACATCCTGCTGGGCCGAGCCGGGGGCCCAGCCGGCGCGATCGTGTTCGCGGCCTACATCGAGGAAACCGGATCACCGGTCAGCGGCGGCAAGATCTGGACCGTGGAATACCAACCGCTCAAGCATCCGGACGCCAGTAACCCGGACGATGCCCTCAACCTGCTGAACAAGGTGTTCATCGGTGCTAGCCAGGACCTGGTATTCAGCCTGGCCAATGCGCCTTCAGGGCAAAACCTGTTCCTGATGTTCACGACGGCGAACCCGACCGTTGTCGACGTCGGTGGGGTCCTGCGGATCACGGACCCGACAATTATCGCCACCGGCAAGAACCCCGCCGACCAGTCGAGCGGCGCCAATATAACGACGGGCGACACGATCAATACCAGCCAGGCGGGTGGCCCGACCACCTTCGGCACCAACAGTCAGATGATTACGGAACAGGAAGGCATCCGCTTTTCGTTCGTCACCGGTGCCCGGCAGAATGTGACCATTCCCAACCTGGATCAGAACGAAGCAGATGTTGAAGCCAACATCGACTTTACCGCCGTGTTCAATACGAGGTCGGCCACTTTCGACGTCGTGCAGTTGCAAAGCGGCAAGAGCGCTGTGGTAAAAATCAGCGCATTCAGCACCGCTGCTGAACCTGGCGTGAATTTCATCAACGGCTATGTGGGTGATACGTCAGTTGCAATCAGCAATGTTCGCGTCATCAACATCAGCACCGGGCTGGTGATCGAGAACTCGGACGGATCGGCGAATGATCCGGCCATTGTCATCAGCTTTGCTTCCGGGGTTGCAACCATCACCGGCGTTAAAGCCGGCTACAAGATTGAATACACCACAACGGCAGACCACAACCGCGTGCTCATCGAGAATGGCGCGGCTACCGACGCCAAGGGCAATAACCACGCCGATTTCGATATCGGTGGCTTCAAGCTGCTCCAAGCCTCTACTACGACCGCCGAAATTGGCTCGAAGATGATCTTCGAGGACGACGGCCCGAGCATCAGCACCACCGGCACCGAGCCAACACTGACAGTAGACGAAACTGTGCTGGCAACTAACGCCACGCAGAACTTCGCCGCCAACTTCACCTCGGCGTTTGGCGCCGATGGCGCCGGCACGTTGACC
>RCUI01000383.1_pt1 | contig 16147 bp, 18 predicted proteins | sample 2166121 | NCBI WGS metagenome assembly RCUI01 (sample SAMN09932700, study PRJNA488358) | compost metagenome | feature: garden; material: soil; isolation source: compost soil in succinic acid-enriched culture | place: Germany: Experimental Botanical Garden Goettingen | collected 2016-01-27
AGCGCTTCTGCGTTATTTTTATCGTAATTACATTACGCATAACGTAATTTGATTGGTGAAGACCGTCAAGCTATAAAGACGCCCATTGAACTCCCCGGATCGACTCCATCATGGCCAAAGCCAGCTCCCCCGCCGACAGCTCCGGCAAACAGAAGGTCCGCTCGGCCGAGGTCGGTACCGACATCCTTAAAGCCCTGGCCCAATTGTCGCCGTCTACCTCACTGTCGCGCCTGGCCGAGCATGTCGACATGCCGGCGAGCAAGGTCCACCGTTACCTGCAGGCCTTGATTGCCAGCGGTTTTGCCGAACAGAACCCGGCCACCAACCACTACGGCCTGGGCCGCGAAGCCCTGCGCGTCGGGCTGGCAGCGTTGGGCGGGATGGACGTATTGAAAGAGGCGGCGCTGCCACTGTCGCTACTGCGCGATGAGCTCAACGAAAGCTGCTTCATCGCCGTGTGGGGCAACCAGGGCGCCACCGTGGTCAATATCGAGCCGGCGGTGCGGGCAGTCACCGTGGTCACTCAGATCGGCTCGGTGTTGCCTTTACTCACCTCTTCGACCGGGCTGGTATTCGGCGCCTACCTGCCCGAGCGCGAAACCATCGAGCTGCGCGAGCAGGAACTGGCCGCGTCAGGTCACAGCGCCGACGATTACGAGGCCTTGTTCGCAACCATCCGCCAACGCGGCCTGCATCATGTCCATGGTCTGCTGATGCCGGGGGTCGATGCCCTTTCGGCTCCCGTGTTCAACGCCGTGGGCAAGATCGCCGCCGTGCTGACCGTGGTCGGCCCGACCTCGATCTTCCATGCCGATGAGCAGGGGCCCGCAGCCGGGCAGTTGCTGGCTACGGCGAAGATGATCAGCTGGCGCATGGGGCACGAAGGCTAGACCGGGATAGCCATGTGCATGCTCTTGTGTTCGAGGATTTCCAGGAACTGTTTGAGTTCTTCCTCCAGCGCCCGATTCACACTGTAAATCGATTTCGCCCCCACCGGGCGCAAGTCACTGAACAGTTGTTTCAACAACCGAACGGTGGGTGAACTCGGTCCTTTTGAAAGGCCCGACACGAGTTTCGCCAGCCGCCCGCTGATACCTGACAAGGAAACAAGGCCAACCCCCGCTGTCAGAAAGAACTTCGTGGCTGCCGCCCGATCTCCATCCAGGTAAGCGATGACGCCCTGTCCAAACGCGCGCAGGGTCATGACCACGCTGAGGGCTAGGCTTGCCGGTGGAAACGGAACCGAGAGTATTGCCGCTACCCCGATCGCAACCTCGAACAACAAACCGGAGATCCTTTGCGCCACACTGGTGGTGTCTTCGTCCACATCGGCAACGATGCGCTCGACCATTACGTCGAACTCACGGGCCAGGTCGGTAATGCGCTTATAGTCACTGATCGCCGCCAGGATAATCGCCTCGCCATCCCCTGCCCGCTGGAAGCGCTCGATCAGGGCGCCGACAATAGGCTGATCGCGAATACTGACCCGCAGGTAAAAATAGTCCTGCAGGGCAGGATCGTCCCATTGCCGGGCCAGTGCCTGCGGCGCTCGAAAGAACAGGCCATCAGGGGCCTCCGGCGTGTAGACAAGATCCTCTACCACGCCTTGCACCACATTCCTGAACAGATACACACCCTCGACCCGTCGGCCACTCAGCGCGAATTGGAACACCCCGTTCTTGTGTGAAGTCCGATCACCACCAACAACCGCAGGCTCAAGATCGAGTAATTCATCGACAGCATTCTCCAGCCACCGGCTGCGCACAGCCGTCAGTCGCCCCGCCATGGTTTCGCTCAGCCAGGCGCGGCGCATCTGCAAGCGCAATAGCTCGCGGTGCAGCAGGCGACGGCGCCTGTAGTGCGGGTCAGTCGCATCGAGCAAGCGACTGCGAATCGTCTGGATGTAGCGCTCCCCCAGCCTGGCCGAACGAATGTAGCCGTCGAGAAAACGACGATCCAGGCGTGACAGGTCCTGGCCAACGGTTGAAGTGATTATTGCGAAGTCGGCGAAATTGAAACTGCTGTCGTATCCACTGATGACCGTGCGGGTAAGGCTTGCGACGTTACCAGGCTCGAGCTCGACCAGCACGGTATCAGGATCGACCTCAGGCCCAGGCGCGCCGGCAAATGTGTTGATCCTTTCTTTGACCAGGCGATGGGCGTAGTCGGCAAAGGGCTCGATGTTGTTAATCTGCTGGTAGGCGTTCTGTACCAGGGTAAGTGACGCATCGATGTTGCTCAGTTGCTGACGCTGGAACAGCGGCGCATCGATGTACCACTGGGGCGTGGCGAACTGCAGCTGCTCCAGCACCCCATTGACCTTCATAAAGGCAATTTCCGACAGCAACTCCTGCCAACCGGCGTCAGGCCAGCGCTCCAGCGTAACGGTTTGTCGCGACCAATAACCAGGCAGTCTCTGCGCCTGCTTGAGTAGCTGAGTGAACTGCGGCCGCGCGTCGACCGACAGTTGGCCAAGCAAGTAGGCTTGCCCCTGATCCGTCAGCGCCCACCGGGCGATTTCCAGGCTGAGCTGCCGTGCATTGCGCAACACCCGAAGATCGCCTCCCGGCGCGCCTGGGGCGTAAAGCAGGAAGCGCTGATCATCACTCTGGCCATAGCTCAGGTAAAACACATCCCTGAACGCCAACTGGAAGGGATCGAGGATCACGCCACCGACTTCGATGCCAAGCTCGCTCAGGGCCCCTTGGTGGTTACGAGCCGCTTCCAGGGCGTCGAAGGCCCTCCCGTCGAGCCCCTGGTAACGCGCTGCCAGGGCACTCAGAGCCAGCCGCGCATTGACCACTTCACTCATCAGTTGCGGGCCAGGGCCGTCAAAGTACACGGCTTGCAGCGCTTCCCGGTAACTCAAACGGATATCCAGTTGATCGATCATGGCCTGGATAAAGCCCGGTGTCAGTTGTACGGCCAGCTCGCTGTCGATGATCTGCGCTTGCAGTTCGCGGCCGTGATAACCACCGGAAATTACCCATTGCACCAGCGTCATCTCGCGCTCACCACACAGCACTTCACCCACGATATCCAACACATGCCTGACCCCCACCCGCAGTCGCCGGACATCAACGTCAAGCCCCATGGCTTGCGTCAGGTAATCGGCTATCTGCTCAGCGGCATAGTCCTGCGCACTGGCCATGCCTTGCAGGTGTTCATCGACCCGTTGCTGGCACACGGCAACAGCTCGTTCGCGTAACTCGTAGGCCGTACGCTCTTCACCTTCGAGAAAGCGTAACCATTCAGGCAGCTGGGCGTGACGGTGCTGCCTGAGCCTGGTTGCCAGGCGTTGTTGCAACAGGTCTTGTACTGGCACCTCGCGCAAGGCTTGGCGGATATCGTCGACCTGGCTTCGAAACGGAATATCGCTCAACGGCACCAAGGTCAATCGCGGCGCTTGGCCTTGCGCAAGACGCTGCCTAATTCCATGCGGCAACGGTTGGACCAGGGGATCTTCGGCAGCCGGCTTGCTCAGGCGCAGCGTCATGCGGTCGATGAATCGCCGTGTACTGCCCTGCTCCTGCAAGCCCTCCTGCAGGCTGTAAAGCCAGAGTTTGCTCGAAGATGACGCTTCGAACGACTCGCCGATGACAAACACCAAAGGCAACGTCAGCGCTTCGCCCCCAATGCTCAGCGCCAAGAGACGGACATGCTCGTCTGGATCAAAGATCTGCTCTTCCAGGGCGGCGAGTGCCGACTGCTGTCCTGGTTGGCGCAAAGCCACGAAACGCAGGTCGAGAAAAAACAGTTTCGTCACCTGTATGAACAGGCTCAGCGGGTTGGTACCAGGCTTGCGCGCCTGCTTCCAGAACTCATCGAAAGCTGCATCCGTCAGGGAGGGCAGCGACTCGAGCTGGTTCTTGATCTGAAAGGTGGTACTGCTGAGTTCCAGCAGAATTGTCTCCAGGCTGTTGTCGTCGAAGCTAAATCCTGGTGCATCGAAAAAACGGGACAAATCCATGTGCTGATCTCTTTATTCGGTGATAGTCATATCGCGACAAATTGACTGGTTCACCGACAGCAGAATTTCAGCGCAACCGTTCCCTATTGATACTGACGAAAAGCTCCAAAGTGGCTTGCTCAGCAACCCGAGAGAAGTGTCCTACGGCTAAAACCAGCAACAGCCTATTGATACCTCGGAATGGACAAACCCCAAGCAGACTTGTTTACACATGCTCACAGTCATCAATGAAATAACGGGTTACTGTCTTGTGGCTTCACTGTTACCAGTGCTGTAACAGTGAATGTCAGAAACACCTATTTTTCCGCTACCGCCAGGCACCTATTCTGGTTGCACCAAGACGGTGCTGACGCAGATCGAAGCAGTCAGCCCGATTCCATCAACCGGCGTGCACACTCCGCCTGATGAAGCTTGGCCCAGGTTCACCGACGTTGATTTTGAAGCTCCTTGATCTGCGTCTTACTTGGCCGCTGCACTGCAGCGGCCTTTTTTATGCCCGCAATTCAATCGTCATCGGCGTCGTCAAAGTGAAATCGGTGTAACAATCGATGGGCAACAGGCGCCAGGATCAGACCGATGGTGGCAACAAATACCAGCCCGACGTACAAGCCGTAGCCGGCAAAGAACAGCTTGCCGCCGATACTCTCGGGCAGGATCACCGGCCCGACTCCGCCCAGCAGCAAAGTGGCGTTGAACACCGCATCGTGCCAGGGCACGTCTGGCTCGAAGTACAGATGGCCGAGCACACCGAAGAGGATCGAGCCGATCAACATCAGGCAGGCTGCCAGGCCGTGACGCATCATGCGATAACTGAACTGACGGGAAGAAATGACCGGGTCCGTTCTGGATTCGTACATCCTCTGTGCTCCTGCAGCAAGGGGGGCCGCCCAGCATAGGCAACTTCAACTGGCGACCACAACCTTGGGGCAGGTTCAGCCCTGTGGATACTTCTGCAGATTGGCCATCATCTGCTGCAAGGCTTGCAAGCTGTCTTGCGGGTGCACAGCGTTGTCGAAGTTGCCGATCTGCTGCCAGTTCGCCGCAATATCGTCGGGTGAAAAGCCCTCGCGCGGGTCAAAGCCGACACCCAAGCTGCGTTCCCAGCGCACCTTGCCGACCCAGCCGCCGCCCACTTCATACAGGCCGCCACTGTCCTGACAGTCGTCACTGCCCAGGTACACCACCAGCGGGCTGACCAGCTCCGGCTTGAGCTGTTCGAAGACCTGCGGCGGAATCAGTCCTTCGGTCATGCGCGTGCCGCCGGTGGGGGCAATGGCGTTGACCAGGATGCCATTCTTGCGCCCTTCAATGGCCAGGGTGCGGGTCAGGCCATACAGGCCAAGCTTGGCCGCGCCATAGTTGGCCTGGCCGAAGTTGCCATAGATGCCCGAGGTCGAGGCGGTGAAAATCACCCGCCCCCAGTTCTGCTCGCGCAGGTGTGGCCAGGCGGCGCGGGTGACTTTGTAGGCACCTTCAAGGTGAACCTGATAGACCAGCTCCCAGTCACTGTCCTCCATCTTGTGGAAGGTCTTGTCGCGCAGGATGCCGGCGTTGTTGATCACTACATCGACCCGGCCGAAGCTGTCCAGGGCCTGTTCGACAATGCGCTGACCGTCGGTGACCGAGTCATGGTTGGCCACTGCCGTACCACCCTCTTCGCGGATCTGCGCCACTACCCGGTCGGCGGCCGAGGCGCTGGCGCCTTCGCCATGGGTCGAACCACCCAGATCGTTGACCACCACCCGGGCACCATGCCGGGCAAACAGCAGGGCATGGGCGCGGCCCAGGCCGCCGCCAGCGCCGGTGACAATCACCACTTTATCGTCCAAGCGAATCGTCATGCTCGTTTCTCCAGCAGAACAAAAGAGAGGGATGCCCGAGTGTCAGCCAGCACTGGCTGGCACACAATCAAGCGGGCAGGCGCTGAATGGCAGGCGATAAGGCCGGGCGATGATTGCGCACACCGGGTCGCTCAGGACCAGGCGACTCTCTGCGGCACATTCACCAGGGGTTGCTCACGAAACGCCAGGTAATGGCGCAGCACCTGTACCGGTGCTTCAGTATGCGGATAGTGGCCAATGCCCTGGAGCATCACGGTGTTGGCATCGGGCACCAGCTCCTGATAGCGTTCGAGCATATGGATACCGGAAATCGGGTCGACCGCGCCGTTGATCAGCCGCAGCGGCACCCCGTCGGCCTGCAATGCACCGACCCAGCGCTCGCGGTGGGCGACCCGCTCGGGCAGGTAAGTGATCAGCTTGTGCAGGATGCGCGTGCCGCGGTTGGAGGCAATCAGGCTCCAGTAGTCGTCCAGCGCGCTTTCGCTGGGATGGGTGCAGGGCCCGTAGATCTGGGTGACGTTACGCACCAGATCATCGCGCCCGAACGAGCGCCCGACCAGCCAGCCCAGGCGGCTGAGCAACAGCTTCTGGATCAGCAGCGGCCGATGACGCTCGGGGAACAGACCACCATTGAGGAACACGCAACTGGCGATCTGCGCGCGGCCCTCGTGGTGGCGGGCGAGCAACTCCTGGGCGACGCTGCCGCCATAATCATGCCCGAGCAGATGCACCGGCTGCTCGACCTGAAGATGCGCGAGCAATGCCTGCTGCAGGTCGGCCTGCTCCAGCAGGCTGTAATCATGGTGCAGCGGTTTGGCCGAGTCGCCAAAGCCGAGCATGTCACAGGCAATCACCCGAAAACGCTGGGCCAGGGGTGTCCACAGGTAATGCCAGTCCCAGCTGGCGGTGGGAAAGCCATGAATGAGCAGTAGCGGTTCGCCCTGCCCTGCGGTCCAGTAGCGGATGGTCTGGCCACGGAACGAGAAATTCAGGCCCCGGGTCCGCCAGACGCACAATGGAATTTCGGCCAAAGGCATCACAGTGGTCCCGGTAGGTTGTAGGTAGTCGTGTTGGGCAAGGCATCGGCTGCGATCATTGCAATCACCTCGGCACATTCGTGTGCTCTACTGATCGACAGTCTAGTCAGGCAGGCCCGCCCGAGAGTTGCGTTCGCAGCCAGCTTATTGACCTTGGGAGTCAGCAAGCAAAATAGCGAGGTGAATCACAACAGCAAAGTCAGCAAGGGCGCGGCGAAGAGGTTGAGCAGGCCGGTCAGGACCATGACCAGGCCGGCCACCGACCCCTCCTCGCCCCCCACCTCATGAGCGCGGCTGACGCCCGCCCCATGCGCGCCGACGCCAAACAGCGCGCCACGGGCCAATGGCGTGCGCAGCGGCAGGTACTTGAGCAGCACGCCACCGAACATCGCCCCCAGCACCCCGGTAAACATCACGAACACCGCGGTCAACTCCGGCACGCCGCCCAGGTCCTTGGCCAGCGGCATGGCAAAGGGCGTGGTGATCGAGCGCGGCACCAGCGACAGGCTGACCGAGCTGTCCAGCGCCAACAGGTGCGCCAGGCCCCAGGAACTGCCGATCGATGCCGCACTGCCGACCAGCATGCCCAGGGTCAGGGCCGGCCAGTGGCGGGCGAGCAAGGCGCGCTGTTGCCAGATCGGCACGGCAAAGGCCACGGTGACCGGGCCCAGCACCGACATCAGCCAGTGGGTGTTGCGCGCATATTCGGCATAGGCGGTATGCAGGGGCACGGCAATCGCCAGCAGCACAGCCGGTACCAGAATCAACGGTGACAGCAGGTAGCGCCCGGTGCGCCGGTACAACCAGCGACTGCCCAGATAAGCCAGCAGGGTCAGGGCCAGCCAGAACAGCGGCATCGGCTCAAGCGTCATGACGCAACCTCCAGCGGCAGATCCACTCCACCGTCACCGCCGTCACCACCATCACCAGCAAGGTACTGACACCAATCACCAGCAAGATCCGCCAGCCTTCATCGCGCAGCAGGCTGCCGTAATCGAGCAGGCTCATCAGCGCCGGAATGAAGAACAGCAGCATCTCGGCCATCAGCACCCCGGCCCCCAGTTGCAACATGGCCGGCTTGAGCACGCCAACGGCGAACAGCAGCAACAGCAGCGCCAGGCCGATCACCCCGCCCGGAATCGGCCAGGCCAACCAGGCGGCCAATACGCCACCAACCTTGTAAAGAGCAAGCAACACCGCAAGCTCGGCGAGCAGGCGGACAAATCGGTTAAACGCAGGGGGTTTCATCGCAGGGATCCTCTCAGGCCTTCATTTTAAAAGCCCGCTCCCCACGCCAAAAGCGAATTGTTAGACTGCCAACTATTCCAAATTGGAATTCAGGCAATGGAATTCAAACAGCTACGCAGCTTTCTCGAAGTGGTGCACCGCGGCGGCTTTACCCAGGCCGCGCTGACCTTGCACATCAGCCAGTCCGCAGTGAGCAAGCAGGTCGCCCAACTGGAACAGGACCTGGGGGTGCCGCTGTTGGAGCGTCAGGGTTCGCAACTGCACCTGACCGCCGCTGGCAAAATCGTCCTTGAGCGCGGTGAAGCCATGCTACGCCTGCGCCAGGAGCTGCTCAGCGAACTGGATGATCTCAGCCAGCTGGCCCGCGGCGAATTGCGCCTGGGCTTGCCGTTACTGGGCAGTGACGCGCTGTTCGCCCGGTTGTTCGCCGAATACCGGCGGCGCTATCCGAACATCAGCATTCAACTGTTCGAAGGCGGTAGCCGCAGTGTCGAGCAAGCAGTGCTCAGCGGCGAACTGGAACTGGGCGGCAGCCTGACGCCCAGCGACCCGGTCTTCGCCTACCAGCCGTTCTGCAACGAGCCCCTCGACGCCCTGTTGCCCACCGATCACCCGTTGGCGGCCGCCGGCCGGGTCAGCCTGGCACAACTGGCCGATACACCGTTCCTGCTCTATCAGCGCAGTTTCGTGCTCAATGACCGTTTGCTCAGTGCTTGCCAGCAGTCGGGCTTCACGCCCAGGGAAGGTGGGCGCAGCGGCCAGGCCGACTTTCTCGCCGCACTGGTGGCGGCAGGCCAAGGGGTGGTGCTGTTACCGAGTGTGGTTGCCCGAGGCCTGGAGCGGCCCGGGGTGGTGCGTCTGGCATTGAGCCAACCGACGGACCTGCGCTGGGACATTGCCTTTATCTGGCGCCAGGGCGCCTACCTATCGCGTGCCGCCCAGGCCTGGCTGCAGCTGCTGCGCGAGCAGCCACAGCCGCAGTGATCAGCCGCGCAGTTTTTCCACCAGCTCGGCAATCCAGGGCTCTGCGTCGGTTTCCGGAGTAACGGTTTCGCTGGCATCCAGGCGCAGCATCGGCAGCACTTCCACCAGGCCCATCTCGGCGAACAGTTCACGCAGTTGCTCACCGCCGCCGCAGAAGGTGTCGCCGTAGCAGGAGTCGCCCAGGCCGATCACCGCGCCTTTGAGTCCGCGCCACTCGGCGGGCAGCACGTCACGGATTGCACTGAACAGCGGCATGATGTTGTCCGGCAGCTCACCCATGCCGGTGGTCGAGGTTACGGCCAGAAATGCCTGGGGGGCAAAACCCTGAATGTCCTGCAAGGTCGCCCGGTTAGCGTGCCAGGCCTCGAAACCTGCTTGTTTGAGCAACTTCTCGGCATGCCGGGCGACTTCTTCGGCGGTGCCGTATACCGAACCGGAAAGGATGGCGACTTTCATAGAGGTTTCCGAAACTGAGTAAAAACGTAGGATACTAGCATCCGGCACTGGCAAAAGGCCTTAATCTGCCGCTGTACAGCGACGGTCAATCTACTAGAATCAGCCAGCATGCCCGATCTACAGCCCTTGCGGACCTAACAAGATGATCAATGCCACACTGCTGCAGCGCATGATTGACGCCTCCAACGACGGGATCGTGGTGGCTGAACAGGAAGGCGATGACGACACTATCCTGATCTACGTGAATCCGGCCTTCGAGCGCCTGACCGGCTACGACGCCAACGACATCCTCTACCGCGACTGCCGTTTCCTGCAGAACGATGATCGCGACCAGGACGCCCGCGCACTGATTCGCCAGGCGATCAAGGATGGCCTGCCAAGCCGGGAAATCCTGCGCAACTACCGCAAGGACGGCAGCGCGTTCTGGAACGAACTGTCGATTACCCCAGTACTCAACGAAGCCGACAGGCGCAAATACTTCATCGGCATCCAGAAGGATGTCAGCCGCCAGGTCGAAGCCGAACTGCGGGTGATCGCGCTTGAGCGCCAACTGGCCGAGGCCCAAGCGCGCATCGCTGCGCTGGAAGCCGACCAACGGTCTTAACAAACGCGCCGTTTGGTTGTCCATGACGCTGAAGAAACGCATTCACGATTGTAACTTCGAGTTCGACCATGCAAGCAGATGCCCTTCTGACCCAGGATGAACTGGACTTCATCCGCTCCATGCAGCACGCGCCTCAGCCCATCCCGGCTGAACCGGCGTCGCGCCTGCTGGTCAATGGCGGCAGCGAAATCAAGAACCTGCTGACCCGGCTGATCGCCGACGAGCAGGTGACCCTGCAGGCACAGTTCAACAACCAGCAGATGACCTTCCCGCTGCAACTGGTCGAAGACGAGTTCCATGCCCTGCACCTGCAACTGGGTGCACCGAACATCTATGAAGAAGGCGCCGTGGTCCGACCCTGGCGCCTGACGCTTGAGCAACCGGTTGCCCTGGAGGACGAACTGGGCTTGAGCACCGGTTTGTGGGTCAGGGAAATTTCGTTCAAGGGTGTGCTGCTGGAAGTGCGCGAGCAACCCGAACCGCCCAGGCACTTCGATCTCTGGTTCAGCCCCGACGGCGATGCCCCCATTGCCCTGCACGGCACCCTGCAACGGCGCACCGGCGAACATCTGGCCGCCTACAACCTGGGCCAGAGCCTGCCGGCAGAAATCGAGCGCTTACGCGAATACATCCTCCAGGCCCACCGCCGCACCCACCCCGAGCTGCACCCTCAAGAATCCAGGTGACCGGCCAGGTATTGCTGCAGTCGCCGACGCATCAACCGACCTTCACTGCCCAGGCACGCGACTTGCGAACCCATCAGGCTATCCTGAGCCAGGTCCGCTGCCTCCCCCGCCAGCAATAACGGGCATTCCAGGGCCAGCGCCAGGCGCGCCAGGCGCTTGGGCAAGTCACTGGCCGGTGGATGGTTGGAAAACAGCACCAAGGCATGGGGCGTCATGCGCTCGCAGACCAGGCTCAACTCTTCCAGGGGCTGGCCAAGGCCGAGCACGCTGATGGCGATTTCACTGGTGCCGAGCAACAGCGCCGCCACCAGCAACTCCAGCTCGCGGCACTGGCCGGGGATCGCTGCCAGCACCACGCGCACTTCTTGCTGCTCGCGCGCCAGTTGCAAACGCTGCAACACCCGTCCACGCAGGAAACTGTCGAGGAACAGCCATTCACTGGCCTGGCCGAAGGCTTCGTGGGTACTGCGCAGCTCCTGCCAGACCGGCATAAGGATGTCCTGGAATGCCACCAGCTGTGGATAACTGCTGAATACCTGGCCATAGACCTGCTCCAGGCGACGCTCATCAAATGCCCTGACCGATTGGCGCAACTGCGCTTGCCACTGAATGAAGTCGGCCTGTGATTCGTCGCTGCGCTGCGGCTGGTTTTCGACCTTGAGGTTCTGGCTTTTGGCGAGGATGCGTCCCACTTTGCTGACTGCGACACCGCGCTCGATCCAGCCGAGGATGCTGCGCACCTCGTCGATATCCGCTTGCGAGTACAAACGGTGCCCACTTTCGGTGCGCGTGGGCTGAATCAGCCCATAACGGCGCTCCCAGGCCCGCAGGGTAACCGGGTTGATGCCGGTCATGCGGGAGACTTCGCGGATCGGGAACAGTTCTTCGTGGTCGAGCTCAGGCGTACTCAATGAAGGCTGGTCAGGTTCGATCATTGCCGGGAAACCGCGAGTTTGTGGGCCAACGGGCATTCTACTCCGCCTGCCGCGAGCACTACCATTGGCATTTCTCTCAGGTTGGCGACCGCCAGCACTGACGGGTCAGCTTATTTAAGGAATAATCCGCGCCCGATTCTTGCATCGATTCTTGCAAAGAAGCGAATGCCGCCCACCACCCCGGGCGGCGTTCAAGCGGTAGGCCTACCCGCCACGCCCAGTTGCCAGGAGATATACCATGTCTACCCCACCCGTAACCCTGATGGTTACCCGCCGCGTCGCCGATGGTCGCTACCAGGACCTGATGGCCTGGCTGCACGAAGGCGAACAGCTGGCCACCGACTTTCCCGGCTACCTGGGCTCAGGCGTGCTCGCCCCGCCCCCGCAAGGCGATGAGTTCCAGATCATCTTCCGCTTCACCAACGAACAGACCATGCACGCCTGGGAGCACTCGGCCTCACGCAAGGCCTGGCTGGACCGTGGCAATGGCCTGTTCGCCGAGCCGTCGGAACAGCGGGTCAGCGGCCTGGAAGGCTGGTTCGGCAGTAACCCGGTGCAGCGCCCGCCGCGCTGGAAGCAGGCGGTGGCGATCTGGCTGGCGTTCTTTCCGGTGTCGCTGCTGTTCAATCTGCTGTTCGGCCACTGGCTGGGCGCGCTGGACCTGGTGCCGCGCATCCTCCTCAGCACCCTGGGCCTGACGCCGCTGATGGTGTATTTCTTCATTCCGCTGTCGACCCGCCTGCTGGCCAACTGGCTGAACGCCAGCCCAACCCGCCCGGGGCCTCAGGGCGCGCGCAATCCCGCCTAGTTCGGGTATGCTGGGGGTTATCCAAGCGAACCAGTAAAAGTTGACCGCCCCCACCATGAACAGCCCAATTCTTGTCACCGGAGCCAGCCAGCGAGTCGGACTGGCGTTGGCCCTGAACCTGGCGCAGGCCGGCCATACCGTGGTCAGCGCCAGCCGCAGCAAAAGCCCCGAGGCCGCGCACCCGAACATCATCCAGTTCCAGGCCGACCTGTGCCAGGAAGACGAGCGCCTGGCCCTGATCGAACACCTGCAAGGCAACTACGACGGCCTGCGCGCCATCGTGCACAACGCCTCGTTGTGGCTCGACGATGACCTGGCCAACCTCAATACCATGTTCAAGCTGCACGTCGAGGCGCCCTACCACCTGAACCTGGCCCTGGGCGAGCAACTGGCCAAGGTGGACAAGGCCGACATTATCCATATCTGCGACGAGACCTCCTCGCGCGGCAGCGGCAGCCATATCGGCTATGCCGCGACCAAGGCCGCCCTGCAGAACATGGTGCTGTCGTTCGCCGCCAAGTACGCGCCGAACATTCGCGTCAACGCGATCCTGCCGGGCTTGCTGATCCTCAAAGAGAACAGCGACGAGGCCTACCGCCAGCAAACCCTGAAAAAGGCCCTGCTGGAATTCGAACCCGGCGCCCAGCCGCTGATTGATGCCGTGCGCTTTCTGCTCGACAGCCAATACAGCACCGGCAGCAACCTGGTCATCAACGGTGGCCGCCACCTGAAAAACCGCATCGCGGTAGACTGAGCTACCGCTGTCACGAGAACGTCCATGAACGATCAACAGAAACTCGAACTTGAAGCCGCCGCCTTCCGCCGCCTGGTTGCCCACCTGGACAGCCGCAAGGACGTGCAGAACATCGATCTGATGAACCTTGCCGGCTTCTGCCGCAACTGCCTGTCCAAATGGTACAAGGCCGCCGCCGATGAAAAGCAGATCGAGCTGAGCATGGATGAGGCCCGCGAAGTGGTCTACGGCATGCCCTACGCCGAATGGAAATCCCTTTACCAGCAAGAAGCCAGCGCCGAACAACAAGCGGCGTTCGCCAAAGGAAAGCCCAATGACTGATCTCAATACCCTGCGCGCCAGCCTGAAGTCCGGCGAGCACATCTTCGCCGATACCCTGGCCTTCATCGCCGAGCACTACGCCTACCAGCCACAAGCCTTCAACAACGGCGGCGTAGACAACGCTGCCGGGCAGAACGAAGGTTCGTGCAAGACCCTGGGCCTGGCCTTGCTCGAAGGCCTGAGCAATGAAGAAGCTTTGCTGGCGTTCGGCGAACACTACCGCTCGGTGCTGGCCACCCCGCAAGGCAGCGACCACGGCAACATCCGCGCGCTGATCGAGCATGGCCTGGCCGGAGTCAAATTCGCCGAGCAGCCGCTCAAGCGCCTGGGCTGATCAAACGCCCCGGTGTACCTTCGGCCAGTTGCCCCTGCTGCAGCCAGTGCAGGGCAATTGGCCAGAGCCTGGGCTGGAAGCGACTGTGGAAAAAGGCGAAATGGCCGATCCGGCTCTCGTCGATATCGCCAGGGGCGATGCGCAGATGGCTGCGCTCACTGGCCTCGAAGTACCCCAGTAATCGCTCGATGGCGGCAACCGTGCCGAACGGATCGTCGCTCAGGCTGATGGCCAGGGTCCTGGCCCTGACCCGAGCGAAGGGTAAATCAACCAGCGCCCGTGCACTCGGACGTTGCTCATAGGCTGCAGACGGCGTGCTCCAGTCCTGCACCACCCCGGCCGGGGTATCCTCCAGCCAGCCCAGGCGCTTGCCGGGAAAATAACCGAACACCCGCGTCAGCAACGGCATCAGTACGTGCCATTTGCCGAACAGTTGCCAGCGGCTGTCGGCGGCATAATCGCGCCAGTAGGCAAACTGCGCGCCCACCGTCACCAGCCTGCGCAGCTGATCAGCCGACGGCGCCAGCCCCGCCGCACAACCTCCAAAACTGTGACCGACCACGTCGATCGGCTGGCCGGGAAACAGGCGTTGGGCACGTTGCAGCATGGCTTCGAAATCCAGCGCGCCCCAGTCGGTCCAGGAGGCCTTGAAGTGGCGCATGGACGCCGGGCGCGACTCACCGATGCCGCGATAGTCATAGGTGATGACCTCGAAGCCATGGGCGAACAGGTACTGGGCAAAGCGGGCGTAGTAGCTGCAGCGCACCGAAGTGGCGGCGTTGATGATCACCAGCGGGCGCGTAGCGTCCGGCACCTGGTGGCGCCAACAGAAACCGCCGAGGGAGTATCCGTCGGCGGTTGTTTCGCGAAAGGCCTGGCCGCTGTTGCTGGCAACGGGCAAAACCGGGAATGCTTCGAGACTGCTCATCGACCTCTGTTATGCCGAAGCCGCTACCTGCGGTGCAGGGACCTTGCGCAAGCCGCTCAGTCGCGACCCATCGTAGCGGGTTTCGCGAAACAGGCGCCAGCGTCCGAACAATCCGTACACGTGCATAACTCGACCCTGCTCGTGATAGCCCATGCGCAGGTGCAGTTTGAGCGCCGGAATATTATGGGTTTCGCAGACATCCACTACCTTGTCGCAGCCTTTGGCGCGCATGGCCTCCCACAAGCTGATCTGGGCATCCACCGACAGGCGGGTACCGAAGTAGGCGCGGATCATCTCGCCGCCGAATTCAAAGAACTCACCGGGCTTCACCGGAAAGGTGCAGCCGTAATAATGACGGTCGTGATAGTCGCGCATGCTGCCGAAGATGAACGCCACGGCATCGCCCTGCTCATCCAGGTACATGTGCCCGGTGTGGCCTTCGGCGGCCAGCTCGCGCATGGTCTGTACGCGGTCGCCGAAGTGGCGGGCGAAGGCGTCGGCGTTCTCCGGGGTGATTTCCACCAGGCGTACCGCAGGATGGTCGCGCAGGTTGTGAGGCGCAACCGGGCTGATCAGGTCGCGTTCCATCCACAGTAACTCCCAATGGAAGAAGATGTAACGCTCACACAGGGTTTTCAGGGTTTTCTGCAAACCCTTCTGCCTGATCCGCTCTTTTAGTTTTTGCAGTCCACTCATAGCACCTCCTGACCAAACCTTGGCGGTTGAAAAAGGGCATGTAAAGAGTGGTATAGATCAGCGCGGCGGCGGGAATATCAAAAGGCCAGTGGCAGACTTGTTTCAAATTGTGTCTCAAGAATGAAACTGTTGCCGCACCCGGGGAAAACAGGTGCGGCAACAAACGCTTAGCGAGGGCTGATTACAGCTCGATGCAGTCAAACCGTACGTCGGTAGCCACATCGGCGTCATAGTCAACATCCTGACGCTCGAAACCGAACAGGTTGAGGAACTGCTTCTTGTAACCGGCGTAGTCGGTAATTTCGAACAGGTTCTCGGTGGTCACCTGCGGCCACAGGGCCTTGCAGGCATCCTGTACGTCGTCACGCAGTTCCCAGTCGTCCAGGCGCAGGCGGCCTTCTTCGTCCAGCGCCGCTGGCGCGCCATCGGCACGGTACAGGCGGTCACGGAACAGACGATCGAGCTGGTCCTGGGTACCTTCGTGAACGTTCTTTTCCTTCATGATCTTGAAGACCATCGACAGGTACAGCGGCATCACCGGGATG
>RCUI01000384.1_pt1 | contig 16134 bp, 11 predicted proteins | sample 2166121 | NCBI WGS metagenome assembly RCUI01 (sample SAMN09932700, study PRJNA488358) | compost metagenome | feature: garden; material: soil; isolation source: compost soil in succinic acid-enriched culture | place: Germany: Experimental Botanical Garden Goettingen | collected 2016-01-27
GAAATCAATTGTGGCAGCAATGCCACCCAGGGTTCGAATCCCTGTCTCTCCGCCATTTATCAAACCCAACTTGTCAAACAGGTTGGGTTTTTTGTTTATGTGCTGTTTGTGGTGCGCGACAACAGTGTATGGCGTTGATCCCTGAATCGCCCCATTACCTGCAGCGCAGAGGCAGTCTCAAGCCCCCCCTGAAGCAGGCCAGCCCGACGGACTGGCCCGGTGGGTCAGTGACCGATAAACCAGCGGTAGTAGGGGTTGGCCCGTTCCTCTGAGGTCATCTGGTCGACCCCGCGAGCCCAGGCGTCCCTATCCCCCAGATAGGCATAGAAGGCCACCGAGTAGAAGTGATCCAGCGACTGCCACTGGCGCTCGACCTCCCCCCTGAAAGCCGTATCCGCCTGCCGGAGCGGGGGCGGTGAGCGCAGCGCCAGCAGTTCGGGCAGCACCCGGGTTATTTCGTTGCGTCTGACCCAGGGGGCGTATTCGATGCGGGGCCAGTCATCGGTCACCGGCAGGGCATCGCCAGCAAAGCGCAGCAACCCCTCCCTGTCAGTGACCCAGGTGGCCAGCAGGGCGGCTGGTGTGTCTATGCCGACCTCGGCCAGAGCGGCGGCCACCGCGGGCTCGGCGAAGCGCTCCCTTATCCGGGGGACATCCAGCGTCAGCGGGTCGATGGAGCCTATCAACAGCATCTCGTGAAACTCGGTCGTCCACAGGGTGGCGTGAGGAAAGACCTCCACAAAGCTGCGCACCAGGGAGCGGCTCTCCTCGCTGTTCTGGGTGGGCAGCGGCAACCACTGGGCCACCATGCCTCCCCGATGCAGGCGCCGGGCGGCCAGCTGATAGAAGTCACGGGAGTAGAGGTTTACCACCCCGGCCGCCGAGGGCGGCGGCGGCTCCAGGGTGATGAGATCGTACTGCTCGTCGCTGCGCAGCAGCTCCCGTCGCCCGTCCCGCAACCTGATGTCGAGGCGCGGATCGTGCACGGCATCGTAGTTGCCCTTGAAGAGGGGGGCGGCTTCCAGCACCTCCGGCAGCAGCTCGGCCACCACGGGGCGGGTCAGACCGGGGTCGCGCAACATGGCGCCGGCCGTGATGCCGGTGCCAAACCCGATGACCAGGGCAGAATCCGGACGCTGGCCGTGGATCAGCAGCGGCAGCAAGGCTTGCAGCCGCATGTAGCGCAGCGAAGGCATGGCATCCCCTGTGTTCGAGACCCCCTGAATGTAGAGACGCTGGAAGCGGCGATCCCCCTGTCCCTGGGTGACGACGGCCACAGTGCCCCCCTTGCCCTCATGGTAGTAGGCAAGATGTCCGTTTCTGGCTCCGGGCAACAGCTCGGCCAGCCGCTGTGGTGGTGTGAGCGCGCCGAGGAGGATCGTCATCAGCGTCATGGCAAACGTGGCCCCGGCCAGGTAGCGGCGAGGAGCCGGGCTCTGCCAGGTCGCAATGCAGCCAAGCAGGGCCGCCAGCATGGCCAGGAGCGCCAGGGTGCGCACCAGGCCAAGGCTCGGGATGAGCAGGAAACCGGTCAGGGCGACCCCGGCGATGCCACCCAGGGTGTTGAGGGCCACCAGTGTGCCCACGTCCCGGCCTATCTGCGAGCTGGTGGCCGCCAGCCGCAGGGCCAGTGGAAAGGCGGCGCCGAGCAGCGTGGTGGGGAGGAAGACGGTGGAGAGGGCCACGGTGAGGAAGCGAGCACACATGCCGGCCAGCTCGTTGCCGGTCACTTGCAGGGTCCAGAGCTCCATCTGGGATTGGGCCATCACTAGCCAGCGGCCGAGGCCCGCCACCTGCAACAGCGCCAGCAGGCCGGCCGCGGTGATCAGCAGACTAAACAGGCCCCAGGGGTTCTGGATGCGCTCGGCGCGTCTCGCATAGAGTGCGCTGCCGAGCATCAGGCCGGTGAGATAGGTGGCCAGAACCACGGCGAACGCAAAGGTGCGGGTGCTCATGAACTGCACTATGGACTGGCTCCAGACCACCTCGTAGCCCAGGGCTATGCCCCCGGCCACGCAATAAAGGGCGACGACCACTCTGGCCCGGGGGGAGGGACCGTCCTGGGGCGGGGCGACGGCCAGGGGCGTGCGCTCCTTGCGACACCAGAGCCAGGCCCCCAGGGCGGCCAGCAGATTCAGGGTGGCGGCGGCGAAGGCGCTGCCATGGACACCGAGCTGGGGCAGCAGCAGGAAGGCGGTCAGCAGGGTGCCGAGAATGGCACCTGCGGTGTTGGCCGCATAGAGGCTGCCCCCGGCGCTCGCCACCCTGTCACTGGCAGGGGTCAGGGCCCGCACCAGGACCGGCAGGGTTCCCCCCATCAGCACGGCGGGCAGGCCGACCAGCACGAAGGGCAGCACCCAGGCGAGCAGGCCCAGACTGGCCTCCAGACGAGCGAACGGCTCGGCCACGTGGGAGAGGGCCAAGGTGGCTCCAACGCCGAGCAGTGCCACGGCCAGCTCGAGCCAGGCGTAGAGGCGCACCGGATCCTGTAGCCGGTCGGCTCTGCGACCGAAATAGAGACCGCCGAGGGCAAGCCCGGCAAAAAAGGCACTGATGCCGGTGGTGACGGCATAGACCTCCACCCCCACCACCAAAGAAAGTTGTTTGACCCAGAGAACCTGGTAAATCAAGGCCGCACCGCCGGAGGCGAACAGGAGAGCGGCGGGAAGCAGCATCTTCAAAGAGATCCGTTGACGGTAGGGTGCCTCCACCTTGTCACTGCGGTTGGCAACGGGGGAGTGAGCGGCTTTGGACATCGAATGAGCCTTATCGGGCGGGACTATCCGCACGAACAGAAGAGATAAAGAGGTGCCCGCCAAAGCGGGCACCAGGCACGATACTTATTGTTTTTGGTTCATTTTTTCTTCTATTTTCTTGTCCACATCGGCGCGGATCTGGTCGATGCTGAAGCTGGCCGGACGCTGGCTGGGCGGGTAGTCCACGAAGGTCTGCAGGAACTTGGCAGCCTTCTGGGTGCCCTGGAACAGCAGGTAGTCATTCTTGGTCAGCCAGTCATAGTACTGATCGGAGACGATGTCAGCCCGCTCGTACGGATCCATGCGCAGGTTGAACAGCTTGGGTACCCGCAGGCAGGTGAAGGGCTCGCTCCAGACCTGCAGGCCACCCGGCGCACGCTGTTCGCACCAGACGATCTTCCAGTTGTCGAAACGCATGCCCACCAGCTCTGCATCATCGTTGAAGTAGTAGAACTCCTTGCGGGCCCCCTTGTCGGCCTTGCCGGTCAGCAGGTCGAGCTGGTTGTAACCATCGAGGTGCACCTTGAAATTCTTGCCACCGAGATCGGTGCCCTTGAGCAGCCTCTCCTTGATGTCGGTGTCACCCACGGCGGCCAGCAGGGTCGGGAACCAGTCAAGACCGGAGAACATCTCGGTAGAGATGACATCCGGCTTGATGTGGCCCGGCCAGCGCACCATGGCGGGTACCCGGTAGGCCCCTTCCCAGTTGGAGTTCTTCTCGTTGCGGAACGGCGTGGTGGCCGCATCTGGCCAGGACCACTGATTGGGCCCGTTGTCGGTGGAATAAACCACTATGGTGTTGTCCGCGATCTTCAGGTCGTCCACCGCCTTGAGGATCTTGCCCACATGGCCATCGTGCTCGATCATGCCATCGGCATAGTCGTTGCCCGGCATGCCGCTCTGGCCCTGCATGGATGGGCGAACATGGGTAAAGGCGTGCATGCGGGTGGTGTTCATCCAGACGAAGAAGGGCTTGTCGGCCTTGACCTGTTTCTCCATGAAGTTGATGGCGGCCTGGGTGGTCTCGTCGTCTATGGTCTCCATGCGTTTGCTGTTGAGCGGGCCCGTGTCCTCGATCTTGCCGTCCGCGGTGGAGTGGATGACCCCGCGCGGTGTTGCGGCCTTGGTGAACTCGGTATCATCCTTGGGCCAGAAGGGGCGCTCTGGCTCCTCTTCCGCATTCAAGTGGTAGAGGTTGCCGAAGAACTCGTCGAAGCCGTGGTTGCTGGGCAGGTACTCGTCACGATCCCCCAGGTGGTTCTTGCCGAACTGGCCGGTGGCGTAGCCGTGGGACTTCAGCGCCTGGGCTATGGTGACATCACGGGCCTGCAGCCCGACAGGTACACCGGGCATGCCCACCTTGGACAGACCGGTTCGCAATATGGTCTGGCCCGTGATGAAGGTCGAGCGTCCCGCCGTGCAGCTGTTCTCCGCGTAATAGTCGGTGAACATCATGCCTTCCTTGGCGATGCGGTCGATGTTGGGGGTCTGATACCCGACGACCCCCTTGCCATAGGCGCTGATGTTGGTCTGGCCAACGTCGTCACCGAAGATCACCAGGATGTTGGGTTTGTCTGCCGCCATGGCGGCCGAGGCCCCCAGGGCCGTCGCTATGGACAGTGCCAGCCCGGGCATCCATTTTCTTGCAAATGTCATAGTTGTTTCTCCGTATCACGCTACAGTCCTTGTCCGCGACGGCGAGTGCCGGAAAGCCGATGACGGTGCGTCATCCCGAGACATCCTGCGGTCCTTCTCTACTTGCACTTCCTTACTCTACCTGAGCGACTCGAACGGGTAGACACGGCGCCACTCTTTGGCCATGTCCACGACGGTCCAGTTACCCCTGTTCGCTGCACTCAACGCCTTGTCCAGGCGTCCTATCTTGCTGTTCCTGTCATAGGCCCATTCACGTTTGGCATCGGTGTGATGCACCAGACCGGCGAAGCGCTTGCCTGCCCCCGCCATGGTCCATTGCAGCATCTGCAAGTCGCCGTCCGAGTTGCCAAAGGCGAAGATGGGGCGGCGACCTATGATACTGTCTATGCTCTCCGGCTTGCCCACACCATCGTCGTTGTGCACCAGCTTGGGCAGGCGCTGGATGCTGAGACGCCCCGCCTTGTCCTCGAAGCGGCTGCCGAGGGTGGTGCCTATCACCTGCTCGGGGGGAATGCCGTACACCTTCTCGGCGAAGGCGCGCATGAAGACCACCTCGCCCCCTGACACTATGTAGGTCTTGAAGCCATTGGCCTGCAGGTAATCGAGCAGCTCCAGCATCGGCTGGAACACCATCTCGGTGAAGCGGCGCCCCGTGGTGGGGTGGCGGGCGGTATCGAGCCAATGCCGGGCATTCTGGATGAACTGCGCCGAGCTCATGTCGCTATGGGTGGCGAGCACTATCTGCAGCAGGCCCGCCATGCCGCTCTTGGCCAGGGTCTGCTGATCGCCCTCCAGGGCGGCCTTGAAGGGCTGCTGTTGTTTCCATTCAGGGTGCTCCGGTGCCATCCGCTTGAGCTCGGACAGGGCAAAGAGCAACTGGAAATAGGCGGGCTGCTCGCTCCACAGGGTGCCGTCATTGTCGAACACGGCGATCCGCTCGGCGGGGGCCACATAATCCTTGCCCCCTTCCGTCGTCACCGCGGTGACGAAGGCCTCGATGGCCTGGCGAGAGGGGCCATCCTGCCAGGAGGGGAGCGGATCGGCGGCCCGTGCCAGCAAGGGCAGTGCGAGCAGCAGCAAGGCACACCAGTGCAGGAACGACAGCATGGGGGGATGACGCATTATGACCTCCTTGTATGACGACGATGATCCGGTTCATCCAGCCCTGGATTCAGTGGTTGCAAGGCATGGGGTCGGGATCGGCTATCGGTTGCTTCCTTCATGGCCCCTTCGAGGGCCGGCACTATCTCCTCGGCGAGGCCGGTGGGGGCATCCTGTTCCGAAGTATTCTTCAGGCCATATTTGAGTCTGAATAAGGCCAGCACAGGCTGGGGGAGACTCGTCTGGCCGGTTTGCAGCAAGGGGGCAATGGTCAGCCGCCCGCTACGCCGCCTCACCCAGAGATAGAGGCCGCCCAGCTCGGTAGGTTGCTGGTGCAACTGGCTACGCGCGAGGCGCAGTGCGTAGTCGGGGGAGTCGAGCCAGGCGAGCCGGCGATGTGTTCGCCATTTCTGGATCTGGCGCCACAAGGCATGCAGCCGGGGCCGCACCAGCCAGAGGAGGGCGACCGCCATCAGCCCCAGAGCAATCAGCAGCACTCCCTTCCCGGCCAGGGTGATGCGGGCCTGTTGTCCCAGGGCGTGCAGATCCTCGCTGATGGAGAAGGGGGCCTGATAGGTGCCTGCCGCCGCGCTCAGCGCGACCTCGGGGGCCGTCAGCTCCCTGGACTGACCGCTGCCTGCATCCCACCAGGTGAGCCGGATGGGGGGCAGGGTGAAGTGGCCGCTCTGCTCTATCACATAGCTGACCTTGTCCTCGCGCACGCCCCCGGTGGTGGTCCCGCGGCCGTCGTCCATGGCCATGACACTGGGGGTCTGCACATAACGCCTGAGCCCCTTCACCGCCGCGAAGTGCGGCACCGGCAGCAACATGGCCTGGGCCCCCTCCGCTTCGATGCGCAGCTGACGCTGCACGCTGTCACCCACCCGCAGCGGGGTGTGAGAGCGCTGGATCTGCTGGGTGAAGCGCACCTCGTTGGCGACCAGCTGGGGTGTCTTGCCCCCATGAGGCAGGGCCCTGGCCTGGAAGCTCAGGGGGGGGCTGCTGAGGCTGACCGGCCCTGTGCCCTGCCCGGGCTGAACCTGGAACTGCAGGGGGGGGATCTGGAATGTCTGGGCAAGCTGAGGGGTGATTCGGTAGGTGAATCTCATGCCAAAGAAGGTCTTGCCGTCGATCTGCTCGGTCAGGTGGCTGGCCTCGCTGCTGGGCGGGGCAACCACGGCCCCCGCCAGCTGGAGGGGCGCCAGCACGGGGGCGGCGGTAAACCAGGTGTCCACCAGCAGATCCACCTCCAGATTGAGGGTACCGCCCACGCTCACGCCGTCGGCGGGCACCAGTCTGCTCTGAATGCGGACCTCGGGCTCGGCTGCCCGGGCAAGGGCGCCGAGGCCGAGCAGCAGTATGATCAGCAGGGCTCTCATGGGGCAGGCTCCGGCGTGCGCGCGCTGGCCGCATCCTGCAGCAGGAACTTGCGCTTGAGGAACTGGGCCGGCGAGGTGTTGAGGTTGCTGAGCCAGAGCTGATCCGAGCTGGCCTGCGGGGTCTGCTGCTGTTGCGCCTTGCCGCCCTTTGATGGGGTCTTGTCCTCCAGGGTCTGGTCGGCCTTCTCATCCGGCGTGCCGGCCTCCTGCTGATCCTCGTGATCCTGCTGGAGCGCCCGGGCCAATGCCAGGTTGGCATTGGCCTCGGGGAAGTCGGGTTGCTGCTTCAGGGCCTGCTGATAGGCGAGGATCGCCTCCGGGAACTTGAACAGCTTCACATAGGTGTTACCGAGGTAGAAGTAGGCATTGGCCGTGTCCAGCCGGGCCAGGCTGGCCTGGGCGAGATCGAAGTCGGCGGCCAGGTAGGCCGAGAGCCCTTTCCAGTAGGGATCCTTGAAATGCGCCGCCGCCTCTGGGTAGTGGCCCTGCTCGAAGGCCCAGCGGCCCTGTTGGTCTGGGGTGAGGAATGCATCGGCCAGGGCGTTGGCGTGCGTCGGTGCGGACGTAGTGCCCAGGAGCAGCATCAGCAACAGGCTCCCCAGCCAGTGCACCTGCCAGCCCCGGCGCACGCAGCACAGGGCGATCAGTGCCAGGGGCCAGACAGCCAGTAACCGGCATCCTGCCAATGTATTTGCTGGTCATCCCCCTGGGCTGCCTGAAAATGCTGCTGGGCGTGCAGCCTAATCCAGTCGAGATCGTCAGCGTTCAGGGTCAGGCTGCCCAGGGGGGCATTGGCGGCGCTGGCCAGCCCCTTGAGGGCGGCCTCATCGAAGCGGCTCACCAGGGGGCGGCCGTCAGACCCTGTGAGGGGCTGGCCCTTGGCATCGCGGATCAGGGTTCCGTCCTGGCTGCCCACCGCCAGGATCAGCACCTGAAGCTGGCTGCCCGCGAGGCGCTTGCCGATGGCATCAAACTGGCTGGGATCGGCGCCGTCGGTCAGCAGGACCAGGGTGCCGGGAGAGTGCTCGGCGGCTAGCAAGCGCTGGGCCACATCGATCACCCCCAGCACATCCTTGCCGGGCCTGGGCATCAGATCGGTGGCCAGCGCCTGGACGAAGGTGTCCAGCAGGGCCGGATCCTCGGTCGCGGGCAACACCAGGTGCGCGCTGCCGGCATAGGCGATGAGGGCGGTGCGGGCACCGGCCCGGCGCTGGACCAGGTCGTGCAGCTTGTGGCGGATGGCGGCGAGCCGGGTCGGCGGTACGTCATCGGCATCCATGGAAGCGGAGAGATCCACGGCGAGGATGAGCGGAGCCCGGTCGTCGAGGAAGGCTGGGATATCTTGCTGCCAGGTGGGTCCGGCGGCGGCCAGCCCCCCCAGCACCAGCAGGCTGGCCAGCAGGTGTATGGGGTGCAGGGTGCGCTCCCTGGCCGGGGTGATGACCAGGGATGCCACCAGATGGGGGGCTATGATGCCACGCAGCTGCCGCTGGATGTCGTGGCGACGCAGCCAGAGCAGCGGCAGCAGTATCCCCGGCACCATGAGCAGCAGCCAGAGGGGGCGCAGGAAATGGAAGGCTGCCAGATCCAAGGTCATGACTGCTCCTCGATACCGGAGGGGGGCGTGCGCCTGCCGAGCAGGGCGGCCAGGAGGTGACACACCAGCAACAGCAGCAGGCCGGCCCCCAGCGGCCACCAGAACAGGTCGCGCTTGGGCTGGTGGCTGAAGGTCTTCACCTGATGGGGGGTCAGCTCGTCCAGGGCGGCATAGACAGCGTGCAGTGCCTGGCGATCGTCGGCCCTGAAGAAACGCCCGCCCGTGGTATTGGCGATCTCCATCAGCACCTGCAAGTCGACCTTGGCATCGCCGCTGGCCGCCGGATCGCCGATGCCTATGGTGTGCACCCTGATCCCCCGGTCGCGAGCCAGCTGGGCGGCGTGGGCCGGGGTGATGGCGCTGCCGGTGTCATTGCCGTCCGTCAGCAGGATCAGCACCTTCTCTCTCTCCCGGGTTTTCTCCAGCAGCTTGATGGCGAGGCCAATGGCATCCCCGAGCGCCGTATTGGGGCCCGCCATGCCGATGCCGACCTCATCGAGCAGCAGTTGCAGGCTGGCGTGATCCAGGGTCAGCGGCGCCTGGGGATAGGCAGCTGTGCCAAAGACGATAAGACCCAGGCGATCCTCCTTGCGGCGCTGGATGAAGTCCTGCACCGCCTCCTTCACCGCGCTCAGGCGATCGCTCTGGCGGCCATCCGGAGTGGTGTAATCCCGGGTCTCCATGGACTGGGAGATGTCGATGGCCAGCATGATGTCGCGGGTGGGGCTGTCATGGCGAATAGGGGGCTCGATCAGCACGGGGCGGGCGCAGGCCGTCACCAGCAGCGCCCAGACCAGCAGGTTGAGGCCCAGTTGCCAGCGCCCCCCGTCCAGGGTGCGGGGAGACTGGCCCAGGGCCTGGTCCATGGCGGCGAAGAAGGGCACGCGCAGGGCGCTGCGGGCGGCGCGATAGGCGGGCAGATAGCGGTAGGCCAGCCAGGGCAGTGGCAGCAGGAGCAGTGCCCAGGGGGCGTCAAACTGCCACATGATGCTCTCCTATCCAGCGTTGGCTGAGCTGGAAGATCTCATCGATGCGGCCGTGGGGGATCGCCAGCACCCGGCTGGACGGGGCATAGGCCAGGGTGAACAGGTCCGCAGCAAAATGGGCGGGCAGGGGGAAGGGGGCGCTGCGGGCCAGAAATGCCATCCAGGCGTCGCCACCGAGCGGCCGGGCGCCCTCGCCGCCAGGTATGGAGATCGCCACCCGCTTGAGCAGGCCGGGCAGTGCCCGCAGGGCCGCCAGGCGGGACTGGGGGTCGGCGAGGGCGAGCCGCAGCTCATCTAGCCTTGCCTGCGCCTCCCGGCGGTAGCGATCGCGTCGCCATTGCCACCAGCGGCGCCCTCCCCAGAGCAGGAGAAAGGAGAGGGCGAGCAGCAGCAACACCAGCCAGCCCCAGGTCTGGGGCAGATAGCTGACCGGGGGCGTGGGGATGGCCAGCTCCTTGAGTTGGGCTATGTCGGGGACCTGGGCTGTCATCGCGCGCTCCCGGTCAGGCGGCCGAGTTCCAGGCGCAATTGCCCCAGCACATCCTCCCCCGTGCTGAACATCATCAGGGGCACCCGGCTGCGGCGCAGCAGCTCGGCCACCTCCCGCAGACGGCCTGAGAGGAAGTCACCGAGCGGCCCGTGCACCTGGCGTTTGTCCACCTGCAGCTCCCTTTGTACCGAGCCCTGGGTGATGGTGATCCTGCCCTTGTCGGGGAATTGCAGGGCTATGGGGTCATAGACCTGCATGGCGATCACGTCGTTGTGGGCGCTGAGCTGACGCAGCAGCTGCAGGGTCTGATCGCCGGCACCGGCGAAGTCGCTGATGATGCAGATGAGGTGGTCGTGGCCGGCACTGGCGAGGCAGTGGCGCAATACCGTATCTAGCCTGTCCGGTTGCCCGGCCTCCGGCAGGGTGGCATGGAGGGCATGATTGGCCCGGATCACGGCGGCGCACAGCGCTTCGATACGGGCACGGCTGCGCTGGGGGCGGATATGCTCCAGCGTCTCATCGCCAAAGACCAGGCCGCCGACCCTGTCGCCGGCATGAAACGCCATCCAGGCGGACAGGGAGGCCAGCTGGGCCGCCGCCACCGACTTGAAGCAGTGGCGGGAGCCGAAATACATGTTCATCCGCTGATCCACCAGCAGCAGGGTCGGGCGGTCGCGCTCCTCGGTAAAGGTGCGGACGAAGGGTTTGCCGTAACGCAGGGTGGCGCGTGCGTCCAGGTGACGAAGGTCATCTCCCGGGGTGTAGTTGCGCAGCTCGTCAAAGCTCAGGCCGCGCCCCCGCAGGCGGGAGGCATGTGCGCCCGAGAGAATGCTCGACAGGGGCTGACGGGAGAGGAAGCTGAGCCCGCGGCTGTGGTGCTCCAGCGCCATCAGCTGGGGAAGGGAGGCATATACGAAGCCATCTGGCGGGCGCAGGCCCGTCTCTGCTGTCATGGTGCCCCCTAGGCCACAATGGCCACCTTGTCGAGCAGCCGGTCGATGACATCATCCCCGTTGACCCCGTCGGCGATGGCATCGTAGGAGAGCTGCAGTCGGTGGCGCAGCACGGGGTGCACCACGGCGCGAACGTCATCGGGCGAGACGAAGTCGCGGCCCGACAGCCAGGCTTGCGCCCGGGCGACCCTGTCCAGGCTGATCCCGCCCCGGGGGCTGGCGCCGATGGCGATCCAGCGGGCGAGGTCGGCATCCACGTCGGCCGGGTGGCGAGTGGCATTGATAAGGGCCATCAGGTAGGTGTCGATGGCCTCGGAGACATGGATGGCCGCCACTTCGCGCCTCGCCGCGAAGATGACCTCCTGGGGCAGGTGGCTCGGCTGGGGATGTTCGCCCGCCTGCTGCCGATCCTCGCCCCGGATAAGGCGCAGGATGCGGATCTCGTCCTCCACCTTGGGGTAGTCCAGTTGCAGCTTCATCAGGAAGCGATCCATCTGGGCTTCCGGCAGCGGATAGGTGCCCTCCTGCTCTATGGGGTTCTGGGTGGCCAGCACCATGAACAGAGAAGGCATGGGGTAGCTCTGCCCCGCCACCGTGATCTGGCGCTCCTCCATGGCTTCGAGCAGGGCGGCCTGCACCTTGGCGGGGGCGCGGTTGATCTCGTCAGCCAGGATGACGTTGCCAAACAGGGGGCCCTGCTTGAAGGTGATCTGGTTGCCGCTGGGAGTCTGCTGGAGGATTTCGCCCCCGGTGATGTCTGAGGGCAAGAGATCCGGGGTGAACTGAATGCGGCTCATCTGCGCATCTAGGTGGGTCGCCAGTGCCTTGACGGTGCGGGTCTTGGCGAGCCCGGGCAGGCTCTCCAGCAACACATGGCCATTGGCCAGGAGCCCCAGCAACACGTGGCGTATGGTCGCGGCCTGGCCGAATACCAGCTCGGCGACATTGGCCTCCAGCTGGGCAATCTGTTCGCGTGTCGTCACCATTCCATTCCTTGGCAGAGTGAAGTTCGCTCATCGACGGCATCCCCATGGGGGGGCGCGATGATCCGTCAGATCCAGACTAACAAGATTTCTGTTAACAATTGAACAACCATAACACAGCATGTCAGCGCTATCGTAGTGAGAACATTACTGTTTCTCAATTACCCATTTGTGACGCCGACCCCTTGCCTGCGTCATTTCTAGCCGCCAGGCGGGCGCAGTATGGGGTACGAATGCCCCCCATCCCGAGGATCACTTGGTCCAATAGGGTTCGATGGCCAGCAGCCGCGGATCCTGCGGGGCAGCCTTGCGCATCTGCTTGACGTATCCGAAAGCCTCCTCCTGTTCACCGGCAATGGCATGCAGGTAGATCAGGGTGTAGAGCAGATCGGGATCGTCCGGCGCCTGCGCCAGCCCTGCCCGCAGGGCGGCCAGTGCCTCCTCGCGCCGGTTCAGCTGGGAGAGCAGCAGACCCTGGTTGTAGCGGATCCGCACGTTGCCCGGCAGTTCGGCGGCGGCCTTGTCCAGCCAGTCGACAGCCTCTTCGGTCTTGCCCCGCTCCACCAGCAGCAGCGCCAGCATGTAGGCGAGATTGCCATGATCGGCGACCGGCATCTTGTCCAGCGCGACGCCCTCGCGCAGCAGGGTTTCCGCCTCATCCAACTGCTGGGCCGCGCTGGCGAGGGTCACCAGGTTGACCCGGGCCGGCACGAAGTAGGGATCCATCCGCAGTGCCTGGCGATACTCGTCCATCGCCTCCTGCTGGCGCCCCTGGCGCGAGAGCAGCACCGCCAGATTGAGGCGGCCGCCCGGCAGATCCGCATTGCCACGCAGGCGCTGCTCATAGTCGGCAAGCAGGCGCTGGAACAGGGCGCGATCCTCGGTGGGCAGGCGCGCCGGCGCAATGTCGGCCAGGGCCCGGATGGTCTCGTCCCGCACCGCCAGGGTCGGGTCCCGCAGCAAGGGCAGGAGATCGTCGAGTCGCGCCATGGGTGGCGTATTGGCAAATCCCGAGACGGCATAGGCCCGAACCAGTGCACTCTCGTCCTTGAGGGCGAGACGCAGATCAGGGATGGCTGGCAAGCCGAGGTCGGCCAACTGCTCGGCCGCGGTGGCGCGCACTATGGCGGGCTTGCTCTGATCTGCAAGCAAGGGGGGAAGCAGGGCAAGGGGATCGCCCTGGCCGCTTTGCACGGCGTGGAAGCTCTCCCCGTAGTGGGGGGGCCGTTTGGGCTTGCCATACCAGCCGTCGATGGTCTTGGCCGCCCAGGCGGGCTCCTTGTCCTGATGACAGGCGGTGCAGGCATCCGGGCTGCCGCTCTTGGCCGCCAGATCGGGGCGGGGGATGCGCAGGCTGTGGTCACGGCGCGGGTCGACCACCATGTAGGTCTTGGTCGGCATGTGGCAGTTGACGCACTGCGCCCCGGCGCTGCCCGGTTCATGGTGATGGTGGGCCTTGCTGTCGTACTCCCTGGCTTGCAGGTTCGGGAAGCGGCTCGTCGGGGGCTGGGGATTGTGGCACTGGAGGCAGAGGCCGTTGCCCTCCAGCTTGATCTTGGTGGTGTGGGGGTTGTGGCAATCGGTGCAGCCCACCCCGGCGGCGGACATCTTGCTCTGCACGAAGGAGTCAAACTCGTAAACTTCGCCATCTAACTGACCATCCGCATGATAGAGCGAGGCCCGCAATGTGGTGGGCAGGCTCTGATCCAGCTGCGGGTGACCCGGCTGCTGACCCGTCCCCAGCCCTTGTCGCCGGCTGTGGCAGAAGGCGCACTGCTCCACCTGCCCCTGACTGCCGAGGGCCTTGAGGTTGACGGCCAAGCCGTAGTGGCCGTCCGCTGCCTTGGCGCCACTCCCTTCTTTATGCTGGCTGGCCCAGGTCAGGTGGTTCTGGCCGGGGCCGTGACAGGCCTGGCAGCCGACGGTCTGCTCGTGCCAGGTGGTGGTGAAGCTGTCGCTCTTGTCGTCGTAACCCTTGTCGAGGGCGGTGGAGTGGCAATCCGCGCACATGGCGTTCCAGTTCTGGTAACGCCCGGTCCAGTGCAGGGGATCGCTGGTGGCAAAGCGCTGGCCAGGATAGAGGGAGAACCAACGTTGTCCGCCCTGCGACTTGGGGCGGCTGTCCCAGGCCAGGGTCAGGGCTTGCAGGCGGCCGCGGGAGAGGGCGACCAGGTATTGCTGCAGCGGATCATGGCCGAAGGTGTAGAGGACCTTGACGTCAACCGGCTTGCCCTCTTCCCCCTCGAGACTGACGAAATAGTCCTCTCCCTTGCGAAAGAAGCGGGCCTTGACGCCAGCTTCGTCGAAATGGGCGTCGTTGAAATCCCCCAGCACGTTGTCAGGGGTGGCGTGGCGCATGGCCCAGGCATGGTCGGACCCCTTCCACTGGGCCACCTGGCTGTCGTGACAACCTAGGCAGCTCGCCTCGGCGGCATAGCCTGCGGCCTTGGCGGCCAGCGCAGGAAGCTGACCCGGGGTGGCCGGCTCCGGTGCGGCATGGGCCAGGGTGGCGATAAACCAGATCCCTCCCCAGAGGGCGGATAACAAGAATGTCATGACCCTGCGCGGCAACCCGCCTTGGTAACGCCTCTCCCTCACTGATCGCTCCTTGATCCTTTATCACCCGGGGCCAGGCTGCTTGCCTGTGCCCGGGATGGCCGTCCCCCTGCCGCTCGGCATCGAGGTCGCTGGCGTGGTCATGTGTCCGACATGACTGATTTTTCTGGTTATTTAACTATCACTAAGCGCCAGGACCATCAAGCGCTAAATGGAAACCTGGCGGCAATCTCGTCAATGCTGGCGGTGATGAGGTCGTGGTGGTGGGGCCGCTGGGGGCCTTTTTGCCGTCAGCTTGCAGGGCATCTCGTCTGCCGACGCCTTGACCCCGAACGGGTCGCTGGCACCTTTTCAAGGCGCATGGAACAGAGGCAAGCGTCCTGTGGGGCTAAACGGGGTAAATACCAGAGGAAACAAACTCCTGGTCAGGGTCAAGGCCCCTGGATAGGCGCAGGATTCAGGCCAAGTTCAGCGCTACCCCGGTATGGTGCTCGGCGTCGATGGGAGGCAACGAATGGCAAGCGAGGTGGCTGCAGGTTGAGCCCTGCCCGTTTCTCTTCAAGCCCGCCAAGACGCTGAGGGACGGCGGCATGGGGTGACATCCTGACTCGGGCTTGCTCTCACGGACGACGCCCCTTTTCTGCCGCGACGAGCGGCCGTCCCCATGCCGGTCCATGATCTCTTTCTGCCGCACCGGCGGCCCCCCATTCTCATGCCGTCCAGGAGGACATATGACCGAATGCCATCTGCCCAAGTGCAACCCCGCCTCTCTCATTCGCCAGATAGGGATAGGTCTGGCGGCCGGCGCCCTCTGCTTGCTGATGTTGAGCTATGTGAGCCCTGCTCGAAAGAGCGCGCCCGAGACGGCCCCCGCGCCAGCAGAAGCCTCCTCGCCCCAATCCCTGACGAGCGGCGCCGCGGCAACCGACCGCCAAGGGGATGAGGCGAGCTTCCCCCTGCCGGCGCTGACGGCCGGGGCTGATGGAGAGAAAGGGGAGGGGATGACCGCCGGGGTGACAGTCACCCCCATGATGGGCGAGCCGAGCGCGGCCGTCTTTACAGCGCCGCAAGAGATAGCGGCGCAAGAGAAGGCGGTCCATCAGCCGCCCATGGGGATACCGGCGAGCCTCCCCCCAGCAGCTCCTCAGCCTGCGGCCAAGGATCCCGTCCCCTCCGAGCCTGGGCCCAAGCCCGCTGCCAAACCGGCGCCCAAGTCTGAGAGCAAGCCCGCAATAAAGCCCGAGGCCAAGGCGCAAGCCACAACGCCCGGCAAGGTGAGTCTGACGCCAGCCAGGGTCCTGCAACAGAAGAACGACAACCACCTCAGCGTTCAACTGATGGGGTCCCGCAGCCTGGCGGCCATAGAGCAGTTTGTGCTCGCTAACCGGCTCACCGACCAGGTGTGGGTCTATCAGACCCGGTTCAACGGCAGCCCCTGGTACGTGGTGCTGAAGGGGGAGTATGCCGGTATGAGCCAGGCCCAGGCGGCCATTCGCACGCTGTCGCCAGCCCTGCAGAAGGCGGATCCCTGGCCCAAGTCATTCGCCCAGGTGAAGCGCGAATTGCAGCAGTAGCCCTGCTGCCAGGATGACGGGGCTCAGCCCTTGCGGCTGGCGAGCTGGCGCAGCAGCTGGGTGCTCTGGTGCAGGCTCTGCTGCTGCACCTCGCTCAGGGGGC
>RCUI01000385.1_pt1 | contig 16114 bp, 15 predicted proteins | sample 2166121 | NCBI WGS metagenome assembly RCUI01 (sample SAMN09932700, study PRJNA488358) | compost metagenome | feature: garden; material: soil; isolation source: compost soil in succinic acid-enriched culture | place: Germany: Experimental Botanical Garden Goettingen | collected 2016-01-27
TGTTGTTCCACGTGAAAATGACCGTGAACCTGCCCCTGGACATGGACCCGGCCAAAGCCGCAACGCTCAAGGCCGACGAAAAGGAACTGGCCCAGCGTCTGCAACGCGAAGGCAGCTGGCGCCACCTGTGGCGCATCGCCGGGCACTACGCCAACTACAGCGTGTTCGACCTGCCCAGCGTCGAGGCGCTGCACGACACCCTGATGCAGCTGCCGCTGTTCCCCTACATGGACATCGAGATCGATGGCCTGTGCCGCCACCCGTCATCGATCCACAGCGACGACCGTTGAACGCGTAACGCCGATAACAACAATTCGAGGTACATATCATGACCGTGAAGATTGCTCACACTGCCGATGTCCAGAAATTCTTCGAAGAAGTCAGTGGCCTGAACAACGACCTGGGTAGCCCGCGCATGAAGCTGGTGACCAACCGGATCGTCAACGACGTGGCCCGCATCATCGAAGACCTGCAAGTCACCCCTGATGAATTCTGGAAGGCGGTGGATTACCTCAACCGCCTGGGTTCGCGCCAGGAAGCCGGCCTGCTGGTGGCCGGGCTGGGCGTCGAACACTACCTGGACCTGCAACTGGATGCCCAGGATGCCGAAGCCGGCATCAGCGGCGGTACTCCGCGCACCATCGAAGGGCCGCTGTATGTTGCTGGCGCACCGATGGCCGAAGGCGAAGTGCGGATGGACGACGGCCTGGACCCGGGCACGGTGATGTTCCTCCAGGGGCGTGTCCTGGACGAGCAGGGCCAGCCGGTGGCTGGCGCCGTGGTGGACCTGTGGCATGCCAACACCCAGGGCACCTATTCGTACTTCGACAGCACCCAGTCGGACTACAACCTGCGCCGACGTATCGTCACCGATGCCGAAGGCCGCTACCGTGCGCGCAGCATCGTGCCGTCGGGTTATGGCTGCCCTGCGGACGGGCCGACCCAGGAACTGCTCGACCAGCTGGGTCGTCACGGCAATCGTCCGGCGCATATCCACTTCTTCATTTCCGCACCGGGGTATCGTCACCTGACCACCCAGATCAACCTGGCCGGTGATCAGTACCTGTGGGACGACTTTGCCTATGCCACCCGTGACGGCCTGATCGGCGAGCTGCGCTTTGTCGAGGATGCGGCCGCCGCCGATGCCCGTGGTGTAGAAGGGCGCTTTGCCGAAATGGACTTCGACTTCCAGCTGCTCACTGCACCCAAGCCTGCGAGTGAAGCACGCAGCAAGCGGCCGCGGGCGTTGCAAGACGTCTGAGGACCGGGTTGAATCCATCGCGGGGCAAGCCCGCTCCCACAGGTAATAAGACTGTGGGAGCGGGCTTGCCCCGCGATGCTTTTCAGAAGCCACTCACTGGACAATCCAATGAAAACAATACTCCAGGACTTCTCCCTCTCTGCCTTGGTCGCCGGCTTCATCGCCACCCTGATTTCCTACGCCGGCCCCTTGGTGATCATCTTCCAGGCCGCCCACAGCGCCCAGCTGTCGGCGGCCGAACTGTCTTCATGGGTCTGGGCGATTTCCATCGGCAGCGGCCTGCTCGGGGTAATCCTCAGCCTGCGCTACAAGGTGCCACTGGTGATTGCCTGGTCGGCACCGGGCTCGGCATTGCTGGTAGCGTTGTTGCCGGGAGTCGCCTTTGCCGAAGCCGTCGGTGCCTACATCGTCGCCAACCTGGTGATCCTGCTGGTGGGGCTGTCCGGCGCCTTCGACCGTATCGTCGGCAAGCTGCCGCCAGCCATATCGGCAGCGATGCTGGCGGGCATCCTGTTCAGCTTCGGCACGGGTCTGTTCGTTTCGCTGAAATCGCAGCCAACCCTGGTGCTGGCGATGTTCGTCAGCTACCTGCTGTTCAAGCGTCTGGCCCCGCGCTATGCGGTGCTGGCGGTGCTGGTCTGCGGCGTGAGCATTGCTGTGCTGGGCGGTGAGTTGAACAGCTCGGCACTGGTGATCGGCCTGGCCACGCCGGTATGGACCACGCCAGCGTTTAGCTGGAATGCAGTACTGAGCATCAGCCTGCCGCTGGTGATGGTGGCCCTGACCGGGCAATTCGTGCCGGGCATCGCGGTGTTGCGCAACGACGGGTATCGCACACCTGCCAGCCCGATCATTGCCAGCAATGCCCTGACCAGCCTATTGCTGGCGCCGTTCGGTTGCCATGGCCTTAACCTGGCGGCGATCACCGCAGCAATCTGTACCGGACGCGAGGCTCATGACGACCCTGGCCGCCGCTATTGGGCCGGGGTTTGGGGTGGCGTGCTGTATTTGCTGCTGGGATTATTCGGCGCGACCCTGGTTTCACTGTTCACCGCCTTCCCCGCTGCCTTGATTGCGGCCCTGGCCGGGTTGGCGTTGTTCGGGGCGATTGGCGGCGCACTGGCCGGGGCGATGAGCGTGCCGAGTGACCGTGAAGCGGCGCTGATCACCTTTCTCGTGACCGCTTCGGGCATGTCATTTCTTGGTTTGTCGGCGGCGTTTTGGGGGCTGATTTTCGGCCTGTTCGCACACTGGCTGCTCAACCTGCGGCGATTGACGCCACAGGCTGGCAGGGCAGGGGTGCAGGCTGACTGATCAGATCTGCATGGCTTTGCCGTCGACGTTCATCGCTGCCTGGCGCAGGGCTTCGGAGCGGGTCGGGTGCGGGTGGCAGGTGAGGGCGATGTCTTCAGCCGAGGCGCTGAACTCCATGGCCACGCAGTACTCGCCGATCATCTCGCTGACACTCGGGCCGACCAGGTGCACACCCAGCACTTCATCGGTACGGGCGTCAGCCAGGACCTTGGCAAAGCCTTCGGTCTCGTGGTTGATCTTGGCCCGGCTGTTGGCGCTGAAAGGGAACTTGCCGACCTTGTACTCGCGCCCTTCGGCCTTGAGCTGTTCTTCGGTCTTGCCGACGCTGGCCAGCTCCGGGCGGGTGTAGATCACCGCCGGGATCAGGTTGTAATTGACCTCATGAGCCTTGCCGGCGATCTGCTCGATGCAGGAGACGGCTTCGTCCTCGGCTTTGTGCGCGAGCATCGCCCCGGAAGTGACATCGCCAATCACCCAGACCCCCGGCACGCTGGTGCGGTGGTGCTGGTTGGCGAGCATGCCGCGCTTGTCAGTCTCAAGGCCGACACTTTCCAGGCCCAGGCCCTGGGTGTAGGGGCGCCGGCCGATGGCGACCAGCACGTAATCGGCTTCGAGGGTTTCGGCGCTGCCGCCAGCGGCAGGCTCCAGGCTCAGGTTCACCCCGTGCGCCGAAGCGCTGGCCTGGGTGACCTTGCTGCCGAGCTTGAACTTCATGCCTTGCTTGGCCAGGGAGCGTTGCAGGGTTTTTGCCGCTTCTTCATCGGTGCCGGGGCAGATGCGATCAAGGTACTCGACCACGGTCACCTGGCTGCCCAGCCGGCGCCACACCGAACCCAACTCCAGGCCGATCACGCCGGCGCCGATCACCACCAGGTGCCTGGGCACCTCACTCAGGGCCAGGGCGCCGGTGGAGTCGATGATGCGCTGGTTGTCGATAGTGACACCTGGCAGCGGCGTTGGCTCGGAGCCGGTAGCGATGACGATGTCCTTGGCCTGCAGCTCGGTGACAGCGCCCTGGTCGTCGGTCACTTTGACCCGGCCGACGCCGTCGAGCTTGCCCCAGCCCTTGATCCAGTCGACCTTGTTTTTACGGAACAGGAACTCGATGCCCTTGGTCAGGCCGCTGACGCTTTCGTCCTTCTGCTTCATCATCTGCGCAAGGTTGAGGGTTGGTTTGACTTCGATGCCGAGGCTGGCGAACTCGCTGCCAACTGCCGCCTCATACAGCTCGGAGGCATGCAACAGGGCCTTGGACGGCATGCAGCCGACGTTCAGGCAGGTGCCGCCGAGGGTTGAACGGCCTTCCACGCACGCTACGCTCAGGCCCAGCTGGCCAGCGCGGATGGCCGCGTTGTAGCCGCCAGGCCCGCCGCCGATGATCACCACATCATAGTTTTTCATTGTTGTACTCCAGGATGAAGAATCGACAATGGCGCCAAGACTAATCCGCAATTCGATTGATTGTATACAATTGATCGCGGGCTTGATCAGGCGTCGCAAGGTCTGGAACGGGGCAGATAGGCTCAGACTATGGTCGGCATTAGCTGAAACTTGCTGTAGATGAACTACCCTTTTCGACAGACGTCCGATGAAAAAAGGAGGCTCATTTCATGCTTGCGCAACTTCCACCTGTTCTGCAAAGCCTGCAACTGCCGCTGCGATTGAAGCTCTGGGATGGGCATGCGTTCGATCTGGGACCAAAGCCGCAGGTCACCATCCTGGTCAAGGATCCGCAACTGATCACCCAGCTGACCCATCCGAGCCTGGATGAACTGGGTGCGGCATTCGTTGAAGGCAAGCTGGAACTGGAAGGCTCCATCGCTGAGGTGATCCGTGTCTGCGACGAACTCAGCGTGGCCTTGCTCAAGGATGAAGAAGACGATCAGCCGGTGCGTACCGAGCATGACAAGGCTACCGATGCGGCAGCGATCTCTTACCACTACGACCTGTCCAACGCCTTCTACCAGCTGTGGCTGGATAGCGACATGGCGTACTCATGCGCCTATTTCAAATCGGCAACCAACACGCTGGAGCAAGCCCAACAGAACAAGTTCGAGCACCTGTGCCGCAAGCTGCGCCTGCAGAAAGGCGACTACCTGCTCGATGTCGGTTGTGGCTGGGGCGGGCTGGCGCGCTATGCGGCGAGGGAGTTCGGCGCCAAGGTGTTCGGCATCACCTTGAGCCAGGAGCAGCTCAAGCTGGCCCGTGAACGGGTCAAGGCCGAAGACCTGGAAGGGCAGGTGGAGCTGCAGATTCTTGATTACCGTGACCTGCCCCAGGACGGCCGCTTCGACAAGGTAGTGAGTGTCGGTATGTTCGAACACGTCGGCCATGCCAACCTGGCGCTGTATTGCCAGCGGCTGTTCGGGGCAGTGCGCGAAGGCGGCGTGGTGATGAACCACGGCATTACCTCCAAGCACACCGATGGACGACCGGTCGGGCGTGGCGCCGGTAGTTTTATCGAGCGCTACGTATTTCCCCATGGCGAGCTGCCGCACCTGTCGATGATCAGTGCGCGGATCAGCGAGGCGGGCCTGGAAATCGTCGACGTCGAGAGCCTGCGCCTGCATTACGCGCGGACCCTGGAACATTGGAGCAACCGTCTCGAAGCACAACTCGACAAGGCTGGCGCGCTGGTGCCAGAGAAGGCCCTGCGCATCTGGCGCCTGTACCTGGCCGGTTGTTCCTACGCCTTTGCCAAGGGCTGGATCAACCTGCACCAGATCCTCGCGGTGAAACCTTTCGCCGATGGCAGCCATGACCTGCCGCTGACTCGTGCAGACTTCTACCGCTGAAGCGCCTTACAAGATCGGTGAGATCAACCTGGCGATACGCATCCCCAGTTGTTGCAGGCGGTGCGTGTCGCGAGTGTCTTCGGCGGTGATCTCCCGGGCTCGATCGAAGTCATGGGCGAGCATGGCTTCGACCTGGTCGGCGAACTCGCGGTCCACCGTCAGCAGCATGATTTCGAAGTTGAGGCGGAACGAGCGGTTGTCGAGGTTGGCGCTGCCGATGGCGCTGATCTCGCTATCGACCAGCACCACCTTCTGATGCAGGAACCCCGGCTCATAGCGAAACATACGCACCCCGGCGCGCACCGCCTCGAAGGCGAACAGGCTGGAGGCGGCGTAGACGATGCGGTGGTCCGGTCGCGAAGGAATCAGGATGCGCACATCCACACCGCGCAATACCGCCAGGCGCAAGGCAGCGAACACGGCCTCGTCGGGGATGAAGTAGGGGCTGGTGATCCACAGCCGTTCGCGCGCCGCGTGAATGGCCTCGACGAAGAACAGTGAGCAGGTCTCCTGTGGGTCGGCCGGACCGCTGGCCAACACCTGGCAGAGCACACCGTCTTCCGGGTAGGTATCCGGCAGAATCAGTGGCGGTAGGTTTCGCGACGCCCAGAACCAGTCTTCGGCGAACGACTCCTGCAGGCAGGCCAGCACCGGCCCGCTGACCTGTACGTGAGTATCACGCCAGGGCGACAGCTTGGGGTTGCCGCCGAGGTACTCATCGCCAACGTTATGCCCGCCAAGAAACCCCTGCAGGCCATCGACCACGACGATCTTGCGGTGGTTGCGGAAGTTGACCTGGAAGCGGTTGAACCAGCCGCGGCGGGTAGCGAAGGCGCGGATGTTCACGCCGCCGTCACGCAGCTTCTGGCTGTAGGCGGAAGGCAGGGCGTGGCTGCCGACGCGGTCATAGAGCACGTAGACCTTCACGCCTTCGGCGGCTTTTTCTAGCAACAGGGTTTGCAACTGCCGCCCGAGGGTATCGTCGTGAATGATGAAGAACTGCACCAGCACCGTATCGCGAGCGCCAGCAATGGCGCGCAAGATCGCATCGAAGGTGGCCTTGCCGTCGACCAGCAAGCGCACCTGGTTATTGGCCAGGCACGGCATGCGCCCGAGCTTGGGCATCGCCCGCAGTGCGCCATAGGATTCCGAGTTGCGCGCGGCCAAGGCTTCCTCGACCCAGGGTCGCCAGTTCAGGTCGGCCATGGCCACGTGCATTTCGCGGTTGGCCTGGCGCCGGGCCTGGATGTAGGCGTCGAAGGTTCGGCTGCCGAATACCAGATAGGGAATGAGGGTGAAGTAGGGAATGAACAGCAGCGACAACGCCCAGGCAATGGCCCCCTGGGCCGTGCGCACGGTGAACACTGCGTGCAAGGCGGCGATTGCGCCAAGCAGGTGAATCACGCCAATGAGGTAACCGAAGAAGTAGGGGCTGTGGTAATCCATACGCATCCTGCTGTCCGAAGGCTCTGCCCCTAACAGAGCATGTTCATGGCAGCACTTGCAACCGAAAGCACAAATTGACGTCTAAGCTGTGTTCCAGCTTGGGGCTGGAGTTTCGAGGAGTCATTACATGAAGAATCGTCTGCCGCTGCTGGCACTGGTGCTGGGCCTGGCAAGCCCGTTGGTGCATGCGCAGGTGCTGCAACCTGGCCTGTGGGAGCTGACCACCAGCAACATGCAGGTCGATGGCAAGCCGTTGCCGGACATGGGCTTCATGCTCGGCCAACTGAAGAACCTGCCGCCTGAACAACGGGCGATGATCGAGGGTGGCCTGGCCAAGCAAGGGATCAGCGTGGCCGGTCAGGGCGTACGTTCCTGTCTGACGCCTGAGCAGGTGAAAACCAATGACATCCCGCTGCAGGATCCCAAGTCCGGCTGTACTCAAAAAATCACCGAGCGCAACGGCAATGTCTGGAAGTTCACCTTCAGCTGCCCGAAAGCCCAGGGCAATGGTGAGGCTCAGTTCCTCAGCGACCGCGAGTTCTTGACCAAGGTCAACGGCACCTTCAATGCCTCCGGCGTGCAACAGCAAGGCAGCATGAACACCCGTGCGGTGTGGCTGGGTAATGATTGCGGTACGGTCAAACCGCGAACCTGAAGCGCCTCACCACCGCCATTGGCTGTGGGCGACTGCGTCGTGGGCGTGCAGGCTTTCGGCATGTTCCACGCGCAGGTTGAAGCCGCCGAGCCAGGGCAGGGTTTTCAAGGCCACGTGCAGTCGCCGGGCGGCATCCTCACAGAACATAAGATTCTGTCCATTAGCCAAGGCAAAGGCCTGTTCATCGGCGCGCTTTACCGCAGTTTGTACCGCAGTGCCCAAGGCATTTTCGGCCTGGTTGATCAACGCTTCTAGCGGCAGTTCGTTAATCCCTTGCCTCAAACGAACCTGCAGCTTCGCCACACTGCGTTGGCTGTGGGGGGTAGCGACGATACCTTCGGCACTGCCCAGCCAACTCAAGACAGCTTCATGGCTCAAGCTGCGATTGCCAAAGTCGGTGAGGAACTGCTGCTGAATCAACTGTCGAGCCAAGGCAGCGGAGCAGGGACAGGTGGAGGAATACTCCACATCGACAAATAGTTCCACGTGGAACACTCCGTCTTTTATCTGCGCATCCAGGGTAACCGGATAGGCTTTCCAGCCCGCCAACGGGCTGATCAGGGCAGGTCGTTTGAGCATCAGTTCGAAACGAAGGGTCAAGAACGCGCTGGCGGAAAGCCCGATATGACTATCGAGAAACCGCTCCAGAACTTCGTTCACTAACGCAGGGCTCAACGCTTGTTGTTCTAGAGCTTCCAGCGCCAGGTACAAGCGTGACATGTGAATGCCCCGAGAGGCGCCATCATCAAGGCTGACACCCGCGTCGGCACTTGCTGGCAAAATCTGCCCATTGATCCGTAGGGGCAGGGCAATACCACTCATGCCCACCCAATCCAGTGGCAACTGGCTGTTAGTGGCTTGGGCAGCAATGTCAGGAAGGGTGAAAGCGCTCATCAGTGGTTCACTTTTCAAGGAAGACTATTGGCAGCCGCTCAGGCGATTGCAGCGCAGATTGAAACGCTGCCCGGTGGAACTGGACACGCTGTTCAAGGTGGTCCAACCCACGCGCCGGCTGTAACCGACCCAGGTTTCACCGTTGCTCGCCACGCCTGTGTAAAAGGTCAGCTGGCCATAACGGCTGTTGGTTTGTGCCCATAGCCTGCGACCTTCCATTTCAAAGCCGCGCAGGTAGGTAGTGCTGCCCTGGGTTTGCACGCTGTAGTAATTGCCTTGGGCATCGCTGCAGGCAAGCAGTGTTGCGCTGCGGGTACAGAGCGCCAGGCCGTTGCTGAGGGGCGCGGTGTTCGCGCTGGCGAACTCGCACAGCAGCAATGCGGCAAAGGCAAACAAGCAACGCGATTTCATCTTTCAGGTCGGCCTTTGGTCATGTTCTGAGCGAAGTGGGTTGGCGAGATTGTATTGTTATAATATAACATTGCGCAATGCATCGTTCGAATGCACTCGCCCTGATGAGGATAGCCCCCATGCCCAACCGTCTTCCCGTCACCGTGCTCTCCGGCTTTTTGGGTGCCGGCAAAAGCACGCTGCTCAATCACGTGCTGAAAAACCGCGACAACCTGCGGGTCGCGGTGATCGTCAACGACATGAGTGAAATCAACATCGATGCCAGTGAGGTCCAGCGCAACGTCAGCCTCAACCGCGCCGAAGAGAAGCTGGTGGAGATGAGCAACGGTTGCATCTGCTGCACCCTGCGTGAAGACCTGCTCGAAGAGGTCGCCCGCCTGGCCCGTGAGGGGCGTTTCGATTACCTGTTGATTGAGTCCACCGGCATCTCCGAGCCGTTGCCGGTAGCCGAGACCTTCACCTTTCGTGATGAGCAAGGCCGCAGTCTGGCCGACCAGGCACGCCTGGACACCATGGTCACCGTGGTCGATGGTTTGAACTTCCTGCGTGATTATCAGGCAGCCGAAAGCCTGGCCAGCCGTGGCGAAACCCTTGGTGAAGAAGATGAGCGCTCGATCAGTGACCTGCTGATCGAACAGGTGGAATTTGCCGACGTGATTCTGCTGAGCAAGATCGACCTGATCAGCAGCGCCGAGCGCGAAGAGCTCAGTGCCATTCTGCGCAGTCTCAACGCCCAGGCGCAGATTGTGCCGATGGTCATGGGCCAGGTGCCGTTGCAACAGATCCTCAACACCGGTCTGTTCGACTTCGAGCGCGCCGCCCAGGCGCCCGGCTGGCTGCAGGAACTGCGCGGGGAGCATGTGCCGGAAACCGAGGAGTACGGCATTGCCGCCACTACCTGGCAAGCGCGCCGGCCGCTGCATCCGCAGCGCTTTTTCGACTTTATCCACAAGCCCTGGGACAACGGCCGGCTGCTGCGCTCCAAGGGCTTCTTCTGGCTGGCCAGCAAGCACCAGGACGCCGGGAGCTGGTCGCAAGCGGGCGGTATGATGCGCCATGGTTTTGCCGGGCGCTGGTGGCGTTTTGTTCCACGCGAGCATTGGCCGCAGGATGAGCAGAGTACTGCAGCCATCCTCAAGAACTGGAATGCCGAATGCGGCGATTGCCGCCAGGAGCTGGTGTTCATTGGGCAGAACATCGACTTCGCCCGGCTGGATGCCGAGCTCTCGGCCTGCCTGCTCAGCGATGCAGAAATGGCCGCAGGCGTGCACAGCTGGCGGCAATTGTCCGACCCGTTTGGCCCCTGGTTCGACGAGGAAGCGGCGTGATGCGCCAGGCATTCGGCGAAACCCCTCAGGTACTCACCGAGGCGTTGCAGGATGGCGTGAACCTCGCGGTGTGGCAGCGGCGCCTGCCGGTGCAGATCGAGGACTTTGCCCGGTTGCTGTTGTCGCTGAACCAACCGCTCGGTGAAAGCCGGGTCATCGTACTGGATGAGCAGCAACAGCTGCCGGACCTCAGTGGCTTGCTGGGCGGTTATGCCGACCTGGAGGGCCACGTGGCGTTTCTGACCGATGTTGCCTGGCTGGTAGCCGCCTACGCTTGCCTGCTTGATGCCCGGCGTGTCGGACTGCGGTTACAGGCGCTGAGCAACGCCATGTGCCCGCGGTTTCATGTCGATCATGTCCCCCTGCGTTTGCTGAGCACCTACGCCGGCCCGGGCAGTGAATGGCTGGAAGAAGGCGCAGTCGACCGATCGCAGCTCGCCCGGGAACAACCGGATGCCAATGCCGTCCGCCAGTTGGCCGTGGGCGAGGTGGCTTTGCTCAAGGGCGAGAAATGGCTCGGCAATCAGGGCGCCGGGCTGGTCCATCGTTCGCCGATGCTGGTGAACGGCGAACGTCGTCTGATCCTCAGCCTTGACTGGATGGCCTGAAATAGCGGCATAGTGGTGAAAATTTCAGGCACTCTCCGTCCCATGTTGCAGAACATTCCTACCCACGTGATTGCCGGTCCGCTCGGTGCCGGCAAGACCAGCCTGATTCGTCAGTTGCTGGCGCAGCGGCCCGCCGATGAGCACTGGGCTGTGCTGATCAACGAGTTTGGCCAGATTGGCCTGGATGCGGCGCTGCTGGCTACCGATGACGATGGGATTGCCCTGGGTGAAGTGGCCGGCGGTTGCCTGTGCTGCGTCAACGGCATGCCGTTCCAGGTCGGCCTGGGTCGGTTGCTGCGCAAGGCCAGGCCGCATCGGGTGTTTATCGAGCCGTCCGGATTAGGCCATCCGTTGCAGTTGCTTGAGCAGCTGCGTTTGCCGCCTTGGCAGGGGGTGTTGGCGGTACAACCGGCAGTGCTGGTGCTGGATGCCGAGCAACTGGCTGCAGGTTTTGCCCTGCCTGAAGCACAACAATCCACCCTGGCCAGCGCCGGGTTGCTGGTGCTGAACAAATCCGCCGGGTTGGAGACACAACAGCGCTTGTGGATAACTTCTCAGCTACCTGCTGCCCGTCTGTTCTGGACCGATTTTGGCCAGATACCCTTGTCCGAAGTGCCTGTGGAAAGCGCTGCAGCGCCATTTTCCGGCGCTGTGGATAAGCTGGCGGCGGTCAATGTTTCCGGGGTTGTCAGCAGCCTGTGGACAAATCCGCAGGAGCCTATTTGCAGTATTCAGCAGGCCGCGGAGGGTTGGAGCATAGGTTGGCGATGGCACCCGAGTCAGGTGTTTGATCGTAGCCGCGTGGAGCTTTTTCTGAAGGGCTTGGACTGGCGCCGCGCCAAGGCAGTTATCCACAGCCTGGACGGCTGGCAGTCGATCAACGCCTTGGCAGGGCAGCCTTCGTTGCTGTGGAGCAGCAGTGAATGGCGCCGCGACTCGCGGCTGGAGCTGATCTTCGTCGAGCCGCAAGACCCTGAACGACTAAAGCAAGCCATGCTGGCCTGCCGCGCCTAGTTGCGCCAGCGGTTATGATCCTGACGCCACTGGTTCATCTCGACGACATTGTCGTGGTGTTGAGGCGTCTTGATCTCGAACGGGTAGGGCGCCAGTTCGATCTGCATGGTGTGGGCGCCGAACTGGGTAACGGTACCGGGGTGGCGCTGTTCGCCGGTCACGGTGAATTCGAAGTTGTACACGCGGGCCAGGCGCTTGCGGCCGTTGGCGTCGCGCACGAAACCGATGCGCTTGAGCGCGACATTGCCATCGAGCAGTTCCAGGTCAAGCTTGGCGCAGTGCTGCTTGACCCGCTCCAGGGCCTTTTCACGCAAGCCGTGGTTATGCCACAACCAGGCGCCTGCCGTGGCCAGCAGCATCAGCACGAAGAGATTTCCCAGGGTCAACATTTACATATGCTCCAACGAGGTATGCCCAGCTTAACTGCCTCCCCGGTCTGTCGTACAGGTGGCATTTAGCGCCATACTGCGCGCCTTGTTTTTCATTCCTACGCTTCGGAAGACCTGCATGAAACGTACACCGCATCTGCTCGCCATCCAGTCCCACGTGGTATTCGGCCATGCCGGCAACAGCGCTGCGGTGTTTCCCATGCAGCGGGTCGGGGTGAAGGTCTGGCCGCTCAATACCGTGCAGTTCTCCAACCATACTCAGTATGGCCAGTGGACCGGAGAAGTGCTTGCTCCAGCGCAAATACCTGCACTTGTAGAGGGGATTGCGACGATCGGTGAGCTGGGCAATTGCGATGCAGTGTTGTCCGGCTACCTGGGCAGTGCCGAGCAGGGGCGGGCGATCCTCAGCGGCGTGGCCCGGATCAAGGCCGCCAACCCGCGCGCCTTGTACCTGTGCGACCCGGTGATGGGCCATCCGGAGAAGGGCTGTATCGTCCCGGCCGAGGTCAGCGAGTTTCTGGTTGAAGAAGCGCTGACCAGCGCAGATGTACTGTGCCCGAACCAGCTGGAGCTGGACAGCTTCTGCGGGCGCCGTGCCGAGTCGCTGCAAGACTGTGTCGACATGGCCCGCAGCCTGCTGGCGCGGGGCCCGAAGGCGATCCTGGTCAAGCACCTGGCTTATCCTGGGCGTGGTGCCGAAGACTTTGAAATGCTGCTGGTGACTGCCGAAGGCAGCTGGCATATCCGCCGCCCGCTGCTGGCGTTTGCCCGCCAGCCGGTAGGCGTTGGCGACCTGACTTCAGGCTTGTTCCTGGCGCGCTTGCTGTTGGGCGAGGATTGGGTGGCGGCTTTTGAGTTCACCGCCGCCGCGGTGCACGAAGTGCTGCTGGAAACCCAGGCCTGCGCCAGCTACGAGCTGGAGCTGGTGCGTGCCCAGGACCGCATCGTGCACCCGCGGTTGCGCTTTGCAGCGCAGCCTCTGGCCTTTTAAAGGGCGTCGCCCTTGAGCTCCTGATAGCGTTTTTCCAACTCCTGACGGATCAGCCGGCGCTGTTTGCCCTGCAGGAAACGGCGCTTTTCCTCGCTGGTTTCAGGCTGGCGCGGCGGCACCGCTACCGGCTTGCGGTCATCGTCGACGGCGACCATGGTGAAGAAGCAGCTATTGCTGTGGCGCACCGAACGCTCGCGAATGTTTTCGGTGACCACCTTGATGCCGACTTCCATCGAGGTGTTGCCGGTGTAGTTGACCGAGGCGAGGAAGGTCACCAGCTCGCCGACATGCACCGGTTCGCGAAAGACCACCTGGTCGACCGACAGGGTCACCACATAACGGCCGGCATAGCGGCTGGCGCAGGCATAGGCCACTTCATCGAGGTATTTGAGCAGGGTGCCGCCGTGGACGTTGCCAGAAAAGTTGGCCATGTCCGGGGTCATCAGGACGGTCATCGACAGCTGGGCGTTTCCAGGTTCCATAGTGTGCTCACGGTGAGGTTGCGCTGAGGCGGGGTGGCGACTGGTATTCACGCTTCTATCCCCTATTACGATTCCCATCTAATGACGGGACGCTGACAGCGGCCTTGCCGTCACGCTGTTTGTGCCATTAACGGCGTTGATTTGGTCGATCTGTTTCCACTTATTGCATCGGCTTTTCGCAACTGGCGGCGGTGTTAACCTGAGGAAACCCATGCAAGGTGGGTTTCCTACATTAAAAACACTATGTCCCTGCAACTCAATCAGTCAAATCTGAGGAGGTCGCGGGGTGTTCATTGTCTTGGGGTAAGGAGTACCGCGCCGTGCATGCCATCAGTTTCATCCAGGACCTGGCAGTAATCATGCTCGTCGCCGGCGTGGTCACCATCCTCTTTCACCGCTTCAAGCAGCCGGTGGTGCTCGGCTACATCGTTGCCGGCTTTATCATCGGCCCCCATACCCCGCCGTTCGGCCTGATCCACGACGAAGACACCATCAAGACCCTCGCGGAGCTGGGGGTGATCTTCCTGATGTTCTGCCTGGGCCTGGAGTTCAGCCTGCGCAAGCTGTTCAAGGTCGGCGCCACGGCGTTTATCGCGGCGTTCCTGGAAATCGTGCTGATGATCTGGATCGGCTTCGAGATCGGCCGCTGGTTCGGCTGGAGCACCATGGACTCGCTGTTCCTCGGCGCCATTCTGGCGATCTCCTCGACCACCATCATCGTCAAGGCGCTCAACGACCTGAAGATGAAGAACGAGCGCTTTGCCCAGCTGATCTTTGGCGTGCTGATCGTCGAGGACATCCTTGGCATCGGCATCATCGCCTTGCTCTCGGGCATCGCCGTCAGTGGCACGGTGAGCTCCGGCGAAGTGTTCTCCACAGTCGGCAAGCTGTCGCTGTTCATGATCGTCGCCCTGGTCATCGGCATTTTGCTGGTGCCGCGCCTGTTGGCTTACGTGGCCCGTTTCGAAAGCAACGAGATGCTGCTGATCACCGTCCTGGGCCTGTGTTTTGGCTTCTGCCTGCTGGTGGTCAAGCTTGAATACAGTATGGTCCTGGGCGCCTTCCTGATCGGTGCGATCATGGCCGAGTCGCGTCAGTTGCTGAAGATCGAGCGGCTGATCGAGCCGGTTCGCGACCTGTTCAGTGCCATCTTCTTCGTCGCCATCGGCTTGCTGATCGACCCTTCGATCCTGGTCGAGTACGCCTGGCCGATCGTGGTCATCACCATCGCCGTGGTGCTGGGCAAGATGCTGTCCTGCGGCATGGGCGCCTTTATCGCCGGTAACGACGGACGTACCTCGCTACGGGTAGGGATGGGGCTTTCACAGATTGGCGAATTCTCTTTCATCATCGCCGCACTGGGCATGACCCTGCAGGTCACCAGCGACTTCTTGTACCCGGTGGCGGTAGCCGTTTCGGCTATCACCACACTGCTCACGCCTTACCTGATTCGTGCTGCCGACCCACTGTCGTTGAAGCTGGCCAAGGTCGTGCCGGGGCGCCTGTCGCGGGTGTTGTCGCTGTATGGCGAGTGGTTGCGCAGCATCCAGCCCCATGGCGAAGGGGCATTGCTGGCCTCGATGATCCGACGGATTCTGCTGCAGGTGGGGGTAAACCTGGCGCTGGTGGTGGCGATCTTCTTCAGCGGTGGCTATTTTGCCGCGCGCATTGGTGACTACCTGAGCGAATGGGTCAGTGATGTTGGCCAGCAGAAGGCCTTGATCTGGGGCGCGGCGCTGATGCTGTCGCTGCCATTCCTGATCGCCGCGTATCGCAAGCTCAAGGCGCTGTCGATGCTGCTGGCGGAGATGGGGGTCAAGCCGGAGATGGCCGGACGGCACACCCAGCGGGTTCGACGGGTGATTGCCGAGGTGATCCCACTGCTGTCGCTGCTGGTGATTTTCCTGCTGCTGTCGGCGCTGTCGGCCAGCATTCTGCCTACCAGCGAGCTGCTGTTACTGATCGTGGTGGTCGCGGCGGTGGTGGTTGCAGTGCTGTGGCGCTGGTTCATCCGCGTGCACACACGCATGCAGATCGCCTTGCTGGAGACCCTGGAAAACAACCAGGAGAACCACCACTAAGAGGCGCTTCCTGCGCGGGGCGGTTCGAATGTCCGAGGGGATGGAGCGGTAGCGAAGCGCCACGCGCAGGAAGGCGTGGCGATTCTACGAACATTAATAGCCAAGAGCCATTATTTTATGCGGTTATTTCTCATTCAGCTTTCCAGCCAGACGTCCCGCGCCCAGTGCCAGACCGATTCCCAGCTGTCTTCGGTAACGATTTCTTCTTCACCGGACCACAGCACCACGGTGCCGTCTTCTTCGACGCAGTAGTAGTCGTCGCCATCCTGGCAGATCGGGATCAGGTCGCGCGGCACGCCGGCATCCCAGGCATTGGCTGCCACGTCCGGCAAGTAGGTATGCGACTGCGAGTCGGTGACGGTGACCGGCTCCAGGCTACCGTAGACCACGTCGCTGACCGTCAGCAGGAATTCCTTGAAGACGAACGGAATGTTGATGAACAACT
>RCUI01000387.1_pt1 | contig 16106 bp, 14 predicted proteins | sample 2166121 | NCBI WGS metagenome assembly RCUI01 (sample SAMN09932700, study PRJNA488358) | compost metagenome | feature: garden; material: soil; isolation source: compost soil in succinic acid-enriched culture | place: Germany: Experimental Botanical Garden Goettingen | collected 2016-01-27
GATCCCCCTCATCCATGATCCGACTTGAAACCATCCTGACCCCCGGCCGTTCCCTTGTGAACGTGCCGGGCGGCAGTAAAAAGCGTGCGCTCGAACAGATCGCCAATCTGATCGGCAAACAAGTGCCCGAGCTGGACACCCAGGACGTGTACGAAGCCCTGATCGCCCGGGAAAAACTGGGCTCTACCGGCTTCGGCAACGGCATTGCCATTCCGCATTGCCGCCTCAAGGGCTGCGAATCGCCGGTCAGCGCACTGTTGCACCTTGACGCCCCTATCGATTTCGACGCCATCGATGGCGCTCCGGTCGACCTGCTGTTCGTACTGCTGGTCCCGGAAGCGGCTACCGATGCGCACCTGGAGCTGCTGCGCCAGATCGCCAGCATGCTCGATAGCAAGGACGTACGCGAAAAACTGCGTGCGGCCACCAGTAACGAATCCTTGTACCAGGTCGTGCTGGACGTACAAAACGGGCACTGAACATGCGCTTGATCATCGTTAGCGGCCGGTCCGGCTCCGGCAAGAGCACCGCCCTCGATGTACTTGAGGACAACGGTTACTACTGCATCGACAACCTGCCGGCGGGCTTGCTGCCGCAGTTGGCCGAAAGCGCCCTGATCAACACTGAATTGATGCAGCCCAAAGTGGCCGTATCGATTGACGCGCGCAACCTGCCCAGCCACCTCTCGCGCTTTCCCGAGTTGCTTGAGGACGCCCGTAGCCGGCACATCCAGTGTGACGTGTTGTACCTGGATGCCGATGAAGAAACCCTGCTCAAACGCTTCTCGGAAACCCGCCGCCGCCACCCGTTAACCAACAACGAACGCTCGCTGGCCGAAGCGATCGAGGTCGAAAGTGAACTGCTCGGGCCGATCGCTGACCTCGCCGACCTGAAAATCGACACCACCAACCTGAACCTGTATCAGCTGCGTGATTCGATCAAGTTGCGCCTGCTCAACCAGCCGGAGCCAGGCACGGCATTTCTGGTCGAGTCCTTCGGCTTCAAGCGCGGCATGCCGGTAGACGCCGACCTGGTGTTCGATGTGCGTTGCCTGCCCAACCCCTACTGGAAGCCGGAACTACGTGACCATTCGGGCCTCGAGCAACCGGTAATCGATTACCTGGCAGCGCAGCCGGATGTCGAGGACATGTTCCAGGACATCTCCAGCTACCTGCTCAAATGGTTGCCACGCTTTGCCGCCAGCAACCGTGCTTATGTCACCATTGCCATTGGCTGCACTGGCGGCCACCACCGTTCGGTGTACCTGACCGAGCGCCTGGGCCAGTTACTGCAACAATCGTTAAAGAACGTCCAGGTCCGCCACCGCGACCTCTAGCCCACAGGACCAGCGCCTCGATGCCCGCAAAAGAAATCACCATCATCAACAAGCTGGGGCTGCACGCCCGGGCGGCGGCAAAGTTCGTTGGAGTCGCTGGCAGGTTCCCCTGCCAGGTTCGCGTTGGCCGAGCCCCGGAATCATTGGTCGATGGCAAGAGCATCATGGCGGTCATGATGCTGGCGGCCGGTAAAGGCACCGCCATTCATCTGCACACAGAGGGCGAACAGGACGATGATGCACTCAAGGCCCTGATCGAGCTGATCAACAATTACTTCGACGAGGGCGAGTAACCGCCCCCGTTTTCTCACGAAAGCGCCGTATCCATCACCATCATCAGGCAGAAGCCGATGCACAGGCCAAGACTGGCCAGCCGGTGATGGCCATTGCTGCGTGATTCCGGAATGATTTCCTGGGTCACCACCAGCAACATCGCACCCGCCGCGCAAGCCAGCCCCAATGGCAGCAACAGCTCCGCCACGCTAACCAGCCAGGCGCACACCACCGCCGCCAGCGGCTCGACCAGACCTGAAGCCGCACCGATCAGAAACGCCTTGAAGCGGGCCATCCCCGCCCCTGCCAGCACCAGGGCGATGACCAGGCCTTCGGGCACATCCTGCAAGGCGATACCCATGGCCAGGCTGTCGGCATCAGGCATGCCGCCGCCGGCAGACACGCCAATGGCCATCCCTTCCGGAATGTTATGGGCAATGATGGCGATGACGAACACCCAGATCCGCGCGGCGATCACCGGCTGCTGGGCAGTGCCGACCAGCGCCTCCGGTGAAGCGCCGGAGACCTTCAGGTCCACCAGGTACAGACAGAAGGCCCCGAACAACAAGCCGAAGCTGACCAACCCACCCGCACCCCATTTACCCAGGCCAATGGCCTGGGCGGCATCCAGCCCGGGAATGATCAGCGAGAAAGCCGTGGCTGCCAGCATTACCCCGGCCCCGAAGCCCAGCAGGGTATCGGCGAGCGCCACCGGCATGTTGCGGATCACCAGCACCGGCACGGCGCCCAGGGCAGTGCCCAGGGCGCACAGCGCACCGCCTTCAAGTGCCCGCAACATGCGCGGCTCAAGATCAAGCCAGGCGATACCCTGAGCCACCAGCAGCGCGAAGCCGACCAGCAACAACAGGGTACCGAGCGCCAGGCGAAACAGCCGCACTCCGGCAATGGACATCACATCCGAACGCATACCAGCGCGACTCACACAAGCGCGGCTGCGTAACGACGCTCTACCTCGGACCAGTCGATCACGTTGTAGAACGCGTTGATGTATTCCGGACGGCGGTTCTGGTACAGCAGGTAGTAAGCATGCTCCCAGACGTCCAGGCCGAGTATCGGCGTGTTGCCGTTCATCAGCGGGCTGTCCTGGTTACCACTGCTTTCGACCACCAGGGTCTTGGCCGGGGTCACGCTCAACCAGGCCCAGCCGCTGCCGAAACGGGTCAGCGCAGCCTTGGTAAAAGCCTCCTTGAAGGCGTCGAAACCACCCAATTGCTCCTCGATGGCCTTGGCCACGGCGCCTTGTGGCAAGCCCCCGCCCTTGGGCGACATCACCCTCCAGAACAGCGAATGGTTGGCGTGGCCGCCGCCCTGGTTAATCACTGCGTTCTGCAACTTCTCCGGCAACTGCCTGACGCTGGCGACCAGTTTTTCCACCGGCCACTCGGCATACTCGCTGCCTTCTACCGCCGCATTGAGGTTGTTGATATAGGTCTGGTGGTGCTTGCTGTGGTGAATCTGCATGGTCTGAGTATCGATGTGCGGTTCCAGCGCATCGTAGGCGTAGGGCAATGCAGGCAAGGTGTAAGGCATTTCACTGGATTCCATATTGTAGGGGTGAAGGCCCGGCGCTTTCCTGGCCGGCATGCAGGGCCGGCTGCGGCTCGTGCCGGTAGAGCAGGCGTTCGGTACGCGGGTACTGGCCGTACTCGCCGATGAAGCTCAACAACTCGGTGTAGGTCTTGCTGCTGTGGCGCAGCGCAGCTGTGCGCAGCATCGGCGCCATGCGCGGATCCTGGGCGGTCTGTAACAGCCGCTGATGAATGGCGCAGAGGTACTCGGCGCTTTCCTGCGGCTGATTCAGGCGCAGGTGCAGGTCGGCCAGGTTGTGGTGAGCGATGACACAAACGGCCACCGCTTCGTCGGCGTCATGCCAGCGCTCGAACAACACCTGGGCAAGCGCCAGGGCCTGCAGATACAACTCGCGGGCGTCGACCAGCTCGCCCTGTTCGAACAGGCGGTTGGCAATTTCGGTGGTGCGTTTCCAGTGCTGCATGGCAAACCTCCAGAGCGGTGGACCGGCTCAGATCCCGCCAGCGGTGAGCTTTTCCGGGTCGAGCAGCGCTTCAAGCTGGCTGCGCGGCAGGTCGGTATGTTCCAGGGCCACGTCAATGATCGGGCGTCCCTGCTTGTAGGCGGTCTTGGCGATCTCGGCAGCCTTCTGGTAGCCGATGATCGGGTTCAGCGCGGTCACCAGGATCGGGTTGCGCGCCAACGCTTCCTTGAGCTTGGGCTCATTGACCTTGAAGCTGGCAATCGCCTTGTCGGCCAGCAAACGGCTGGCATTGGCCATCAGCTCGATACTGCTGAGCAGGTTCTGGGCGATGATCGGCAGCATCACGTTGAGCTCGAAGTTGCCCGACTGCCCGGCCACGGCGATGGTTGCGTCGTTGCCGATAACCTGCGCGGCAACCATGGCGGTCGCTTCCGGAATCACCGGATTGACCTTGCCCGGCATGATCGAGGAGCCCGGCTGCAAGCCTTCCAGTTCGATCTCACCCAGGCCAGCCAGCGGACCGGAGTTCATCCAGCGCAGGTCGTTGGCGATCTTCATCAAGGCCACGGCAGTGGTCTTGAGCTGGCCCGACAAGGCAACGGCAGTGTCCTGGGAACCGATCAGGGCGAACAGATTCTGCCCAGGGGTGAATGGCACCTTGGTGAGTTCAGACAGCTGCTGGCTGAATCGCCCGGCGAATTCGGGATGGGCATTGATTCCGGTCCCTACGGCTGTACCGCCCTGGGCCAGCGACTGCAACGCCGGCAAGGTCGACTCAATGTGTGCGATGGCAGCCGAGATCTGCGCCGCCCATCCGCCGAGCACCTGGCTCATGCGCACCGGCATGGCGTCCATCAGGTGGGTGCGGCCAGTCTTGATGAAGGGATGTACCTCGAGCGCCTTGCGCTCGATCACCTGCACCAGGTGCTTGAGTGCTGGCAGCAGTTGCTCATGCAAGGCCAGCGCGGCACTGACATGAATAGTGGTAGGAATGATGTCGTTACTGCTTTGCCCGCAGTTGACGTGATCGTTCGGGTTGACCGTATCGCCGAGAATGCGGCTTGCCAGGGTGGCAATCACTTCGTTGGCGTTCATGTTCGAGCTGGTGCCGGAACCGGTCTGGAAGATATCCACCGGGAAGTGCTGAATGAAATCGCCAGCCAGCAGTTGCTCGACCGCTTTGACAATGGCCGTGCCCTGCCCCTCATCCAGTTGCTTGAGTTCGATGTTGGCCTTGGCCGCGGCAGCCTTGGCCAGCAGCAGTGCACGAATGAACTGGGTCGGCATGCGCTGCTGGCTGATCGGGAAGTTGTTCACCGCGCGCTGGGTCTGAGCGCCATACAGGGCCTCGGCCGGCACCTGCAGTTCACCCATGCTGTCACGCTCGATACGGGTATTACTCATCATCAAGTCCTTGCATCAGTTCAGCGAAAGAAATCGAAGGCAGTAGCGTGCAGTTCGCCAATTGCAGGGCAAGAGGCTGCCAACGCTGGCCATGCTCACCACCGTCGAGCTTGCGCAGCTGCAACAGTGGCTTCCAGGCCTGATCCAGGCACAGGCAGCGCCAATGCCAGGGCAGCATGCGATCGCAGGCGGTATCCAGGAGCAGGCGGAAAGAGGTCAAGGCGACGGTCCAGGCAGAGGTGTCGGTGCAACACACCAGATATCGACCCTCGGCCAGGTAGTGTTCGATCAAGCGCGGTTCGTCCGGCTCCATCGCGCAACGGATACGACGACTGAGCCAGCGCCAGTTTTCGAGGTAGGGCAATTCGTGAAGGACGGGTTTCATGAACATCATCGCCTAGATAATGATATTCATTATTAAGTGATAATCAGAATCAATTCAAGATTAGCGAAAAAGAAAAACAAAAAAGCCCGACGCATGGGTCGGGCCTCAAATTGATATTTCCTGCAGGAGTGGGCTTGACCCGCCATCACATCTCGTCAGCGACATCGCATCGCGAGGCAAGCCTCTCCTACCTTCGGTCAGCTACCGGCAACGGTCATCCGTTCGATCAGAACGGAACCCGTATGAATGTTGCTGCGGGTTTCAAGATCATTACCGATCGCGACAATCTGCTGGAACATGTCCTTCATATTCCCGGCGATCGTTACCTCCTGGACTGCAAACTGGATCTCGCCGTTCTCAACCCAATACCCCGCCGCGCCACGAGAATAATCGCCGGTCACCATGTTCAAACCGTGTCCCATCAACTCGGTCACCAACAAACCGCGGCCCATGCGTCGAATCAATGCTGCCTGGTCTTCCACGCCATGAGTCACATACAGGTTGTGCACACCACCGGCGTTGGCGGTGCTCGGCAGGCCCAACTTGCGGCCGGAATAGGTACCCAGCACATAGGACACCAACTCACCTTTTTCGACGAACGGCTTGGCATAGGTCGCCAGGCCGTCACCATCGAATGCCGCACTGCCCAATGCACGCTGCAGGTGTGGACGCTCGTCGAGGGTCAACCAGCTGGGAAACAGGCGCTGCCCCATGGCCCCATCGAGGAACGAGGACTTGCGATACAGGTTGCCGCCCGAGATCGCCGACAGAAAGCTACCGAACAGGCCGCCGGCAAGTTCAGCCGAAAACAGCACGGGCACCTCGCAAGTGGGAACCGGGCGCGCGCCCAGGCGGCTGGCCGCCCGTTGTGCGGCGCGCTGGCCGATGCTGCGCGGGTCGGCCAGCAATTCGCCCTGGCGATTGACGTCGTACCAGTAGTCGCGCTGCATCTGCCCGTCAGCCTCAGCAATCATCACACAGCTCAGGCTGTGACGGGTGGAGGCATAGCCGCCGACGAAGCCATGGCTGTTGCCGTAAACCCGGCAGCCCTGGTGGGTATTGAGGGTTGTGCCATCGGCGTTCTTGATCCGGGCATCGGCCTCGAAGGCTGCCGCCTCACAGGCCAGGGCCTTCTCGATTGCTTGCTCGGGAGTAATGTCCCAGGCGTGATACAAGTCGAAATCCGGCAAGTCCCGCGCCATCAGGGCAGGGTCGGCAAGCCCCGCGCATTCGTCTTCAGACGTGTGCTTGGCGATTGCCAACGCTGCAGCGACCGTCTCGCGAATCGCCTCGGCGCCGCTGGCCGAGGTACTGGCCGAGCCTTTGCGCTGGCCCACATACAAGGTGATGCCGAACCCCTGGTCGCGGTTGAACTCGACGGTTTCCACTTCGCGCTGGCGCACCGAGGTCGACAGCCCCTGCTCCAGCGACACCGCCACTTCACAGGCGCTGGCGCCCTGGCGCCTGGCTTCGGCGATGATCTGTTCGACCTGTTCCTGCAACGCCGGCAGGGCCTGCGGACCTACGCTCTGGACTGCACTCATGGTTTTCTCCACTCAAATTCTGCGTTCGGCACGGGTCAATCTACGACCGGGCCGGACAAGCGGCCCCCGACTGGTTATCATGGCGGCGATTCTCAGCGGACTGCCCCCATGGTTGATTCTTACGACACCGCCTTCGACGGCGAAAAAAGCAAAACCCAGATCAAGCGCGAGATGCAGGCGCTGGTCGATATGGGCGAGCGCCTTACCACGCTCAAGCCCGACACCCTGGCCAAACTGCCGTTGACCGACGAACTGCGCGCGGCTCTGGAAGAACACAAGCGGCACACCGCGAACGAGGCCAAGCGGCGTCACAAGTCGTTCATCGGCAAGCTGATGCGCGACCAGGACATCGACGCGATCAATGCCCTGCTTGACCAGCTCGACGCATCCTCGCGCCAGTACAACGAGCGGTTCCACAACCTCGAACGCTGGCGCGACCGGCTGATCGACGGTACCGACGAAGTCCTGGAGAAGTTCGTCCAGGAGTTTCCGGAAGCCGATCGCCAGCAGCTACGCTCGCTGATCCGCCAGGCCCAGCACGAGCTTGCGCGCAACAAGGCGCCAAGCGCGAGCCGCAAGATCTTCAAGTACATCCGCGAACTCGACGAGGTCCAACGCGGCCTGCGTTGAGCCCCGCACACGGGCAGGCGCCCTGCCTGCCCGGTTTCATCTTCATGCGCCCGTGCCACCGACGGTGATCGCATCGATCTTCAGGGTCGGCTGGCCAACGCCCACCGGCACCGATTGCCCATCCTTGCCACAAGTACCGACACCGCTGTCCAGTGACAGGTCGTTGCCGACCATCGATACCCGGCTCATGGCTTCCGGCCCGTTGCCGATCAGGGTTGCGCCTTTGACCGGGGCGGTGATCTTGCCGTCTTCGATCAGGTACGCCTCGCTGGTAGAGAACACGAACTTGCCGCTGGTGATGTCCACCTGGCCACCGCCGAGGTTGGCGCAGTAGATGCCCTTTTTCACCGAAGCGATGATTTCTGCCGGGTCGCTGTCGCCGGCACGCATGTAGGTGTTGGTCATGCGCGGCATCGGCAGGTGCGCGTAGGATTCGCGGCGGCCGTTGCCAGTGCGGGCCATGCCCATCAGGCGGGCATTGAGCTTATCCTGCATGTAGCCCTTGAGAATGCCGTTCTCGATCAGCGTGGTGCACTCGGTCGGCGTACCTTCGTCATCGACGCTCAGCGAACCACGGCGGCCTTCCAGGGTACCGTCATCGACAATGGTGCACAGGCTCGAGGCGACCTTTTCGCCCATGTGGCCGCTGTAGGCCGAGCTGCCCTTGCGGTTGAAGTCGCCTTCCAGGCCATGGCCCACCGCCTCGTGCAGCAACACCCCGGACCAGCCCGAACCGAGCACCACCGGCAGGGTACCGGCCGGCGCCGGAATGGCTTCGAGGTTGACCAGTGCCTGACGCAAGGCCTCACGGGCAAAGCCCATGACCCGTTCGTCGGTGAAATAGCGGTAATCGGTGCGCCCGCCACCACCATGACCGCCACGTTCGCGGCGACCGTTCTGCTCAACGATGACACTGACGTTGAAGCGCACCAGCGGGCGAATGTCGGCCGCCAGGCTGCCATCGGCGGCGGCGACCAGAATGCGCTCCCAGACCCCGGCCATGCTCACGGTGACTTGCTGGATACGTGGATCGAGCTTGCGCGTGGCGGCGTCGACGCGCTTGAGCAGCTCGACCTTTTCGGCGCGGCTGATCACCTCAAGCGGGTTGTCGGTGCCATACAGCTGGGTAACGTCCTGGCTGTTGAACGCCTGCACGCTGCCGTTCTGCCCGGCACGGGAAATCGAACGGGCCGCGCGGGCCGCCGAGGTCAGGGCTTCAAGGTTGATGGCGTTACTGTAGGCAAAGCCGGTCTTCTCGCCGGACTGGGCACGCACGCCCACGCCTTGGTCAAGATTGAAGCTGCCTTCTTTGACGATGCCGTCTTCCAGCGCCCAGGATTCGGAAATCTGCCCCTGGAAGTACAGGTCGGCGGCATCGATGCCTGGCCCGGCCAGCTCGCCCAGCACCGACTGCAGGCTGTCGAGGGTCAGGCCGCCCGGCGCCAGCAGGTGTTCGCTGACAGTGGATAACATCTCGCTCATAGTCACTCCGAGGTGTGCGCAGGCCGCAAAGCGTCCTGCGAGAAAAAGCGCCGGTGCAAGGTCACCGGCATCCGCGCCCGGATGGACGCTTGTTCGCTGCTGTCGCGTTCGCTCAGCAGCACGGCTTCGCCACTTGCCTGTTCGGCGACGATGCGCCCCCAGGGGTCGACGATCGCCGCATGGCCATAGGTTTCCCGCGGCCCCGGGTGGGTTCCGCCCTGGGCCGCGGCCAGGACATAACATTGGGTTTCGATGGCCCGCGCCCTGATCAGCACTTCCCAGTGCGCGGCACCCGTCACGGCGGTGAAGGCCGACGGTGCACTGATCAATTCGGCCCCGGCCTCGCGCAACGCGCTGTACAGCTCGGGGAAGCGCAGGTCATAGCAGACGCTCAGGCCCAGGCGTCCCACCGGGGTATCGGCGACCACCACCTGCCCGCCATGGGCATAGTCATCGGATTCGCGATAGCGACCGCGGTTATCGGCCACATCGACGTCGAACAAGTGCAACTTGTCGTAGCGCGCCACCTGCTCGCCGTGCTCATCGATCAGCAAGGAACAGGCATGGGACTTGGCCTCGGCCTGGCCGACCGGCGGCAACGGCAAGGTACCCGCCACTATCCATAACTTGAGGTCGCGAGCTGCCTGTTTCAACCAGGGCAGGATCGGGCCTTCGCCCAGGGCTTCGGCACGGCCGATTGCAGCGCTGTCACGCCGGCCCATGGCGGCGAAGTTCTCCGGCAGCACGGCAAGCCGCGCGCCACCTGCGGCCGCCTGCTCGAGCAGGTGCCGGGCTCGTTCCAGGTTGGCCAGAACGTCGCTCTGGCTGACCATCTGGATAACCGCTGACTTCATGCCGGCTCCTAGCGCGATTTTTCGAAGGGTTTGATAAAGCTAATCTTAGGCTCTTTCCACGGCCCCTCGACGCGATAATGCACACTGGCGTAACGCGCCACCCGATCACCGAGCAGCCGGTCGACCAGGAACAGCGCCCCGCCGATGGCCGGCGCTCCGACAATCAGCGCGGCAATCGGCAGGTTGTTGGTCACCGGCAAGGTGACCAGCAGGTTGGCATCGACCCGGTCGCGGACCATGTCCAGGGTACCGTCCAGTTCAAGATTGCTCGAGGGGCCGGTCACGGTGATCGGTTCACGGGTCACATAGACCCCCTCACTGGCCACCAGCAGGCCCTTGACCCGGTCGTAGCTCAGGCCTTTGTCGAGCAAGTCGGAAAAGTCCAGGCGCAGGCGCCGGCCAATCGAGTTGAAATTGAGCAGGCCGAACACCCGCAGGGCCTGGGCACCGCCTTCGACTTCAACGAACTGGCCCTTGCGCAAGGCGGCATCGAGGCTACCGGAGAAACGCTTGAGACCGACCCAGGCCGGTGAGCCGGGCCAGCGACCATCGACATCCAGGCGAAAATCTCGGCTGGTAACCGTCGGCGCGAAGTTGAAGGCCTTGAGGATGTCCGCCAGGTTCTTGCCTTCCAGGCGGCCCTTGTACCAACTGCTGCTGGCTCCCGGGACGCCTTCCCAACCGCCGTTACCGTCGATCTGCAGGCCTTTGACGTTGACGTCCAGGTCATTGAGGGCGATGCCCTTGGCGGTCGGGCGGACTTTTACCGCCCAGCTGCCGAGCGGGTCGTCACCGCGGAACAGCTTGTCGATCGATAGATCAACGGCCGGAATCTTGCGCGGATCGATGCTGGCCATCGGGTCCGGGCCATCATCGGAAGTAGTTTCAGCAGGGTCGGCAGCCGGCAAGTGAATGGTCTGCAGGTTGATCACCATCGGCGCGCCCTTGGCATCAGGGATGCGTGCGTTGCCGATGACTTCCTTGCTGTCCAGGCGCACGGCCCACAGGTTGCCGCCGCGGTCCACACGCACCACCGCCTGGGCCAGGTTCAGGCCAAAGCCCTTGAGCTGGCCGATGCTCAGGTCGACGCCGCGCAGCATCTGCTTGGCGCTGCCACCGGGGTCGTTACCGGCAACGCGATCAAGCTGTTTCTGCCAGGGTTCCAGGTCCAGCTCTGCCAGACGACCACGCACCCGCAGGCCCTGGCCCGGTGGCAACTGGGCGGTCCCGGCGCCGAAGAGCAATTCGCCGCGACCCTGGTCGAGCTTGTCCATGGGCGCCGCATAGATCGCCTTGGCGACATCGGCGTAAGTGACATTGAACCGCCGCTCCGGTCCCTGTAGGCTCATGCTGAACTGGCTGTTGCGAGTCTCGTTGGCGGCCTTGCCGAAAGGCGCGGGCAAGTCCACCGCCAGGCCCTTGAGGCTGGAATCGACCGTCAGCTGGTTGTCGCGACTGCCCAGGCTCACCTGCAACTGATAAGGCAATTCGCCGGACAGCGGCAAGGTTTGCTTGAGCTGCAGCCAGTCAGTCAGTGCCTTGAGGGGCATCTGACCTTTGGCGTTGACCCGTGTCTGCAACTGACCAGGCTTGCCTTCGGCAAAGATTTGCGCGGTCATCGGCTTGTCGAAGGCCCGCGCACTGATGTTCTCGCCACTCAGGCCCTTGTCGAAGTCAAAGCGGAAGTCGCCCTTGAGCTGGTGCAACTCCAGGGCGGGCGAGGCGATCTTCAGCCGTGCGTCGCGGGTATCGAAGTCGACCACGATCTTCGGTTGCTGGCCTTTGGCCAAGGGGATATCCAGCTTCAACTTGCCCTTGAGGCTGCCCTCGCCTTCCCAGCCGGCGAAAATCTGCCCGGTACCGATAGGCGCATCCTGGAGGATTTTCAGGCCGTCACCGAGCCCGCCGTCGAATTCGCCGTCCAGATACAGGTGATTGTGTTCACCGGCCGCAACATGGGGAATGTTGACCGCCACGTTACGCACCTGGGTATTGAGCAACTGCCCGCTTTGCGCCTTGATGCGTACGCCATCGTCGTCGATGAAGACATCACCCGTGACTTTCTGCACCTGCGGCCAGCCCGGCTGGAAATCCAGTGCGGCATCGTGGACCTTGAAGAACAGGCTGATACTGCGGGCCTGCTCCGCGGCACCATGATTGAGCGAACCCTGGTACTGGAAATAACCTTCATCGACCGCGCCTTTGAGGATTGCCGTGCGCAGCCACTCATCCAGCGCCGGGCTGAGCACCTCGGGCAGGTACTTGGCGGTGTAACGACCATCACCCTCGACCAGGCCGACGCGCAGGTCCATGTAATCTTCGCGGGTTTCATCGAACAGCAGGCGAATCAGGAAGTCGCCAGCGATCTTGCCCTCTTCGCCCAGCACCTTGAGATACGGTGCAATCAGGGTGAAGCCTTCCTGGTCCAGGCGCCAGGTCAGACGCGCGTTGGCCTTCTGGTAGTGCCAGGGTTTTTCGAAGATCGGGTACAGGTGCAGCATGAAGGCATCGGTATCCAGGCGCAGTTCGCCCTGACCGAGGTCGCCGCTGATGCTGCCGCTGACATTCCCGGCGGCCGGGGCACCGTGGTAGGCGTCGAAGCCAACCCGCTCCAGGTTGGCGGCAAAGCTCAAGCGCTGGTCACCGGTCGCTTTGGGCCGGACGTCCAGGCGCACATTGCGCAAGGCGCCGGTGACCTTGAGGCCATCGACCACGGCCATGAGTTTTTCCGGCAGCGGCGCCAGTGCATCGACCAACGGGGTAACCGGCGTCAGATCGAGGCGGTCGGCCTGGATCTGCCAGGTTTCTTCGCTCGATTCAGTGGCGGCCGTCTGCTTGAGCTGCAGGTGGGACTCCCAACGGGTCTTGCCCAGGCTCATGGCCAGCGAGTCGACCAGTACGTCAACGCCCTTTTCGCCTCGCTGGAACCAGGCATTGAGGGCCAGGTTGTCGATCTGCACCGGCTTGCGTTCGGTATAGTTACCGCGCAGCTCCGGCGCATTGAGGCGAACCATCGCGCTCTGCAGCTGGCCCTTGCCCCAGTTCACCCAGAACTCGCCGCCCGCACGCAGTTCGGCAGCCTGCCACTTGCCCAGCAGGCGCGGCGGCAGCCAGCGCGCCCAGTCGCTCTGGGGCAGGCTGAGGTAGGCATCGATTTCACCATCGCGCCACTGGCTGGGGCGAATGCGGCTGCGCAGGCTCAACGCCAGCGGCTGGCCATCGGGCAGGGTCACCCGCGCGTCCAGGCGCTGACGCACGCTGCCCGTCTGCAGGCCGAGGCTGACGTAGGTGAGGGTCATGGGGTCGCGCTGGAACGGCTCCAGGGTCACCTGGCTGTCGACCACCGTGACTTTGGACACAACCTGTACCTGCTTGAGCAGTTGTTCGGGGTCCAGCGGCTGGTCGTCTTTTTTCGGCAACCCTTCCAGGGCCCAGGCGCCGCTTTCATCTTCGCGCAGGCTCAGGTGCAGGCCGCCGACTTCAAGGTTAGCCAGGCGCACCTGGCGCTGAACCAGACTGGCCCAGAGGTCAGGCACCAGCTTGACGCCATCCAGGCGCAGGGCACTCGGCCCTTCGCCGACCTGGATGTCGCGTACCCGCACTATCGGCGCCAGGCCGCTCCAGTGCCCTTCCAGGGCGCCGATATGCACCGGCATGCCCAGGGCCTGCTCGGCCTTGTCTTCGACTTCGGCCCGGTACTCGGCCACCAGCGGGATGAACTGCCGGCCAAGACTGACATACAGCGCCACCAGAACCGCCAGCAAGGCACTGATGCCCAGCCCCCAGCGGGTCAAGGCGCCGAGAACGCGCATCAGTCGTTCCATGCCAGTGGCCCTCCGGTTCGTGCCTTAACTATGGCCGCAAGCCGGCGGTTTGCCAGCCCGGACAGCGCGCATTGGTGTTCAGACCGAGTCAGAGCAGCACCACATCGTATTGTTCCTGGGAATACATGGACTCGACCTGGAAGCGAATGGTTCGGCCGATGAAGGCTTCGAGCTCGGCAACGTTGCCCGATTCCTCGTCCAGCAGGCGGTCGACCACCTTCTGGTTGGCTAATACTCTATAGCCTTCGGCCTGATAGGCGCGGGCTTCACGAAGGATCTCGCGAAAAATCTCGTAACAGACAGTTTCGGGGGTTTTCAGCTTGCCGCGTCCCTGGCAGCAATAGCACGGCTCGCACAGCACCTGCTCGAGGCTTTCGCGGGTGCGCTTGCGGGTCATCTGCACCAGCCCAAGCTCGGTGATGCCTATGATGTTGGTCTTGGCATGGTCGCGCTCCAGCTGTTTTTCCAGGGTGCGCAGCACCTGGCGCTGGTGTTCTTCATCTTCCATGTCGATGAAGTCGATGATGATGATCCCGCCGATGTTGCGCAGGCGAAGCTGCCGGGCGATGGCGGTGGCCGCTTCCAGGTTGGTCTTGAAGATGGTCTCTTCGAGGTTGCGGTGCCCGACGAACGCGCCGGTGTTGACGTCGATGGTGGTCATCGCCTCGGCCGGGTCGACCACCAGGTAGCCGCCGGACTTGAGCGGGACCTTGCGGTCGAGGGCGCGCTGGATCTCGTCTTCGACGCCATAAAGGTCGAAGATCGGCCGCTCGCCTGGGTAATGTTCCAGACGATCGGCGATCTCTGGCATCAGTTCGGCGACGAACTGCGTGGTTTTCTGGAAGGTTTCCCGCGAGTCGATACGGATCTTCTCGATTTTCGGGTTGACCAGGTCGCGCAGGGTGCGCAGGGCCAGGCCCAGGTCTTCGTAGATTTCGGTCGGCGCGCCGACGGTCTTGATCTGGGTGCCGATCTGCTCCCAGAGCCTGCGCAGGTAGCGGATGTCCATGAGGATTTCATCGGCCCCGGCGCCTTCGGCGGCGGTACGCAGGATGAAGCCGCCGGCATCCTGGATGTTTTCCTGGGCGACGCAGTCGGTCACCACCTGTTTGAGGCGCTCTCGTTCGGCTTCGTCTTCGATCTTCAGGGAAATGCCGACATGACTGGTGCGCGGCATGTACACCAGGTAACGCGAAGGAATCGACAGCTGGGTCGTCAGCCGCGCGCCTTTGGAACCGATCGGGTCCTTGGTGACCTGCACCACCAGACTCTGCCCTTCATGCACCAGGGCGCTGATGCTTTCCACCGACGAGCCTTCGCGCAGGGAGATTTCCGAGGCGTGGATAAAGGCGGCGCGATCCAGGCCGATGTCGACGAAGGCTGCCTGCATCCCCGGCAACACGCGAACCACTTTACCCTTGTAGATGTTGCCGACGATGCCACGCCGCTGGGTGCGCTCAACATGCACTTCCTGAAGAACACCGTTCTCCACCACCGCCACGCGTGATTCCATCGGTGTGATATTGATCAGAATCTCTTCACTCATGGCAGGCTCTCGTCAAAGGACTTCAGTAATGATGGATCGCTCGCGGGCGACTGGCTAGGGCTGTTCTGGCTTATCCTCGCTCAACGGGCCGGCAGGCGCTGCCAGCAAGGGATGCCGAATTGACCGAGCAGCTCGGCGGTTTCATTCAGCGGCAGGCCGACCACCGCCGAATAGCTGCCTTCAAGGCGTTGTACGAAAACTGCCCCCAGACCCTGTATGGCATAGCTGCCGGCCTTGTCGGCCGGTTCGCCGCTGGCCCAGTAGGCCTCGGCTTCCTCAGCACCGATGGAGCGAAACAGCACATGGCTGCTGACACTGACGCTCAGGCAACGCTGATGATCGGCCACGGCGACGGCGGTCAGCACCTGATGCTCGCGCCCGGAAAGGGCTGCCAGCATCGCCAGGGCATCTTCGCGGTGTTGTGGCTTGCCGAGAATTCGACCTTCGAGCACCACGGCGGTATCGGCACCCAGCACCGCTACCGGGCTGTCGTCGCCCTGGGGCAACGACGCCAGGCCGGCGCAGGCTTTTTCCCGCGCCAGACGCTCGACATACGCCTCGGCCAATTCGGCGGGCAGCGGCGTCTCGTCGATCGCGGCACTCAGCGAAGTAAAGGGAATGCCGATCTGGGTGAGCAACTCACGGCGGCGTGGCGAGCCAGAGGCCAGGTACAGCAGGGTCATCTTGACGTCTCCCTGTCAGCGTCGAATGTGAGTGCTCAGTTGATGCTCAGGCGGCGGCGCAGACCACGCAGGCCATAGCTGATCCACGGCCAGAGCAAGGCGCTGATGACCGCCGACCAGATCAGCGCCAG
>RCUI01000388.1_pt1 | contig 16102 bp, 22 predicted proteins | sample 2166121 | NCBI WGS metagenome assembly RCUI01 (sample SAMN09932700, study PRJNA488358) | compost metagenome | feature: garden; material: soil; isolation source: compost soil in succinic acid-enriched culture | place: Germany: Experimental Botanical Garden Goettingen | collected 2016-01-27
GCGAATACTATTACCTCAACGAAACGAACAACGCCCCGGAGGGCAAGACGATGAAACGCATTGGTAACGTGGCAACCAGCAAACACACCTTCGAACTGGGCACTGATAAAGGCCGCATCATGGTTGATGCTGACACCCGCGCACAGGCCCGTAAATTGGCAGAGCGTGAAGGATACGAAGTCCGCGACGTGAACATGATCGGCTAACCCGTCTCGCCCACCCCAAGCCCCTTAACTGGGGCTTTACCGGCACAACAAAACGGAGTCTGTACTAAATGAGCACATCGATAGCGATCAGCAGTGCGGCCCTCGCCTCCTCCGCGGCGGCAAACCAGGCGGCCCTGCAGGCACGTAAAACGTCCTGTCTTTCCTTTGAAGCGGCATACCGACCGGAACTAGCAGACGTTGGCCAAAAGCAACAGTACGCCGAATGTGTCGGGTTACTTTACCCGAAGCCCGCGGCAGGTTTTTCAGAAAACGAGATTTGGTTTTTTAAAGGCCTGATTATTGTCTTGCTGCTTTCGATGATCATAGGTTTTGTGCGTGGGGACGGCTACGGCGCTCATCAGTCCATCGGAGATAGGCTTTGCGGCGCGTTCCTTGCTTTTTGCGGCGTGACCGCAGCGATAGTCGTTTTAGGCCTGCTAACGGCAGCCGGTATCTTTCTTTTCAGTTAAAACGGAGTCTGTACCCATGAAACTCAAGCTCGTAGGCAAACCGAAAAACGCGCCCTACCTGACCCCCGGCAAGGTCTACCCGGTCCAGGCCAAGGGGCCAAATTCCGCGATCATCGAAGACGACGACGGAGAGTTTATCGAGGTGCGCCTACCGCATTTCGTCCACCAGTGCCCCCACGCCCGACCCGCTGTCTGGGAGGTTGTCGAATGAATGTCCTCGAACCGATCACCGCGATTCTGTTGGCCGTCACGTCGCCAGGTGCTGAGCCCGTACCCTTTGCGGTTTTCTTCACTGAAGCGGGTCCGGCGATGTGCGCTGCGGTTGAGCAGGAAATGAACGCGCAGGCCCGCACGATCACCGACCCGAGGTTTTATTGCGATGAGTAATTTAGTGCTTAGCCGCAAAGGCGGCCAGGGTGTTGAGTTTCACGACACGGCCACGGGTTTCAAGTCGGGTCTGACGGTGCTGCGCGTAACGGGCGGCGATGTTCGGATGCACTTCGACGGCGGCCAACCGTTCGTCCTGCACATCGGCCAGTACGCCCCCATGGTCGGCATGGACCTTGAGGTTTCCGTGATCGGGCTGGCTAAGGGTCAGGCAAAACTGGGGTTCAACGCGCCGCAAAGCGTCAAGATCATGCGGACTGAAATCGTAAACCGGGAGCCTTAACGGCCCTCATACGCCGCTTGGCACTGCTGAGCGGCGATCAGGGCAGAATCAGCAAACGCTGCCAACTCTCGATTTCGTTCGATAGATTTGTCGAGCACGACGGCAAGCAAATTGCCGGGATTTTCGGCGGTTGGGCTGCCGGCGCAAGCTTCGGCTTTACGGCGGGTACTATCGGGGGCAAGTAGTCGGGCGACCTGCTCGCGCAACCGATCAGCAGAAGCCCCAGCGCCAACGGCGTCAGCACGCGCAGCCTCAATTCGTTTCGTCGCATCATCTTGCACCTGATCCATGGCCGCTTGCGCGGCGCGTTCGTCTTCTCGGGCTTGCTGTTCGTCTATGGCCCGCGCTTGTAGGTCGCCAGCGTCCCGCACTGCCCACCGCAGTTCCCATTCCGCGTTTGCCTTGGCTCGTCCGCCCTGCCAAGTTTCGTGCAGTATCCATACCGCCACGGTGAAGGCCGCCGACACGACTAGGGCCGGAAACGCGTAGCGGCTAATCAATGCGCCGATCACGCTAGCACCTTCAGGGCTTGTCGATACCGGGCTTTGCGGTCTTCAAGGCCGTTCGTTCCGCCGTTGATTCGCCGGGTCAGTTCAGTGAACCGGTCGGCGTCCGCCAATGCGTTGAGGCTTCGAGTCGACCAGTACCAGGTAGCGGACTTGGCCGCCCACTCGGGCTGTTCGAGGAGTTCGGGGTGGTCGATCAACCGGTCATCACCGAATAACGCCCGACTTGCGCTCCCGTAGTTTACCCGGCCGGTAACCTGGATCAGGCCGCGCCCGCAGAACTTTGCGCCGTCACCGGGTTCTTTATTACCCAGGTCTTTTCGACCATCATACTTGGCGAAATAGGCGGGGCCACCGAGTTCCTTGACGTAGCGCAGCCCTGCAGACTCATGGCCGATTTGGGCCAGGAACGAGGCAATGCGAAGACGGGTGTAGATTTCCGCGCCGGCCATTGCTGCGGTCAGGGCGTCGGCCCATTTTTCAGCCCGGGCAAGCGGGATGCCCATGGCGTCAGCTAGTTGATCTGGGGTCATTAGGGCTTACCGATTTTGTGGACGAATCGCAGAACGGCCTGCCGGATTGTCAACCAATAGGTTTTCATCCACCAATGGCGCAGGCCAATGGCCGCGAAACTCAGGTTCAACAAGGCCTGCGATTGCGGTGACGGGTTGCTGAGGTAGGCGAAAGCCGCCAGGGATACGGACAGGTACAGGATTTTACCCAGTACCCCGTCACTCACTCGGGGGCACAGGAAGCACCATACAGAATGGACGACGATCAGCCCTACCGAAAACAAGCTTATCGTTAGAATCACTCCGGACCCCTTCCGCCCATGCGGGTTTTGATCAGTTCCAGCAGATCCAGGCCCCCTATGGCCCTATAGACTGCCGCCATAATACCGCCGCCGAATGCCCCCAAGATGAACCCTACGGCCCCGGAAAGCTCCGGTTTGATCGAGTATAGGTCTACTACGAGTGGGGTTATATAGTAGCCAATGGCCACCCCACTACAGACGAACACAGTCATCTGCTTTCTTGTTGCAATGTCTTTTTGTGCGAAGACCCCGACCATAGCGCCTATAAATGCGGCGGCGATAAGGCCGAGGTCTTCAGATGCCATATGAATCATGCGCCTCACCTCCCCAGGTTTGGCGCAGTTTAGCACCTCAGGTAAAGCCGTTCAGCTCTAACTCATAACTCAGACTGAATTTCGGCGTCGAGCCGGCTGCCGTTAGGGTGATCGGCACTGTGATCGTATGGTCCCCGTTGGGCCCAACCTGGCTCTCCCCGCTTCCTGACGGGGCACTGATTGTCAGAACCACACCCTCGCCCGCCTGCCCGGATAATCCGCTTGTGTAAACGGCCGTGGTCGGAAACGAAAGTAGGGATGTTGCCTGAACGATGAAATCGAAGTTGAAGTGTTTTTCTTGGGTCGAGAAAACGCCGCCTGACTGGTGGTGCACGGTTGCGAACAGCTTCAGCTTGCCGGTCAGGATTCCGGTTTGCGCCATCTCGCTGAATGCGTTCACGTGTAGCACCAATGACGTTGCGACGGGCGATGCGGCCGAACGGTTGGTGAACACGGACCCGCTACACAAGAGCCGGCCATTGCCGTGCTGAACCATCTGCGCACGAGGGTCGACGTGATAAACACCGGAGATCAAGTTCGCGTCCAGGGGGAATGCCGTATCAATTCGGGTCTTGCACTGAATTAGCGCCTTGCCCGGCGTCCTGTTCCAGTTGTCACCGAACCTATTCCCCGCGCCGATGATCAGGTTTTGAACGTCGTTCCTCGTGATGAACGAGACCCACAGGTCGTTCATCTTGCAGTTCGATACAGTCACGTTACGCCCGAATGCGATAGCGATCGGCGCCTTGGTGATTCGGTTCGGCGTGCGGGCGTCAACGTTATCAAGGTAGAAATCCGCGTCAGAGTACAAGTAGGCGTACTCCGGCTTCATGGCGGCGTTCTGGTATTGGGCGATTTCAGCTGCGTCGTTTTCTACGCTCGTGAACACCACGTTGCGAAGCCCTCCACCTACAGTTCGCCAATTTGGCAGGCCGAAGTCATCCGTAACCGTCACGTTCTCGGCGTAGGCCCTTAAAACTGGGTGGGTGTTAAAAGATTGATACGATGAGGACGAAATCATTCCGAGCAGGTAATAGTCGCAGGACCACCCACCGCAGTCCGCGTTACTGTGATGATTGTAGACCCCGCGTACGTTACGTTCGACGATATTGCGCGTGCCGCCGTAGATGCCAATCGGGTAGCTCATGGCCTCGCCGTATGGTGAATCGATCAGCACGTCCACGCAGGAAATGGTCTGAATCCCCACGCGGTAGATATTGCTCATTCGGTCAAAAGGTCTTTGACCTATGTTGGACGGCCTGATCAGGTGGACATTTTTCATTCCGTAAATGTCCACCATTACACGTGGTGTCGTGTCGCTGTCCGCCGCAACCAGGAAGTTGTTCGCGTCTTTCAGGGTAAGGGAATAGCTACGGTAAGCAGAAACCGCCAGCCCTGCGTCAACGGTGTCGTAGTGAAAGTTGATTGGCTGCTCAAGGTCCACAAATGGCGGGATGACGTTTTTAACTTTTACGGCGTCTTGCTTCTTATCCGACCAGTCATTGGATGGCGCAATGTTGGCAGTGACATACAGAATATCGCCGCGCTGAATACCCGTAGTGTCGTTCAGCTGAAGCTGGGTTGCGTATCGAGCTGCGTTTACGGTCAGCGTACGTCCGGTTGCGCTGACGGCTGCTTTCAGACTAATGCGCCCATTGTCAAAAACACAAACCTGACCATTGAAGTCGATGACAGTATCCGCACCAAGGATGAAGTTCTGTGCTGTCTTGAAGTTGTAGGGCAGATCTGACGGCGGGAGAATCACATGATTGGACTGTGCCAGAGCCGCCACCAGGTTTGGCATGTCGTCCGTAACCCCATCCGGCATCGGCAGCGACACCGGCAGGCCCTGTAAAACATCTTCAACGGTCTGCGTACCAAACCCGATCAGCCCGGCACCGGTCGGGTCTGCTAAATCTTGCCGCAGGGACTGGTCGTTACGCACAGTCAAAAGCGGTTCGTCCGTGGCCCATGTTCCGGAAAGCGTAAGTGGAAAAGTCTGTGGTAACTTAACACTGTACAACAGCCCCGCACGCTCAATTAGCTGTGTAGCGCGATCGACCTGCAAAGGCACCCCGTCGACGTACACGAGGGCGGGTAGTTCAAATGCCGTACCTTGTAAAAACAAGTCGAAGGTGTTTTCGAACCCGCGAAGGGTTTTAATCTGCTCACCTAGGCGTGTCTGCGCGGTAAGGTTCGGGCCGGTCACCACTTCGTCAAAAGTCTGACTATTGTCGAATCGGTCCCGGGCGTCTCCGGAGGGCACGGGGTTGCCCGTGTTGTAAGTAGTCATGCTGGAGGCATCTCCCGGTTTATAGTCAGGTCAAAGATTTCGCTGTATAGAATATCGTCAGGGAACAATCCGTCCCCCTCCGGAACGACTGCCCGTTCTCGCAACTCTAGCTCCGCAGAGTATTGCCAGAGGTCAGGGCCGACCAGGGTCGGGCCGGTATAAACGCCAGTGAAACGGCAATCATGCGGGCTTAGGCCTAGGGGGGTCTGGAGAATCATACTGAACCAGAGGGCCCCGTCTAAGAGCTGATCCCGCCACCAGCCCTCGAAGGCCTGGCCCTCGAGGTTATTGAACAGCCACTGAATCTGCGCCATTTCCGGCACGAAGCCGTAGCGCCGCCGCTGCTTGGCCCGGCCGCTCGTCATTTGCGTCCGCATCAGCGGCGAAACGACCTGATAGGTTCTGCCGCTATGCAGTCCGAGAGGTAGCCCACTCGGGTAGTCGATTGCCATAGGCTTTAATCCGGCGCTGAGGAGTCGTCATCTAGATAGACTCGCGGGTCATAGTTTACCGCAGTAACACGGGCGGCGTCTGTGCCGTCAGGGGCAACTTTCGTTACTAAAACAGGGTACGGCCGACCGAACAGTACCGTCGGAGGCATAGTGTCCCAGTCAATTTCGGGTACCTCTGTCAGGGCGGGCACGAAGGCGACGCGGTCGGATACCCGAATACACGGGTACGGCCCGAGGACAGTACCGTCCTTCTGTCTCAAGCTTATCAGGTGCTCCGTCAGTTCGTCCCATTCGAGGTTTTCCGAAGCCTCTAAGTTGAAGCCGCCTCCAGGGGCTGCTGTTGCGCGCAGGAGGACCGCGGACTGGGGGAAGCCGGGTACGCTGTCAGACACAGCGTCGTACGATAGGTACGGACTGTTGAACCCGTCCATCTCCGTGGACCACGAGTATTCCCGGCGCTGGTACTCTTGTGCACGGCGCTGCCGCATACCGATACGATATGCATGGTCTCGGTCTAGGACCCCCTCGAGTAACAGTTTTTCCGCTCTGACCCCCTGGTCCCCGGGCAAACGGCACGGTACCGTAGTTTTCTGCCATGTTCGTCCGTCCAGGTACTCGACGTCTACCCCATCGGGGTCATCCGGTCCTCTAGCGGTGAACTTGGTGCTAAGACCTTTAGTCATTTCGTGAGCGGTGTACATGTTTTTGAACACGGTACGCGGCTCGTTACGCACCGGCCGGATTTGGCCGCCATCGATGGTAAGCTCTGAAAACCCCGGGCGCAGGCAGTCCGCCAGTGCTTCTCGGACCGTAGTGGCCTTCAAAACCTGATAGTCGAATCGGTCCTCCCGAGCCTGCCAAATAGTGTTCAGTCGGGCCAGTTCGTCGACGTCAATATCGGAGCGGGCGTAACCGATATCGTCGCAGATATGCAGGAGCCAAGGGGCGATGTCGCGAGTCGCGCGGACCACACCATCTAGCCCCGGCAGCCTACGGACCACCTCGCACGAGACTTGGGACTCTGAGTCCGCACTAATCCGGTCGCCCCCTCGAATCTTGGCCACCATCACGGTGACCCCCTCATAAGATGTCTTGCCCCGTGCCATTTTTCCGTACAGCGAATACCACTGGGACTTATCATTGGCCTCGTTGGCCCGCTCTATGGTCGTAGGGCGGCGCTTCATCCGGCATTCCGGACGCATGGCGTAAGGAAGAGGGACCCGAAAGGTATAGCCCACAGCATCTACAGAACTATTAGTCATGCTCTGGGTCACAACCGTCCATGCGCCTGCGACTGCCATGTCCCGATACTCAAAGTCCACAACGGCGTTGATCGCGTATATCTGACCCTCTCTCCCGAAACCGTATAGCCCCCCTGGAAAGAACACCGAAAAAGACAGCTCAGTGACCTTTTCGTCCTCCGGGCACGCTGCCATCGGGCCCCGGTACCCGCCTACCAGACTTGAAGGGTCTAGGGAGATTATCGGGGATGTGATTGTGCGAGAGGAGAACCCGGGCCAGCTCGTATCGATGGACCCCGCCGAGGTCAGCCGCTCGATCAGGATGTTCGCCGTACTAAAAGACAGTACCCGGTACCTGAGACCACGCGGCCCTATCGTTGCACTCATGGGGCCGGCCGTAAAACTGCTAGCCGGGCTCCCGTCCGCATTACTCAACTGCAGGTCTGTCGCCGTAGCGGAATGTACAATAAAGTTCCCATTATTTGCCGAAGTACTACCCGCTAGCTCGACTAGATCCCCTGCCAATAAGCCCAGTTGCGTTATGTCCCCGCTGATTACGTCCCGTCCGCCTGCACCGCCACCGCTAACTACGGTGTAAGGGTAGTTCCCCACGATGCGCAAGATCAGTCCTGACGACCAGTCTGAAGGAAATGCGCCCGCGGCAGGGGCGACGGTGATTTCATCAGAGTCAAAAAGCGCCGAGCTTATGCTAGCCGAATTAGTAAGTCCGGTGCCCACGGTCAGTTCCAACCCTGCGGAGCCGCTAGAACTTGTCCCCACCTCTTCACAGGGGTGCCACCACTCCGCCGCACTCTCGGTACTTAGGTCGGCTCCCGGGGGAAAGAACGAGATTTCCACGTCTTCGCCTAACGAAATCGCAGGCGTATCACCTATTTTTACCTTGTTGAGGTCAATGTCATACTCTCCGCGGCCAACACAAAGAAGGAGCTCCACCCATTGGGCTCGCGGGCCGCGGAACTCCCGCCGGGGGGGCACCAGGTAATCGGGGAATCTACGACAAAGGCCGGCGTTCTCCGGTATGACGTCGTTGGCCTTTACCTTGTTGCCTGTTGCCGACGCCTCGTCGAGCGCGTCCCCCTGAGGTGCAGACGTACCTTGTCCTGCCAGCTTCGGGGCCAACAGTTTGCTACTCAACGCCCAAGCGCCGACAACGACCGCGCTGATTACTGCAACGGCGACAAAACCTTTAGGTTCTACCGAGACCCTGACGTCATCCGTCGGCCTCAGCTCTGCCCCGAGCCACTCATAGGATTTGAGAGTGCGGCCATTGATCGATACGGAAATCGGCTGCGGCTGAAGCGGGTCAATCGGCCTACCGGCCAGGGTCTCGAGCCATCGCAGTAGGTGGACCGGCTCGTCCAGGTAGTAGGTTTCGACAGCGGCTTTTGAAAATTTATCGGCGAAGACGCTAATCATTGTAATACCGGACCTCGTCAAATGCGGCGGCGAATCGCCTAGGGTCAACTAGTTTAGCCCTTTGGCCGGGGTTTATCTCCAAGATACTCAATTGCCCGTCGACCGACAGAACCACGCCAACGTGGACGCACAGGCGTCCACGGAAAGCAGCAGCGATCGCCCCAGGCTCTGGGGCGGTGCATCGGCGCATCTCCGGTGACTTCCTTGTATATGCCAGGGTGTTCTCCCGCAACTTGGAGAACCCGACCGCGCCCCACTCTGGTAGTAAGGCCTTGCCGCACACTCGGTACCGCACTTCTCGAACCAGGCCCCAGCAATCGAAGTTGAGAGGGCCCCGGCCGCCATTTTGGTACGTGGCGTTGAACAGATAGTAGTTGATCATTTCAGGTCATATAGGTCAGGCCGGGGGCGAACTCGACTGTATACAGTCGACGAGGCCATCGGGTATTGAGGGTGTCGTGGAACCCGGCGTCTACTCGAATTTCGCTCCCCTCGATGGACCCCCCGAGGACCCGGTATTTCAGAGGCTTAGAGGCAGGGGCGGACGGCCGAGACCGCAGGTAGGGTCGGTAAGTCATTGAGATTTCAGCGGATGCGGCGAGGGCCTCGTCGATTCTCCGTTGCGCAGTTCCGTCAACATTATCGATTGCGAACTGTAGACTCTGGTTACCCGAGTTGTTGCGTTCGGGCAGGGAGACGTTGAACGCTGCTGCCTGATACGTTTTAGGAAAGCCGTTTTCGTCGATTAACGTCCGGTCTTCGTAACCCATGACCAGGAGAATCGGTTCCGGCCACGCAGTGCTGGAAATCTCCAGGGTGTGGAGGATCGGTTCGGGGCCTCCAGACGCGTACACTTCAGCTATCAAACTCATCGGCCCACCCTCTTAAGCCCATACGTCGATTCCATGACCCGGGCTGCATCCCCGCCATTGCGGATCTGAGCTACAAAAATGTCCATGCCTCCCTGATCATTAGGCTGCACCTCTCCGCCCCTATCCGCAGACTCGATCAGGTTTACGCTGATGTTCGGCGCCGCAGCAGCTCCGTCGGACCCTGCGGTCGCGTCCTTGTTGCTCACTACCTCACCGCGTTGGTTGGGGATCATGTATTGTTGCCCGCCGGCGTTGAACACCTCCGGCTTACCCCCTTCGTTCACTCGGTACATGCTTCCGGCCTCAACCGGGCCGCCGTGCCTCCGTCCCCCGACCGCCAGGAGGGCCGTCATGGCGGGGACGTTGGCGGCCATGGAGCTGGTCGCCGCGACGGGTGCAGCGCCGAAAGACGCGATACTCGCGGCGATTGCTGCAGGGCCATAAGCGGAGGCCAAGGCCGCACCTTGCGCAATGCCTGCCGCCGTCGCTGCCGCTTGGGCAGACTGGCCCATGATGATCGCCTTTACCTGAGCAACGCCCCATTCAAACATGGCACTCACAGCCTGATTTAGCACTGCGCCGGCCAGGGCCTGTACTGCCTGCTCACCGTCCGTCGCCCCGGTTACCAGCCCCGTGAAAACTTGCGCCCCCGTAGACTGCAGGTTGTTCAACGTGTCGATTATCAACGCGTTCCCTCGACTCTGAGCGGCGAACATCTGCTCCTGTGCGGCCAGGCGCTGCGCCTCGTATTCGGTAGCCGACGCGTTTTTCAGCTCTTCGTACTGCTGGTCGGTAATCAGTTGGGCGTTTTTGAATTCCTGATAGGCTGCCAGATCCATCGCGTATTTGTCGGCCGCCGCGGTACGCGGGTCCGCCGCAATAGCGGCTTTCTGTAGGGCGGCGGCTTTCTTTTCTTCTTCAGCCGCTGCTTTGACCAATTCATTTTTATCGAATATCGCCTGAGACAGCTGCTTAACGCGTGCAATCTGGTCAGGCGTGGCGAACTCGTTCAACGACGCCAGGGCCATCGACTGCGCCAGTTCTGCGCCAGACATGGACGCTTGTTCGTTTGCCCGGGCTAGGTCCTCTACCGCCTTGGCGTTTTGCTCCATGGCCTGCGCGCGCTTCTTGGCGGCTGCATCGTCGGCAGCAGTGTCTACCACGGGATTTAAGGTCGGTTCGCCCGAAGGTGTGGTAATTCCCGCCTTCCGGTTGGCCAGCTCCTGCTCGACGTCCTTTACGCGCTGCTGGAACTTAGACAATTCCCCACCAGCAGCTTCGGCGGCAGCTCGCTGTTCCGCCAGTTCACGGGTCCATTCCGTCGCTTTTGCCGAATTAGGGAACTCGGCCAGGTTCTTTTGCAGGGTCTCGATGCGCGCGGCGCTGTTGGATGCTGCGCCGCCGAGGTCGCCCATCTGCTGGATTTTCTCCATCAACTGGATTTTCTGTAGCTCCAGCGCCCGGGTACCTAGAGTGCCGACGGCCTCGGCCAGGCCTTCCACCGGGCCTTTTGCGGCGGCGGCGTTGCTTGAGAAGGCGGCGATGGCCGTTGCAGCGAGGAGAACGACGCCGACGGGCCCACCGAGGAACGACATCGCCGCACCCAGCCCCCGTGCTGCGACGGCGCCAGCGGTCGTGACGGCGTTGAGTCGTTGTTGGGCCGCCGCCTCGGCTGCGATTGCACGGGTACGTTCGGCGCTGCTAAGGGCGGCGGCTTTTTGAGCTTGTGCGGTCGCCAGGGCGGCGGTAGCGGCTACGCGTTCGGCGGCTGCCTGACGGACTAGGGTTGTGATCAGGATCGCTTGTTGCGCAACATAGCTGCCGAGAGAGGTCAGCAGACGACCGGCGACTACCGCCGCCAGGGCCGTTACCGCAGTCGTCGCCCCGTCGATCAGGACCTTCATTCGATCGGCGTTGCCCGCGGTTTCTAAGATCCAGTCGGCAGCCTTGATGATTCCGTCGGTCAGCGCCTGCCATGCGCCCGTTTGGTTCTCGACCTCGACAAATACCGCGGTGAGTGCCGTGGTCATCCGGGTTGCCGCGTCAGTCAGGTTGTTGGACATAGCAGCCGCCGCCTTGGCGTTGTCGTCCAGGGACTTGCGCAGGGCCTCGGACAGGTCACGGGCGGCGATCTTACCGGCGGCGCCCATCGCTAGGATTTCGCCCGTTGTCTTGCCGGTCGTCTCCGCCAGTTGGCCCACCACCGTATCGACCGTGGTGCTGATCGTCAGCCAGTTATCAGCGTCAACTTTGCCCTTGGCCATGGACTTGGCAAACGCTTCGGTTGCGGCCTTCGCACGGTCAGCGTTGACTGCGTTAGTTACGAACGAATAGGACAGGCTGTCGGTAACGTCTAGCGCCTGTTGAGTCGTATAGCCCATAGCGCGAAGGCTACCCGCCGTGCCGATGAACAGCTCCTGCGCCTCTGCCAGGGAACGATAGGTGCCGTTGGCGGTCTGCACCAGGCGCGCCTGTACGGCCTCGAACTCGGCGGTGCTGTCGGTGGCCAGGCGGACCCGGTCGGCCATTTCTTGATAACCCTGTACGAGCCCGGCAATACTGCGTAGGGCGTTGGCCGCGATCACTGCCTTAATGGCGGTGGCCAGGGCGCCTAAGCCACTCGTCAGCTCCCCGGCCGCCCGGTCGGTCCGACGCATCGCCTGTTCGGTCTGCCCGAGTTGTTTCTCGGCAACTGCGGTGCTTTTAACGAGCGGCGCCGTATCGGCGTCCACCTCGTAATAGATCGTCCCGACGTTTTCGCTCATGCTTTAGCCCCTGACCTGGCTGCGTTGATCAGTTTTAGTCGGGCCATTGTAGCGTCAATCACTTCGGCGGTGGGTTGCGGTTTTTCCGTCTCGGCCGGTGGCGGGAATTTGGACCGCATGGCCGCGCTAAAGCTGGTCATGGTCATGGCCCACGCGTCCCGCTCCGACGTGCCAAGGTGAGCCATTGCGGTGGCCACGTAATCGGCGGCCTTGAATTCCGACAGGTAATCGCCTTTCTTCGGCGGACGTTTCGGGTCTGGCTTTGCGTTGCCCGTAACCCCATGGATTATTAGGCTACGCGCGACCGCTACGATTTCGTCGATCGACATTTTGCCGGGAGAGTAACGGCGATAGCCCGTCATGCTTCCCGCCAGTTTGGATACGTCCTCGTCGCTGCAGGCGTAAAGTACGTTGAGTGCTGCGCCGAACCGGTCCCGTTTCCAGTTTTTAACCAGGTCAGGTAAAAGAAATGGGTGTAGGACGACAGGCCCTGGCCCGGTCAAAAGTGCGAAAGCTTCCACGATTTCAGCAGGCGAGCCAATTCGGGTCATAGAAAAAAGGGACGGTCGCAGCAAGTACGAACGTCCCTCAATTTCTATGCCCACTTCGCCGATGGCGGTGAGCGCTTGCATTTTTACACCTCGACCATCCAGGCAGTTACGTCGGTAGCCAAGGATACCGCCAAGGTGACGTCCCCGACCAGGTAGGCCCGGAAGTTCGCCAGGGGGATCTGCATAGTCGCACCGGCTGCCACGTTCACGACCGCGCCCGGCGTCACGTCGAAGGTCGAGCCGGTGCCGGGAACCTTGACACTGGCCGGGGCGTCGCTACCGTCGAGAGTGACCGTGATGCTGGCGAGCGAGCCGTTACGAACAAACAGAACCTGCTTGGCCGACGGGTTGTAGGTCAGGGTGTTGGAAAGCCCAACGGTCACTGGAGCGACCGCCGAAGCACCTACGGAGTCAAACGGGTTAACGCCTGGAATATTAGCCATTTATGGCACCACTGGAGTGTCGGTTACGATCAAGCCGAACGGCGAGGACGCCGCCTTGGCGGTAAATGCACGAGTCACGACATCGCCGGTAGGCATCGAGTTAGAGAACTCGGTCATGATCATGAAGCATTCATAGGTCAGCTCGGGGCCGGTGAGGCGGGTCCAGATGTAGGGCTTGCCGCCGGTCAGGGTCGGGTTGATGAAGTGCTTCAGCAGCGCGATCTGATTCACCCGGCCCACTTCGTCAGCGGTGCGCGCGGAAACGTCGCCCGACAACTCATAGTTCAGATAAGTGGTGATCGTTTCTTTGATGTTGCCCACAGCCAGGTCAGAGGTCGGATCGGCCTCGTCGTACTGCAGCGTCTGCTCTTTGCTGGTAAAGCCGCCGATAGGCAGGTAGTCACCGGAGTCGGGTTTTACGTCCCCGCAGCCGATGGCGTATTCCAGGGTATAGTCAAGGCCAACTGCGTAGCCCGTTGCACAATCTGCCATTTTGGCACCCTCTTAGGTAAGGATTTCAAGATTCAATTCATACCAAGGACGGTCCTCGGCAGTGTAGCCGGGTCCGATTATACCGCCTACTAACCGAATTTGCGCCACCCCGCAAGCCTTATAGTCTGTAAATAGGCGCTGTCTGATCTTTTCGGCGATTTCTTCGATGGCCGGAGCGTCCGCCGTGCCCTTCTGCGGGCCTAGCAAGATCAGGCTTGCAGTGTTGCGGGACACGTCAGCAATCGGCGCTGCGCCGCCCGTCATGGCGATCTGGGCAATCCGCTTGGTAGCGTTCGTCGGCGAGTCACGCCAGAAGCCCCGCGCCAGGGAAAACTGATAGCTGGCCCATAGCGGGTCGGCCTCTAGCCATGCCTTGATGGCATTGATCGGCGTTATCATAGGGCCATGTTCCGTTTGATTGATGCTTTGATGTCTGCTAGGCCGTCGCGCTCAAAACCCTTTTCCAGCCATTGTGGCTCAGCGTCCGGGTCCCAGTAGTTGCCCTTGCCCGACCCCCCGCCGAAAGCTTGGCCCGCCCGCGTCATGCCGAAGTCCGCCCGCGGCTGTCCCTTGAGCTTGGCGTTCAGGGCGTGCACCGCAGCGGCGTAACTGGCAGTGTACCCGTAGCGGGCGATCCAGCGATCACCGTCTTTCTTGATCACGCGGAACCGGCTGTTGATCAGAGTACCAAGGTCGACCGGAGTCATCGAGTCAGCGTAGCCCCCGCCAATTATCAGGACTTCGGTCAACGTGGTTTGCGTCATCGGGCCTTTGATTTTGGCGAAGACCTTAGCCATATTGGCCCGGACTTTTTCGGCCCCTTTGATTGGCATTAGGTCACCGTCCTGAAGTCGGGCACCGGGTCGCCCAGGCACTCCATGTCCCATTCCATGTGGCTGCGGATTTCCTGCCAGTCGGTCGGGGCCACGGTGTTGAGTTTGATTAGGTCGCGGTATTTAGGCCGTGCGTCTTCCGACCAGATAATGTAATTGCTGACGAACTCATCCCCGCCGAGGGATGCCGGGTTGCGGAAGGTTTTCGACTCAGCTGCCCAGGTACAGGCAATTTCAAACTCGTCACCATAAACAACGTCGCCCGTGAAGTCGTCCGACGAAACGAACGGGCGGACCGCGGCGGTGTTGTTGTAGAACGGTCGACTAATGGCGCTCATCCGCAGTAACCCTCAGGCTTGCCGATGAACAGCGCGCAGTTGGCGGCGTTCGGGTCGTCAGGAATAATCGCACCCATGCAGCCGGCAGTGTCCAAGCCACTCAACAGGTTGAAATATTTCTTGTAGCCCTCCTCCAGGGTACCGAACGCAAACGACTGCGACGCCCCGGAAGGCGCCCGCTGCTGGGTAACTTGGCGGTTTGGTTGCATGATCCCGATCAGCGCCAAGGAGTAATACTTGATCAGCGCGATGGTGCCCGGTGAATACCCCGCATCGGTCAGACACTGGTTGACACTGTTGATCTGATCGACGATCAGCTGCAGGAAGGCGTCCGGCAACACGATGCCCAGTGATGCGAGAAACACTTTAGCGTCTTCAAGGGTCAGATCCACAGGTCACGGCCTCCAGGTAATGCGCCGAGTTTACCGCAACGGCAGGTCGGGCGCACCCTCGTACCAGCTCAGGAAGTAGTCGATATCGGCGGTGCCCGAGCCGGTGTTGCTGAAAACAACTAAGTAGGTGCTGTTCACTTTGAGCACCCGATCACCGCCAGGCGCTAGGCCCGAGCCCGCACGCTGGCCCGCCGCCGATTGGCTGAAGATCCGTTGCGGGTCGCCCCACGAGGTACCGTTGTCCGCCGCCGTCACCCCGCCCAGTACGCTGACGGTAGTAGCTACCGGGTTCACGTCGTTGAAGTTTTGCACCGTGACGGGCGTCCCACCAGTGGTCGACGGGGGTTGTTTGAAAATCTGAAGCTGAAACCGTTCACCGTTACCATACATTTCCCGGGACTTGATCAGCACCGGCTTAGCGCCAGTCGTGAACTTCAATTTGTAGACGCCGGTCGACGCCACCAACTGCGGCAGCCCATGCTGGATGTAGAACTGAACGCCGCGCTTGGTATTGGCCTCGATGTAGGACTGTACAGTCATGGCCCGGTCGCCGACAAACAGCTGCGGTAAAAGGCCGGTATCCGGTACTCCGGTGCGCCAAATATCCACTTCGGCAGTAGTCGCGCCCGTTCCGACCAGGTCGACCCGAAACCGCACGACGGGGCCATTAACCGACCAGGTGCCCGCAGCGATAGGCGCGCAGGCGTCATCGATCGTCCCGGCGGCGTCCCGAGTAGCCAATAGGATGGCGTCCTTGCTCGGATCGATTTCATCGCCATCGGCGTCGAAATAACGGATCGAAACCAGGGCGCCAAGGTAGTCAGCGCTCATAACCGGAGAGATTAAAGTGCCGCGCGGGATGGTGAAACGCTGAGTCATGACGGTGCCCTGCTAGTTGGTTTGTCTGAGTTTAACGGGCCCCCGACGAAAGGGCAAAATAAGTGCTTGACCGAACGTCCAAAGGCGAATACTATTACCTCAACGAAACGAACAACGCCCCGGAGGGCAAGACG
>RCUI01000389.1_pt1 | contig 16084 bp, 18 predicted proteins | sample 2166121 | NCBI WGS metagenome assembly RCUI01 (sample SAMN09932700, study PRJNA488358) | compost metagenome | feature: garden; material: soil; isolation source: compost soil in succinic acid-enriched culture | place: Germany: Experimental Botanical Garden Goettingen | collected 2016-01-27
TCCAGCACGGCAACCGCTACCAGACCCTGTACGGGCACATGCAGGGCTTCGCCAAGGGCGTGAAGACCGGCGGTTCCGTCAAGCAAGGGCAGATCATCGGCTACATCGGCACCACCGGCCTGTCCACCGGCCCGCACCTGCACTACGAGTTCCAGGTCAACGGCGTACACGTCGACCCGCTCGGGCAGAAGCTGCCAATGGCCGACCCGATCGCCAAGGCCGAGCGCCAGCGTTTCCTGCAGCAAAGCCAGCCACTGGTCGCGCGCATGGAGCAGGAAAAGGCCACCCTGCTCGCCTCGAGCAAGCGTTAAGCAATGCCGCTCTATCTGGGTGTGATGTCCGGGACCAGCCTCGATGGCCTGGACATCGCCTTGATCGAACAGGAGCAGCACCTCAAGCTGCTCGCTACCCATTACATTCCCATGCCCGCCAGCCTGCGCCAGGACCTGCTGGACCTGTGCGCCAGCGGGCCTGACGAGATCGCCCGCGCAGCCCTGGCAGAGAACCAGTGGGTGCGCCTTGCCGCCGAAGGCATCCAGCACCTGCTGGCCGCCCAAGACCTCAAGCCTGAGGCCATTCGCGCCATCGGCAGCCATGGCCAGACCATTCGTCACGAACCGGCGCGCGGTTTCACCGTGCAGATCGGCAATCCGGCGTTGCTGGCCGAGCTCACCGGCATCAGCGTAGTCAGCGACTTTCGCCGCCGCGACGTTGCTGCTGGCGGCCAGGGTGCGCCGCTGGTACCGGCCTTCCACGAAGCGCTGTTCGCCCACCAGGGCCAACGCCTGGCAGTGCTCAACGTCGGCGGTTTCAGCAATCTCAGCCTGATCGAACAGGACAAGCAAGTCAGCGGCTTCGATTGCGGGCCGGGTAACGTGCTGCTCGATGCCTGGATCCAGCAGAAACAGGGCCACAGCTACGACGCCGACGGTGCCTGGGCTGGCACCGGCCAGGTGATCCCCGGTTTGCTCGCCTCCCAACTCAGTGACCCGTTCTTCGCCGGTACCGGGCCGAAAAGTACCGGCCGCGAAGTGTTCAACCTGCCTTGGTTGAACCAGCATCTTGCGTCTCAGCCGGGCTATCGGGATGAAGACGTGCAGGCCACCCTGCTGGAGCTGACCGCCCGCAGTATCGTCAGCTCGTTGCAGGCGGCGCAGGACGATACCCAGGCCTTGCTGGTCTGCGGTGGCGGCGCGCACAACAGCGTGCTGATGCAGCGCCTGGCAACACTGCTGCCCAACGCCCGGGTCAGCAGCACTGCCGCTTGCGGGGTCGACCCTGACTGGGTCGAAGCCATGGCCTTCGCCTGGCTGGCCCACTGCTGCCTGGAGCACATCCCCGCCAACCGCCCCAGCGTCACTGCTGCTCGTGGCCTGCGAGTGCTGGGCGCGATCTACCCGGCATAAACCGCAGATAGCAAAACGCCGCGCATCGGCGCGGCGTTTGCGGTACTGCCCTTGCGATCAGATCGAGAACGAAGAGCCGCAACCACAGGTCGTGGTGGCGTTCGGGTTCTTGATGACGAAACGCGAGCCTTCCAGGCCTTCCTGGTAATCCACTTCGGCTCCTGCCAGGTACTGGAAGCTCATCGGATCGACCACCAGGGCCACGCCTTCGCGCTCGACGATGGTGTCGTCTTCAGCGACATCTTCATCGAAAGTAAAACCATACTGAAAACCCGAGCAACCGCCGCCGGTCACGAACACTCGCAACTTCAGGCGATCATTGCCTTCTTCATCGACCAGGGTCTTCACCTTGTGCGCTGCACCCTCAGTGAACTGCAAAGCCACAGGGGTGAAGGATTCGACGCTCATGCTGACTATCTCCCGGCGCTATGCCGCCATAATGCGTGATGACGCGCATTATCCGCTTCTCCGAGAAAAGCGGTCAACAATACATAAGCTGCATGGGGTTAGCTGCAAGCTATAAGCAGATAGCTGATCGGCTGGCTTGCAGCGTGTTCTTGTGGCTTAAGGCAGCAGGCCGGCATGGGAAAGGCCCATGCGCTCGTCCAGGCCGAAGAGGATGTTGAGGTTCTGCACAGCCTGGCCAGAGGCGCCTTTGACGAGGTTGTCGATTACCGACAACACCACTACCAGGTCGCCACCCTGTGGCCGGTGCACGGCAATGCGACATACGTTGGCGCCACGCACGCTACGGGTTTCCGGGTGGCTGCCGGCCGGCATTACGTCGACGAACGGCTCATCGGCGTAGCGTTTCTCGAACAATGCCTGCAGGTCGACCGAGGCGTCGGCGACCGTTGCGTACAGAGTGGAGTGGATACCACGGATCATCGGCGTCAGGTGCGGAACGAAGGTCAGGCCGACGTCGCCCCCGGCAGCCCGGCGCAAACCCTGGGTGATTTCCGGCAGGTGGCGGTGGCCTTTGACCGCATAGGCTTTCATGCTTTCGCCGGCTTCGCAGAACAGCGAGCCGACCGAGGCGCCACGGCCGGCACCGCTGACACCCGACTTGCAGTCGGCGATCAGGCGCGAAGCATCGGCGATACCGGCCTCCAGCAAGGGCAGGAAACCCAGCTGGGTCGCCGTCGGGTAGCAACCCGGAACGGCGATCAGGCGCGCCTGGCGAATCTGCTCGCGGTTGACCTCCGGCAAGCCGTAGACCGCATCCTTGAGCAACTCCGGTGCGCCATGGGGCTGGCCGTACCATTTGGCCCACTCATCAGCGTCCTGCAGGCGGAAGTCGGCAGACAGGTCGATAACCTTGGTGCCCGCTGCCAGCAACTCACCGGCCAGCGCATGGGCAACACCGTGGGGCGTGGCAAAGAAGACCACATCGCACGCGGCCAGGGTCTTCACGTCCGGCACGCTGAAGGCCAGGCCGTCATAGTGGCCACGCAGGTTCGGGTACATGTCAGCGACCGCCAGGCCAGCTTCGGAGCGCGAGGTGATGACCGCCACCTCAGCCTGTGGATGCTGTGCCAACAGACGCAGCAGCTCGACCCCGGTGTAACCCGTGCCGCCAACGATACCGACCTTGACCATAACGCGTGCCCCTTATCAACGAACCAACAGGAAAGCCCACGATAATAGGGGCGCTGAAACACGCCCACAACTGTTGCGATGGCTCGCGGCCCCCCTAGCCTCTACTATCTGACGACCGTGAACCCTGAAGGAACTCAACCCCATGCTTTTTCTCTGGATCAAAGCGCTGCATATCGTCAGCGTAGTCTGCTGGTTCGCCGGCCTGTTTTACCTGCCGCGCTTGTTCGTCTACCACGCACAAAGCCAGGACAGCATCAGCCAGGAGCGCTTCGTGATCATGGAGCGCAAGCTGTACCGCGGCATCATGCTGCCAGCGATGATCGCCAGCCTGGTCTTCGGCATCTGGCTGCTGAGCCTTACCCCGGGCTTTCTCAGCCAGGGCTGGATGCACGCCAAGCTCACCCTGGTGGTGTTGCTGATCGGCTATCACCATATGTGCGGCGCGCAGCTCAAGCGCTTCGCCCGTGGCGAAAACAAACGCAGCCATGTGTTCTACCGCTGGTTCAATGAAGCGCCGGTGCTGGTCCTGCTGGCCGTGGTAATTCTGGTGGTGGTCAAACCGTTCTAACCTAAGCCCATACTCAGCCTCGGGAAACCTGCCATGTCATTGCCTGCCCTGCTCGAACAACGCCTGCGTCTGCCGGTCGTAGCGGCACCGATGTTTCTGATCTCCAACCCGCAACTGGTACTGGCCTGTTGCGCCAATGGCGTGGTCGGCAGTTTCCCGGCGCTGAACCAGCGCGATAGTGCTGGCTTCAAGGCCTGGCTCGAAGAAATCGAAACCGGCCTGGCAGCCCTCGACAAGCCTGCGCCCTATGCGGTCAACCTGATCGTGCACCAGAGCAACCCGCGCCTGCAGGCGGACCTGGCGCTGTGCGTCGAGCACCGGGTGCCAATCGTCATCACCAGCCTCGGAGCGGTGAAGGAGCTGGTCGATGCCGTACATGGCTACGGCGGCCTGGTGTTCCATGATGTGACCACTCGCCGGCATGCCGAGAAAGCCGCCGAAGCCGGCGTCGACGGTCTGATTGCCGTGGCGGCGGGCGCTGGAGGCCACGCCGGGACCTGGAGCCCGTTCGCCCTTGTTGCCGAAATTCGCCAGTTCTTCGACAAGACATTACTGCTGGCCGGCTGCATCAACCGTGGCCAGGAAATCCTTGCCGCGCAACTGCTGGGCGCCGACCTTGCCTACCTGGGCACGCGCTTTATCGCCACCCACGAGAGCCAGGCGCCGGGGCCCTACAAAGAAATGATGCTTGAAGCCAAGGCAGCCGATATCATCCACACCGCTGCGGTTTCCGGGGTGCCTGCCAGCTTCATGCGCCAGAGCCTGGAAAACGCCGGTTTCGACATGGCCGCCCTGCGCAGCCACACCGAGACCAAGCTCAAACCCATCGACGACGAGGCCAAGGCCTGGAAGACCGTCTGGTCTGCCGGACAAGGTGTCGGTGCCATCGACCAGCTGTGCTCGGTCGAGCAACTGATTGCCCGCCTGGATGCCGAGTACCGCCAGGCACACGCCTCGGCCACAGCCCTGAGCCGCCACTGGCCGGGCTGATTTACGCTTTATCACGGCAAAGGAAGCCTGCATGAACAACACCCTCACCTTCGCAAACGAGCTGATGAGCCCTCAAGGCCGAATCGGCCGGCTCCGCCTTCTGGCCTGGAGCCTGGGTTTGATTGCGGCCACCGTGGCCTTTGCGCTGTTGCTGGGCTGGGTGACTAGTGCAGTGTGGAAAGACGCTGCCGGCCTAATCCTGATTGCCGCCCTTATCGCTCGAATCATGAGCATGATCTTCTTCGTCAAGCGCCTGCACGACCTGAACTGGAGTGGCTGGTTCTGCTGGGCAGTGTTGTTGCCCTGGGTCGGCAACTTCCTGCTGCTGCTCCTGCTGCTGATACCTGGCAATCGAGGCAACAATCGCTTCGGACCTGCCCCACCGCCCAACAGCATGTCCGTCGTTATACTGGCCTCGATGTGGCTGGTAGTGATCGTTGTCGCAGTGGTTTTGACCGTGTTCAGGCCCGGTATCTGAATCACACCGGCAGCACCTCAAGCCCGCTAGCTGTAAACTGCGCACTTTGGCCACCCTTCCCGACTGGAGAACTGCATGACCCGTTACGCCATGATCACCGGTGCCTCCAGCGGCTTGGGCCTGGCACTGGCCGAGGCGCTGGCACGTCGGGGACGCAATCTGATCCTGGTGGCCCGCCAGCGTGACCCACTGGAAAGCATCGCCATCGAGCTGACCCAGCGTTTTGGCGTCGAAGTGCTGTTCCGTGCCTGCGATCTGGGCGAGCCACTGCGCCTGTCCGGTTTCCTGCTGGAACTTGAAGAAAGCGAGCGTCACATCGACCTGCTGGTCAACTGCGCCGGCATTCGCTCCTACGGGCCGTTCCTGGCCCAGGAATGGGGCGACGAGCAGGACCTGATCGAAGTGAACATCCTCGCCCTGACCCGACTTTGCCATGCCCTGGGCAATGCCATGGCCGTCCAGGGTGGCGGGCAGATCCTCAATGTCGCGTCCCTCGCAGCCTTTGCTCCAGGGCCATGGATGAGCAGCTATGCGGCGAGCAAGGCGTATGTGTTGCACTTCTCCGAAGGTTTGCGTGAAGAACTCAAACGCACCGGCATCAAGGTTTCGGTACTTTGTCCAGGCCCGGTCCGCTCGCCGTTACGGCGCATCCCGCGCCTGGAAAAGGGCCAGCGCTGCCTGAGTCCCGAGGAAGTCGCCCTGTACACCGTCCGCGCCCTGGACAAGAACCGTGCGCTGATCATTCCCGGCCGGCGCAACCGCTGGCTGGCATTCAGCCCGCGAATCCTGTCGCGCTGGATCACACGCAAGCTGGCAGGCGCCATCAACCAGGCCTATTGCCCGCGCTGACTTCGCGGCACTGGGCGCCAACACCCAGCCTGAGTACACTCAGGCCCGATCCCTCACATGGAGCAACCGTAGTGGAAACTCTGTTCACCAAGATCATCAACCGGGAAATCCCGGCCAAGATCATCTACGAGGACGACCAGGTTCTGGCCTTCCACGATATCGCCCCACAGGCGCCGGTGCATTTTCTGGTTATCCCGAAAAAGCCCATCCGTACGCTCAACGACCTGACTGAAGAAGACAAAGGCCTGGCCGGACACATCCTGTTCACCGCCCAGCGCCTGGCCAAGGAACTGGGCTGTGAAGACGGTTTCCGCGTGGTCATGAACTGCAATGAACTGGGTGGCCAGACCGTCTACCACATTCATATGCACGTGCTGGGTCAGCGCCAGATGCACTGGCCACCGGGCTGATCCAGGGCAAGCCCGATCAACTCGATTGCGGTAAACTGTCGGGCACATTCTTGCGGAGGTGCCCGATGGCTACCGAACGTCACTATTCGCCGCTCGACCGCTTGTTGCTGCAGGCCGACACCGCCATGCGCACCTTGCTGCCCTTCAGCGGCCAGCCTTCCCGACCGTCGCCGGCGATCATTCAGCCAGACGTCACTCTGGACGAAACGCAGACCCGCCATGTGGCCGGGCTCATGCGCATCAACCATACCGGCGAAGTCTGCGCCCAGGCGCTGTACCAGGGCCAGGCCCTGACCGCCAAGCTGCCCCAGGTACGCAAGGCCATGGAACACGCCGCCGAAGAAGAGATCGACCACCTGGCCTGGTGCGAGCAGCGTATTCGCCAGCTTGGCAGCCACCCCAGCGTGCTCAACCCGTTGTTCTATGGCATGTCCTTTGGCATTGGCGCCCTCGCCGGCCTGGTCAGCGACAAGGTCAGCCTGGGTTTTGTCGCCGCCACCGAGCATCAGGTCTGCAAGCACCTGGACGAACACCTGGAGCAGATCCCGGCCGAGGATGAAAAGTCCCGGGCAATTCTCGAGCAGATGCGCGTCGACGAAGAGCAACATGCCGAATCCGCACTGGATGCTGGCGGCTTCCGCTTCCCGGCACCAGTCAAGTTCGGCATGAGCCTGATGGCCAAGGTCATGACCAAAAGCACCTATCGTATCTAGGACCGCCGATGACGGAACGCTTCGATGCCAAGGACCTGGCCCGCGCAGTCAGCGCCGGCGTTCTGAACCCGGGCCAGGACCAGGCCCTGATTGAGTTTCTCAAGCGCCAGCCGCAAGCCCAGGCCAGTTTTCAACTGGCCCATGTGGCTTTTTACTTCGGCGCCTTGCTGATCATGGCCGCCATGGGCTGGTTGCTCAGCGAAGCCTGGATGCGCGTCGGTGACAGCGCCCTGCTGCTGGTTGCCCTGATCTACATCGGCGTGCTGACCCTGGGTGGCTTACTCATGCAGCGCCGCGGCCAGATCATCCCCGCTGGCGTGCTCGCCGCGGTGGCGGTGAGTATCGTGCCGCTGGCGGTGTTCGCGGTGGAACGTATCACCGGTTTCTGGCCACTGGACGATGCCCAGGGCAATTACCACAACTACTACACCTATGTGCAGGGCGGCTGGCTGCTGATGGAGGCGGCGACGGTACTGGCCGGCTTGTTGATGCTGCGGCTGATCCCTTTCCCGTTCATCGTCATGCCGATCGCCGTGGCCTTGTGGTTCATGTCCATGGACCTGAGCGAATGGTTCTACGGCGAAGCCTTCGACTGGAATCAGCGGCGCACGGTGTCACTGTGGTTTGGCCTGGCGACGTTGCTGGTATTCCTGGTGGTCGACGGTCGCACTCGCCAGGACCACGCGTTCTGGGGTTATCTGGCCGGATTGCTGGCCTTCTGGTTCGGCTTGCCGCTGCTGGACACCGACAGTGAATGGGACAAAGCCCTGTACTGCCTGATCAACCTCGGCCTGATGGGCGTTGCGCTGCTGCTGCGCCGACCGCTGTTCATGGTCTTTGGCGGCATGGGCGTGGCGATGTACCTGGGTTATCTGTCTTACCAGGTGTTTGCCGAATCGCTGCTGTTCCCGGTGGTACTGACCTTTATCGGCCTGGGCGTGATTGGCCTGGGCCTGCTGTATCAGAAACACCGCGATAATCTGAGCCGTTGGCTACGTGCACAAGTGCCGGAGGGTTTACTCAATCTATTGCCAGGACTGCGTCGCTGATGATCAGGCTGTTTTGTGTTCGCTTGTTGCAAAGCCTGGGTCTGGCGCTGGTGGCCTACCTGTTCGTGTGCCTGATGACCGCCAGCATGAGGGAAGCGCCCTTCAGCCTGACGCTGCCAGAAATCTCCCAACCTGATGGCAACAGTGCTTTCGACCTGCTGTTGTTCTCACTGCCCGGGCAACTGCTGTTCGTGTTGGTCGGCTGTTTTATCCACAGGCGGCGACTGCTCGGCGGGGTCTTTGCGCTGTTTGCCGCGCTGATTGCCTTGCTGCAGTGCCTGCTGTTTGCCGATGCCTTTGGCAATACCTGGAGCACAGCAGAAATCTTCGGCTTGCTTGGCTTTAACCTGCATTGGTTTTTGCTGGCGCTGGTTCCAGGGCTGGCCTGGCTGATTGGGCTGGAGCGCCTGCGCGTTTAGCCTGAGCGTGGGGCAAGCCCGCTCCTACAGAAGCGGGCTTGCTGACCATCAACCGAGCTCGACGATCTCGTAGCCATGGGTGATCTCGACACCGGCCCGGCCGAGCATGATCGAGGCCGAGCAATACTTCTCTGCCGACAACTCGACCGCGCGCTTGACCTGGGCTTCTTTAAGGCCACGGCCCTTGACCACGAAGTTCAGGTGGATCTTGGTGAACACCTTCGGGTCTTCACCGGCGCGCTCGGCTTCAAGAAACACTTCGCAGCTCTCCACCGCCTGGCGGGATTTCTTCAGGATGCTGACCACATCGAAGTTGCTGCAGCCACCCAGGCCCAGCAACAGCATTTCCATGGGCCGTACACCCAGGTTGCGGCCACCGGCCTCGGGCGGGCCGTCCATCACGACCACGTGGCCACTGCCCGATTCGCCCAGAAACATGGCTTCACCTGCCCACTGGATACGCGCCTTCATTACCTGGACTCCCTTGTTTGAAAAAAGGCTGCCAGCTTAGACCCTGCGGGCCCGGTGGAAAAGCTCAAGCGCATGAGTAAATCTGCCGATAGAAGGGCAAGCGTCTGATAAGCTGACGCCAAATCACTGGCGCTTATCGCCAGACTACCTATAAAAGTAAATGAAGCGTCGCCTCCTGACCGGGATCCAGCCATGGTTGCATCAGCCCTTCCAGCCAAGATCAAGAACATCGACAAGCTGCTGGTCCATTGCCAGCGCCGCCGCTATGCGGCCAAGAGCAACATCATCTGCGCCGGCGACAAGGCCGAAACCCTGTCGTTCATCATCAAGGGCTCGGTGACCATTCTCATTGAAGACGACGATGGCCACGAAATGATCATCGCCTACCTCAACAGTGGTGATTTCTTCGGTGAGCTCGGTCTGTTTGAACCGGCCGGGCAGGAACAACAGCGCAGCGCCTGGGTCCGGGCCAAAAGCGAATGTGAGGTTGCGGAAATCAGCTACGAGAAATTCCGCGAGCTGGCACGCCACGACCCGGAGATCCTCTACGCACTGGGCAGCCAGATGGCCCAGCGTCTGCGCAATACCACGCGCAAGGTCGGCGACCTGGCATTCTTCGACGTCACCGGCCGGGTAGCCCGCTGCCTGCTGGAGCTGTGCAAGCAGCCGGATGCAATGACCCACCCCGACGGTATGCAGATCAAGATCACCCGCCAGGAAATCGGCCGGATCGTTGGATGCTCACGGGAGATGGTCGGCCGCGTCCTCAAGGACCTTGAAGAGCGCAGCCTGGTACACGTCAAGGGCAAGACCATGGTGGTCTTTGGCACCCGTTAATCGCGGGCGATGCCCTTGATCACCTCGGCATAGGCCTGGCCCAGCCGCTCGAGCAGCGGCGCCTGGGGCACCACTTCGTGCAGGGCGATGTGGCTGTCAGCCAGGCAGTGCTGCTCCAGTTCGCAGCATTCGTTGAAGCGGTTGACCGCTGCCACCATTGATTCGCGCTCGTTATCCAGCAACAACGCACCATGCACCAGCACCACCGGGCGCTTGCCTCCCAGGCCCTGGCGCCAGCGCTGGGCAGTGCCGACCAGCTTGCGGCCGTTGAGGTTGACGTTGTAGCGCCCATCACAGAACGCCCCTTCGATTTCCCCCACCGACGCCAGCCCACCCCATTCACGCAGCACATCACACAACGGCAGGCACAGGCGCTCGTAGGCGCTTTCTATGCGGCCGTGATCACCTTCGCTTTTTGGTGCTACGTATACCAGCGCGATGTTGATCACCGCAGGTGACTGCGGCACCGGCTCGCCACCGGTTTCGCGCAGCAGCACCGGCCAGCCGGCAATCGCAAGCTCCGCGCAGGCAGCCTCGAAACCGTCCAGGCGGCTCATGCGCCGGGGCATGACCAAGGCGCGGTCAGTCGGACGCCAGAACAACAGGCCATGATCCTTTTCGCCTTTGCATACAGCCGCCAACAACTCCTGCTCGGCGTGCAGCCCGGCCTCGACAGTGACATCAAGCACTTGATCAGTCATCGCATAAACCTTGTAGAGACAAAAAAGCCGGCATCGCCGGCTTCAGAGTTGAATCAGTCCAGGCCTTGCACCGGGTTCTGCACCACGCGCTCCGGGAAGAACAGGCGCTGCAGCTCCAGCCCCGGGTGCTCGGCACGCATGAACGCTTCGCCGACCAGGAAGGAGTACACCTCGTTGATTTCCATCAGCTCGACGTCGGCGCGATTGAGGATGCCGCTCTCGGTGATGGCCAGGCGGTCACGAGGGATGCGCGGCAGCAGGTCGAGGGTGGTTTCCAGGCTGACTTCAAACGTGTGCAAGTTGCGGTTGTTGACGCCGACCAGTGGCGTGTCGAGAGTCTTCAGCGCCCGCTCCAGCTCGTCGCCGTCGTGCACTTCGACCAGGACATCGAGGCCGACGCGCTTGGCGGTATCGGCAAGTTCGGCCATCTTCACGTCATCCAGCGCCGCAACGATCAGCAGCACACAGTCAGCGCCCAGGGCCCGGGCTTCGACGATCTGGTAAGGATCGATCATGAAGTCCTTGCGGATCACCGGCAGCTTGCACGCGGCGCGCGCCTGTTGCAGGTAGATGTCGCCGCCCTGGAAGTAGTCGACATCGGTCAACACCGACAGGCAGGTCGCCCCGCCCTTCTCGTAGCTGACGGCGATGTCGGCCGGAATGAAGTTTTCGCGGATCACACCCTTGCTGGGCGAGGCTTTCTTGATCTCGGCAATGACTGCCGGTTGCTTGCGCCTGGCCTGCTCAATCAGGGCCTTGGCAAAGCCGCGCGGGGCATCGGCGACTGCAGCCATGCGCTCCAGCTCCGCCAGGCTGACCCGGGCGCTGCGCTCGGCCACTTCCTCGACCTTGCGGGCAAGGATCTTTTCCAGAACCGTCGGCACACTCATCCTTCATTCTCCTGCTTGAATACCGCGGTAAAGGCACCGAGTTCTTCGAGTTTTTCCCGGGCGAGACCGGTGTGCAACGCATCATGAGCGAGCTCGACGCCTTGCTTGAGGCTCATGGCGTGGTCGGCAGCGTAAAGCGCGGCGCCGGCGTTGAGCACGATCATTTCCGCAGCCTTCTGGCCGTTCTCGGTCTTGCGCCGGCCCAAGGCATCGCGGATCAGCTCCAGCGACTTGGCCGGGCTCTCCACGGCCAGGCCGTGCAGGCTCTGGCTTTTCATGCCGAGGTCTTCGGGCTCGACCCAATATTCCGTGATCTGGTCATTCTTCAGTTCGGCAACGAACGTCGGCGCCGCCAGGCTGAATTCGTCCAGGCCGTCTTTCGAATGCACCACCAGCACATGCTTGCTGCCAAGGCGTTGGAGCACTTCAGCCAACGGACGGCATAGCGCCTGAGTGAACACGCCGACGACCTGGTGCTTGACCCCGGCCGGATTCGTAAGCGGGCCGAGCATGTTGAACAAGGTACGCAGGCCCAGGTCACGACGTGGGCCGGCGGCGTATTTCATCGCCTTGTGGTGGGTCTGGGCAAACATGAAGCCGATACCGACGCTGTCGATGCAGCGTGCCACTTGTACCGGCGTGAGGTTCAGGTAGATACCGGCTGCTTCCAGCAGGTCGGCACTGCCGCTCTTGCCCGAGACCGCACGGTTTCCGTGCTTGGCCACGGTGCAGCCGGCGGCGGCAACGACGAATGCCGAAGCGGTGGACACGTTGAAGATGTTGGCGCCATCGCCGCCGGTGCCGACCACGTCGACCACCTGGTCGAGGGTGTTGAGCTCGACCTTGTCGGCCAGCTCGCGCATCACTGAGACGGCACCGACGATTTCATCGATGCTCTCGCTCTTCATGCGTATGCCCATCAGGAAGGCGCCGATCTGCGCCTCGCTGCATTGGCCGGTCATGATTTCGCGCATGACATCGCGCATTTCTTCGGTGCTCAGGTCCAGGTGACCGACGATACGGCTCAGCGCGCTCTTGATATCCATGTTCAATCCTTAACGGCGGCCGCCGGTCTGCTTGAGGAAGTTGGCGAACAGCTCGTGGCCCTGCTCGGTGAGGATCGATTCGGGGTGGAACTGCACCCCTTCGATATTCAGCTCTTTATGGCGCAGGCCCATGATCTCGTCCACCGAGCCGTCTTCAAGGACGGTCCAGGCGGTCAGCTCCAGGCATTCGGGCAAGGTTTCGCGCTTGACCACCAACGAGTGGTAGCGGGTGACGGTCAGCGGGTTATTGAGGCCAGCGAACACGCCCTGGTCCTTGTGCAACACCGGGCTGGTCTTGCCATGCATCACCTGGCGGGCGCGCACTACATCACCACCGAAGGCCTGGCCAATGGACTGGTGGCCCAGGCATACGCCGAGGATCGGCAGCTTGCCGGCAAAGTGCTTGATGGCCTCCAGCGACACACCGGCTTCAGTCGGGGTGCACGGGCCGGGGGAGACGACAATGCGCTCGGGGTTCAGGGCTTCGATCTGGGCGATGGTCAGTTCGTCATTGCGAATGACCTTGACCTCTGCACCCAGCTCGCCGAGGTATTGCACGACGTTGTAGGTGAAGGAGTCGTAGTTGTCGATCATCAGTAACATCTGGGTTCAACCTCTTGCATCTACTGACTTTGAATACATGCCTTTCGAAGTGCCTGTGCGCTGTGCAACAGGTGCTAGTTCGCCTGTGCGCACCAGCCACAGCCGGCTACAGCAGGTAAAGCGTTCAGAAAGGCAAAGCGGTACAGGGCCGGCGAACCGGCAAGAGATAAAGTCAGGCGCGCCAACGCCAACGGGCGTGGGCCTTGATAACGCGCATCAAGAGTTTGCTGACGATCAACACGGGGTAGGTCTCGTTCATACGTTCCCGCACAGTAGCCTACCGGCGCGGTCCACGCAATATGACCGAGGCATGCCGAAACGCTTTAGCGATGGAAGACGCGCGGAATGTTTTGCTAACGTCTTTAGGCGTCATCCGATAACAACAACGAAAAAGGATCTTTGCGATGTTGAAAGCGCGCTCACTGTTGCCCTGTGCATTCTCGCTTCTGGCCCTGGCCTGCTCCAGCGCCCATGCGGCCCCCTCCCCCTACTCGACCTTGATTGTCTTCGGCGACAGCCTTGCCGATGCCGGGCAATTCCCCGACGGTAACGGTGCGCCGGGCTCTACCCAGCGCTTTACCAACCGTATCGGCCCGACCTATGGCAACGGCGAGGCCTTCGGCGCGGTATCGCCCATGTTGCTCGGGGCGCAGCTGGGTATTGCTCCGACTGACCTGGGCGCTTCGACTTCACCGGTCAATGCCGCACTCGGTCGTCCTGACGGCAACAACTGGGCAGTGGGCGGCTACCGCACCGACCAGATTCTCGACTCGATCACCGGCACTTCCGACGTGATCATTCCACCAGGCAATCCCGGGGCCGGCACCGTGCTGCGCGAACGCCCGGGGTATCTGGCCGGCGGACTGCGCGCCGATCCCAACGCGCTTTACTACCTGACCGGCGGCGGCAACGACTTCCTCCAGGGGCAGATCACCAGCCCGGCCAGCGCCGCAGCCGCCGCCAATCGCCTGGCCGCCAGCGCCCAGGCCCTGCAGCAGGGCGGCGCGCAGTACATCATGGTCTGGTTGCTGCCCGACCTGGGCCTGACCCCGGCGATGAATGGCACCCCGATGCAAGGCCCGGCTTCGCAGCTGAGCAGCCTCTTCAACCAGCAACTGGTCGGCCAACTGAGCCTGATCGACGCACAAATCATTCCGCTCAACGTGCCACTGCTGCTCCAGGAAGCCCTGGCCACTCCGGCGCAGTTCGGCCTGGCCAGCGGTCAGAACCTGGTCGGCACCTGCTTCAGTGGCAACGGCTGCGTGCAGAACGCGACCTACGGCATCAACAGCGCCACGCCCGATCCGAGCAAGTTGCTGTTCAACGATTCGGTCCACCCCACCACTGCCGGGCAGGAGCTGATTGCCGACTACGCCTTTTCGATCCTCTCCGCACCATGGGAGCTGACGCTGCTACCAGAAATGGCCCACGCCAGCTTGCGCGCGCACCAGGATGAACTGCGCAACCAGTGGCAAGGCCACTGGCAACCGGTTGGCCAGTGGCAGGCAATCGTGGCTGCTGGTGGGCAGAATCTGGATATCGACAGCCAGCGCAGTTCCGCCAGCGCCGATGGCCATGGCTACAACCTGACCCTGGGCGGCAGCTACCGCCTGGATGACGCCTGGCGTATTGGTATTGCTACCGGCGTTTACCAGCAGAAGCTCGAAGCCGGCGAGCAAGACTCCGACTACAAGCTCGACAGCTACCTGGCCACCGCCTTCGTGCAGTTCCAGCAGAACCAATGGTGGGCAGATGCGGCCCTGACCGGCGGGCACCTGGACTACAGCGACCTGAAACGCACCTTCGCTCTGGGCGTGAACGATCGCAGCGAGAAAGGTGATACCGATGGCGAGCTGTGGGCGTTCGCCGCGCGCCTGGGATATGACCTCGCGGCTCCCGGCAGCCAGTGGAGCCTGTCGCCTTTCGTCAGCGCCGACTATGCGCGGGTGAAAGTCGATGGGTATTCGGAGAAAGGCACCCGCGCCACGGCCTTGAGCTATGACGATCAGGACCGTGAATCGCGGCGTCTGGGCCTGGGTTTGCAGGGCAAGTATCAGGCACGACCAAGCACCTTGCTGTTCGCCGAAGTGGCTCACGAGCACGAGTTCGAAGACGACCGCCAGGACCTGACCATCCACCTCAACAGCCTGCCGGGCAACGACTTCACCCTGACCGGCTATACCCCGCAGAGCAATCTGAATCGGGCAACCCTGGGCTTGAGCCAGACCCTCGCACCGGGGCTGGCCCTGCGCGGCAGCTACAACTGGCGCAAGAGTGACGAGCTGACCCAGCAAGGGATCAACCTGGCGTTGAGCCTGGAGTTCTAAGGAAGGGATACGGCGCCTGCCACAAGCAGGCGCCGTGGATCAGGCTCAGCTACGTGGTGTCTGCTCGGCCAGCGCCACCGCACGGAACATGGCCCGGCGCTTGTTGATGGTTTCTTCCCACTCAAGCGCTGGCACCGAGTCGGCAACGATACCGCCACCGGCCTGCACATGCAGCTCACCGTCCTTGATCACTGCGGTACGGATGGCAATCGCGGTGTCCATGTTGCCGTTCCAGGCAAAGTACCCCACCGCACCGCCGTAGACCCCGCGCTTGACCGGCTCCAGCTCGTCAATGATTTCCATGGCGCGGATCTTCGGCGCCCCGGACAAGGTGCCCGCCGGCAGGATCGCGCGCAGTGCATCCATGGCGCTCAGGCCCTGCTTCAGCTCGCCGGTGACGTTGGAAACAATGTGCATGACGTTGGAGTAGCGCTCGATCACCATCTTCTCGGTGACCTTGACCGAGCCGGTTTCCGAGACCCGGCCAGCGTCGTTACGGCCCAGGTCGATGAGCATCAGGTGCTCGGCGATTTCCTTGTCGTCGGACAGCAGGTCTTCTTCCAGCGCACGATCGGCTTCTTCGGTGGCACCGCGTGGGCGGGTTCCGGCGATCGGGCGAACGGTGACCAGGTTGTCCTCGACCCGCACCAGCACTTCTGGCGAGCTGCCCACTACATGGAAGTCGCCGAAGTTGAAGAAGTACATGTACGGCGTCGGGTTGAAGCAGC
>RCUI01000390.1_pt1 | contig 16067 bp, 17 predicted proteins | sample 2166121 | NCBI WGS metagenome assembly RCUI01 (sample SAMN09932700, study PRJNA488358) | compost metagenome | feature: garden; material: soil; isolation source: compost soil in succinic acid-enriched culture | place: Germany: Experimental Botanical Garden Goettingen | collected 2016-01-27
TCCCTTTTCCTGCTCAACAATCAATCGCCCGCTATTAAGCAGCCACTCAGCCCCCAATCCGCCGTGCGCCGCGCAGCACAGGCGGGATCCCGGGCTCCCTCAGCCCTTCTCGAGTTCGTCGAGTATGGGGCATTGTGGATTCGCGTCCCCGTGGCAGCACCCCACCACCTCCTCCAGGGAGCTGAGCATGGCCTGCAGACCGGCAATGCGGGCCCGCAGATCGACGATCTTCTCCTGCGCCAGCTTCTTCACCTGGGCGCTGGTCCTGTGCTCGTCCCGATAGAGCGCCAGCAGCTCCTGACACTCCTCCAGGTTGAAGCCGGTCTCCCGCGCCCGCTTGACGAAGCGCAGCTCCCGCAGGGCACCGTCTGTGTAGCTGCGATAGCCGTTGTCGCTGCGCACAGGTGCCGAGATGAGGCCGATGCTCTCGTAATAGCGAATGGTCTTGGCGGACAGCCCAGTGGCCTTGGCAACCTTGCTGATGTTCATGGATGACTCCTCTTCGATTCAGATTGGCGCTGGCTGCCCGCCCTGGGCTGCCAGCGTTTCAGTAACAGGGAATTGCTCAATACCGTGATGCTGCTCAGGGCCATGGCCGCCCCCGCCAGCTCGGGGCTGAGATAGCCCAGCGCCGCCAGCGGAATGCCGATGATGTTGAACACGAAGGCCCAGAACAGGTTCTGCTGTATGGTGCGCCAGGTGGCCGCCGAGATGTCGATGGCATCGGCCACCAGCCGCGGGTCGGATCGCATGAGGGTGATGGAGGCGGTCTCCATGGCGACATCCGAGCCTGAGCCCATGGCGATGCCGACATCCGCCGCCGCCAGCGCCGGGGCGTCGTTCACCCCGTCCCCCACCATGGCCACCAACCCGCGGGTTTGCGCCCGCAGCGCCTCCACTTTCTCCACCTTGCCGGCGGGCAGCACTGAGTCAAAGGCGCCGTCCAGCCCCAGTTTGGCGGCGATATGGGCCACGGGTGCCGGGGCATCACCGCTCACCAGCCAGCTGGCGATGCCGCGCTGGCGCAGTATGGCGATGGCCTCGGGGCTCTCTGGGCGCAGGGTATCGGCCAGGGCGGCGATCGCCACCGCCACGCCGTCGATGGCGACCCAGACCCGGGTCGCGCCGTCGGCGGGCGCTTCATCCTGTTGTGGCGGCTCGATGCCGAGCTGGGCCAGCAGGGAGGCGTTGCCGATGGCGACCGAATGGCCGGCCACCTTGCCGAGGATGCCCGCACCGACCCGCACCTCCACGGCTTCCGGCTGGGGCAGCACGACCTCTTTGCCGACCGCCTCGCGCATCGCCAGCGCCAGCGGGTGCTCGCTCGCCTGCTGCAGGGCGGCGGCGAGGCGCAACTGTTCGTCGGTGCCGCTCCAGCTCGCCAGCACAGGCTTGCCCTGAGTGAGGGTGCCGGTCTTGTCGAAAATCAGCGCCTTGATGGCGTGGGCCTTCTGCAGGGTATCCACGTCCTTGATCAGGATGCCGTGGCGGGCCGCCACCCCGGTGCCGGTGACGATGGCGGCCGGGGTCGCCAGCCCCAGGGCGCAGGGACAGGCGATCACCAGCACGGCGACGGCGGCCAGCAGCGCCTGACCGAAGTCGTTGCTGTAGGCATACCAGGCCAGCAGGGTGAACAGGGCTATGGCCATGACCACGGGCACGAAGATGGCGGAGACCCTGTCCACCAGCTGTTGCAGCGGCGCCTTGCCCATCTGGGCACGCTCCACCAGGGCGATGATCTTGCTGAGGCTGGAGTCTTCCCCCACGGTCGTGGCCTCTATCTCCAGCACGCCGGAGCGGTTGATGGCGCCGCCCAGCACGGCATCCCCCAGTGCGCGCGGCACCGGCAGGCTCTCGCCGGTAAGAATGGATTCATCCAGCTCGCTCTCACCACTCAGGATCTTGCCGTCCACCGGCACCCGCTCCCCCACCAGCACCCGCAGCCTGTCGCCACGCAGCACCTCGTCGATGGCGACGCTCTGCCAGGCCTCGCCGCGCCAGACGGTGGCGGTGTCCGGCCGCAGCGCCATCAGCTCGCGAATGGCGGACTGGGTGCTGCGCCGGGCGCGGGCCTCCAGCAGTTTCCCGAGTGAAATCAGGGTAATGATGATGGCGCTCGCCTCGAAATAGAGCTTGCCGCTGGCGGCCACGCCTAAGGTCAGCAGCAGATAGAGGCTGTAGAAGTAGGCGGCACTGGTGCCTGTCACCACCAGCACATCCATGTTGGCGGCGCGGTTCTTGAGGGCAAGCCAGGCACCGCGATAGAAGCGGGCCCCGATCCAGAACTGCACCGGAGTGGCGAGCACCAGCTCCAGCCAGGCGGGCAGATGCCAGGGCAGCAAGCCGGCCATGGCGACCATGCCCACCAGCAGCGGCAGGGTGAGCAGGGCCGAGATCACCACCTGAGTCAGCGCCTGGCGGGTGGCGGCGGCTTCCTGTTCCTCACGGGCCAGCAGTTGCTGACGGCGCTGGCTGACGGAGCCTTGCGCCAGCTGGGCACCGAAGCCAAGCGCTTCTATATGGGTGCGCAGGGAAGCCGGGGTCTGGGTGCCGGGCACCAGCAGGATGCGGGCCTGCTCGAGGGAGAAATTGACCTCGGCCGAGATGACGCCAGGCAAGGCAGCCAGCATCTTGTTCAGCCGCGCCGAACAACCGGCACAGGTCATGCCGCTGATTTGGAAGGAGATCGTCTCATGGCCGTAGCCATAGCCCTGCCCCGTGATGCTGTCCAGCACCGCAGGCAAGCGCACCGGATCGCTCAGCTCGATGGCCGCCTGCTCCAGCGCGAAGTTGACGCTGGCCGTCACGCCGTCGAGCTGGTTGAGGGCGGCCGTGATGCGGCTGGCGCAGTTGGCGCAGCTCATGCCGCTGACGGGAAGTTGAATATGCATGGTCATGACAATCCTCCTCGGATAGACCAGCAAACCTTAACCTTTACTGTAAGGGCAAGCTCAAGGGAGCGCACCGACTTTTTGTGCAAATAAAAAACGGCGCCTGTTGGCGCCGTTGATGCGTTCGGCAGCATGCCGATCTGCCCCCTTCTCCTCTCACGGGGGAAGGGCCAGGGATGAGGGAACCTAGTCGTCAGATGCCGTACTGGGCGCGGTAGGCCTTCATGGCCGCCAGTTGCTCGGCCAGCGCGGGCTGCTCTGCCTGCTTCTCTTCCAGATACTTGATCAGGTCGCTCATCTGGATGATGGCGATGATGTGGGCGCCGTAGTCACGCTCCACTTCCTGGATGGCAGAGAGCTCGCCCTTGCCCTTCTCCTGACGGTCCAGGGCGATCAGCACCCCGGCCAGGGAGGCGCCGTTGGCCTGGATCAGATCCATGGATTCGCGGATGGCGGTCCCGGCGGTGATGACGTCGTCCACCAGCATGATGCGCCCCTTGAGCGGGCTGCCCACCAGATTGCCGCCCTCGCCGTGATCCTTGGCCTCCTTGCGGTTGAAGCACCAGGGCACGTCCACGTCGTGCTGCTCCACCAGCTGCACCGCGGTGGCAGAGGCGATGGGGATCCCCTTGTAGGCCGGGCCAAACAGCACATCGAATTCGATGCCGGCATCCATCAGGGCGGCGGCATAGAAGCGGCCGAGGCGGGCCAGATCGCGGCCGCTGTTGAACAGGCCGGCGTTGAAGAAGTAGGGGCTCTTGCGGCCGGATTTCAGGGTGAACTCACCGAATTTGAGAACCTGTTTCTCCAGGGCGAACTCGATAAATTGACGCTGGTAGGCTTTCATTCTGGCTCCTTGCTTGGCTTGTCGTTTACTGGTGTGGGGGTATAAAAAAACGCGGTCAATGCCGCGTTTTTCAAATCAGAAATTCAAGAGAGCGCCTGCTTCTGCAGCGCTATGATGTCGTCGATGCCGCCCTTGGCCAGCGCCAGCATCGCCAGCAGCTCCTCGTGGGTGAAGGGCTCGGCCTCGGCGGTGCCCTGCACCTCTATGATGCGGCCGTCTTCGGTCATCACCACGTTCATGTCGGTCTCGGCGGCGGAGTCTTCCACATACTCCAGATCGCAGATGGCTTCGCCCTGATACATGCCGACGGAGACGGCCGCGATCATCTGCTTGAGCGGGCTCTGCTTGAGCATGCCCTTCTCGACCATCCAGTTCAGCGCGTCCACCAGGGCCACGCAGGCGCCTGTGATGGCGGCGGTGCGGGTGCCGCCGTCGGCCTGCAGCACGTCACAGTCCACAGTGATGGAGTGCTCGCCGAGCGCGGTCAAATCCACGGCGGCACGCAGGGAGCGGGCGATCAGTCGGGAGATCTCCAGGGTGCGACCGCTCTGCTTGCCGGCGGCCGCCTCGCGGTTCATGCGCGAATGGGTGGAGCGCGGCAGCATGCCGTACTCGGCGGTGACCCAGCCCTGACCCTTGCCTTTCAGGAAGCGCGGCACGCTGGTGTCGACGCTGGCGGTGCACAGCACGCGGGTGTGGCCGAACTCCACCAGCACAGATCCTTCCGCATGCTTGGTGAAGTTGCGGGTGATGGTAACCGGGCGCACTTGCGCGGCACTGCGATCGCTGGGACGGGACATGGGACTGACCTCTGGGCTGGCTGAATTGGCGCAGGAGTATAAGCCATTGCTACTCAAATATCAGCCGCTAAAACCACGGCATCGGCTGACGGGGCAAGCCTGGCTGAGTATACTGGCCGCACACTTCATCAAGCCCGGAACAATCAATGATTCACAGCATGACCGCCTACGCCCGCAAGGAATTCAAGGGCGACTGGGGCACAGCCGTTTGGGAAATTCGTTCGGTCAACCAGCGCTATCTGGAAACCTACATCCGCCTGCCGGAGCAACTGCGCAGCCTGGAGCCGGTCCTGCGTGAGCGTTTCCGTGCCAAGCTGCAGCGCGGCAAGGTGGAGTGCAACCTGAGGTTCGAGGCAGCGCAGGCCGCCGCCAGCCAGCTGCACATCAATGAAGAGCTGGCCAAGCTCATCATCGACAGTGCCAACTGGGTAATGAAAGAGGCGGGCCAGGGCCAGCTCAACCCGGTGGACGTGCTGCGCTGGCCGGGTGTCATGGCCGCCGCCGAGCAGGACATGGACGCAGTCGCCACCGAGCTGCTCGGCGGTTTCGATCTGACCATGGAAGACTTCCTCGCCTCCCGCGCCAGCGAAGGGGCCAACCTCAAGAACTTGATCCAGCAGCGTCTGGACGGCATCCAGGTGGAAGTGAAGAAGGTGCGGGTGCACCTGCCGCAGATCATCGAGTGGCAGCGCCAGAAGCTCACCGACCGCCTGGCCGAGGCCAAGGTGGAGCTGGATCCGGCCCGCATCGAGCAGGAAATCGTGCTGCTGGCCCAGAAGATCGACGTGGCCGAAGAGCTGGATCGCCTGGAGATGCACATCAGCGAAACCATCAAGATCATGAAGAAGGGAGGGGCCTGCGGTCGTCGTCTCGACTTCATGATGCAGGAGTTCAACCGCGAGTCGAACACGCTGGGTTCAAAGTCCATCAACGCCGAAGTGACCCAGTCCGCCGTCGAACTGAAGGTCCTCATCGAGCAGATGCGCGAGCAGATTCAAAACATCGAGTGACCCCATCGCCGATGCACCAGCCCCCGCCACGCGGGGGCTTTTTTATGCTCGTCTCCCACGGCGATCAGCCGCCTGACTGATGGCAGCCCCGGACAAAGGGAGCCCGACATGCGCCATCACGCAAAGAGGGTCTGCCATGCAGACCCTCTCCTTCTTTTCGATTCATCCCCCGCCCGTGCAGGCTAGACCGGTGACTTCAGCCTGCGGCTGCGCAGCAGCAGGGGGAGCTGGTAGAGCACCAGGGCCCCCAGCACCAGGCCGGCGCCGGCCAGCTTGGCCGGGCCCAGCGGCTCGCCATAGAAGAAGGTGCTCAGGATCAGGGTCCAGACGGGTTCCAGCAGCATCAGCAGGGCGGCGTGGGCCGTGGTCATCTGGCTCAGGGCGTGGGTGAGCAGCCAGTAGCGCAGTGTGGTGGCGATCAGGACGCTGGCGGCAAACCAGCCCCAGACACCAGAGCTGATGTCGGCGGGCCACTGCTCTGTCAGCAGGGAGAGCAGGGTGCCGATCAGGCCGGTCACCGCCAGCTGAATGCAGGTGAGCCAGGTAGGGGGAATGGACTGGGCGAAGTGGCGGTGCACCGCGAGCTGAACCCCCAGGGTGGCGGCCGCCGCCAGAAACCAGAACAGGGAGAGCGACACGCCCCAGTGGGTGCTGCTGGAGAGCAGCAGCAGGCCGGCCACGGCGACGGGCAGGGTCAGCCAGTAGTGGCGGCCGGGTCTGGCCTTGAACGCCGCCCAGGCGGCGAGCGGCGCCATCAGGGTGGCCACGCTCATGATGAAGGCGCCACTGCCCAGGGCATCGCTCTGGCTGATGGCGGTGACCCAGAACAGCAGGCTGGCCCCGAGCAGGGTGCCACAGCCGGCGGCGCGCAGCAGTTGCGAACGGCTGGGGGGCGGCTCGCGCAGCCAGGCGAGTGGCAACAGCAGCAGGGCGGCCAGCAGGAAGCGGCTGCCGATAAAGGCGGCGGTGGGCAGCTCGCGAATAGCCTCTTTCGAGAAGAGCCAGCCAGCGGCGGCCAGCAGGGTGACCAGTATCATCAGCAGCAGGGGAGCGCGGTTCATCGTGGCATCACAGGGTCAAGGCAAAGGGCAGAGCATAAAGGAAAGCAGGCCGGATTGCCTGCGGCGTTTTGCCCCTGCCCCAGGAGCGGGCGGGACTATGAGCGGGTACAGCATAAGGCACGGGGTGGCCACCTGGGCCACCCGCGCTAGTCGTTTTCCAGTGCGGCGAGGCAGTGGGACAGGGTGCGCGCCAGCGCCCCCTGGTTGCGCAGCACCACGGCACGGGCCTGCTCCCCCATCTGGCGGCGGGCGCCCGCATCGCCGAGCAAGGCGTTCACCTTGTCGCCCAGGGCATCGGCATCCGCCACCACGGCGGCGCCCCCCTGAGCCACCAGCTGGCGGGTGATGTCGCTGAAGTTGAAGTAGACGGGGCCGGTCAGGCAGGGTTTGCCGAGCGCCGCCGGCTCCAGCAGGTTGTGGCCACCAATCTTCACCAGGCTGCCGCCGACGAAGGCCAGATCGGCCGCCGCCAGCATCAGCGGCAACTCGCCCATGGTATCGCCGAGATAGACCTGGTCCGTCTCGCTCACCGGCTTGCCCTGACCCTGGCAGTGAGAGCGCAGCACGCAGCCGTAGGGGGCGCACAGCTCGGCCACCTTAGCAAAACGCTCGGGATGGCGCGGCACCAGGATCAGCAGGGCAGACGGATGTGCCTTGAGCACCCGATCGAAGGCGGCCAGCACCTGCTCGTCTTCCCCCTGATGGGTGCTGGCGGCGATCCAGACCGGCCGCTCCTGTCCAAGCTGCTGGCGCAGGGCGCGGCCCCGGGCCTGCACCTCGTCGCCAAACTGGATGTCGAACTTGATGGAGCCGGTCACCGCCAGCCGCTCGCGGCCTATGCCCAGACGATGGAAGCGATCCGCGTCGTCCTGGTGCTGGCACAGCAGGTGAGTCAGCGGGCGGCTGAGGGCATCGAAGGCGCCCTGGAAACGGGCATAGCGCTGGCAGGATCGCTCGGAGAGGCGGGCATTGAGGATGGTCACCGGCAAGTTGCGTGCCTCGCAGGCCGCCAGCCAGTTCGGCCACAGCTCTGTCTCCATCACCCAGAGGGCGCGGGGCTTGAAGGTGGCCAGAAATGCCGAGACGGCCCAGGGGTAGTCCAGGGGCGCATAGCGATGCACCACCAGATCCCCGAGCTTGGCCGCCTGCTCGGCGCCGGTGCGGGTGGTGGTGGTGAGCAGTATGGGCAAGGAGGGCTGCTCCGCCTTGAGGGCGCGGATGAAGGGGCTGATGGCCAGCGTCTCCCCCACGCTCACCGCATGGATCCAGAGCGGCGCCTCCTGCCCTGTGGCAGGTGCCCGCCCCAGGTGCTCGGCCCAGCGCTTGCCGAAGCCGGGCTTGCCTTTTTTGGGCTTGTAGAGCGCCAGCAGCGCCAGCGGCAGGCCCAGGTGGATCAGCAGGTTGTAGAGCAGCCGATAGATCATGCTACTGGCCTTCGCCGCCGGTCGCGGGCTCAGCCACCGGCTGCAGCGCTATGATCAGGTCCGCCCCGTCACTGCGCTCCAGCCGTTTGCCCGCCTCTATGACCTGCTCCGGCATCAGCTCGATCAGGCACTTGAGGTGGCCGAACTTGCAGGTGCGCTTGAAGCAGGGGCGGCATTCGATGTCGGTGTGCACTATCTCCACCCTGTCCGCCAGGGGCGGTGTGTAGAGCGGCGAGGTGGAGCCATAGACGCCGATCAGCGGCCGGTTGAGGGCGGCGGCGACGTGCATCAGGCCCGAATCGTTGGCGATGACCCGACCGGCCAGGGCCATCAGATCGATCGCCTCGTGCAGGCTGGTCTTGCCCGCCAGCACGTGGCAGTTGGGCCGGGACAGGGGATTGATCCGGTCCCGTATGGTGTTGGCCACCTCCACATCCTTGCCGGAGCCGAAGATCCACACCTGCCAGCCTTCATCCAGATGCTTCTGGGCCACCACGGCGTAGTGCCCCTCGGGCCAGCGCTTGGCCGGGCCGAACTCGGCCCCCGGGCAGAGCACCAGCACCGGGCGGGCGCGATTCAGGCCGAGCCGCTCCAGGGCCTTGTCCTGATTGACGAGATCCACGTGCAGGGACGGATGGGGAATGGACGGAATGTCGCTCCGGCTCTTCATCTGTGCCTTGGGGTAGGCCAGCGCCAGATAGGCTTCCACCATCAGCGGGAAGGCCTGCTTGTTGCTGCGCATGTCGTTGAGCAGGCCGAAGCGGTGCTCCCCCTTCCAGCCGGTACGCACCGGGATCCTGGCAAACCAGGGGATGAGCGCCGACTTCATGGAGTTGGGCTGGATGATGGCCTGATCGTACTTTTCGGCGGCCAGCTGCTTGCCGAGCCGGCGGCGGGCCCCCAGCTTGAAGTCACCGTGGCCGAGCGGCATGGGGATAGCCTTGTCCACCTCGGGCATCCGCTCCAGCAGGGCCACGCACCAGGCCGGCGCCATCACATGCAGCTCGCTGTCCGGGTGATTGGCCTTGAGTGCCTTGTAGAGGCTCTGGGACATCACCATGTCGCCGACCCAGGAGGGGCCGATCACCAATATCTTCATCGCGCGTCTTCTCTCGGGACTGGCCCGGCTGTTAATCGTTACTGGGCGAGATTATGCCCCAAGAAAGGCCGAAGAAATAACAGAAGATCCCTGCCTGATGCGCAAGAGGCCTTCAGGGACAGCACAAGGGGGAGCGGGCCCATGCCCCGGCCGGGGTTTTAGGCTAGAATGGGCGCCAATCCGAGCATGACCCGCCCGCCGGGCGCCAACAAGAGTCCAGAACCCGTGAAAAAACCGACCCTGGCGGCCGTCCTGATCGTCAAGAACGAAGCCGACAACCTGCGCGCCTGCCTCGCCTCCCTCGATGGCCTGGTGGACGAAATCGTCATCCTGGACTCCGGCAGTCAGGATGAGACCCCCGCCATCGCCGCCGAATTCGGCGCCCGCTTCTTCGTCAACACCGCCTGGCCCGGCTTCGGCCGCCAGCGCCGCCTCGCCCAGTCCCATGTCCAGTCGGAGTGGGTGCTGTGGCTGGATGCGGACGAGCGGCTCACCCCGGAACTGAAAGCGGCCATCGCCACCGTCATGGCCAACCCGGCCGGCGACACCATCTACTCCATCCCCCGCCTCTCCTGGGTGTTCGGCCGCTTCATCCGCCACAGCGGCTGGTACCCGGATCGGGTGCTGCGCCTCTACCCCAAGGCGCTCACCGGCTACAACGAAGCGCTGGTGCACGAGAAGGTGGAGGTGCGCGCCAACATGAAGATCGTCAACCTGCACGGCGACCTGCTCCACTTCACCTACCGGGATCTGGAGCACTATCTGGTCAAATCCGCCGGCTACGCCAGAGCCTGGGCCGATCAGCGCACCGCTCGCGGCAAGAAAGGCTCCCTCGGTCAGGGACTGGTGCACGCCATCGGCTGCTTCCTCAAGATGTACCTGCTCAAGGCCGGCTTCCTCGATGGCAAGCAGGGACTGCTGCTGGCCATCCTCTCCGCCCACTCCACCTTCGCGAAGTACGCGGACCTCTGGATCCGCCAGCAACCCCAGGCACCCAAGTAAGCCGGCATGGCGACATCCCCATGACGAGACAGGGCCCCGAGGGGCCCTGTCTGCATTCTCAGCTCTCTGCCCGCCAGAACGGCGGTGCCCAGCGGGCGATCGCCGCCGCCATCGTCTTGGGATCGAGCTGGCTCATGTCTTCCGGGTGGTCGCTGTCTTCCGGCGGGCTGAATGCCAGATGACGCCCCTCGCTGTTGAGCGGACGCCAGCGCAGCGGCGTGGCGGAGCGGTGCGCCGGGAAGAAGCCTATGGTGGGCACGTCCAGCGCCGCGGCTATGTGCAGCGGCCCCGTGCTGCCCGCCACGAACAGGGCGGCATTGGCCATCACCTGACAGAACTTCGGCAGCCCCTCGTCGGAGCGGTAGATCCAGCCGTTGCCGCCGTGGGCCAGCAGCTCGGCCGCCAGCTGCTCCGCCTTGCTCTCCTCCCCTGGCCCCGCCGTCAGCACGCACTGCAGTTCAGGGCAGGCCTGGTTGAGCTTGATGATGAGGCGCGAGTACTGCTCTATGGAGAGGTTGTTGGCCGAGCCGCCGCTGCCGGCGTGCACCATCAGCCAGGGGCGGCTCGCATCCAGCTTCAAGCGGCTGGCGATCTGCTCGCGCACCTGTTGCAGGCTCTCGGGATCGAAGCTGAGGTAGGGCCCCTGGGGCTCCACCACGCTCAGTTGCTGGTCGGCGAGGAAGCGGCGCACCAGATCCAGGTTGTACTCGTACTCCGGCTTCTGGGAGCGGGAACGGCGCTGCACCAGCCGCTGGTTGTAGAGCACCTGGGCCAGCTTGGTGGCCGGAGCCAGCCGGTAGGGAATGTGCGCCTTCCACACCAGCTTGGCGTTACGGGTGTTGGAGAAGAGGCAGATGGAGGCATCGAAGGCGGCCGCCTTGATGCGGGCCAGCAAGGCGCGTTGCTGTTCCTTGTCGGCCCGGGCACCCGGATCCAGGATGATCTCGTCGATCCAGGGGCAGAGGCGGGCCAGCGGCGCCGTGTAGGCGGGAACCAGGGCAGTCACATGACACTCCATGGAGCGCTTGAGCATGGCAAAACTCGGCCAGGCCAGCATGAAGTCACCAATCTTGTCATTGCGTACTACCAGAATACGTTTCATAAAAAATCCCTTTGCTCCCTGTCACCAATGCAGGGAGGCTTGATGCGCGGTGCGGGTATTCTTGCCTGATGCCGGGCTATTCTCAAGCGAAGACGCCGAGGGGCCCTGATTTGGGCGATCCAACCTGGGGCGTCGCGCCAGAAATCCGCGCCATCCCGGTCGCGACAAACCACCAACAGACCCTATAATGCGACCAATTTTCCCGGTTGCAGGAATCAGCAGCATGACCAACAAGGTAATCTATCCCGGCACCTTCGACCCCATCACCAACGGCCACACCGACCTGATTGGCCGGGCCGCCAGGCTGTTTGACGAGGTGGTGGTCGGGGTCGCCAACAGCCCGAGCAAGCGGCCGCTGTTCGATCTGGCGGAGCGCGTCCTGCTGGCTCAGCAGGTGACCGCCCATCTGCCCAACGTCAAGGTGGTGGGCTTCTCCGGCCTGCTGGTGGATTTTGCCAGGGAGCAGCAGGCCAACGTGCTGATCCGCGGCCTGCGCGCCGTCTCCGACTTCGAGTACGAATTCCAGCTGGCCAACATGAACCGCCGCCTGATGCCGGAGCTGGAGAGCGTCTTCCTCACCCCGGCGGAAGAGAACTCCTTCATCTCCTCCACCCTGGTGAAGGAAGTCGCCCTGCACGGCGGCGACATCCACCAGTTCGTCGATCCCCTGGTGGCGCAGGCCATCGCCGCCAAACAGGGCAAGTGACAACGCAAACAGGCTACCCGAGGGTAGCCTGTTTGTCGGGGCAACTACCCCGGTCTCCCGCCCCGGCCGTCAGTCCGGCGCGCGGCTCAGCGCCTGCTGACAGTTGAGCGTCAGCTCGTCCAGCCAGGCGTAGCGACGCCGGTACATGGCCCGCTTCTTGGCGGCCACCTCTTCCAGCGGCTTGCGCACCACGGGCTGCAACCGCACGAAGTTGGCATCCTGATCCAGGGCACCGAACTCCTGCCACAGCTCGTCATAGTCCGCCTGCAGGCAGGCTTTTTTCTTCTTGCTGTAGCGTCTGGCCTGGAAGATGTGCGCCTTCATCCGCACGGCCGAGACACGGCTTGCCCCCATGGCCCCGGCCAGCGCCATCACCAGCATCACCACCAGCGACTTGGGTCTCAGACCATGACCCGCCTTGGTCAGTGCCCGTACCTGCTCCTGGGGCTGCTCGACACCGGGCTCGGGGCCCTGCACCGAGCCTATCACCAGCGCCAGATCGTGCTCGCTGCCCGCCAGCGAGAAGGCGCAGCTGTAGAGCCGCTCCCCCTGCTCGTTGACGATGGAGAGGGCCAGTTCGGCCTCCCGCCGGAAGGTACCGTCGTGGCGCAACACCAGGCGGCAGCCGCCCTCGGGGTAGCGGCCGAGTTCGATCCCCTCCCCCAGATAGAGCGGGTCGATCAGGTCAGGATAACGGGCCAGCAGCAGCCGGTAGTGATCCTCCACCATCCTGACTCGCTGGTTCACGGTCGAGCAGGCGAAGCGATAGGGTCGCATCGGCTTGTCGAGCAGCTCGGGATAGTGGGCAGGCAGGGCCCTCAGGGGTTCTGTCTGAAACAGCTCGAACACCCGGTTCAACTGCGGCCGGTAGAGCAGACTGCGCAGCACGAACTTGCCGCGATTGAAGGTCTTGCGGGCGCTGTCATCGGGATAAAGGAAGCGGGCCATTTTTTGGGCGCAATAGTGCCCCTGCCGGGATAAATGATCCCAGTCTATTGATTCTGCTGTCATTTTTATTACCTCGCAGCCTGAACTGGCGAGATAGTAGTCATGGACGATAGCGGCATCAACAGACTGGCAATACTCTCTTACAACTTGGCCGGATATGGCCCAAAAAACGGCAATTCAGCGTTGGCAGTGGGAGCAGAACACAGTGGTTCTCTGGCCCATCCTCACCTCGGTCAGCAGGGTATGGCAGTGGAAACAGGGCTGGCCGCCCCGGCCATAGACCTGCAACTGCTGCACGAAATAGCCCGGCTTGCCGTCGGCACTGGTGAAATCCTTGAGGGTGGTGCCCCCCTGGCGAATGGCCTCGGCCAGCACCCGCTTGATCTCGGCCACCAGGGTCCCCAACCGCTCGCCACTGATGTTGCCCGCCGCCCGCTTGGGGTGAATGCCGGCGGCATAGAGCGCCTCGTTGGCGTAGATGTTGCCCACCCCGACCACCACCTGGTTGTCCATCAGGAACTGCTTGATGGCGGTGCTGCGCCCCTTGGCCCGCGCCCGCAGATAGTCGGCGCTGAAGGCGTCGGTGAGCGGCTCGGGCCCCAGCTTGGCGAGCAGGGCGTGCGCCTCGGCGGGTTCACGAGTCCACAGCAGGGCGCCGAAACGGCGCGGATCGTTGAGCCGCAGCAGCTTGCCGTTGGCGAGCTCGATGTCCACGTGATCGTGCTTCTCGGCCGGGGTGCCTATGTCCAGCACCCGCAGGCTGCCGGACATGCCAAGGTGCAGGATGGCGGTGCCAAAATCGGTCTCCAGCAGCAGGTACTTGGCGCGGCGGCTGACCCTGTGGATGACGAGATCCACCAGCTCCTGGATCTCGCCAGGCACGGGCCAGCGCAGCCGGCCATCCCTTACCACCACACGGGTCACCTTGATGCCGGTGAGCCAGGGAGAGATCCCCTGGCGGCTGACTTCGACTTCCGGTAATTCAGGCATAGACAGGCCTCTCGCTCACGGCAGGGTTCAGGGGGTGGGACGCAGCAGGTTGCGGTACTGCTCCTGGCTCAGGCTGAGCCAGGTCGAGGGGGGTAGCAGGGCGGCAAACTTGCCGTCGTCCTGATAGAGCCCCACTTCAACCGGATCGCTCTGGCCGGCGACCCATATCTTGAGGGTGACAGGGGTGCCGCGCACGGCCCCGCCCGGGGGCAACAGCCAGCCTTGCCATGTCTCGATGCGGGCGGCCAGCTGGGCGCTGCTGAGCCCCAGATCCGGCCCGCTGCGCCAGCCCTGGCCGATCCGCTCTATCTGCCAGCTCGGCCCCTGCCAGGTCAACACCACGGCAGCTTCGGGCAGCAGGGGACGCGACCGCTGGGCGCTGTTCTCCTGCTGGGCCTGCTCCAGCCGGTGCAGCAGGGTGATCACTATCAGCACCACCACTATGATCACGTTATTCCAGCCTTTACGGCTCAATTTGAACATGGCAAGCCTCCCTTTGAAGCGGCAGTGTACTGAATTCCATCCATAAAAAAACCCGGCACTAAGCCGGGTTTTTTGGGAATGCAGCATCAAGTGATTACTTGATTTTGCCTTCCTTGTAGATCACATGCTGACGAATAACGGGATCAAATTTCTTGATCTCCATTTTTTCGGGCATGGTGCGCTTGTTCTTGGTAGTGGTATAGAAGTGACCAGTACCGGCGCTGGAGTTCAGGCGAATCTTATCGCGAATACCTTTAGCCATGATCTAATTCCTTATACCTTAACGCCGCTGGCACGCAGTTCAGCCAGAACCACTTCAACGCCGCGCTTGTCGATGATACGCATGCCTTTTGCGGATACGCGCAGGCTTACGAAGCGTTTTTCACTCTCAACCCAAAAACGGTGAGTGTGCAGGTTCGGCAGGAAACGACGCTTGGTAGCGTTGTTAGCGTGCGAACGGTTGTTACCAACTGCCGGGCGCTTGCCGGTTACTTGGCATACTCTAGACATGTCAGTCTCTCCAAATCTTACTTCATTGCTCGAGCAAATATCTGCCCCGCTGGCCTTCGATTGCGGGGCAAACAGAAGGCGGCATTTTATACAGCATCCGTGATCAAAGATCAACTAATACAGTGCCAGAGCCCAGTCATAACCAACCACGCTCTGCGAAAGAAACCGTGATGCCGTCACCGATCACCAAGTGATCCAGCACTCTGATATCGACCAAGGCCAGGGCGGCCAGGATCCGATCCGTGATCTGGCGGTCGGCCCGACTGGGCTCGGCTACGCCGGACGGGTGATTATGCGCCAGAATCACGGCGGCTGCATTATGTTTGAGCGCGATCTGCACGATTTCCCTGGGCCAGACGCTCGCCGAATCCAGGGTGCCGTAGAAAAGTTCAACAAATTGAATCACTCTGTGCTGGTTATCGAGCAATAACAGCGCAAACACCTCCCGCGGCCTGTCCCGCAGTTGAGCCTGCAGATACTCCCGGGTCAGCTGGGGGGAGGTGAGGGCCTCCCCCCGTTGCAACTGCTCGGCAAGATGCCGTCTGCCCATCTCCAGCACCGCCTGCAACTGGGCATATTTGGCCGGCCCCAACCCGTGAGCGCCGCAAAAAGCCTGTTGCTCGGCACCGAGCAATGCCCGCAGGGATCCGAACTGCTGCAACAGCTGGCGGGAAAGATCCACCGCACTCAGGCCGCTGACCCCGGTGCGCAGGAAGATCGCCAGCAATTCCGCATCGGACAGCACCCCCGCCCCACGGCGCAACAGCTTCTCCCGGGGGCGCTCATCTTCCGGCCACTCCTTGATGCTCATTTGTCTCTCCCTCATGGCTATTGAGAGAAAACATAGCAAAAAATCGCGGGAGCCCGACCACAACTCCCCCATGTCAGCCTCTGTCGTCGTCCATCGCCTGTGCTATCTTAGCCGACCAGTCAGAGTGAGCCGAAAGAGAAGCAGCAGATGAGATTGGCCGATAAACGCATCCTGTTGGGTGTCAGTGGCGGGATCGCCGCCTACAAGAGTGCCGAGCTGGTACGTCGCCTGAAAGATCAGGGGGCCGAGGTGCGGGTGGTGATGACCCGCTCCGCCAAGGAGTTCATCACTCCCCTGACCCTGCAGGCCGTCTCCGGCCACCCGGTCGCCGACAGCCTGCTGGACCCGGCCGCCGAGGCGGGCATGGGCCACATCGAGCTGGC
>RCUI01000391.1_pt1 | contig 16006 bp, 18 predicted proteins | sample 2166121 | NCBI WGS metagenome assembly RCUI01 (sample SAMN09932700, study PRJNA488358) | compost metagenome | feature: garden; material: soil; isolation source: compost soil in succinic acid-enriched culture | place: Germany: Experimental Botanical Garden Goettingen | collected 2016-01-27
TGCACGCCCTGGCCAACGAACCCTTGAACACCAACAAGCGGCGCCGGAGCCGCTACCTCACGAGCGGAAACAATGCCCAATCCACGACACAAAAAACGCCAGGTCACTCAGCAGGCGCGACAGCCGCAGCCCATGCGTACGTTCACCTTCGGGGAACCGGAGCAGGTGCTGAGCGGCAATATCGGCGAGTACGTCGGGGTGTTTCCCAGCGACGACGGGGAGATCTACAAGCCGCCAGTGTCGCGCACCGGCCTGGCCAAGCTGCTGCGCGCCAACGCGCACCACGGCGCCATCCCGAAATTCAAGCGCAACCTGCTGCTGCGTGAGTTCATCCCGTCGGCGGGCTGCAGCGCGCAGACCATGGGCAAGGCCGGCCTGGACTACATGGTGTTCGGCGAAGCGTACTTCTACCGCAACACCAACGCCTTCGGCCAAGTACTGGAGCTGGAGCACTTGCCCGCGATCAACATGCGGGTGAAGGTCGACGGCGGTTTTCGGATGCTGCTGCCGGACAACAAGTTCATGGACTTCGACCAGGACGAGATCGAGCACGTCATGGACTACGACGTGGAGCAGAACATCTACGGCATTCCCGACTACCTGGGCGGCCTGCAGGCGCTGTTGCTTAACGAGGCCGCGACCCTGTTCCGCCGGCGCTACTACAGCAACGGTGCCCACGCCGGTTACATCTTCTACACCAACGATCCGGACCTGACTGAGGAAGACGAGGACGAGCTGCGCGCCCAGATCAGCGCGAGCAAGGGTGTGGGCAACTTCCGCTCGATGTTCGTAAACATCCCCAATGGTAAGGAGAACGCGATTCAGATCATCCCGGTGGGCGACTTCCAGGCCAAGGACGAGCTGGAGAAGGTCAAGAACATCACCCGCAACGACATCATCGCGGCCTGGCGCATGAACCCGGCACTGGCGGGGATCATTCCGGAGAACAGTGGCGGCTTCGGCGACATCGAGAAGATCGATCGGGTGTACACCAGCAACGAGATCCGTCCGATCTGCCAACTGTTCAGCCAGGCGAACGAAAGCTTGCGTGACGATAGGAAATTTAACTGGAAGGAACTGAAAGAGACAGGAACGAACACCGACTAACAGGCTATTTGCGGTGATTATCATCGAACGTGACGTCATAATGATGGCGCACATAAACCCTGGGGAGGGACACATGCGGATTTATTGCACGACTTGCGACCACAAGGGACGCATCAGCTCGCGGGAAGAAGTCACCCGCACATACGTGAAACTCTACTGCCAATGCCTGGACGCGAAATGCGGCCACACCTGGGTATCGACCCTGGCGTTTTCCCACACGTTGCGACCTTCTGCCCAGCATCTGGACACACTGATCGTGGACCGCTTCAGGAACATGCCAGCGGAGCAACAGCGCGAGTTATTCGAAGTTCTGAGGGCGCAGGCCGTGGCCTGATGGGAATCGCCGGCCTGCAGGTCGGCGATGGTTGTTGGGTATTACTTCACCGACTCGTCGGGATGGGTGGCCAACTGTTCGATCAGGCGTCGCACCTGGCGCCGTTCGTACTCGGTCATCTCTCGAAATCGACCAATCAGACGGCGCTCGGTCTCGCTCATCGAGAGCCACTGAAGATCACCTTGGTCGACACATTCCTGCGCAGCTACTGCCGTATCCAACATGCGCTAACTCCTTGATATGCAATGCGGGAACGGCTTTATCCGGGGGCGCGAGCACCTTTGCATAAGGAATCGACAAATGGGTAGGGTTTCAGCTTTGTGCGTCGTCGAGCATCGCTTTCAAAAACCGGCGCAGAGCGCGCTGATCTTGTTCGGGGATTTGTCGATACTGCTCAAGAATTTTCGCCTCTTCAGGGCTGATGCTCCCCCCGAGAAAACGCCGGCCATTGATGACGTACAAAACGTCAATGCCCAATTCAGCAACAGCGTTGAGGTATGCAGTGTCTGGATTCCTGGCCCCGCGCTCATAGCTTCCCTGCGTGTTTCTATTCACGCCTCCCGCTTGGGCCAGATCCTCTTGATTGAGGTTCAATCTGACCCTTTCTTCGCGCAGCCGATCCCCCACCGATCCTTCGGGCGCTGACTCTGATGCACAACTTTTCAAGCATTCATCCTTTACAAGACCAATTTTGCATGCATAATCACCCCTAACGAACACAAAACAACCCGCACAAACAGGAGTGAACACACTATGCCCGCGCCAGTTACGCCGGAGCAAGCCCGCGCAGCGCTTGATCGAAAGGGGATGAGCATCGCGGAATTTAGTCGGATTCATGGCCTGAACAAAAATTTGGTCAGCGACCTTCTCAACGGGCGTCGAAAAGGTCGCAGGGGGGAGGCACACCGCGCCGCAGTGCTGCTTGGTATCAAGGACGGCGTGATCGAACACTAATGGCACTGGGCCTAAGGGAGAAGTAGAAGATGAATTGCCGAATTCTAGAGGCACGTAAGGAAGCGATGAGCGCGATCATCTGCAGTGTTGGCGGACGAGAAAATGCAGCAGCTCGCCTCAACATGAAGAATGTGAAGAAATTTGATAACCACGCCTATCAAAGTGCCGGTTGCCGTCCTTTGACCGATGCCCAGATCTACCAACTGGAACAAGTCGCCGGCACTACGCATTACCCCTCCTACATTGCCGGGATCTACGGCGGGTTGTTCGTGCCTATCGCCGATCCAGACCACTTAGACAACGTTGAGCTGTATGCACGCTCTGTTCAGGCTGCCGCCAAACGTGGCCTCGTTGACCAGACCATCGCAAAAGCCCTGGAAGACGGTTCGATCAACCAAGAAGAGGCCGATGAGATACTGAGCGCGCATAACCATCACATGGCCGCCCGTCACGCGGAAGTGCGAGCGGCTATCGCCTTGTACCGAAACAAGTCGGGGGTAGCGGCATGAATACCTTGCCTGCAGTACAGGAATATCAGGACATGCTGAAAACGGCCGCCCTCTCATTCCTTGAACGCCACCAGTGCGAGCACCTGGGCAATGATCAACAACTGTTCGACCGCGCAGTCCAACACCTGGTAGCCGACTACAACGTCCTCACTCGGATGGCGGAAAAGCTGGTGCATCTGGCCTGCAGCGACATGACCGCGATCCGCGATCGGCAGCGTTTGGACATAGTCAGCAGCACGTCGACGCATACCGTAATCATCGACCCATCCACAGGCCATGCCTGGGCCATTCCGGTCAGTCTGATCTATGAACGCATCATCAACGCACCCGACAACGGGCGTTATCGCTTAGCCAACTCGTAACACCGCCCCAACAAATTTCCTGCCCCACACCCTGTGGGTTTGGGTGAGCTTTGTCTGCTGTCGAGGAAAGACGATGGAAAACGCCATGAACATCAACACGCAACTCACGCCGGCACAGGCTGAGGCCTTGCTGGCGAATCTCCGCGAGCAGTACCGACTCAGCCTCAATGACCTCTGGTATGCCGACCAGTTTCGTCTGATCCCCGATGGCTTACGACATGGCTCGATCTTGGCCAACACCCCTGTGATGGCTGCTCAAAAGCGCTTGATTGGCGCCCTCACCCTCAGCCTTAAAGCAGTGAAGTAACCATGAGAGACGATCTGCGTCACGACGTTCTGCAGCGCCTGGAATCTGACTACGGTTTGAAACACCGTAACGGTACCGAATACATGCGCGGCGGCGAATGCCCCAAGTGCCACAAGCGCGAGCTGTATTCACGGTACGACAAGCCCTGGCTGGTGATCTGCGGTCGCTCAGAGAAGTGCGGCCACACCCTGCACGTCAAAGAGATCTACAACGACCTGTTTGAAGATTGGAGCAAGCGTGCGCCTGCGACGGACATCGCCCCGACGGCCACAGCCCGGGCTTACCTAGAGTTCGGCCGCGGCTTCGACATCGGATTGATCGCGGGCTGGTTTACCCAAGAGACCTACTACTCGGCCCAGCACAACGCCGGCAGCGCAACCGTACGCTTCGCCTTGGAGAAAGGCGGCTACTGGGAACGCCTGATCGACAAGCCGGCACGCTTCGGCAAGATGAAGGCGCGCTTCGCACCTGGTGATAGCTATCGCGGCGTGTGGTGGTGCCCTCCATGCGTCGACGTGCTCGAGGCGAAGGAGATCTGGATCGTCGAGGGTATCTTCGACGCGATCGCTCTGGTGCACCACAACATCGCCGCCGTCTCGGCAATGTCCTCGAACGCCTTCCCCGCCGAGTCGTTGCAGGCGCTGGTCGAGGCCCGTCCGGGCAACCTGCCAAAGCTGATATGGGCGCTGGACAACGAACCTGGTGCACACGCTTACACCAAGCGGTGGGTACGTATGGCCCGCGAGTTGGGCTTCACCTGTGAAGCGGCCCAGATTCCGCAGCGGGACAATCGCAAGGCTGACTGGAACGATCTGCACCAACGTTGGCAGTTCCTGGACGAAGGCGAGAAACGTGATGCTCAGTTCGACAAGGACATCACCATCGCTCGCCACCACGGCGCACTGCTGATCGCTGATAGCGCCACCGAGAAGGCCCTGGTGATGTTCGACTGGAAGCGCCGTAGCGAATTTCACCTGGAGTTCGGCAACCGTCTGTACTGGTTCAAGCTCGACCTGGAGAAGTACAACAAGGCCATCCAAGAGCTTGAGGACAGCGAGCATCACGACGACCAGCTGCTGAACAACAAGCAGATGCGGGCCAAGGCAATGCAACAGTGTGGCGCGCTGCAGCGCATTGCCACTTGCAACCCAAAGGCCCTGTACTACCAGGAGAACAAGCTTACCGACGAGTCCTGGTACTACTTCCGGATCACATTCGCCCACGACGCAGCGCCGATCAAGAACACCTTCACCAGCTCGCAGATCGCGTCGTCTGCAGAGTTCAAGAAGCGCCTGCTTGGCATCGCCCCGGGAGGGATGTTCACCGGCACCACCCAGCAGCTGGATGCCTTCATTGAGGAGCAAACCGATGCCCTCAAGACCGTGCAGACCATCGACTTCACCGGCTACACCCGTGAGCACGGGGCGTATGTCTATGGCGACGTGGCAGTGCGCGACGGCAAGGTGTTCAAGCTGAACGAGGAAGACTTCTTCGATATGGATCGACTGAGCATCAAGACCCTTAGCCAGTCCGTCACCCTGCATCTGAATACAGACCTGCAGAAGTTCGACACCGAGTGGCTGGACATTATCTGGGAGTGCTTCGGCGCCAAGGGCCTGGTCGCGCTCGCCTTCTGGTTCGGCTCGCTGTTTGCCGAGCAGATCCGGCAACACCAGAAAAGCTACCCGTTCATGGAAATCATCGGTGAGCCAGGCGCGGGTAAGTCCACGCTGATCGAATTCTTGTGGAAGCTTTGCGGCCGTCTCGACTACGAAGGCTTTGACCCTACCAAGGGCACGCCAGTGGCCAGGGCTCGAAACTTCGCCCAGGTCGGCAATCTGCCAGTGGTACTGATCGAATCGGAGCGAGAGAAGACCGACGGCAGCCAGACCAAGCAGTACGACTGGGACGAGCTGAAAACCGCTTACAACGGCCGTAGCGTCCGTTCCACCGGGGTCAAGAACAATGGCAACGACACCCGCGAGCCACCTTTCCGTGGCGCTGTGGTCATCGGCCAGAACCACGCGGTGAACGCTTCCGAGCCCATCCTGCAGCGCCTGGTACATATCGCAATGACGAAGGACGGTCAGACACCCCAGACCAAGTTGCAGGTGGAAAAACTCGAGCGCATGCCGGTCGATCGCGTCAGCGGATTCCTGGTCAAGTCGACCATGATGGAAAGCGTAGTGATGGAGACCGTCCGCGAGAAGGGCCCCCTGTACGAACAGCAGCTGTTGGCCCTGCCAGAGATCCGCACTGTCCGGATTGCAAAAAATCACGCTCAGCTACACGCCCTGGTTGACGCCCTGGTTCACGTTGTACCGCTGAAAAAGCACCAGGTGGAAGCAGCCCATGCGGAGATTCAGACCATGGCCAAGGATCGCCAGCTGGCGATCAACGCTGACCACCCGATCGTTGTCGAGTTCTGGGAGTTGTACGAATACTTGAACAGCGCTGCCGGCGGACTCAACCACTCCCGCAACGACCGCACCATCGCCGTAAATCTCAACGATTTCGCGAAGGAGGCTGCAGAGAAACGGCAGAAGGTGCCCGACCTGACCGAATTGAAACGCCACTTGAAAACGAGCAAGTGCCCCAAGTTCATCGAATCCAACAAAAGTACGTGCTCAGCCTGGGAGCTTGATGCCGCCAATAAACCGAAGAGCGTGCGCTGCTGGATTTTCCAGGCTAGCTGAGCCCCACCAATCAAGGAGCAATGTGATGCAAGTTCAAATCATCAGCGGATCGCGGACACAGCAGACGACTTCGGTAGTAGCCAATGTGACGGCCGGGCTCAAGAAGACCGACAACGGCTACCCCATGGTGTACGCAACTGCCTACGCCATCGACGGGTTGCTGGCAATTCTGGAGGTGCGCTATGCGCGGGGTGAGCAAGAGATCCTGGTGCTGGAGTGCAGCCGCGAACAAATCCAAGCCGTTCTTGAGTGGCAATCGTGCATGGACGGGGAGGAGCAGCTCGAGGGATTGATTCTGCACCTGGTGCGGAGCGAACCAACAGAGAAGACCACCAACTGAGGCTGGGAAAGAGAGTGTCGAGGAGTTGCACCTCCCCGACACAAACCACTGAAAGGAGCAGCACCATGCAAGCACAGCACCATATCAGCGGCGAAGCGAAGGCTACCACAACGCCCGAGCAAAGCGCGCAAGCAGCCCGTCACTTGATGGCCATCCGCATCGTCGGAACAGCTTTATTCGATTACCAGGTACGGAAAACGGCTGACGCGCGGATCCGCCTAGAGTCTCTCACCACCATGGCCCATCTGCTCGGTGACCTCACTGCAAACGAGGCTGCTGTTGTGGCCCAGCTGCTGGCCAAACCTGTAAACCTTGGAGCACACGCATGAACGTAAATAAACGCTTGGTTCATCTGCCACGAGGGTTCCACCAAGACCGGGTATCTGATCTCTTGGTGGTTTTCATGGCAAATATTGAGGAGGCGTTGCTTGATTCAGGCGCAACTCCCAGCGTTGATTATAATCGTCAAGATCTACTGCAAGCAGCTACCCCGTTTGTACTGAGCATTTTCGATGACCGCACGCGACACTCCCCATTGGAGTTAGTCACTGAATTTCCGGAGAACGGGCAACGCACCAGTAACAATGGCAGACCAGATGGACCAGGAGGTGACCAACGTGAGTAAGCTGGATCGTTTCATGAGGGAACGAGATGTGCTCGAGGTCACCTCCCTTTCCCGGACAACCCTTTGGCGCGTTATCAAGATGGGGAGATTCCCGAAAGCTGTGGCCATCTCCCCAGGCCGGGTCGGCTGGCGTGAATCCTCAATCGCGAGCTGGCAGCAAGATCCGTTGAAATGGAAGTCCCCCGACCCTATCGAAGCCGCGTAAGCGGCTTCACTCATTTCAGCTCGGCATTAACCACATTCTTCTGCAGCCACACAGACCAACGCAGCAACCCCTGCTGCTTTTCCTTGAAGTAATCGTGACGGTCATAGTGCTTCGACGAGACATCGCTGAAAGCATGGCCCTGGATTCGATCGCGCACCTCCTTACTCAACCCCGCAACGCCCATCAGGGTTTTGCAGGTTCGCCGTATGTCACGCAAAGTGAACGGTCCATTGAATTTGTCGGTATGTCGGCCATACAGTTTGGTGACAGCCCGGGATAACGACTGTGTGTGAAGTGCCTTTCCTGGCACTTTGCCTTCGAATGGGTAGATGCTGGTTTCGCAGATCTCGTCCATCACCTTCAAACTGCGGCGCATAAGCGTGTTGTACGGCACTGCATGCAGCGACCGTTCTCCCTCCCTTCCCTTCTTGTTGCGTATGACCAGGTGGTCTTTGAAGTAGTGCCGACGCTCGCTCGCGAGCAGTTGCTCAGGCCGCTGCCCCCCTGAGGCAATCAGAAACTTAAGCAATTCAGATGTAACCAGCGTCAGGTGTTCAGGCAGCATTTGCCAGAGCCTGGCCAACTCGTCCGTGGATAGTGCCCGATCACCAGGACGCTCCCAGTCAGCCTGAACAGGCACACTAGCCACCGGGTTGCTATTCAGCCCGAACTTCAACGCAGCCTTCTGGTAGCTGCGGGGGTTGAACTCTTGCTCGAGCCCCACCTGGAACGCAGCGTGCAGTTGCGATCGGACCCTATTGCAGTAGGTAGTGACACCGGCATTGATCATCTTGGCCAGGATGTCGCGGATCTCGCCAGGGCCGATCAATGCAGCAGGCCGTGACGCCAGATTGGGGAACGGGTCAGCGACGTAATGCTTCAGTGACCACTTCACATCCGGCGCCGAGGCAGCACCTTCGGCCTCGAGCTTGTTCGTGTAAGCATCCAGAAGATTCTGAAAGGTGCCGGCGGCTATCACCACCTCCTTTTCCACTCGGCACAGATCCCGTGCGCCAGTCAGGCTCATCGCTGGCCACGTACCGAGTTTGGTTTTGATCTTCTTTCCATCCAGTCGACGCTGGAAATAAAACTCTTTGGTGCCGGTTGGTCGCACTCGCAGCATCAAGACTCCTTCGCCTCTCGCACTGCGGCCATCCGAGACCGTGTATTCCTTTTCTGCAGGCTTCATTGCCTTGATCTGTTTGTCCGTAAGCATATGGGGGCCGTTACTGGGGGCCGTTTGGCCGGAATATGGGGGCGACCGGTGGAACAGCGTGAAACTGACCACCTTGCGCAAAGCCTTGATCCTGCTGGCTTAAACGCACCAAAGCATACCTTACGCGCCTGTCTGATACTCCACCCACCATAGTTTCCCAAGCTGATAACGAGGGTTCGATTCCCTTCACCCGCTCCAGCTTCCTTCTCTAAATCCCCCGCCCCAAAGCCTCCAGCGACATAATCCTCATGCTTTCGGCCTCCCCGATCAGCACGACACCAACGCGACGGACAGCGCTTCACTCCCGATCTGCGATCGCGACAGGCGCAGATTCAGTCGGAAGCAGATATCCGTCTCGCCGCCACAACCGGCCAGTTCTGCCGTCCCGTTATGCAGCTCAGCAATCCGGCGCACCATGTACAGCCCCAAACCAGCACCGGCACTTTGCTGTGCCTGGCGGCCACGGTAGTACTTGTGGAACAGACGAGCCCGCTCGTCCTCGGGAATGCGCGGCCCCGGATGACGCACGCTCAGGCAGATAACCCTGGCCTCTTCCCATACAGCGAGCTGCACACGGGCCGCCGCGGGCGCATGACGGTTGGCGTTGGCCAGCAGGTTGCGCACGGCCACATGCAACAGGCCGGCATCGCACCAATAGTTGCCTTCGGCCAGGCGATAATCGAAGGCGATGCGCCCTTGCGGGAAGTCCGCCAACAACCCTTCCAGCAGGGCGGCCAGGTCGCACAGCACAAAGCGGGAGGTCGGCTGGGTATCGGCCATGCGGTCGTGGGTCAGGTAGTCGTCGACCAGGACCATCAGCCGGCTGCCCGCGTCGCGAATGTTCTGGCAACGCCGCTGGTTCTTCTCCAGCGGCGCATCCATTTGCCGGGACAGCTGCTGGGCCAACGTGTTGATGATCGCCAGTGGTGTGCGGAACTCGTGCGAGACCATGGCGACGAAATCACTCTGTTCCTCGCGCATGCGCTGCGCCTGGGCCAAAGCTGCGCGCAGTTCCTGCTCAAGCTGCTCGCGGCGTCGCAGCTCCTCGCGCAGCTCGCAGGTGCGCACCGCCACCGTAGATTCCAGGCGTACGTTTTGCTCCCGCATCAACTCGCTGGTTTCCCGCTGGGCATGCTCCTTATCGCGTTTGAGTCGGTTGTAGTCGGTGATGATGCGCAGGCTCATCACGCCCATGTGCAGCATGGTGCCCAAGGCCACCGCGTGGTCCGTCCAGAAGGTCGCTGGCAGCACGCCGAAATTACGCAGGAAGGCAACCGTCACCCCGACGTAGTAAATGCCGAAAGCCAGCAGATAGAAGCGCGCCGGACGATGCCCTCGCACCAGCAGCCAGATGGCCAGCCCGAGCAGCACCGGGATCATCGTCAGGGAAACGCTCAGCACTACCGGCATGGCCTCGCGGTAAAAGCCCAGCAGGATCGCCACGCCAGCCACGCCGCCAACCAGCCACGCCAGTCCCGTGAGCAAGCGCGCCAGTCGTCCATAGACCTGCGCCAGGGCCAACTGGCGCGTGGCGAACACCGCGCCGATGGGCAGGCCGAGCGCCATCGCCACGCCCAGCAACGGGTCGCTCAACCACACGGGCAGGCCAAATAGCTGCTGCGGCAGGCCGATGGTCAAGGCCTCAATCGACACACAGAAACCGACATACAACAGGTACCAGCCACTTTCCGGCGCCTGGGACAGGCGCCAGAACACCACGTGAAAACCGAACAGCATCAGATAGAGGCCGAAGTACAAACCGTACGCGATGTACTCGCGGCGGCTGGCGTCACCGAAGTAGTCACGCGGGACAATGTCCAGACTGACCGACAGCGCATTTTTGGTGTGCAGCCGCAACAGCAACACCTCGGCTTCACCGCCCTGCAACTGCAGGGGAAAGACCGCCGTGCGGTAGTCGGTCGGCCACAGTTTACGCGGCAGGTCCTCACCGGCGCGCTGCAGCCGCCAAGCGCCCAGCTCATCGCGCTGATACAGGCGCACATCATCGACTAGGGCGTTGCTCAGCCGCAGCCTCCAGCGCTGCGTGCCAGCGCCCATCGGCAGGATGTTCACCCGCAACCAGACATGTGAGCGGGTAAAACCGGCGCTAAGACTCGACGGCAACGACTGCCAGCCCTCTGCCTGCAGAGCTTGCTCCGGGGTCAGCACGCCACCCTGATCATCCAGGCGCTGCAGGTAGCCGGTGGTTGCGGTCGCCCCCGCCGCGGTGAACAGTTGCAGAGGCGCTGCCTGTGCGCAAACGCCATAGCCCAGCAGTGCCAGGAAAATGAAAAAAAGCCGAATCGTAATCATGAGGCGGAATGCTATCATGCCGTTCTGTATCTTTTCCTTGCACGCTCATTGCGTCCCAATCCCCGAGACCCTTGCAATGACCGGCCTAATACTCCTCGAAGACGATCCTGTACTGCGTCTGGAACTCTGCGAATTCCTCGACGACTGCGGCTTCGCCACCGACACCGCCGCCAACCTGCATGAGTTCCACCAGCGGTTCGACCCCCAGCGTCACTCGATCGCCGTGCTCGACCTGGGCCTGCCCGACGGCGACGGCCTGCACCTGATCGGCCGCATGCGCCAGTCCGGCCATCGCCTGGGCATCGTGGTGCTGAGCGCCCGCGGCGGCACAGCCGCGCGCATCCAGGGGCTGGACATTGGCGCCGACTACTACCTGACTAAAGGCTGTGATCTCGACGAACTGGCCGCCACCTTGGCGTCGCTGCAAAGACGCTTGGGCTTCGACCATGAAGAGCGTCCCTGGCTGCTGGAACTGGGGGCTCGGCGCCTGACCCCGCCCGGCGCGCCTCCGGTGGCCCTGTCGCAACAAGACCTGCTGGTGCTGCGCTGCCTGATGCAAGAGGTCGGCCGCGATGTCAGCCGGCAACGGGTGGTCGAGGCCTTGGGCGAAGACTTCCTGCTGTACGACCAGCGCCGCCTGGATACCCAGATGCGCCGCCTGCGCCGTAACGTCGAATTGGCCAGCGGCCAGAGCCTGCCGGTCAAAACCCTGCGCAATGCCGGGTATTGCTTCTACACCGCGGTACACATCCAGACCTGACAGCGCTCAGATTCGCTCAGTTTTAGTGCCTGCTCAATCGGTTAGATTCGCGCGCCTATCTACCTCATGGTCGCAGCAGTCAACTGAGAAGCCGCATGAACCGAGCATTCCGCATCATCTGGAGCCACACCCGCCAGGCCTTCATGGTCGCCGACGAACACGCCTGCGCTGGAGGCAAGCGCGCGAGTGGTCGCCTGCTGCTGACCGCCGCCCTGGTGGGCCTGAGCCAGCAGGGCGTGGCGCTGGCGGCAACCGAGGTCTGCACCCGGCCAGATAACTTTATAACTGGCTCGTCGGCTGGCCACGACACCTGCACACTGAACAATTCCAATGGCAGCGTCCGGGTCACGGGCACGATTTACAACCAGAATGGCTCGGCCATTACCGCGCCGTCCGGCTTTTACCAAATCACCAACGATGCGGGCGTCATCACTGGTAGTCAGACTGCTATCGAACTGAACGGTGCCATGCGAGGCAACCAGCTGGAAAACGGCGCAGCCAGCCTGATCCAAGGCGGCAATTATGGGATCGAGCTGAAAAACGGCTACACACTGACTGTGCTGAGCAACGCCGGAGAAATCACCGCCAACCATGCCGACGGTGCCGCCCTGCTCATTGATGGCGCCACGCTGCGCAGCCTGGTCAACGCCCCAACTGGCACTCTCCTCAATACCGCAGGAGGCAACGCCATCCGCCTGCAAAACAATGCGCGGATCGGCCATCAGCTGTACAACATGGGCACCATCGGCAGCGCAAGCACGCTGAGTGCAGCCCTCTACGGCGGCAACTCGCTTATCGAGGGTAGCTTGACCAATGAAGGCACCCTGCGCAATTCCGAGAGTGCCACGCAGGCGGCGCTGGTGCTCAGCCGCTTCAGCATCGGCGAAACCCTGTACAACAGTGGCGTCATAGAGGGCGGCCAGGGCGCAATCCATCTGAACGAGGCCACCATCGGCGGCGACATTATCAACACCGGCAGTCTGCTCGGACTTGGCAACGGCCACCTTGCCGCGCTGTCACTAACGGGCCGCAGCCAAGCTCGGGACATACTCAATCAAGGCGTCATCCGCAGTAACGCCTACGGCATCGAGGTCTCCGACGGCAGCACGGTGCGTAAGATCACCAACAGTGGCACCCTCCAAAGCGCATATGGCTTGGTTGTTGACCGAAGCCAGGTCGAAGAAATCGACAACCAGCAAGGCGGCGTAATCGAAGGTGAAGAGGTCGGATTGCAGGTCATTGATAACAGCACGATCACCCACCTCAACAACAGCGGCCGTATCGAAGGTTCCGATCAGCAGCCCAGCGCCGGCATTCACATTCAGGACGGCGCCCGCCTGACGGCGTTCACCAACAGCGGCATCGTCAAAGGCAGTGTCCTCGCGCTGTTCGACACCGGTCTTGCCACCCACTTCGACCATCTTTATATCAAGGGTGACAACACGGCGGCCTTCCAGGGCGATGTGTTCGCCCAAAGCGCCGAGCTGGTGGTGGAATCCAACGCAACCTTCAGCAGCAGCAACGCCTTCAGCGTAAAAAGCTTCACAGTCGAGCAAGGCGCGACCCTGAACATGGGCGCCGGCACATCCACCAGCGCCCAGATACTTCCCGGGCTGATGGCCGACGGCATTACCGTCAGCCAAGGTTTCCACAACGCCGGTACCGTGGCCTTGGCCGCCGGCACCACCGCCACCCTCCACGGCGACTACCAGCAGTTGGCCAGCGGTACCTTGCAGATCGGCGTCGCCAACGACACCCGCTACGGCAAGCTGGCCGTAGACGGCACCGCCACCCTGCCCAGCAACGCCAAGATCGACGTCAATGTCACCACCTCCAACTACAGCTTCAGCACCCAGCGCCTGCAAAACGTGCTCAGCGCAGGCGAGCTGTCCAGCGACGGCACCTTTGCCGTCACCGACAATTCGACCCTGTTCGACTTTGGTGCCATCAAGGAGGGTAACAACGTCAGCCTGACCCTGGCCGCCGCCGGGGTGCCCGAAAAGCCAGGAAAGCCCGACACGCCAACGCCTGAACAGCCGCAGAAACCGACGCCAGAAAAGCCAGAGCCCGCAGCGCCCGGCTTGGTGGAAGAGATCGTCACCGATCTTGGCAACTCCCCCGCCGTCGGCGCCGCCCAGGTTCTGGACCAGGTGATCCGCAGCAGCCCGAGCGGCGAACTGGCCAGCCATTTCGTCGGCCTGACCAGCGAGCAGCAAGTCTCCGACGCCGTCACCGCCACCCTGCCCACCGCTGCCAGTAACACCAGCAGCGCTACCAGCAGCACCCTGGCCGGGATCAACCGGGTCATCCAAGCCCGCCAAGCCGGCAATAGTGGTCTGTCTTCCGGCGATGCCCCACAGACCGAAGACAACCTGTGGCTCAAGGCCTTCGGCTCCCAGGCCGAGCAGGACCAGCGCAGTGGTATCTCCGGCTACGACGCCGACACCCAGGGCCTGGCCATCGGTGCCGACGCCGCCATCTCCGAGACCACGCGCCTGGGGATGGCCTTCGCCTATGCGCGCACCAACCTGGACAACGACTCGCGAGTCGCCCCGCAGAGCGCCAAGATCGACACCTTCCTGCTGATCGGCTATGGCAGCTATGCCCTGGCCGAAGACACCGAACTGAACTTCCAGCTCGACGTCGGTCAGAACCGCAGCAAAGGCAAGCGCCACATGCCCTTCGCCAACCTCACCGCCACCTCCGATTACGACAGCTATAGCGCCCATGCTGGTGTCGGGATCGGCCACAGCCTGCGGTTGTCCGAACAGCTGACCTTCGTGCCGTCGGCCCGTGTCGACTACACCTGGATCGAAAGCGAGGACTACCAGGAGAAAGGCGCCGAGGCGCTGAACCTGAACGTGCAAGGCAGCGACAGCGAAGAGCTGCTGTTCAGTGTCGACGGCAAGCTCGACTACGCCTTCAGCGAGGCCACCGTGCTCAGCGCCAACCTCGGCGCCGGCTACGACGTGATCAACGAACAATCATCGATCACGTCCCTCTACGCTGGCGCGCCGGGTGCCGCCTTCAAGACCCCGGGGATGGAGATGGAGCCCTGGCTGGCCCGCATGGGCCTCGGCCTGACCCATACCCTGGACAACGGCACCGAAGTCAGCCTGCGTTACGACGCCGAGGCGCGCAGCGGCTTCACCAACCAGGGCGCCTCGCTCAAGGCACGCTGGGCGTTCTAAAGTGCTGCTGTGACACCCCAAGGCCAGGTCTCGTGACCTGGCCTTGTTTTTTACAAGACAGGCATACTGGCGTACCCGCGCTGACTCGCGGTGCTCGTTAGCACGACACATTCATGGAGTTCATCCGCACATGCGCCTACGCCCTCTCGGGCTACTGCTCGGCTTGGCACTGCTCGCTGCCTGCACGTCCTTCCCCAGCCCTGACGAACGCCGTCAGCAGGCCGCACAACTGGCGCAGGAGCAGCACTGGCAGGCGCTGGAACTGGAGGCCGGAATCTTCCGCCTGCAAGCCTATGCGCCGCAACGCTGGGTCAAGGACGAGGTGTTGACGCTCTATCTGGAAGGCGACGGTTTCGCCTGGCGCAACGCACGACAGCCCTCCCTCGACCCAACTCCGCTCAACCCGCTGGCCTTGCGCCTGGCGCTGGCACAGCCGCGCGGCAACGCCGCCTACCTGGGCCGCCCCTGTCAGTACCTGGGCAGCACGAGCGCGCCCTGCCAAACGCGCTACTGGACCGCGGCACGCTTCGCCGAAGAGGTGGTGCATAGCCTCGATCGCGCCACAGAACAATTGAAACAGCGTGCCGGCGCGCAGCGTCTGGTGCTGATCGGCTATTCCGGTGGCGGCGCCCTGGCCCTGCTGCTGGCGGCGCGTCGCAACGATGTGGCTCGGGTCATCACCGTCGCCGGCAATCTCGACCACACCGCATGGACCCGTCACCACCGCGTCACGCCCTTGCTCGGCTCGCTCAATCCGGCGGCGCTGCGCCCACAACTGGCCGGCGTGGAGCAGGTCCATCTGCTGGGCGAGCAGGATCGGACGATTCCCCCGCACCTGGTGGAATCCTTCGTCGCCGGCTATCCGCCCGGCAATCGCGCCCAGGTCAGCGTGCTGGCCGGTTATGACCATCGCTGTTGCTGGGTGCAGCACTGGGCACAGCTATGGCAACAGAACGTCGCCCCTTTACCTCACTTCCCGCTAAGCACACGCGTCCACAGCCGGGTACTCAAACGCATGCCCGCCGGTGACAGGGTCTTGATCGGAAACAGCGAATCGAGCACCGAAGACGGTGGATAGATCGCCGGG
>RCUI01000392.1_pt1 | contig 15913 bp, 15 predicted proteins | sample 2166121 | NCBI WGS metagenome assembly RCUI01 (sample SAMN09932700, study PRJNA488358) | compost metagenome | feature: garden; material: soil; isolation source: compost soil in succinic acid-enriched culture | place: Germany: Experimental Botanical Garden Goettingen | collected 2016-01-27
ACTGTTTCCCTTGGGAACGGGGCGCATCTTAAGGGGCAAGGAATCACGTGTCAACAGCGGATCTGAAAAAATTTCTGCTGTGCTAACAAATACTTGCGGGACCAGCACGACGTACCAGGGCTCTTCGGGGTCGACCGGGGTCAGCTTCTCGCCCACGCCCTCGGCGAACGCCGCATGGCCACGGACAAAAACCGGTACGTCAGCACCCAGGGTCAGGCCCAGCTCGGCCAGTTGGTCTTCGCTCAAGCCCAGTTGCCACAAATGGTTGAGGCCGAGCAGGGTGGTGGCGGCGTCGGAGCTGCCGCCGCCAATGCCGCCGCCCATGGGCAGGATTTTCTTCAGCCAGATATCCACGCCCTGGCTGCAACCGGTCAGGGCCTTGAGCTTGCGCGCGGCCTTGACGATCAGGTTGCTGTCATGGGGAACATTGTCGATCTCGGTGTGCAGGCGAATTTCACCGTCTTCGCGCAGGGCAAAGGAAAGCTCGTCGGCATGGTCGAGAAACTGGAACAGGGTTTCCAGCTCATGGTAACCGTCGGGGCGGCGGCCAAGAATGTGCAGCATCAGGTTGAGCTTGGCCGGTGCCGGCAGGGTCAGGGTTGCAGTGTTCATAGATCAGTGGCCCAGTTGCCGTGGTTGCCAGTCCTTGACCACCAGGGTCACGTCGAGGTTTTGCCCGTGCAGCTTGATGCGCTCGGGCAGCCAGTAGCCGTTCTGTTCGGCGTAGCTCAGGTACTGCACGTCCCAGCCGTCCTGCTTGAGGCTGGCCAGGCGGCTGTCGCCGTCGAGGGTCAGCTGGCTCTTGCTGTCGGGGGCGGGCAGGCCGCGAATCCACCAGACCAGGTGCGAAATCGGCAGCTCCCAGCCCAGCTGTTCTTCGAGCAGGGCTTCCGGGCTTTGCGCCTCGAAGCGGCCCTGGTTGGCGACTTCGAGGGTGACGCCGCCGGGGCGCCCGGTCAGGCGTGCCGCGCCGCGGCCCAGCGGTCCGGACAGGCGGATGTCGTAGTAATCCTGGCGTTGCAGCCAGAACAGCGTGCCGCTGCCGGAGTCTTTCGGCGCGCGGATACCGACCTTGCCGTTGATCTGCCAGCCATCGAGGGTGCTCAGCTGTTGCTTGTGCTCGCGCCACAGCTGTGGGCTGCCCTCGCCCCGCAGGGCCTCGCGGGAGCCGAAGCCGGCACAGCCGGCAAGCAGGGCGATCAGGCAAAAGGTGATGCAGTGGCGCAAAAACATAGGCTTATAGAGTCTCGGATCCGGTCAGGCGCAGGACGGTCTTGCGCAGGATGGGGCTGTCGGGCTGGGCTTCGAAGGCCTTGGCCCAGACCTGGCGGGCTTCGCGGCGCTTGCCGTTGGCCCAGAGTACTTCACCCAGGTGAGCGGCGACCTCGTGGTCGGGGAAACGCTCAAGGGCCTGGCGCAACAGGCGCTCGGCTTCGTCAAGGTTGCCCATGCGGTAGTTGACCCAGCCGAGGCTGTCGAGCACCGCCGGATCGTCCGGGGTGATCTGGTGAGCCTTGTCGATCAGCGCCTTGGCTTCGGCGTAACGGCTGGTGCGGTCTGCCAGGGTGTAGCCAAGGGCGTTGAGGGCCATGGCATTTTCCGGCTCGCGGCTGATGATGCTGCGCAGATCCTTTTCCATCTGGGTCAGGTCGTTGCGTTTTTCCGCCAGCATGGCCCGGGTGTAGAGCAGGTTGAGGTCGTCCGGGTACTGCTTGATCGCCTGCTGCAGAACCTGCCCGGCCTGGGCGTCCTTGTCGTTGTTGCCCAAGGCTTCGGCTTCGATCAGGTACAGCTGGATGGCGTAGTCGGGCTGGGCGTCGCGGGCTGCGGCCAGGCGCCGCGAGGCCTCGGCGCTGCGGCCGTTGGCGATGAGGATATCGGCCTGGCGCAGTTGCGCCGGCAGATAGTCGTTGCCGGGGCCGACCAGGGCGTATTCGTTCAGGGCGCTTTCGGGGTCGTTGCGCTCTTCATGAATGCGGCCCAGGTTCAGGTGTGCCGAATCGACATGGCTGTCGCGGGCGATCAGCTCTTCGAGGTAGCCGGCGCCTTCGTCCCAGTCCTTGGTTTCCAGGCTGACCAGGGCCAGCGAGTAACGCAGTTCGTCGTCATCCGGGTACTGCTGGACCAGGCTGACGAATTCGGCTTTGGCGTCAGCCAGGCGATCCTGTTCGACCAGCATGCGCGCATAGGTCAGGCGCAGGCGTTTGTCGTCCGGGTACTGGCGAATGGTTTTTTGCAGCAGCGGCAGGGCTTCCTTGCCGCGCTCCAGGCCTTGCAACAGGCGGGCGCGCAGCAGTACCGGGGCAATCTCGCCAGCCTCGGGCGGGTGTTCTTCGAGCAGGTCGAGGGCGGCCTGGGCCTTGCCATCCTGTTGCAGCAGCAGGGCCTTGCCGAACACCAGCTGACCGTTGTCGGGGTATTTCACCAGCAGGCGATCGAAACTGTTTTGCAGGCCGGCGCGGGTGTCCGGGTCGGTTTCGAGCGCTGACAGCGCGAGGAAATCAAAGTGCGTGTCGCCCTGGCCCTGCAGGACCTTTTCCATGTAGACCATGGACTCGTCATAGCGGCCGCCGCGGGCCAGCTGGATAGCAGCGGCGCGCTGGGCGTCGAGGTTGTTCGGGTCGTTCTTGGCCCAGATCAGCGAGGTGTCCAGGGCGGCCTGGTCGGCGCCCAGGTACTCGGCGATGCGGTAGGCGCGCTCGGAAATGCCCGGATCCTGGGTCTTGATCGCCTGGCTGACATAGTTGTCCAGGGCGATGTCGAAACGGTCGCGCTGGCCGGCAAGTTCGGCAGTCAACAGGCTGTACACGGTGTCCTGGCTGAACGATCCGTAGACGGTGGGCTTGGCCGGTTGCACCGGAGCGGCATCTGCAGGCGCCTTGGCATCCGGTGAACTCGGAGCCAGGGTCTGGCAGCCCTGGAGCAAGGCAAGGGCAAGGAGCAACGCGTAGGATCTATTCATAATCGGGATTTGGGCGGCTTACCAGCGGTCGGATCATCATGACACAAGCGCCGGGGCAAACCCATAAGCGAAGGTCTCGGTAGGGGTAGACTATAGAGACAATAGCGAGCGGTGGTTGTTCTGAAACCTGCGAAGTAGGACAATTATCGGCTTCTCGTCATAATCAGCGACCTTGCATGGCCTTTCTTGCCCTCGGTATCAACCATAAGACTGCCTCGGTAGACGTACGCGAGCGCGTGGCGTTTACCCCTGAGCAGCTGGTGGACGCCTTGCAGCAGCTCTGCCGACTGACCGCCAGCCGCGAGGCTGCGATCCTTTCGACCTGTAACCGCAGTGAACTCTATATAGAGCAGGACCACCTGGGCGCAGAAAGCGTTCTGCGCTGGCTGGCCGAATATCATCAGCTGAGTCTCGATGAATTGCGCGCGAGCGCTTATATCCACGAAGATCATGACGCCGTGCGGCATATGATGCGCGTGGCTTCCGGGCTTGACTCGCTGGTGCTTGGCGAGCCGCAGATCCTTGGGCAGATGAAGTCGGCCTATGCGGTTGCCCGCGAGGCCGGGACCATCGGTCCGCTGCTCGGTCGCTTGTTCCAGGCCACCTTCAGCGCTGCCAAGCAGGTGCGCACCGATACCGCCATCGGCGAAAACCCGGTGTCGGTGGCCTTTGCCGCCGTCAGCCTGGCCAAGCAGATCTTCAGCGACCTGGGTCGCAGCCAGGCGCTGTTGATTGGCGCCGGCGAAACCATCACCCTGGTGGCGCGGCACCTGCACGAGCAGGGCGTACGGCGTATCGTGGTCGCCAACCGCACGCTGGAGCGGGCCAGTACCCTGGCCGAGCAGTTTGGTGCCCATGCGGTGTTGCTGGCGGATATTCCGCAGGAGCTGGTCAACAGCGATATCGTCATCAGTTCCACTGCCAGCCAGTTGCCGATCCTCGGCAAGGGCGCGGTGGAAAGTGCGCTGAAGCTGCGCCGGCACAAGCCGATCTTCATGGTCGATATCGCCGTGCCGCGCGACATCGAGCCAGAAGTCGGTGAGCTGGACGACGTCTACCTGTATACCGTCGATGACCTGCACGACGTGGTCGCCGAGAACCTCAAGAGCCGCCAGGGCGCTGCCCAGGCCGCCGAAGAGCTGGTCTCGGTGGGCGCTGAAGATTTCATGCTGCGCCTGCGCGAGCTGGCGGCGGTGGATGTGCTCAAGGCATACCGTCAGCAGAGCGAACGCCTGCGCGACGAAGAACTGCAAAAGGCCCAGCGCATGCTGGCCAATGGTGGCAGCGCCGAAGAGGTGCTGGTGCAACTGGCGCGCGGGCTGACCAACAAATTGCTCCATGCACCCAGTGTGCAACTGAAAAAGCTCTCTGCCGAAGGCCGCCTCGATGCGTTGGCCATGGCCCAGGAACTCTTTGCCCTCAATGAGGGTTCGACGGATAAAACCCCGCAATGAAAGCGTCGCTGCTCAATAAGCTGGATACTCTCCAGGACCGTTTCGAGGAATTGACCGCCCTGCTGGGCGATGCCGAAGTCATCTCCGATCAGACACGCTTTCGCGCCTATTCGCGCGAATACGCCGAGGTCGAGCCGGTCGCGGCGACCTATGCCCAGTGGCGCAAGGTCCAGGATGACCTGGCCGGCGCCCAGGCGCTGCTCAAGGACAGCGACCCCGACCTGCGCGAAATGGCCGTTGAGGAAGTGCGCGAAGCCAAGGAGCAACTGGCGCTGCTGGAAAACCAGCTGCAGCGCATGTTGCTGCCCAAGGACCCCAACGACGGGCGCAACGTGTTTCTGGAGATCCGTGCCGGGACCGGCGGTGACGAAGCGGCGATCTTTTCCGGCGACCTGTTCCGCATGTATTCGCGCTACGCCGAAAAGCGTGGCTGGCGCCTGGAGATTCTCTCGGAGAACGAAGGCGAGCATGGCGGTTACAAGGAAATCATCGCCCGGGTCGAAGGCGACAGCGTCTACGGCAAGCTGAAGTTCGAGTCCGGTGCTCATCGAGTTCAGCGCGTACCGGAAACCGAATCCCAGGGCCGTATCCACACTTCGGCCTGCACCGTGGCGGTGCTGCCCGAGCCTGACGAGCAGGTAGCGATCGAGATCAACCCGGCGGACTTGCGTGTCGACACCTACCGCGCCTCCGGTGCCGGTGGTCAGCACATCAACAAGACCGACTCGGCGATCCGTATCACCCACTTGCCCACCGGCATCGTCGTCGAGTGCCAGGAAGAACGCTCCCAGCACAAGAACCGTGCCCGGGCGATGTCCTGGCTGTCGGCCAAGCTCAACGACATCCAGACCAGCGCGGCGCAGAATGCCATGGCCAGCGAGCGCAAGCTGCTGGTCGGCTCGGGTGACCGTTCCGAACGAATTCGTACCTACAACTATCCACAGGGGCGGGTGACCGATCACCGCATCAACCTGACCCTGTATTCCCTGGATGACGTTCTGGCCGGTGGGGTCGACGCGGTTATCGAGCCGTTGCTGGCCGAATACCAGGCTGACCAACTGGCTGCACTGGGTGAGTAAATGACGATTATTGCCAGCTTGCTCCGCGGTGCGGAGCTGCCGGATTCGCCGACGGCGCGTCTGGATATCGAACTGCTGTTGGCTGCGGCCATCGGCAAGTCGCGCAGCTACCTGCACACCTGGCCGGAGCGGATTGTCAGCAGCGAAGCGGCACTGACCTTTGCCGACTACTTGCAACGTCGGCGTGCCGGCGAGCCGGTGGCCTACATCCTCGGTCAGCAGGGGTTCTGGAACCTCGACCTGGAGGTGGCCCCGCATACCTTGATCCCACGGCCGGAAACCGAACTGCTGGTTGAAACCGCCCTGCAGTTGTTGCCGGCAAGCGCCGTCAAACTGCTCGATCTTGGCACCGGCACCGGCGCCATTGCTCTGGCCCTGGCCAGCGAACGTCCGCTGTGGCAGGTCACCGCCGTTGACCGCGTCCTCGAAGCCGTGGCCCTGGCCGAGCGCAACCGCCAGCGCTTGCAGTTGAACAACGTGACGGTGCGGAGCAGTCACTGGTTCGATGCCCTGGCAGGCGAGTGCTACGACCTGATCATCAGCAACCCGCCGTACATTGCCGCCGCCGACCCGCACCTGGTGGCCGGCGACGTGCGCTTTGAGCCAAGCAGCGCGCTGGTCTCCGGCGAAGACGGCCTGGATGACCTGCGCAGCATCATCAGCCAGGCGCCGGAGCACCTGCTGCCCGGTGGCTGGTTGCTGCTCGAGCACGGTTACGACCAGGCCGCCGCGGTGCGCGAGCTGCTGGCCAAACATGACTTCGAACAGATTGAAAGCCGCCTGGACCTCAACGCCCACGAGCGCATCACCCTGGGGCGGCTGTCGTGCTGACCGATCAGGAACTGTTGCGCTACAGCCGGCAGATCCTCCTGGCGCAGGTAGATATCGACGGTCAGCTGCGCCTGAAAAACAGTCGGGTGCTGATCGTCGGCCTCGGCGGCCTCGGTTCGCCCGTGGCGCTGTACCTGGCGGCGGCTGGCGTTGGCGAGTTGCACCTGGCTGACTTCGACACGGTGGACGTCACGAACCTGCAGCGCCAGGTACTGCATGACACCGCTTCGGTGGGCCTGAGCAAGGTCGACTCGGCGCTTGCACGCCTCACTGCAATAAACCCTGAAATCACCTTGCAGGCTCATCGCAGTGCCCTGGACGAAGACTCCCTGGCCGAGGCAGTCAAGGTCGTGGACCTGGTGCTGGATTGCTCGGACAACTTCGCCACCCGCGAAGCGGTCAACGCCGCCTGTGTAGCCCAGGGCAAGCCGCTGGTCAGCGGCGCGGCAATTCGTCTGGAAGGGCAGTTGTCGGTGTTCGACCCGCGCCGCCCGGAAAGCCCCTGCTACCACTGCCTGTACGGGCATGGCAGCGAAGCCGAGCTGACCTGCAGCGAAGCCGGTGTGCTTGGCCCGCTGGTCGGCCTGGTCGGCAGCCTGCAAGCACTCGAGGCCTTGAAGCTGCTGGCCGGTTTCGGTGAGCCGCTGGTGGGGCGCCTGTTGTTGATCGATGCCTTCGGTAGCCGATTCCGTGAGCTGCGGGTCAAGCGTGACCCAGGCTGCAGTGTCTGTGGCGAGCATCATGACTGAAGCTGCGGCGGCGCCGGTCGGCGTTTTCGATTCCGGGGTCGGCGGCCTGTCGGTACTGGCCGAGATCCAGCGCCTGCTGCCTAATGAGTCGCTGCTGTATGTCGGCGACTGCGGGTACATTCCCTATGGCGAGAAGTCGCCGGAATTCATCCGCCAGCGTTGCCGTGTGGTTGCCGAGTTCTTCCGTGCACAGGGCGCCAAGGCCATGGTCCTGGCCTGTAATACCGCGACAGTGGCGGCGGTGGCAGATTTGCGCGAACAGTATTCACACTGGCCGATAGTGGGTATGGAGCCGGCGGTAAAACCCGCCGCTGCCGCGACCCGCAGCGGTGTCGTTGGCGTGCTGGCCACCACCGGCACCCTGCAAAGCGCCAAATTCGTCGCCTTGCTTGATCGCTTTGCCAACGACGTTCGCGTCGTCACCCAGCCTTGCCCGGGGCTGGTGGAGTGCATCGAGGCTGGCGACTTGAACAGCCCGGTGGTGCGCGAGCTGCTGCAAGGCTATGTGAAACCCTTGCTCGATGCCGGCTGCGACACCCTGATCCTGGGCTGTACCCATTACCCCTTCCTCAAGCCTTTGCTGGCGCAAATGCTCCCGGCCTCGGTGGCGATCATCGATACCGGCGCCGCGGTTGCCCGGCAATTACAGCGCCTTCTGGGCGAGCGCGAGCTGCTGGCCACGGGACCTGCTCGGGATGCGCAATTCTGGACCAGCGCCAGCCCCGAACATATGAGAAAGATCCTTCCAATGTTGTGGAATAAATCTGACAGTGTGCGAAGCTTTGCAATGTAAAAAAAGTGTGAAAAGCACTCAACATTGACTGAACTAACGCAACGTTGCCGATTTCTATTTATTGTCTGGTGAGACAAGAAAACCAACAACAGCATTAGGAAATAGGACGTTTCTCATGAAGAAACTGCTTTGCTTGGCTGCTCTTGCAGCCGTTACCCTGGGGCAATCTTTCACAACTCAAGCAGCGGACGTTTCGTTCTCGATCGGGCAGACCGGCGACTCGACCATGACCTATCGGCTGGGCCTGCAATCGAACTGGGATGCCAGCTGGTGGCAAACCAGCGTAGGCCGTATTACCGGCTATTGGGATGGTGCCTACACCTACTGGGATGGCGACGAGACGGCAAGTAACCACAGCCTGTCGTTTGCGCCGGTGTTTGTTTATGAGTTCGCCGGTGAGTCAGTCAAGCCCTACATCGAAGCCGGTATTGGTGTCGCCGCGTTCTCCAGTACCGAAGTTGAGAGCAACAAACTTGGCTCCTCCTTCCAGTTCGAAGACCGTATCGGCTTCGGCCTGCGCTTTGCCGGTGGCCACGAAGTTGGTGTGCGCGCCATTCACTACTCCAACGCCGGGCTGCAAACGCCCAACGATGGTGTAGAAAGTTACGCATTGCACTACCGTATGCCGCTCTGACTTCAAGTACCGCCCTGTGGTTTACACAGGGCTTGAAGGTCGCTCGGGCAATGGCCAGAGGCTGTTGAGGTTGAGGGCTTCGAGCAGTAATTCCGGGGCTCGTTCGGGGAGCCGCTGGACGATCACATCGGCGGCGCTTTCCGGGGTCCACTGTTCGGGCATGACCTGAACCCCGACCAGCGGCACTTTCAAGGCCTGGGGCGCGACAAGGGTCAGGTCGATGCCTTTACTCTGCAGATTCTGCCGCTCGGCACGAAACACTTCTGCCAGGTTGTTGCTCGGTGTTGCCGGCTGGCTTGGCTCGTAGAGTTGCAGTGCGGAATAGCGGCTGAGCACCGCCAGGACTTGTGGCGCCTGGCCTTTTTCCAGTAGCGGCACTGCAACGTTCAGGCAGTGGACCGAGGCGCTCAGGTTGCTGCTGGCGATGGCTTCGAAAATTGCCGTCGGCGAGAGGCTGGCGTCCAGGTAATCGCAGGTGCCGGCATTCACCAGCAGGCAATCGAGGGCGCCCCAGTGTGCCTGGAGTTGCTGGCCGGCCTGCGCCGCTTGCACGCCATCGTCCAGACTGCCGTCGAGCAACAACAGCTGCTCGGGGTTGAGCTGCGACAGGCCCGTCAGTTCAGGCGATGCCCGGCCGCTGGCCGCGACCTTCCAGCCCTGCTCAAGCAGCTGTTGCACCAATGCCAGGCCCAGGCCGCTGCTGGCGCCGGTGACCCACACTTTACGCGCGATGGGTTCGCTCACGTTACTGCCCTCTCTTCCTGCCGCGTGGGTAAATTCTTGAATGCATTCAACGCACGTTGGCGACTGCTACTGAGGTCCACAATAGGCTGTGGATAAAGGTTAGAAGCAAAAAGATCGTCAGTAATCACTGGATGGTGGATATTTTTTTCAGCTACATCCACCAATTCCGGTAGCCATTGCCGAATGAAGCTACCACCTGCATCGAAGCGTTGCGACTGGCTGAGCGGATTGAAGATACGAAAGTACGGCGCGGCATCGGTACCGGTCGAGGCGCTCCACTGCCAGCCGCCGTTGTTGGCGGCCAGGTCTCCGTCGATCAGGTGGCGCATGAAAAAGCGTTCGCCTTCGCGCCAGTCGATCAACAGGTTCTTGGTCAGGAACATGGCGACGATCATGCGCAGGCGGTTGTGCATCCAGCCGGTGGCGTGCAATTGGCGCATGGCGGCATCGATGATCGGGATACCGGTCTGCCCTTGCTGCCAGGCCTTGAGTTCATCCGGCGCGTGGCGCCAGGGCAGGGCCTCGGTTTCCGGGCGGAAGGCGCGGTGCATCGAGACCCGCGGGTAGCCAACCAGAATATGCTTGTAGAACTCCCTCCAGAGCAGTTCGTTGATCCAGGTCACCAGGCCCCGGTTGCCACTGTCGAACTCGCCAAAGTTGTGGCTTAGCGCGGCGTGCAGGCACTGGCGCGGCGAGATCACCCCGGCAGCCAGATAGGCCGACAATTGGCTGGTGCCGGCGACCGCGGGAAAGTCGCGCTGCTCCTGGTAATCCTCGGCGCGTTCGTCGATGAAGCGTTGCAGGCGTCGCTGCGCTTCATCCTCACCGGCTGGCCAGAGGTCGCGCAAGGATTGTGGGGGCGGCTGGAAACCGGCGACTTCACTGGGCACCGGGTCGCTGGCGACAGCTGTCGGCGCTTGCGCCTTCAGCTCGTTGACCAGGCGCGGCAAGCCCAGGTGCAGGCGCTCGTAACAGACCTTGCGGAACTGGCTGAAGACCTGGAAGTAGCCGCCGCTGCGGGTAAGGATGCTGCCGGGCTTGAACAGCAGTTGGTCGAGATAGCCGTGTACGGCAATGCCTTGCTGGCCGAGGGCGGCTTGTACCGCCTGGTCGCGGACGCTTTCATTGACGCCATATTCCTCGTTGAAATGCACAGCCTGTACCTGGTGTTCACGGCACAGTCGTAGCAAGGCTTGCGGTGCCTGTTGCCAGGTGTCGGCGTGACGGATCAGCAGGGGAATGTTCAACTGCGCCAGCGCTGTGCGCAGGCTTTGCAGGTTGCGCAACCAGAAGTCGACCTTGCACGGCGCATCGTCATGGTCCAGCCATTGCCCGGGGCTGAGCAGCCATACCGCGAGGGTCGGGCCGTGTTCGCAGGCCGCTGCCAGCGCGGTGTTGTCGAGTACGCGCAGGTCGCTGCGCAGCCAGATCAGTTGCATGGTGTTCCTTTGCCATTGGCGGTGGTGTTCATGGCGCGCGTCCACTGAGTCGTTGCAGGCAGTGCAGCGCTGCCTGGGGAGAGTCGAGGGCAAACAGCGTCTCGTCCGTCCAGGCCTGCAGGGCATGCTTATGAATGCTGACTGCGCGGCCACACAGGAGTTTCGGAATTTCGACGTTGGCCAGGTTTCGTTGCAATCGGGATATGTCGACCGACTTGTCGACGCTCAGCAGCAACGCCCAGGGCTGCAGATGGCCTACAGCCAGGCTCAGCTCGTTGCCGGGCGGCGGCCAGTCGAAGACCTGCACCGGAAACCCGGCATTGCTCGCCAGCCAGGCGCTCAGCCAGAGCCGTGGGTCGAAGGCCAGGTCCGAGCCGTTGACCAGCAGCAACGGGGCTCCGCCGAGCTGATGGTTGTTGTGGTAGATCCGCGTGCCCAGTTTGCTGCGCAGCCAGGAATGAAAGAACACTTGCTCAAGCCCTGCGGCAAACTGGCCCTGCCAGCGCAGTTCCAGATCGGCAAGCAGCGGCATCAACAGGTGTTCGCAGAGCGTTGCCGCCGGGTACAGGGCCATGGCCTGGTTCAGGTGTTGCTCAAGGCGGCGCTCGGCGAGGGCGGCAATGGCCTCTTTCAGTTGCTCGCGCAGGCCTTGCCAGTCGCTGCCGGCAGGCGATTGCGCTGCACTGGGGGTGGCGTCCAGCAAGGATCTGACCTGGCTGACCGCGGCACCGCGGTTGAGCCAGGTGAGAATCTGCTGGATGCGCTGGACGTTTTCCTGGCTGTACAGGCGATGCCCCTTGCCGGTGCGTTGCGGCACGATCAGGCCATAACGGCGTTCCCAGGCGCGCAGGGTGACCGGGTTGACGCCGGTCAGGCGCGTCACCTCGCGGATCGGCAGCAGCGCATCAGATGGCATTGCGCAGGCTCAGGTTTTCCGGGTGCGGTTGCAGGTATACCTGCTGCGCCAGGTAGGGGTCGGGGTGGTTGCGCAAGTGATGCTTGAGCAGCGTCAGAGGCACCACCAGCGGTACTACGCCGGCATGGTACTGGGCGATCAGTTGCTGGATTTCCTGCTTGTCGTCGCGGCTCAGGGCATCGCGCAGGTAACCGCTCAGGTGCAGCAGCACATTGCTGTGGGTGCCGCGGCTGGCGCAGCGGCGCAGGGCCTGCATCAGCTGGCTGAAATAGTGCGGGGCAAGCACTTCGGGGTCATCGTCACGGGTCATGCTGCCCAGCAGTTTGCCCAGCGTCTTGTACCGTTGAGGGTTGTGGGCCATCAGCTGGTACTTGTAGCGGGCATGAAAAGCGATCAGGGCGCCACGGCTGACGCCATCGGTGAGCAGTTGCTGCCAGTCGGCGTAGGCGTACACGCGGGTGATGAAGTTCTCCCGCAGTACCGGATCGCACAACCTGCCGTCTTCCTCCACCGGCAGGTCAGGATGCTGTTCGCAGAACGCGGCGGCGAACAGCCCGCGGCCGCCTTCCGCTGCCGGGTAGCCATTGGCCTGATAGACCTTGACCCGTTCCAGGCCGCAGGACGGTGATTTGTGCATGAAGATGTAGCCGCAGATGTCGCCAAGATCCTTGGCCATCTGTTGACCATAGGCGCGCAACGGACCGGACAGATCCAGGCCCGGGTCGCGACTGCACACCGCCTGCGGGTCGGCTGGATCGCCGATCAGACGGATAGGTGCGCGAGGCACGCCCAAGCCAATGGCGACTTCCGGGCACACCGGGACGAACTCGAAGTGTTCGCTGAGCACCTCGTTGCACAGTCGCGAAGCCTTGTGACTACCGTTGAAGCGCACCTCCTGACCGATCAGGCAGGCACTGACAGCGATGCGGGGTTTGCGCGGCAGGTCATGAGCGTCCATGAACAGATCCTGAAAAATATTGTACAAAAATAAAAAGCTGTACAGATAAATCTCATCATAGAGATAAACCTGTGCAAGTCAAATTACTTGTACAACCTTTGTGCAGGATGTCGAAACACGCGCAGCGGGGCTGAACAGAAGCAGCCCCGATAAGCTATTCCAGGTGTTCCAGCAAACGCCGGGCCGCTTCCTGGCCGCTCAACCAGGCACCCTCGACGCGGCCAGACAGACACCAGTCGCCGCAGGCATACAAGCCCAGGTCGGCATCCGCCAGGGCACCCCATTCGTGGTTGCTGGCCGGCCGGGCATAAAGCCAGCGATGGGCGAGGGAGAAATTCGGAGCCGGGACCACGCAGCCGACCAGCTCGGCGAAGTCGCCCCACAGCTGCTCGATGACGGCCTCCTTGGCCAGGTCGATATGGTGTTTGCTCCAGCTTGCGGTGGCATGCAGTACCCAGGTGTCCATATGTTCATCGCGCCCGGGTTTGCTGCGGTTGCGCGCCAGCCAGTCGAGGGCGCTGTCTTGCACGAAGCAGCCCTGCATCGGGGTGTCGAGCGGTGTGTCGAAGGCCAGGGCAATGGCCCAGGTCGGGTCCATCTGCACGCCGGCCGCAGTGGCGGCGAGCTTGGGGGCGGCGCTCAGCAGCTGGGTAGCCTGGGGTGCCGGCACGGCGACCACCACCCGGCTGAACGGACCGTGGCTGCAGCCGTCTGTGTCCTGCAGGTGCCAGTACTTCTGGCCGCGATAGACCTCGGCAATACGGCAACGGAAGTTCACCGTGACATCCTTGAGCAGGCCGCGGGTGATGGCGCTCATGCGCGGTACGCCGACCCAGCGCGTCTGTTCATCGGGGGAGGGGCTCAGTACACCATCCTGGTAGTGATACAGCTGCGGCTTCCATTCTGCCGCCCAGCCGGCGGCCACCCATTGTTGCAACTGGTCGACAAAACGCCGGTCACGGGCAGTGAAATACTGGGCGCCAAGGTCGAGGGCGCCGGCATCGCTGCGCTTGCTGGCCATGCGTCCCCCGCTGCCGTGGCCCTTGTCGAACAAATGAACGGTCTGCCCGGCTTTCTGCAATGCCTGGGCCGCGGAAAGGCCGGCAATACCGGCCCCGATGATGGCAATAGGTACAGTCATGATGGCCTCTTCGAACCTTATGGTTGCAGACTACGCTGCCCGGTAAACCTGTACAATGCATGAATCCTGTATAAGATGATTCCGCTCGTTACCACAGGTTGGCCTATGTTTATCCGAGAGCGATCGGTCAAAAAAGTGCCTTGTTGTTAAAAATAGACCACTGGCGCGCCATGTGAGGACACAGCCATGCATATATTGCTGACCGGCGGTACCGGGTTGATCGGCCAACACCTGTGCCAGCACTGGCTGGCCCAGGGGCATCGGCTGACGGTCTGGAGTCGTCGCCCTGAACAGGTGGGCAGGTTATGTGGTGCTGGCGTGCGCGGCATTGCCCGGCTTGACGAGTTGGCCGATGACGACACCGTGGATGCGGTGATCAATCTGGCCGGTGCACCGATAGCCGATCGGCCCTGGAGTTCCAGTCGACGGGCATTGCTCTGGGCCAGTCGGATCACCCTGACCGAACAATTGCTGGCCTGGCTGGAGGCGCGCCAGCAGCGCCCTCAAGTGCTGATTTCGGGCTCGGCGGTAGGTTGGTATGGCGATGGTGGCGAGCGTGAACTCACCGAAGCCTCGCAGCCGGTCAAGGAGGATTTTGCCAGCCAGCTGTGCATCGCCTGGGAAGAAACCGCCATGGCTGCCCAGCCTCTGGGTATTCGTGTGGTACTGGTGCGTACCGGCTTGGTGCTGTCGAGCGAGGGCGGCTTTTTGTCGCGCCTGCGCCTGCCGTTCAAACTGGGGCTGGGCGGGCCTATTGGCGATGGTCGGCAGTGGATGCCGTGGATTCATATACACGACCAGATCGCCCTGATTGATTTTCTCTTGCAGCACAAGGATGCCAGCGGTCCTTATAATGCCTGCGCCCCGGAGCCGGTGCGCAACCGCGAGTTTGCCAGGCGTCTGGGCCGGGCCATGCATCGCCCGGCGTTCATGCCGCTGCCGGCGCTGGTGCTCAAGGCCGGGCTGGGCGAGCTGTCGACCCTGCTGCTGGGGGGGCAAAGGGCGCGGCCGGTACGTTTGCTGGCCGCCGGTTTCACCTTCCGCTTCAATGATCTGCAATCGGCCCTGGATGAACTGTCCAGCCGCCTCTGAAATAGGACGTTGCATGACCGATCACGCTTTGCTGCTGGTCAACCTGGGTTCACCGGCTTCCACCTCTGTCGCCGACGTGCGCCGGTACCTCAATCAGTTTCTCATGGACCCCTATGTCATCGATCTGCCGTGGCCGGTGCGCCGGTTGCTGGTGTCGCTGATTCTGATCAAGCGCCCGGAGCAGTCGGCCCATGCCTATGCTTCGATCTGGTGGGACGAGGGCTCGCCACTGGTGGTGCTGACCCGTCGCCTGCAGGCGGCCATGCGCGAGCAGTGGAGCCACGGCCCGGTGGAAATCGCCATGCGCTATGGCGAGCCTTCGTTGCCGACAGTACTGGCACGCCTGGCCAGCCAGGGCGTGCAGAAGGTCACCCTGGCGCCGCTGTATCCACAGTTTGCCGACAGCACCGTGACCACGGTCATCGAGCAGGCCAGGCAGGTGATTGCCGAGCAGAAGCTGCCGATTGAGATGGCGATCCTGCAGCCGTTCTACGACAAGCCTGAATACATCGATGCCCTGGCCGCCAGTGCGCAGCCTTATCTGCAGCAGGATTACGACCACCTGCTGCTGAGCTTTCATGGCCTGCCCGAGCGGCATCTGAAAAAGCTCGACCCGACCGGCAACCATTGCTTCCAGGATGCCGATTGCTGTCGAGACGCTTCGCCCGAAATGCTTGCAGTTTGTTACCGCGGCCAGTGCCTGCGCACCGCCCAGGCGTTTGCGAAGAAGATGGGCATTGCCGACGGCAAATGGTCGGTGTCATTCCAGTCACGGCTGGGGCGGGCGAAGTGGATCGAGCCCTATACCGAAACGCGCCTGGATGAGCTGGGTAAGTCAGGGGTGAAAAAGCTGCTGGTGATGTGCCCGGCATTTGTCGCCGATTGCATCGAGACCCTGGAGGAAATCGGTGATCGTGGGCGCGAGCAGTTTGTCGAGGCGGGCGGCGAAGAGCTGGTGCTGGTGCCGTGCCTGAATGATCACCCACAGTGGGTGCAGGCGTTGAAGGGGATGTGCGAAAAGGCTTGAGGGCCTCATCGCGGGTCAAGCCCGCTTGTGTCTTGAGGTAGGAATAGAATCAGAAGTGAGAGCGGTGAATGGCAAGCTGTACGCCGGTAGTGCT
>RCUI01000393.1_pt1 | contig 15856 bp, 13 predicted proteins | sample 2166121 | NCBI WGS metagenome assembly RCUI01 (sample SAMN09932700, study PRJNA488358) | compost metagenome | feature: garden; material: soil; isolation source: compost soil in succinic acid-enriched culture | place: Germany: Experimental Botanical Garden Goettingen | collected 2016-01-27
CCGAATACCACCATACCGACAAATTGTCGCAGCAACGAGAGGCTTTATGCTCAAGTGTGGTTCTGCGCTCTCCAGCCGATGGCAAGCATGGCGTCGAGCAGCCGTTCGGGCTTGAGTGCCAGCGCTTGGTTGCCATTGGCCTTGCGCCCACAGTAATGAGAAAAGTGGCAGTTCTCCGGCATGGTCGAAGGCGAATTGAAAAGGCCTGGGTGTACCCACCCAGGCATCGAACCTGTTCTCGACCTGATGAGGGGTAACAGGGTCAGGCTTCGATCGGCTTGCGCCAGTCGTCCGAACCTTCGGTGCCAGCGGTGGTGTGGGTCCAGGTAATCTTGCGGTAAGCCATGGCGACTTCGATCAACTGGGTGTAGTTGGCGTTTTGTTCGTCTTGTGCGTGAGGCAAGACAGTGTTGATGTCGACGATGGTGGCATCCTCAAGCTTGGTGGTGAAAAAGTGCTCCTGCTTGCCCTCGGACGAGGTGCGGTACCAGCTGACTTCTACGGTCGGCAGTTTTTCACCGCTGGCCAGGGCCTGGTACATCAACGGAGTGGCTTTGTTCAGCGAACTGGTGAACCGGAACGCCTTGTGTACCCGCTGGCCCGCGGGCTGGCCGCTTTGCGGGTCGGTTGGCACAGTGACCTGATGCTGGATCTGCTGTACCAGGATTTCATCTTCGTGACCCTCGACAAACACATTGCCGACCGAGTCGGAGGTGAAGGCACCCTGGGTGATGTTGCCTTGGGTTTCCCCTTCGATTTTGATGTAGGCGGGTGTTGGCATGGTTATCTCCTGCTTCATTGTCAATCACGCTCACAGCCTGTGAGCGTGGCCATCGGTAGATGGCGTGGGCAACAAGGCCAGGCTGCCAAAACGGCAGTGCGGGCGCTTGTCAGGTGTTTGAACGGTCTGGTGGTTGCCGCCGGCTATAGCCGAAGAATTGCGCCCAGCGACTGCAGCACCTCATGGGAGATCGCTTGCAACTGGTAGGTGTAGAGGCCATACAAAGTGGCCAGAAGAGCCCCGGCGATCAGCAAGGGACTCCACCAGGGCCATTGCCGATTGATGCGAAAGTTGCGTGAGGCCACATTGCTCAACGGGTCGCTGAGTTGTTCGGGAGTGGTGCCTCGCAGGTCACGGATCATGCGCTGCAATCGGCTGATGATCCCTTGCAAGGCCTCATCGCCTTTGGGCTGAATGGCGTATTTGCCCCTCAACCCCATGCACAGGCACAAGTACATGAACTCCAGTACGTCGTGGTAGCGCTGAGGTTCCATCATCATTCGCGACAATACGGTGAAAAATTTCTCGCCTCCCCACGTCTCGTGGTGGAACTCGCTGAGCAGCGGCTTGTGGCTCCAGATGGAGTTGTTGCCCCACGTGGTGCCCAACACGCTTTCGTCCAGGTACAGGCACAACGCGTAGGAATAGGCCAGTTGCTGGGCCGGCTCGTAGGGGTGAAGGCGAATTTCTTCGAGCACGGTGGTGACCTGATTGTGTACATCGGCGTACAACGCACCGATGTCGTTGGGGGTATCAGTTGTGCGTAGGCGCATGGCCAGACCGAACAGTGGCATGGCGGCGTCGACCATCGGGTTCTTGAAACCACCCCGCAGCTGGAATTCAGGGTCTGCCGGATAGTGGATATCAAGTACTGCCTTGGCTGATGGCGTGGTTGAGCCCTTCTCAGGCTCAGGCGTTGCGTGCGTGCTGGCAGGGGGCCGCGGAAGCTGGGCCGTCAGAAGCGTTTTATCCAGCGTATATGGCGTGTTGTCGGCTGGAGTCATGTCAATCGCTCCTGATGGCCCAGAACTGCAGCTCGAGGTCAGGGAATTCGCCGGCAATGTGGAAGCCAAAGCCTGTGCTGTCTTTCAAGGCTTGCCAGGCGGCGCTGCGTCGCTCCAGCTCGAAGTAACTGAAACCAGCATGAAACGGCAGCTCGCGCGGCGCCACGGGCAAGGGGGTAAGGGGAATTCCGGGCAGTTGCAGTTGCACAAGGTCGGTCAGTGATTCGAGCGACGTCACCTTGGCCTTTTGCAAGAATTGCTGGCGCAGACTTTCTGCTGGCAGGTTTGCGCGCACTGCAAGTACAAACGCGGCGGTGTCCAACAGGCGTCTGTCTTCCAGGCTGGCGCTTAGAACACCGTACTGTTGCTCGAAAATTGGCAGCGAAATGGCGCGTGGTTGCAACACGGTGCCCAAGGCACGACGCAATGTCTCTTCCAGCGGCCGAAATGAGGTGTGCAATGCGTTGTGTTGATAGGCCGGGTATTCCTGAGGCAAGCGTTGGTGATCGGTAAAGGTCACCAACTCGCCACAGGCCTGGCTAAGGGCAACATAGAGCTGCTCCGGATGCGCATGGGGCTGACGCGCCAGGTGCTGGAAGTAGGGGAACCAACGGTTCAGGGCCTGCAGCAGGTTGAAGTCGGTCACATCGGCGACACCCGACTGCCCGGATGATCCGATGCGCGTAGCCAGGTTGCGCGCACGTTCGCGGAACATGCCGGAAATCTCATCGAGAAAGCGCTTGAGTGCGGGGATCGCCTGCAGGGACACGCTGGTGGGGTAGAACGTCTCGTCCATCAGCAGGCTGCCGTCGGGGCGTTTGTCGAGTACCCGGCCCAGGGCAAGCCGGGTATAGGTGCTGCTGTCGTCGTTGTCGAGCTTGATCTGCAGGTTGGGTACAGCAAGTTCCACCTGAACCAGATCGCCATCGTGGGTATGGGTGTCTTTGAGCTCCTGTGGGCTGGCGATGTAGCGGCGGGTCGCTTCACTGTCGGGCCAGGTCACTTCGCAGCCGCCTTCTGTGCGTAATGGCAGGCACAGGTAGAGTTCCCGCTTGGCGATACCGCCGTCGTGTATTTCAAGGGGGGCAGGAGGCGGCATGTCGGCGGGAATATCGAACACGCTGCCATCGGGCATGACGCCCCTGGCACGGGTGATGGCGACTTTACCGAAGGTCAGGTACTCCTGGTTCAGTTCAAGTTCGCTGAATCCGTAGAAGGCCGGGTTCAAACTGGAAAAACGCTGGTGCGCCGCTGCCTCGGTTGCCCGGGCTTGTTGTTGAAAGTGCTGCGGCTTGACGAACAAACCTTCGCGCCAGATGACCGGGTTGCGTGAACTCATGAGTGGAAATCCAGGAATGGAGTGGAGTTGCTTCGGTGTGCGAGGCTGTTGGCGGGCATCAGCTTTCTTCCTTCAACAGCACCTGTTTATCTTCGACCTGTACTGCCAAGGCGACCTTGCGACCGTGTGGCTCGATACGAAGTGCCTGTTTCCAGGTGACATCGTTTCTATCCCGGTAACTGGCGATCACGGCGATGAATCGAGTTGCCGGTTCGATGGCTTCAAACGGTACGAACTTGAACTGACCTGGCAGCAACAAGTAGTCGTCATCACGAACGTAGGTGCTGCGCAATGCTTTCTGAAGGTCCTCATCAAGGGCGCTGAACGTGGCGTTCAACAGCAACGAGTCATCGCGTAGTTGCAGCACTTTCACGGCAATCGGTGTGGCGATTCGGGTCGCGGTCGCAGGTGGCGTACCCGGCATTGCCAAGTGAACGCCTGCCGCTTCGTAGTGCCCCAGACTGTCGAGCACAGCGGGTGATTGCTCCAGCGTGTCCTGCGGATCTGGCGGTACCGGTGACATGGCCGGAAACTCGCTTTGAAGATGCGCCAGCAAGCCCAGCAGTTTGCCAGTCAGCGCGTGTGGGTCTGCGGCGGTGAGGCTCACCGCATAAGGGGCAGGGGGCATTTCCGATGCATGCGCGGCTACTGCTGGTTCCACACTTCGTGGATTGCCGTTGAGTGTCGGGCTGGCGTACAGGCTCAGGGCTACCTGTGTGGGTTGGTCCCCCAGGCCTCCGACCGCAATCGACGGGTCCATGATGACCTGACCCATTTTGCCCAGAGTGGTGCAGCCACCCAGCACCAGGCATAGCGACACGATTATCGAGTGTGTTCGCAGGCTCATGGGAGCACCGATGTCAGGGTGCAGTTGATCCAGTAATCTTCAGGTCGCGCAGGTGAGCGCAGTGCATCCAGCGCCGCCAGAGGGTCCAGCCCTTCACCCGTTGTCCGTGTTCGGCTCAGTTCGGCGAACACCCGGGACGGCGCGCTGCGCAGGACGGGGATGGGCACTTCGGCGGGGAGATCACGGATGAACGTATCGAGTACCTGTTCGTGCTCATTGATCAACGCCGTCACACAGTGGCGTGCCAGATGCTGTGTGGTTCCGTCTGTGAGGGTATGGATTTGAACCTGAAAGCCGCCGATACGCAGGTGGTCGCCATCGCACAAACGCACGGGTGCGAGTGTTCCGAGGCTCAGGTCATTGTTGTTGAGGTAGGTTTGTCCGCAGCGATCGACCACACAGAAGCAGCCTTCCGTCCAGAGGATTTCGCAGTGGATCGGTTGAACGCTGCAGTCACAGTCGCTCAATCGCCAGCTAGCCCCCTGGCTGCCAATGGTGCCGCCCCGGGTATCAAGCTGGTGGCTGGGCTTGACCCCATGCTGCAGGCGCCCAGGGTTGCAGACGGTCAACGTGAGACGGCTCATGAACGTACCTTGATCCTGACAATGCCTTCGCATTGCCCTTGAATGATTTCAATGAAGCTGGTCCACCCCAGGTGAGTGCCGTGGTTGCGACTCAGGCAAAAGGCAGGCACTTCATCGTCCTTGAGCACCAATTCGAGGTCATATGCCAAGCCGTCGCGCAGGAGAAAGTCGATGAGCGCGCGTATCCGTTCGAAGTGCTCGCCACTGGGCAGGAATTCACGCAAGCGCACCTGGGTAAGCTGGGAAATGACAAGGGTAAATTTGCTGCTGCGCGTGCGCGTTCGCGTGCCGACAGTAAAGTCGTTGCCCAGGTGGCCGTTCTGCCGGCCCAGGCTGAGCATCTGTCGGGGATCAAGCCGGAGCGAACGCGCTTCGAATTCACGAATCTGTACGCAGGGCAAATCAAAGCAATGGGCGATGATCCCTGCGACCGTGCCGGGGGCGCGGCTACGGCTGGCAATGACGCCGGCAAAACTGAGCAGTCGGCCCCAGGGCAGGGCGGTGTTGCCACGCAATTGCCCGTCGTTCAAGCCTATGAGGGCGAATACATAGCGGGAAAAGTCATCGTTGGCTTGCGCCTGAAAGCGGATGTAATAGCGGTACTTGCGCCAGCTGCGATGCAAGAGGCTGAGCAGGTAATGGTTGAAAAAGTCCAGAAAGGCAGGGCGAATACCGATGCCCTGAGTTTGCTCATAGGCAACCTGGTCGAGATAGAAGCCGGGCAAGGGTGAATCGGTACCGTGCAGGCCGAAGAAGGTAGCGCAGACGTTGTAGCGCTGACCGTCCGACGTCTGCATCATACGTTCGGCCTTGCGGATGTCGGAAGCGGGGAACGACAGGCACGCATCGCTTCGTAGCCACACGCGCTGACGTGCTGAGGCAATCGGGCGCTGTGGCTCCAGGTCATCGCCATGCAGCCCGTGCAGCCGCTCCAGTAATTGGAAGAAGTTGTGCTGGTGGGCCTCGGCGAGCAACGTGTTGGCTAGATCAGTGGTTGTCTGCCGGTCAGCAAAGGCCATGTGTAGTGCTCGTTGTTGGTTGTGTTGATCACTTCCAGTTGATGGAAGGAATTGACGCTGGCGTACAGTGCGAAGAAATGCGAAAGGACTGTGCCGAACAGGTACAGGTCGCCTTCGCACAAGAAAGCGTCCTGGTCGAGCTCCAACCGGGTTTGCAGGCCGCGTATGGGCAAGCCCTTGATCAACCAGTCCAGGGGGGCGGTGCGGGCTTGGCCAATACCGTTGAGGCGCTTGCGGGTGGCGCGGGCCTGCTGGATGTCATGCAAGGCCGCGAAGTCATAGGCACTGATCACAGCTTTGAGCGGCTCGGCCGAGAGTAGTGACAGGTAGTTGAGCGACAGGTTGGAGATCAACGTCCATTGCAGTTGACCGTCGAGTACCGGGCGGTAGGGGCGGGTTGGACGAGTGATGTTGCGGTAACTGGCCAGGGGAGGAGTCGCCTCGGTGGCGAGGCTGATGTCGCCCACGCCGAGTGCCAGCGGCAGGTTGCGGTTGGTACACGTCAGGTCTACCGAGGCGGTTTCCAAGTCTCCGATGTAGGCACTCTCGTCGCCGCGCACGAAAGCGATTCGGTGTTCCAGCCCGTCACCCCGTAGCGATTCTTCGACTTTGCAGCGGTAATACAATGCCGTTCGGCCCCGGGCGACTTCAATCTCGTGGGCGAATGACTCGAAGGGCTGGAAGATTCGCAGCCGTTCGCTGCTATTGCCATCCGTCGCCACGCGCCAGCTTGCCACCTGGTCGACGCTGAAGATCTCGTAGGCATCCGGGCGCTGGCCGCTGGGCGTGAGGCGTATCTGGTCGGCGTGGCCAGCAAGGTCAATGGGTTCGGCGCTGTGTTCGAACAGGTTGATTGCCGGTGCGCAAAACAAGCTGAAGTCACCATTACCAACACGCAGGGTCGCGGGCAGGGGGCGGCTGAAGTGAAATTCCAGGCAGATCTTGCGGCTGTCCTGATCGGGCCATAGGCGGCTCAACTGCGTCAGGGTGAAAAAGTGAAAGCGCTGCGGGAAGACAAAATATTCCTGCAGTATCCGATAGCCGTCAAAAACGTTGCGAGGGTAGGGCAGTAGTGCTTCTTCGGGGGTGAATCCGGGAAACGCCAGCGAGCTTGCCGGCAGTTGTCGACGTTCCCCGTTGACTGTGATGCTGACAGCGCTCAGGTAGTGCGAAAGCCACAGATAAAGGCTCTGTGCGTTTCGGTCATCACCGCTGAGGTGGAAGTCAAGGCGATCACAGCCCAAGGTGTTCAAGGGCCTGTTCACCAGGGTGTCCAGGTCGATACACACGGTGGAGCGTTCGCGCGTATGCGTGGCGTCGACATTGGCAATGGCAAGGGGATAGATATTGACCTCTGTGCAGGTTCGATACTCACAGGCCACGCCTTCGACAGGGTGTGCGAACAGTCGAGCGCCCTTGGGAATGCATTGTTGCTCGCTGATCGATTGCTCCACAGGGGTGAACTGAACGATCGTCGCGCTGGGCAGGGGGCGCAAGTAGTTGGGCCAGAGCATTTGCAACAGTGAATGGGTGAGCTCTGGCAGGTCATCCTCGAGTTTCAGGCGTAACTTGGCAGTCAGAAATGCAAAGCCTTCCAACAGTCGTTCGACGTCCGGGTCCCCGCCTTGTTCACCCAGGAAACGGCTCAGTTGCGGGTTGTCCTGGGCAAACTCGGCACCCAACTCTCGCAGGTAGCTCAACTCTTCGCCAAAGCGGTCTTTGAGGGTCATGGCTTACCTCACTTTGGTGTAGCGGTTATGGCCATTGACCAGTAGCTCGATTTGCAACTGCTGTTGCTGGTTGCGTACCTGCAGTTGGCATTCGAGTCGAAAGTCCAACTGCAGGGGGACCTCGGGATCAGGCTGACACCGTATTGCGCATACCTTGATGCGCGGCTCGTACAAATGGATGGTGCGACGAATGTCGGCAGCGATCTGTTTCAATACGTCACCGCGGCTTAGTGCATGGTCGTTGAAGTCGCGCAAGCCCAGTGCTGGACTACTTTGCGAGCTGCCTTGACGGCTGTTCAGCAGGCGCTCCAGGTGCTGTTTGATCGCCTCGAACTTCTCTGCGACGTATTCCTGGCAATGCGACGGGCGCCGCGCAGGTGTATCGGATTTCAGGCGCTCAAACAGGCTGCTCATTGGGTGTCGAGCCGCCCTACCAGGGAAATCTCGAAGTTGGCGCCCATGTATTTGAAGTGAGGGCGTACCGCGAGCGAAACCTGGTACCAACCTGGATCGCCGGCAACATCGGTCACTTCAATTCGGGCCGCGCGTAATGGACGGCGACTGCGGACATCGGCAGAAGGGTTTTCCTGATCGGCTACATACTGTTTGATCCAGCGGCTGAGTTCGCTTTGCAGGTCCTGGCGTTCCTTCCAGCTACCGATCTGCTCGCGCTGCAGAACCTTGATGTAGTGGGCCAGGCGGTTGACGATGAACAGGTAAGGTAACTGAGTACCCAATTTGTAGTTGGTCTGTGCTTCCTGGCCTTCGGGCGTTCTGGGGAACACCTTGGGCCGCTGCGCCGAGTTGGCCGAGAAGAACGCGGCATTGTCGCTGTCCTTGCGCATGGTCAGGGCGATGAAACCTTCCTCGGCCAGTTCAAATTCCTTGCGGTCCGATATCAACACCTCAGTGGGGATTTTTGCCTGTAACCGGCCAAGGGACTCATACAGATGAACCGGCAGATCGTCCACCGCACCGCCGGACTGCGGGCCGATGATATTTGGGCACCAGCGGTAACGGGCAAAGCTTTCGTTGATGCAACTGGCCAGCAGGAACGCGGCATTGCCCCACAAGTAGTTACTGTGCTCGCCGTCAATGTTTTCGTCATAGCTGAAGCTGGTTATGGGGTGTTCGTTACGCTCGTAAGGCTGGCGCAGCATGAAGCGTGGCAATGCCAATCCGACGTTGCGTGAATCCTCGGCATCGCGAAAGGAGCGCCATTTGGCGAAGCGGGGCCCCTCAAAGATGTCCTTCACCTCTTTCAGATTAGGCAGGTCTTCAAAGCTGTTCAGGTTGAAAAAATCAGGCCCGGGGGCTGTGATGAATGGTGCATGTGACATGGCGGCCACGGAGGCGACATAACTAAGCAGCTTTATGTCACTGGAAGACGGGCCAAATGAGTAATTGCCGATCATGGCGGCAACCGGTTCACCGCCGAATTGTCCAAAGCCAGCGGTGTAGACATGTTTGTAAAGACCGCTGCTGGTAATGTCGCCGGCATTATCGAAGTCTTCCAGCAAGTCATTCTTGCTGATGTGCAACACCTCGAGTTTTATGTTCTCGCGAAAGTCGGTTCGGTCCACTAACAGCTTCAGGCCGCGCCAGGCTGATTCCAGTTGCTGGTATTCGGGTTGATGCAAGATGATGTCCATTTGCCGCCCGAGTGCGCGGTCCAGTTCGGCAATCATTAGATCGACACGATGCTTGTTGATGAGTTGGTCGCGCTCGTTGCTTTTCAGTATTTCCGTAATAAATGCTGCAACCCCTTGCTTGGCGATCAGGTAACCTTCCTGGGTTGGCTGCAACATGGTTTCGGCCATGATTTGATCAAGCAGACAGGGGTCACCCACTGTTGTTGGTGACGTGTTCGGGGTGGTCCTAGTTGGCATCGTGTCGCTCCGTTGTCGATTTCAAGACCGGCAGGGCCGGACTCAAGGCGGGCTGTCAATCTTCGTTGGGGGCTTCCAGAACAAGCTCCAGCTCCTGGGCCAGTTGGTTGCGCGACTGCTCATCGCTCAGCAGGTACTGCAACTGCTTTCGGAAGGCCGGAACGTTACCCAGCGGGCCCTTGAGGGCCACCAGTGCTTCACGCAGTTCAAGTAGTTTGTTCAGCTCCGGGACCTGGCGGGCAATTGCATCCGGCCCGAAGTCGTTGATCGATCGAAACTGCAGGCGCACCTGCATCTCTGCATCTGGTGCCTGACTCAGCGCCAAGGGCACGTTCATGTCCAAACGAACGTCAGCATCGTCGAGCACGTTGTTGAAGTTGTGTTTGTCCACGCGCATGACTTGTCGGTCTTCGAGGGCACGATCATCAATCAGGCCAAAGTCACCCGTTATCAGCATCTTGTGCGGCAGTTCGACTTCCGCTTGTTGATCGCCCGTGGCAGGGACATATTTTATGTTTATACGTTCTTTGGGGGCGACAGAGCTTGATGGCTTGGCCATGCGTTGAGAACTCCATTAAGTCAATTCAGGTTGTAGGAAGTTTCTTTTTCTAATATCAGGTGCTGGCAATTAAATGGTTTGCGAACTGTTTGTAGGAAAATTCTGGTGGCTGTAAGTAGGTGCTTGCTGTTTTTTAAGACGATGCATGGGGTGAGGTGTTTGCGTCGAGTCGCAAGGTGTTACTTCATGTTTATTTGTTTTTATCCAAGTTAATACCCTAAGCTCCCGTCCGATTCGCTGGTGAGGTATTTCCGTGCAAGTGTGCAGACGGAGGTAGGTCATTGGTACGTATGATTTCAACGACAGGGTTGGCGCTGATGGATCGTTATGTTGGTTGGACGCTGGGGAGTTACTTGTTGTTCTGTGTGGGACAAGTTCAGGCAAGTGGCCCGCGTGACTGCACCGGTATTGTCTCCAACGTCGAGCGTCTTGCATGTTTTGATGAGGCGGCGGGAACACCGGTAGTGGTACCCCGGTTACCCGTCAGGCAAATACCGGAACCTGCAGCCCCGACCCGGACCCTGATCATGTCCAATGAGGTGCAGCGAGCGCCTGGCCAATCGGGTTTCGTCATGAGCAGCGAGAATGAAAGCGTCGACGGCAAGCAGCAACGGGTATTGATTTCGGCACCGGCTTCTGCACATCCCCACACCTATTTGGCAATCAGCTGTGTGCAGAACATTACCCGTCTGCAGTTGCTCACTGCACAGCCTGTGGAAACCAGTCGCGTCAGCATTGGCTTGGGGCCCAACCTCGGCGCTGCAAGCAAGCGGCCTTGGCAGGTGATGGAAGATGGCACGGTGATTGACGTCGGTCGCGGTCGAACCGCAATCGAGATGGTGAAGGGCGTGCTCGATTGGCAATACATTCACATCAGCAGCGACAATGCGCTGCTCAATGGCCTGGTGTTCGATAGCAACACCCTGGCGCCCATGATCAACCAGGCGCGTACAGCATGTCATTGGTAGTCGAAGCACCTGCTCAGGTGGCAGCGTTACTCTTGGCTCCGATCGATTCGAAGACGCCCGCCGGGTTGTTCGACATTGAAGACGAAACCTATCAAGCAATCGACCAGGAGATGGTCAAGCTGGGCGGGTTGCAGGAAGCCAACATCGACTGGCAGTACATAGAGGAAGCTTCACAGCAGTACCTGAGTAGCCGATGCAAGCAATTCCGCATTCTTGTCCATCTGGGCACCGCCTGGTTGCGCCGTCGCTGCTGGGAACGCTGGTGTACCGTGGTGAACGTGCTGGCCGGTATGGTCGAGACCTATTGGGAAAGTGCCTATCCTAAACCGGGGCCGACGGGATACCTGACCAAGCGCAAACTCGTCGAAGGACTGCTCAAACGCCTGGCAACTACGCTGCCGACACTGGAGCGGGCGAGCTTCGTGCCCGCTCACGGCGCCTTGGCGCAAGAATCACTTGCACGGTTGATGAAGTGTTCAGGTAGCGCGCAGTTGGACCAGGCAGCGTTGCTGGAGCTGCAGCGATTGCTCGAGGAGCAGGCGACCGCAGCCCGCGACGGCCCGTCAAAGCAGTCATTGGCAATTGTTCCCTCGAGTAGCGACGACTCTCTTGGCCGGACGCTACTGTCTGCTCAGAACGGTATTTCGCTGGGCAATGATCGCGAAACTCGACACGCCGTGTTGACCATGGCCGAGTTCATCAATCAGCAGGACATCTATGACCCAACGGGTTACCAACTGCGCCGCTTTGGGCTGTGGGCACATGTTCATGCGTTGCCTCCTGTCAGAAAAGAACTGCGTACGGAGCTGATGGCCGTCCCGGTTGAAATCGTGAGTCGATACCAGGATGCCTTGTCCGGCACGGTGGTCGAGCCTGAGCTGCTGCTCAGGGTGGAGCGCAGTGTAGTCGCCTCGCCATTCTGGGCGCGAGGGAGCTTCATGGCCGCTAGCATTGCCAACCGACTGGCCATGGGCGAAGTGGCTGAAGCTATTCGCCAGGCAACCGAGCGCTTTGTCAGGCGCTTGCCAGCCATGCAGCAGCTTTGCTTCAGCGACGGCACAGCCTTTGTCGATGAGCAATGCATGGCCTGGCTGAAAGGCAGCGGGACAGCGCAAGGGGCGGACTCGCACTGCCATGAATTTCAACGTTTGCGAGAAGAACTTGTTGCCCAGCTCGAGCAGGAAGGGGTCGAGCACGTGCTACTGCGCCTGCAGGCATTGCAGGGCGACTACCGTTCGCCGCGTGAGCGCTGCCATGCCACGTTGATTGCCGCTGACTTGCTGGCTTCGCGTGGGTTGTCATGGCTGGCAGGTGACCTGTGTGCAGGCGTCGCGCGCACCATGCAAGAAACCATGGCCACGCAGTGGGAACCCGACGTTTATCAGAAACTCAAGCAGTGTGGCGGCTCGTCACGGCTGAACGATTAGACCAACAGGGCGTTAGGAGTCTGCGATGGGGAAATTCCGGGATTACTTCAAGCGTTGGGGGTTGTCAGCATTGCGTCGGGTCACCGGGGTCTTGCCACTGATGTGGGTATTTGGGACAGTGCTGTTGTTGGTGGGTATCTGGTGGCTAGGGCCGCAATGGACCTGGCGTGAGCAGCAACCCTTGGCCAGTATGGCGCACCGTAGCATCGCCAGCCTTCTTGCCGTGCTGCTGCCCTTGCTGTTCTGGGCCTTGTTGTTGCGGTCGCGCTTTCGGCGCCTGCAAGGTGAGCGTCGACATGAAGCGTCGGTAGTCGCCGACCCCTGCTTGCCTTATGTGCAAGCCCAGGAGGGCGCGCTGAATCGAAGCCTTGCCAATTTTCTCGACAATGCAGGGGGGCGTCGAGCGCTTTATCAGTTGCCGTGGTACCTGGTATTGGGTGAGGAGAACGCAGGCAAGTCGAGTTTTATAACGCGTTCCGACCAAAGCTTTGCATTGACCCGCGTGAGCAAGGCCCAGGCCCGCAGCCGTGCAGATGGTGAGCTGGCGTATCCCGTGGATTGGTGGATTGGCAACGATGCGGTAATTATCGACCCGCCGGGCGAGCTTGTTGCACAGGCTGCGACCGAGGGTAATGCGCAAAGCGCAAAAGCCAAGACACGTCCATTGCTACCGCCCGGTACGCAAGCCAGGCTCTGGAGCCATTTGCTGGAGTGGCTGGCGCGTAACCGAAGTCGCCGCGCCCTCAACGGAATTGTCCTGGTTATTGACCTGTCCGCTTTATTGCAGTCCTCGCCGACACAACGAATCGAGCTGGCGCATGTGCTGCGCGCTCGCCTGTATGAGCTCAGCAGTCAGTTGGGGTCGCGGCTGCCGCTCTATGTGGTGTTGAGCAAGTTCGATCTGATCGAGGGCTTTGACGCGCTATTTGCCAGGTTACCCGTTTCGGTTCGTGAGCAGATGCTTGGATTTACCTTCAAGCTGGACGCGGTTACCTCGTTTGACGCCTGGCTGGAAGAATGCGCAGCTCACTATGATCACTTGCTCGAGGTGCTTGAAGAGCACGTACTGGATTGCATGGGGGCGATCACTTCGACTGATCAGCGCCAGCGGCTCCTTTCATTGCAAGCCCAACTGATCGGTCTGCGTCCTGCGTTGTTGCGCTTCTTGACCGAGGCGCTGGGCAGCGACCGTTTCACGACCCCTGCGCTGGTACGTGGCCTGTACTTTTCTTCGGTGTGCCAGCAGGGCGAAACCAACAATGCCTTTGTACGGGCTGCCGCCCAACCCTACAAGCTGGCGGTGCCTCTGAGTGATACAAGGCCGCAGGTGGCGCCGCAGGTCTACTTTGCTCAGCAGGTGTTCCGGAAGGTCATCTACCCGGAGGCGGGGCTGGCGGGTGACAACGTCAAGGTGGCACGCAGCAAGCGGCGCTTGTTGTGGGTCAGCTCGGGGCTAGGGGTGCTGGCCGTCGCCATCGGTGTGGCGACCTGGCAACGCAATTTCGATGGCAACCGCGACAAGGCCATGAGTGTGCTGGCCAAGAGTCAGGAGTTCAGCGGTCGCGACATCGACACCCGAATCGACCCGACCGCGCGCAACTTGTTGGCCCCGCTGGACCAAATTCGTGATGCCGTCTCGGTGTATGGGGACTATCGCTCGGCTTGGCCGTTGGTGGCAGACGCGGGTCTTTACCAGGGCAAGTCTATTGGGCCAACCGTGGACCAGGCTTACTTGACCTTGTTGTCGCGGCGGTTTCTACCGGCGCTAGCCAGTGGGGTTGTCGACGCCATGAACGCAGCCCCTGAGGGCAGTGAAGCGCAAATGGCAGCCTTGCGTGTGTATCGGATGATCGAAGATAAGAACAATCGCCGCCCGCACATGGTCGAGGAGTGGATGGCGCGTCAATGGCAGGCCGCATTCCCGGGCCAAGGCCAGGTGCAGCGCGACCTGATGCGTCATCTGCAGTATGCGCTGACTTATGCAGAAGCCGATTTGCCACAGTTTCGCCAGCAAGTTGCACAGGTGCAGCACGTGTTACGCAAGGTGCCCTTGCCACAGCGCATCTACATGACACTGAAACAGCAGGCCCAAGAGCAGCTGCACAGTGGGCTGGATTTACGCAATGAGGTCGGCCCGGCCTTCAATGTGGTGTATCAGCCTTTGGCCAGCCCCCGTGACGAACCGACTTCGGACGCCATGTTGTTGGCACCGCTACTGACGGCCAAGGGATACAAGGATTACTTCGAACCCAATAGTCAGGGCATCACAGACTTGGCGATGGTCGATCAATGGGCGCTGGGCGAGCGCGACCGGCTGGACTATTCGGCGGTTGACCAGCAGGCGCTTACCGAGCGTATCCGCGCGCTTTACTATGCCGATTACGTTGACAGCTGGCGTCGGGCCTTGAACCAGTTGGCCGTGACTGATTTTGAAGACCTGGCCCATGGTGTGTCAGTGCTGGAGCACTTGACCGGGCCTTCGGCACCCCTGCGCCGGCTACTGGAGGTTGTACGCGACAACACCGTCATCAATCTGCAGCTGCCGGTTGTCGAGGGGCAAGCAGCCAAGGCACTTGAGGTAGCCAGTCTCGATGTTGCCCACCCGCATCAAGCCATGGGGATCCGCAGGGCATTTTCCGGATTGGCCGAGTTGTTGGCGGCCAAGGGAGACAAACCGACCAACTACGATGAAACACTTAATGCCGTCATGGCGGTCTATGACTATGCCAAGGCGGTACAGGATAGCCCTGATCGTGGCAAGGCCGCACTCAGCACGGTACTCAACCGCTTCTCCATGACTGCTCCCGACCCGATCAGCACATTGCAGCGTGTAGCAACCGGCTTGCCTGAGCCGATAAACCAGCACATCCGGAAAGTCGCGGATCAGACCGCCCAAGTATTGGTGGAGGAAGCACTGCGTGAGCTGGAGAAACGTTGGGAGTCGGAAGTCTACAGCTTCTTCCAGCAGCGCTTGGCCGGGCGCTATCCGTTTGTTGCCAGCGGGCCGGATGCAGCGCTGGACGACTTTGAAGCGTTTTTCGGACCCAGAGGCCGTTTGCAGCAGTTCCAGGATCAGTACTTGAAGGTATTTCTAAAGGACAATCTGGACGCCTTGTACTCCCACAGCCGTAACGGCTACCTGGTTCGCACCGACGTCATTGAGCAGTTGGAGCTTGCTGATCGCATTCGCGAGACGTTTTTCGATCATCGGGGAAGCCTGAGTGTGCAGTTCAGCGTCGAACCATTGGGACTGAGCGCAAACCAGCGTACCAGTGTGCTGGACCTCGATGGCCAACTTGTCTCATACACCCATGGCCCCAGTATTATCACTGGCCTGATCTGGCCCAATACACTCAGTCAGCAGGTGCGCAGTAACCTGACCCTGATCAAGTTGAACGGTAATAGCAGCAGTCTGGAGTTTCGTGGTCCCTGGTCGATGTTTCGTCTGCTCGGCCGCGGCAGTCTCAATGGTCGAACTGCAACCAGCGTCGATCTGAGCTTCAAGACCGGCGATGGCATGATGCGCTATCAATTGAGTTCTGAAAAAGCGTTGAATCCGATCACCCAGCGCCCATTCAAGGGTTTTGTACTGCCACGGACACTGCTGCAGAGCTCCCACGGTGCCTTGGCGCAAAACGAGGCACCGTATTTGGGGCGTGCATTGTGAGGAGACGACGCTCAGGTAACGATGGATTCCAGGTTGCGACGT
>RCUI01000394.1_pt1 | contig 15818 bp, 18 predicted proteins | sample 2166121 | NCBI WGS metagenome assembly RCUI01 (sample SAMN09932700, study PRJNA488358) | compost metagenome | feature: garden; material: soil; isolation source: compost soil in succinic acid-enriched culture | place: Germany: Experimental Botanical Garden Goettingen | collected 2016-01-27
CGCGGCTGCACCGCAACCTCGGGCGTAAGGTGCGGGTGTTCAAGTGCGGCCCGGATTTTCTTGATCCGATGATCCTTGAACGAGCCAGTGGTGCGCCGGTGTACCAGCTCGACCTGTGGATGGTGGGGGAGCAGGAAAGCCGACGTTTGTTGTGGGAAGCGGCGGGCGAAGCCGACCTGATCCTGATCGAAGGGGTCATGGGGTTGTTCGACGGTACACCGTCGAGTGCCGATCTGGCCCGGCATTTTAATGTGCCGGTGCTGGCGGTGATCGACGGCACCGCCATGGCTCAGACGTTCGGTGCTCTGGCCTTGGGGCTGGCGCGTTATCAAGCGGACCTGCCGTTTGCCGGGGTACTGGCGAACCGCGTCGGTACCCTGCGTCACGCCCAATTGCTCGAAGGCAGCCTGACGCAAGGGCTGCGCTGGTACGGCGGTCTGTCGCGAGAAACCGGTATTGAGCTACCGAGTCGCCACTTGGGACTGGTTCAGGCCAGTGAACTCAATGACCTGGATGTTCGCCTGGATGCCGCAGCGGCAGCCCTGGGGGCCAGTTGTGAGTCGTCCTTGCCGCCACCCGTAGCGTTCGCCGCGCCGTGTGTCGAGGTCATCGAACCTTTACTTAGTGGGGTTACGATCGCAGTGGCTCGGGATGAAGCCTTCGCCTTCACCTATGGTGCCAACCTCGACTTGTTGCAGGCCATGGGCGCTGAGCTGAAGTTTTTCTCGCCGTTGCATGACCGTACCTTGCCGCCAGCGGACAGCTTGTACCTGCCGGGCGGCTACCCGGAACTGCATCACCAGGCACTGGCCGCTAACACCTCGATGCTCAGCGCTATCCGCGCTCATCACCATGCCGGCAAACCCCTGCTCGCCGAATGTGGCGGCATGCTCTACTTGCTCGAAGCCCTGACGGATGTCGCCGGCGAGCGCGCCGAATTGCTGGGCTTGCTCGAAGGTGAGGCCGTGATGCAAAAACGTTTGGCAGCCTTGGCCTTGCAAGCCGTGGAACTGCCTGAGGGCACCTTGCGCGGGCACACCTACCACCATTCGCTGACCACCACTGCACGTGAGCCGATTGCCCGTGGCCATAGTCCCAACGGTGGACGTGGCGCTGAAGCGGTCTATCGTTGCGGGCGCCTGACCGCCTCCTATGTGCATTTCTACTTTGCCTCCAACCCCCAGGCGGCGGCGGCGCTGTTAGCCCCATGAGCGACCAGGCTTTCACGGACGCCGAACGCGCGGCGGTATACCGGGCCATCGCCGAGCGTCGCGACATGCGTCACTTCGTCAAGGGTGAGGTGGCGCCCGAACAGTTGGCGCGTCTGCTGGAAGCGGCGCATCAGGGGCCCAGTGTCGGCCTGATGCAGCCGTGGCGCTTTATCCGCATCACCGATGGCGATCTGCGTCAACGCATCCAGGGCTTGGTGGAAGCTGAGCGGGTGCGCACCGCAGAGGCGCTCGGTGAGCGCTCTGATGAGTTCATGAAACTTAAGGTTGAAGGCATCAGCGACTGTGCCGAAGTGCTGGTGGCGGCCTTGATGGATGATCGCGACAAACATATTTTCGGTCGCCGGACCTTGCCGGAGATGGACCTGGCCTCGTTGTCCTGCGCGATCCAGAACCTCTGGCTGGCAGCACGTGCCGAAGGCTTGGGGATGGGCTGGGTATCGCTGTTCGAACCGCAGGCACTGGCCGAGCTGCTGGGCATGCCGGTCGGGGCCAAAGCCGTGGCAATTCTGTGCCTAGGCCCGGTCCAGGCGTTCTATTCGGCGCCGATGCTGGTCCTTGAAGGGTGGGCCACGGCGCGCCCCTTGAGCGACATGGTGTTTGAAAACCAGTGGGGAGAATCTTGATGAGTGTGGCGTTGCTGACGGTTGCCGGGGTGGCGCTTGATGCGCTGTGGGGGGAGCCCCAGCGGCGCCATCCACTGGTTGCCTTCGGCCGTTTTGCCGGGCGCCTGGAGCAGCGCTTCAATGCTGCCGGTCGTGGTTGGCGCAGCCATGGTGTAACCGCATGGTTCCTGGCGGTGATTCCGTTGACCTTGTTGGCCACCTTGTTGTCCTGGTTGCCCTACATCGGTTGGCTGGTGGACGTCCTGCTCTTGTACTGCGCCTTGGGCCTGCGCAGTCTGGGGGAGCACGTGCGACCGGTGGCTGAGGCCCTGGGTCGCGCCGACCTGGAAGAAGCACGTCGCCGTGTGGGCTTTCTGGTCAGCCGTGAAACTCGTGAACTGGACGAGACCGCTGTGGCACGCGCTGCCACCGAGTCGGTGCTGGAAAATGGCAGCGATGCGGTGTTTGCCGCATTGTTCTGGTTTATCGTCGCCGGTGCGCCGGGGGTGGTGCTCTATCGCTTGAGCAATACCCTGGATGCGATGTGGGGCTATCGCAATGAGCGCTTCGAGCGATTTGGTTGGGCGGCAGCGCGTATCGACGACCTGCTCAACTATATTCCTGCCCGTCTGGTAGCACTGACATACGCACTGCTCGGCAAGACCCGCCTGGCGCTCAGTTGCTGGCGTCGCCAGGCGCCGCTGTGGGACAGCCCTAATGCAGGGCCGGTGATGGCGGCCGGGGCGGGGGCCTTGGGCGTGGAACTCGGTGGCCCGGCGGTGTATCACGGTGAACGGCACGAGCGCCCGCAACTGGGCGAAGGTCCGGCGGCGGACGCTGACGCCATCGAACGTGGCTGGCGCCTGGTGTGCCAAGGTGTGTGGTTGTGGTTGCTACTGTTGTGCCTGGGGGCTGAATTCTATGCTTGAACACGGTGGACGCCTGCAACGTGCCGTGCAGCAATACGGCATCGCGCGCGAGCAATGGTTGGACCTGTCCAGCGGTATTGCCCCTTGGTCCTTCGCCATTCCTGACATTCCGCTTTGCGCCTGGGCGCGCCTGCCGGAAACCGACGATGGCCTGGAACAAGCCGCCGCCGCGTATTACCGGGTCAAACAGGTATTGCCGGTAGCCGGTTCCCAAGCCGCGATTCAGGCCTTGCCGCACCTGCGCGCGCGCGGCACGGTCGGCGTGCTTTCGCCCTGTTATGCCGAGCACGCCGAGGGTTGGCGGCGCGCCGGGCATCAAGTGATCGAGCTGCACGGCGAGTCTGTGGACGACCAGCTCGACCGCCTGGATGTGCTGGTGGTGGTCAACCCCAACAACCCTACCGGGTGCCGGATCGACGCTGAGCGATTGCTCGCCTGGCATGCCCGTTTGGCCCAGCATGGGGGGTGGTTGCTGGTCGATGAAGCGTTTATCGACAACACCCCTGCGCACAGCATTGGCGCCCAGGCAGAGCGCCCTGGGCTGATCGTGCTGCGCTCGTTTGGCAAGTTCTTCGGCCTGGCCGGCGTGCGTCTGGGCTTTGTCCTGGCTGAGACAACGCTGTTGCAACGCCTGGCCGAGTTGCTGGGGCCCTGGACCGTCAGTGGCCCAACGCGGATTCTCGGCCAGGCCTGCCTGCTCGACCGGGCCGCGCATCAGCAGCAGATTGCGCGCTGTGCGGCGGCCAGCCAGCAGCTGTCCGCCTTGCTCAGCAATGCAGGCTTTCCCCCCAGAGGGGGCTGTGATCTGTTCCAGTACCTGGTCACCGATGAGGCTGAGCAGTTGCATGAATTCATGGCCAAGCGCGGCATTTTGCTGCGCCTGTTTAGCCAGCCGGCCAGCCTGCGCTTTGGCCTGCCAGCCACTGAGGCAGACTTTCAGCGTTTGGCCCACGCTTTCAACGACTACCGCAAGGAACCGTCATGAGTACCCTGATGGTGCAAGGCACCACCTCCGATGCAGGCAAGAGCACCCTGGTGACTGCGCTGTGCCGCTGGCTGCTGCGACAGGGTGTGGCAGTGGTGCCGTTCAAGCCGCAAAACATGGCTCTCAACAGCGCGGTCACCGCTGACGGCGGTGAGATCGGCCGCGCTCAGGCAGTCCAGGCCCAGGCCGCGGGACTTGCGCCGCACACCGACATGAACCCAGTGTTGCTTAAGCCCAACAGCGACACCGGGGCCCAGGTGATCGTCCACGGTCGCGCCGTCACCAGCATGAATGCGGTGGCTTACCACGACTACAAAGTCATCGCCATGCAAGCGGTACTCGACTCTCATCAGCGCTTGAGTGAGCAATACCCGGTGGTGATGGTCGAGGGCGCGGGCTCCCCTGCAGAGATCAACCTGCGGGCCGGGGATATCGCCAACATGGGCTTCGCCGAAGCGGTGGACTGCCCGGTGATCCTGATTGCCGACATCAACCGCGGTGGCGTTTTCGCTCACCTGGTCGGGACCCTGGAATTGCTCTCTGCCACCGAGCAGGCGCGGGTCAAAGGCTTCGTCATCAACCGTTTTCGCGGTGACATCGCCTTACTTCAACCGGGCCTGGACTGGCTCGAAGCGCGTACCGGCAAACCGGTATTGGGCGTGCTGCCGTATGTGATGGACCTGCACCTGGAAGCCGAAGACGGCATTGATCAGCGCCAGAGTGACAAGGCCGCACGCGCCCTCAAAGTGATCGTGCCGGTACTGCCGCGCATCAGTAACCATACCGATTTCGACCCGCTGCGCCTGCACCCGCAAGTGGACCTGCAGTTCATTGGCCCGGGCGATGCGATTCCCGCTGCGGACCTGATCATCCTGCCAGGCTCCAAGAGCGTGCGCGGCGACCTGGCGCAATTGCGTGCCCGTGGTTGGGACCAGGCCATCAGTCGGCATCTGCGCTACGGCGGCAAGTTGCTGGGTATTTGTGGCGGCCTGCAGATGCTCGGGCTGCAGGTGGATGATCCATTGGGGCTGGAAGGGCCGGCAGGCAGTAGTGACGGGCTGGGCCTACTCGACTTTGTCACGGTGCTGGAGGCGCAGAAGCAGTTGCGCAATGTCAGCGGCACCCTGCAACTGGAGCAGGCACCGATCAGCGGCTACGAAATTCATGCTGGGGTAACCCAAGGCGTGGCCCTGGAGCAACCGGCGGTGCACTTGGCTGACGGTCGCCACGACGGTGCTATCAGCGCCGACGGGCAGATCTTCGCCACCTACCTGCACGGCCTGTTTGAAAGCCCGCAGTCTTGTGCGGCGCTGTTGCGCTGGGCCGGCTTGCATGACGTCGAAGACGTCGATTACCAGGCCCTGCGCGAACGCGACATCGATCGCCTGGCCGACCTGGTCGAACAGCACCTGGATACCACCTGCCTAAGGCAACTGTGCGGACTGAACTGACATGCTCAACCTTATCCTCGGTGGTGCCCGTTCCGGCAAGAGCCGCCTGGCCGAACAACTGGCCGAGCGCAGCGGCCTGGCGGTGACCTACATCGCCACCAGTGAACCACTGGATGGCGAAATGAATGCCCGCGTGCAACTGCACCGCGACCGGCGGCCGTCCAGTTGGAGCCTGATCGAAGAGCCGCTGGCCCTGGCCCAGGTCTTGCGCACCAACGCCGGTGCCGAACGCTGCCTGTTGGTTGACTGCCTGACCCTGTGGCTGACCAACCTGCTGATGCTGGATAACCCCGAACGCTTGCTGGCTGAGCGCATGGCACTGCTCGATTGCCTGGTGCAATTGCCCGGCGAGATCATTCTGGTCAGCAACGAGACCGGCCTTGGCGTGGTTCCGCTGGGCGAGCTGACCCGGCGCTATGTCGATGAAGCCGGCTGGTTGCACCAGGCCATTGCCGAGCGCTGCCAGCGGGTGGTGCTCACGGTTGCCGGCTTACCCCTCACTTTGAAAGGAACTGCACCATGAGTCAGACCTGGTGGCTTGATGCCTGCCGTGCCCTTGATCAGGAAGCCATGGCTCAGGCCGCGGCACGCCAACAGCAATTGACCAAACCAGCAGGTTCACTCGGGCGCCTGGAGTTGATCGCTGTCCAGCTGGCTGGCCTGCAGGGGCAGCTCAAGCCTTGCCTGGAGCAGGTCAGTATTGCGATTTTTGCTGGTGACCATGGTGTGGTTGCTGAAGGCATCGCGGCCTATCCGCAGGCGGTGACGGTGCAGATGCTGTACAACTTTGTCGGTGGTGGTGCGGCGATCAGCGTGCTCGCGCGCCAGCTCCAGGCGCACCTGGAAGTGGTGGATCTGGGCACTATCGACCCGGATCTGGAGTTGCCGGGCGTGCGTCATCTGCGAATCGGTGCCGGCACCGCTAATTTCGCTGTGGCCCCGGCAATGACCCGCGAGCAAGGCTTGCAAGCACTGCAGGGCGGTCGCGAGAGTGCCTTGCGTGCAGCGGCCAGCGGCAGTCAGTTGTTCATTGGCGGCGAGATGGGCATTGGCAATACCACGGCGGCCAGTGCGCTGGCGTGTGCCTTGCTCGCGTGCCCGGCCATCGAGCTCAGTGGCCCCGGAACGGGTCTGGATGCTGCGGGTGTGCGGCACAAGGCTGAAGTGATCGAGCGTGCGTTAGTGCTGCACGGTGACCTATCGAATGATCCGTTGCGGGCGCTGTTCTGCTTCGGCGGTTTTGAAATCGCAGCCTTGGTGGGTGCCTATCTGGGCAGTGCCCAAGCCGGTGTCGCGGTGCTGGTCGATGGTTTTATCTGCACCGTGGCCGCGCTGGTGGCGGTGCGGATCAATCCGGGGTGCCGTGACTGGCTGCTGTTTGGCCATCGCGGTGCTGAGCCGGGGCACCGGCGGCTGCTGGCCGAGTTGGGCGCGGAGCCGGTGCTGGAACTCGGCTTGCGCCTGGGCGAGGGCAGTGGTGCAGCGCTGGCAGTGCCGGTGTTGCGCCTGGCCTGCGACCTGCACGGGCAGATGGCAACCTTCGCCGAAGCTGCCGTAGCGGACCGTCCGGCATGATCATCGATCTGCTGCGCCATGGTGAAACCGAGCTGGGCGGCGGCCTGCGTGGCAGCCTGGATGATGCCTTGACCGCCAAGGGCTGGGCGCAGATGCATGCTGCGGTGGCTGGCATACAGCCTTGGGATGTCTTGGTCAGTTCACCCTTGCAGCGCTGCGCGCGATTTGCCCAGTCGCTGAGCGAGCAAATGGGGTTGGCCGTGCAATTGGAACCTGCACTGCAGGAGTTGCACTTTGGTGAATGGGAAGGGCGCAGTGCCGCTGATCTGATGCTCACCCATGAACAGCAACTGGGGCAGTTCTGGTCCGACCCCTACGGCTTCACCCCACCTGGCGGTGAGGCGGTGATCGACTTTGCTGACCGCGTGCTGGCCGCCATTACCCGGCTGCACCATCAACAGGCGGACAAGCACGTGTTGCTGGTCACCCATGGTGGCGTGATGCGGCTATTGCTGGCGCGCGCCAGGAGTCTGCCCCGGGAGCAGTTGTTGCAGGTCGAAGTCGCTCATGGCGCCTTGTGTCGACTTGAAGTACAGGCGGACGGTAGCCTGCGGGAAGTGCGCTGAAATGTTGCCCTTCTGGATCGCCTTGCAGTTCCTGAGCAGTTTGCCGGTGCGCCTGCCAGGGATGCCGAGCCCTGAACAAATGGGCCGCTCACTGCTGTATTACCCGGCGGTGGGAGGGGTGTTCGGCGTATTGCTCTGGGGGCTGAACACGCTGCTCGACGGCAGCCCGTTACTGTTGCATACCGCGTTGCTGCTCAGTGCCTGGGTGCTGCTCAGCGGAGCCCTGCACCTGGATGGCCTGGCCGACAGTGCCGATGCCTGGCTGGGGGGCTTCGGCGACCGCGCGCGTACCCTGGAGATCATGAAAGATCCACGCAGCGGGCCCATAGCCGTGGTAACGCTGGTACTGGTGCTGTTGCTGAAGTTCTGCGCCTTGCTGGTGCTGGTCGAGCGAGGGCAGGGCGAGTGGCTGATCATCGCACCGCTGCTGGGGCGCGCCGCCTTGCTCGGGCTGTTTCTGTCCACGCCTTATGTGCGCGCGGGGGGGCTGGGGCAGGCGCTGGCCGATCACCTGCCACGGCGTAGTGGGCAGTGGGTTTTGTTTGTAAGTTGCGTCCTATGCCTTTGTCTGACTGGTCTGCAAGGTCTGTATGTATTGGCTGTCGCGGGCGTGGCTTTCTTCTTCTTTCGTCGAATGATGATTCGGCGATTAGGCGGCACGACCGGTGATACTGCCGGTGCGCTCCTGGAATTGCTGGAGTTGGCGGTTTTACTCAGTCTGGCATTGTGATCGCTGGGTTATCCGGGGGCGGCTTTTCCCTGGCAGTGGCGAGCGTATGCTTGCCTTCTTTGTCAGGGAGGTGACGTATGCGGGGAAGGTTGCAACGCGGACTGCTGATGCTGTGTTGTGCGTTTGGTAGCGCGAACGCCGCCGATTTGATCGATTTTTGGGAGGCGCCACGCCACGGTGGCAACAGTTTCAACCGGCTGCCGCCTGATCAGGCGTACTTCCAGGCACTCAAGGATTACGGTGCCAGTTGGGTCCGTCTGTCTTACGACAAGTGGCAGCCTACCGGGCGCGACTTCCTCCTCGGCGATGCCGATGGCTACAAGGGGCTGGCTGCCGAGGACCTGGTGCAACTGCGCAACGTACTCGACGCTGCCCAGAGTGCCGGGCTCAAGGTCGTCATTGCGCCACTGTCGTTGCCGGGCATGCGCTGGGTGCAGAACAACCATGATCGTTTTGACGACCGCCTCTGGCAGGACAAGGCCTGGTGGTTGCAGTCGGCTGCCTTTTGGCGGGATCTGGCTGCAGCCCTCAAGGACCATCCGGCCATTGCCGGCTACAACCTGATCAATGAGCCCGCGCCGGAAAAGAGGGGTGGGCTTGCCGAGCATGCGGCGGCGGCAGACATGCAGGCCTGGTATCGCCAGCAACAGGGCGGCACTCGTGATTTGCCGGCGTTCTACACCCAGGTCATTGCCGCCATTCGTGAAGTGGACCCGCTAACGCCGGTGATGGTCGACGCTGGCTGGTATGCCGCCGCCGATGCCTTTGCCTACTGGCCGGCCCCTTTGTCTGACGCTCGCGTGCTGTACAGTTTTCACATGTACGAGCCTTACCACGCTACCAGCGCGCCAAACCTGAACCGGGCAAAACCGTATGCCTATCCAGGTACCGTGAAGTTTGCCGGGCAGCAGCAGGTGTGGGGTCGTGAGCGGGTTGAGAAGTATTTGAAAAGCCCCCAGCAGTGGGCGCAAGCTCACCAAGTGCCTGCCAGCCGCCTGGTGGCGGGGGAGTTTGGCTGCATGCGGCGCTTGCCGGGATGTCGACAATACCTTGAGGACGTGCTGACAAGCCTTGATCAAGCCGGCCTGCATTGGGCCTTTTACAGCTTTCGCGAGGACAGCTGGGACGGCATGGACTATGAACTGGGCAGCGCCAAGGTGCCCTGGGCTTACTGGCAGGCCATCGAGCAAGGGCACCCCGACCCGCTGAAACGCCAAGCCACTGTAGAGTTTGAGCCGATTAGCAAGCGCCTGCTGCCCTAGTCGGATCAGGAAATTCTTGCCTCAAGGTTTATGCGGGTATATACACGTATTCATGTTGACCAGTGAATGTATCTGCACCCATCTGCGTCGTGCGGCCCGTGGGGTCAGCCGACACTACGACGAAGCCCTTGAAGGTTTCGGGATCAATGTCGCGCAGTTTTCCCTGCTGCGGCATTTGCGTCGTCTCGATCAACCGAGTATCTCGACCTTGGCCGATGCCATGGGCCTGGATCGCAGTACCCTGGGGCGTAACGTGCGGGTGCTGGAAGCTGAAGGGTTGCTGGCCCTGGCTGAAGGTCGGGACCTTCGCAATCGTCTGGTGCTGTTGACCGATCAGGGGCATGAGCGTTTGCGCGCAGCTGAGCCAGCCTGGGAAAAAGCCCAGGCCGATTTGATTGATACCTTGGGCGAAGGGCAGCGCGATGAACTGGTGCGTCTGCTTGAGCTGCTTGCCTGAAACCTTTATGACATAAACGGGTATATACCCGTATAGCCTTGCGGCACTTTGGAGAAAACAATAATGACATCGGTATGGCGAACCAGTGGTTGGATTCTCCTCGGCGCTGCGTTGATCCTGGCGCTCTCTCTGGGCGTGCGGCATGGCTTTGGCCTGTTCCTGGCACCGATGAGTGCCGACTTCGGCTGGGGGCGTGAGGTGTTCGCCTTCGCCATTGCCTTGCAGAACCTGATCTGGGGGCTGGCACAACCCTTTGCCGGGGCCTTGGCGGATCGCCTTGGTGCAGCAAAAGTGGTGATGGTCGGCGGTATTCTCTATGCCGTCGGGCTGGTGTTGATGGGCATGTCTGATTCGGCGCTGACGCTGTCGCTGAGCGCCGGCCTGCTGATTGGTATTGGCCTCTCCGGCACATCGTTCTCGGTGATCCTCGGCGTGGTGGGTCGCGCCGTTCCCCCAGAGAAGCGCAGCATGGCCATGGGGATTGCCAGTGCCGCCGGGTCCTTCGGTCAATTCGCCATGCTCCCGGGTACCCTCGGCCTGATCGGCTGGCTGGGCTGGTCAGCGGCCTTGCTGGTGCTGGGTTTGCTGGTGGCCTTCATCGTGCCGCTGGTGGGGTTGTTGAAAGATCGACCGCTACCCAGCCACGGTGCCGAACAAAGTCTGGGTCAGGCCTTGCGTGAAGCCTGCACACATTCTGGTTTCTGGCTCTTGTCCTTGGGCTTTTTCGTCTGTGGCTTTCAGGTGGTGTTCATCGGCGTGCATTTGCCGGCCTACCTGGTCGACCAACACCTGCCGGCGACCATTGGCACCACGGTGCTGGCACTGGTCGGGCTGTTCAATATTGTCGGCACCTACACTGCTGGTTGGCTGGGCGGACGGATGTCCAAGCCGCGTTTGCTGACGGCGCTGTATCTGTTGCGGGCGGTGGTGATCGTGTTGTTTCTCTGGGCGCCGGTCACGCAGTTCAGCGCTTACCTGTTTGGCATCGCCATGGGGCTGTTGTGGCTGTCGACCGTGCCGTTGACCAATGGCACGGTGGCGACCCTGTTTGGCGTGCGTAACCTGTCGATGCTCGGCGGTATCGTGTTTCTGTTCCACCAGTTGGGCGCATTCCTGGGCGGTTGGCTGGGCGGGGTGGTGTACGACAAAACCGGAAACTACGACTTGGTCTGGCAGATTTCGATCCTCCTCAGCCTGTTGGCGGCGGCACTCAACTGGCCGGTGCGTGAACGCCCTGTGGCGCGCCTGCAGGCGCAAGCGGCATGAGCCGCTTAGCCCTGCGTGGGCTCCTGGCGTTCGGCGCGCTACTGCTGCTAGCGTTGATCTGGTGGGGCTGGCATGAAGGTGGACTGGCGCTGATGCAGTTGGGCATGGGCGTGTGCTAGGCGTATTCTGAACGTCATAGACCGGTTCAAGGGAGAGACGATGATGCGTGCACGCTGGCTGTTGGTTCCACTGTTCACCCTGATGGCTGCCGCATCCGTGCAGGCCGCCGACTGTCCAGCCTTGCTCAAGGGCAGCCTGCCGGAATTACGTGGCAAAGAGCAGATTGACCTGTGTGAGAAGTTTGCGGGTAAGCCGCTGGTGGTGGTCAACACCGCCAGCTATTGTGGCTTCGCGCCGCAATTTGAAGGCCTGGAAGGGGTCTACAAAACTTACAGGGGGCAAGGGCTGGAGATGCTCGGGGTGCCGTCCAACGACTTCAAGCAGGAGGACGCTGACGCCGAGAAAACCGCCAAGGTCTGCTATGCGAACTATGGCGTCACCTTCACCATGACCAAAGCCCAGCCCGTGCGCGGCAGTGATGCGATTCCCTTGTTCAAGAACCTCGCCAAGCAGAGCAGCGCGCCGAAGTGGAATTTCTACAAGTACGTGGTAGATCGTCAGGGCAACGTGGTCGCCAATTTTTCCAGCCTGACCAAGCCCGATGACCCTGCATTCACAGCCGCGATCGAGAAGGCCATCGCTTCGCAACCGTAAGCAGTCCTCAGTGGCCGGGATGCACTGTCCAGGCCACCAGCTTGAGCACCACCGGGCGAACCACCAGGACGCAGGCAAAGGCGACCGGCATGGCCAATTGATAAGCCTTGAGCACATTGCTCAGGTAATTCGGGTCGATGCCGGCGGTTGCGGCGGTGATCACGAAACACATCAGCAAGGCCATGATCGCCGACATATAGAAGGCGAATACGTAAGGCGTGGCGCGAGCGCCCAGTTTGCGGCGGCTGCGGGTGACGTTCTGCATGCTCATGCGGACTCCTTGGGTGCAATGAAGGGCGCAGCCTAACAAGCGTCGCAGGCGCTCAGGTAGACGCGGCGAGCTTAGGTCTTTATAAAGAAATTCTTACGAATACCGGACTGATCGCTATGAATCTGCTGGGCTCGATCAAGAGTTTCATCAAAGTCGTCGAAGCTGGCAGCATTGCGGGTGGCGCCCGAACCCTAGGCTTGAGCGCAGCGGCCGTCAGCCAGAACATTGCTCGGCTAGAGGCCCACTTGCAGGTCCGCTTGCTGTCGCGCACTACCCGCAGCATGGCGTTGACGCCTAATGGCACGCTTTACTACGAGAAGGTCAAGCACATCGAACGTGACCTTGAACAAGCGCACCTGGCGATCACCACACCCGATTGTGAACCCAAGGGGCGCTTGTGTATCGCTGCGTCATCGGCGTTCGGTCGGCATGTGCTGGCGCCTCTGATTCCGGCCTTTAGCGCCCGTTATCCGCAGCTTTCGATTGAACTGGTTACGAATGATCGGCGGGTCAATCATGCCCAAGAGGGCGTCGATGTCAGTATTCGTATCAAGCCGCAGTTGGAGGATGGTTTGCTGGCACGGCACATAGCTCAGGTGCCGTTCATTTGCTGTGCTTCACCGCAGTACCTGGCGCAGGCGGGATGGCCTGGCGCGCCAGAGCAGCTCAAGGCGCATCGGTGTCTGGTGTTTCGTTATCCGGTGGACGGGCGCTTCTTGCGCTGGGGCTTTGTACGTGACGGGCTGCGCTTTGACGCCGAGTTTGGTGATGTGTTGATCAGCGACGATATTGATGTGCTCACGCAGATGGCGGCCAACCATGGCGGCATTGCGCGTCTGGCGGAATTCGTCGCCAGGCCCTACATCGAGCGCGGGCAACTGGTGGCGCTGTTCGAATACTCACAGCCCACCCAGGCTTATGCGCAGACCGAGCCGATGGATATCTACCTGTGTGTAGCTGATCGTTTTGCGATGACGCCCAAGGTGCGGGTGTTCATGGACTATCTGCAGGAGAGTCTGGGCATTACCGAGCCGGTCGGCGCGCAAGAATGAAAAAACCGCCCGAGGGCGGTTTTACTACAGCATGGTGAAATCAGAAACGGTAGGTGAGCGAAGCACCCACACCGTGAGCGCTGTTTTCGTACTTGGCGTTGTACGAACCCTTGGTCGGGCTGCTCAGGTTGACCTTGGTGTCTTCTTCCCACAGGTAGGAGTAAGCCAGGTCGATGGTCATGTCGTCGTTCGGGCTCCAGCCAGCGCCCAGGCTGAACACCTTACGGTCGCCAGTCGGGATACGTGGCGAACGGTCATGGTTGTTGGTCGGCGACTGGTCGACGGTGAAGCCGGTACGCAGGACCCACTCTTTGTTCAGCTTGTACGAGGCACCGACGGCGTGAGCCCAGGTGTCGTGCCAGTTCTGCTCTTCGCTGATGGTGCCGAATTGGCCAGCCAGCGGGGCAGGCACTTCGTTGTTGACGGTGATCGCTTCCAGGCGGCTCCAGCGGGTCCAGGTGCTGCCCGCGTAGAGGGTCCACTGGTCATCCAGCTCGTGGGTGACCGAGAAATCGACGGATTCAGGGGTTTTGATTTTCAGTTCAGCGTCAAACTTACTGCCGCTGAACGGGCCGATCAGGGCGTTGTTGACCTTGGTGTTACCTTCGAGCTTGTAGTCGACCATCGAGTGGTAGGTCAGGCCCAGGCGCGTCTTGTCGGTGGCCTGAACCAGGACGCCGATGTTGTAGCCGACGGCAGTGTCGTCGCCCTTGATCTTCACTTCACCATCGTTGCTGCCCGGGGTGAACGGGTTGATGGTGTTGGAGCTCAGTTCGCCTTTGATTTTGTTAATGGTCGGGCCGAAACCGATCGAAACCTTGTCGTTGAAGGCATAGCTGACAGTAGGCTGGAAGGTGATGACTTCAACGTAGCTTTTCTTGCCCCAGTAGCGGCTGGCAGCTTCGTCCTCATACTCGGTCACCAGGCCGAAAGGGGCGTAGATACCGAAGCCAACGCTCCAGTGCTCATCGATGGGCTTGACGTAGAAGCCCATAGGAACGCCCACGAACGGAACCATGTCACCGTCGGTAGAACCGCCAGGGAAGCCGCCGCCCGAGATATCGGACTTGGCGATCACGGCTGCGGCGCCGACAGTGATTTGCTCACGTTTCAGGCGCGACATACCGGCAGGGTTGCCGAATACGGTGCTGGCATCATCGGCAGAAGAAGAACGACCCGCGAAACCTGTGCCCATGCCGCTGACGCTTTGTTCGTTGAGGGCAAAGCCGCTGGCGAACAGTTGAGTCGAGGCGAGTGTGACGGCGAGGCTGAGAGAGGTTTTGAGCATTACTTTTTTCATTATTAGAACTCCTTGGGATCTCCGGGGCGAAAATTACCAACATTTCGCCCGCAGCGCTATAGGCTGTATCGCAGGAGATAGAGCGGTTTTGTAGGACAATCCGACCAGATTGGTGGGAGTTTTCCGAATATGGAGTTCAGTGACTATCAGCAGGCTTCAAGAGTCACAGGCGCGATGCAGGTTTGCCAGGCGCAGGTGAAATCGCGCAGGCGTCCCTGGGGCTGGAAGGTCTGGCGCCAGATGCGTGCCAGGCCGAGTAGATCGTCGGCAGCGGGGAGTTGGGGGGCTTGTTCTTCAATGAGCATCCAGGCAATGGCGGTGGCGTAGCGCAGGTTGACGGTCAGTTCCAGGTGCGGGCCGCTGAGGAAGGCGTGCTGGCTGGCCAGGCCGCGAACCAGGCTGGCCAGGTCGGGGTCGCGGGCCAGGAACTGGTCCCAGACGCTTTGGTGGCGTAGTTCAGCAATCCGGTAGAGGCCATGGCCGCGTCGATCATGCAAGGCTGAGCCGAGGGCAGATTGGCTGGCGGCAACACCCAGCAACAAAGCTTCGGCGCTTGCGCAGTGGCGGCCCAGGTAGATCAGGGTCGGGCGAATGACAAATTGGCTCAACTCGCTCGCGGCGATACCCATAATGCCCTCGAACTTGAATTTGGCCGGCGGACGCTGGAGCTTGGCAGCTGGAGAGTCGGTCAGGCCCGCCGGAAGCAGCCTATGCCGCTTGAGTTGAAGTGTAGTGTCATATTCGTGCTGTAAAGGGCTGTTTTTAAAACATTTGCGGCTTTTAGTTATAAATCATATGCCGTGCGGTGATTAAGAAAGCTGCCCGTGGGGGTGTCGTGACTGGCCCGGTGTAGCCGCTGCCGCGAGGCTGCGATCGGGCGTGAAACGCCCGCAAACCGGGCTACCGCGATTTGTCAGACCCGCCGGGGAGCCCGCGTTGCGACTGCCCAGCAGTCGATCGCAGCTTCGTGCCGCGGCAGCGGCTACCGTTTAGTACCCATAAAAAAGCCCCGCGAGAGGGCGGGGCTTGAGCTGTTGCAGCGAAGCGCGGATCAGGCAATCAGTGCCTGACGGGTGCGCTCGATAACCGCTTGCAGCGGTTCGGCTTGGCTGTACTGCTCGGGGTACAGGCGCTCGCTGTGACGGGCAATGCCGTGCTCGTTGACCAGGGTGAAACTGAAGCTGCCTTTGCGCGAGGCATTGATCAAGCAGTTCAGGGGGGCAAATGCCTGGGAAAGGGTGCTAATCGCAGCCTGAGTATGGATAGAGTGAGTCATAGTTATTAGATGTTCCTGCAATAGACACGGTTTCGATCCGTGCACACTTAAAACGTTCCAGTAACGCCGGGATTTAGTCCGGGCGAAGAACCTGACTGGAACAGGGCAGCCAGTTTTGGGCGCATTTATCATGTGGCGCTGGGGCTGACT
>RCUI01000395.1_pt1 | contig 15763 bp, 17 predicted proteins | sample 2166121 | NCBI WGS metagenome assembly RCUI01 (sample SAMN09932700, study PRJNA488358) | compost metagenome | feature: garden; material: soil; isolation source: compost soil in succinic acid-enriched culture | place: Germany: Experimental Botanical Garden Goettingen | collected 2016-01-27
CCAAGCAGGAGGCCGCCAGCGCAGAAACCCAGCCGGACAACGCCGCCATGATGGCCGCCCGCGAGGCGCGCAAGCAGGAGGCGCTGGCGCGCCGCGCCGCCAAGGCGGTCGAGACCGCACAGCCGGATGATGCCGGCACGGCTGTCGTTGCCGAAGCCGATCCCAAGAAGGCCGCCATTGCCGCCGCCCTGGCCCGCGCCAAGGCCAAGAAGGCAGCTCAGGCTGCCGGTGACGAGACCAGCACCACGGCTACCGCTCCGGGCGAGCCGGTGACTGAGCCCGCTGCCGAGGCCGATCCCAAGAAGGCCGCCATCGCCGCCGCCCTGGCCCGTGCCAAGGCCAAGAAGCTGGCGGCCGCCGCCGGCGAGGTCGCGCCCGACGCCCCCGTCTCCTCAAGTGACGCTGTGAGCGACACGCTGGCCGCCCCGAACGAGCCGGTAGCGGAGCTCGCTGCCGAGGTCGATCCCAAGAGGGCGGCCATCGCCGCCGCCATTGCTCGCGCCAAGGCCAAGAAGCTGGCGACTGCCGCTGACGAGGTCGTGCCCGACGCGCCAGTTTCCTCAAGTGACACTGTGAGCGACACGCTGGCCGCCCCGGGCGAGCCGGTGGCCGAGCCCGCCCCCGAGGTCGATCCCAAGAAGGCTGCCATTGCCGCCGCCATCGCCCGTGCCAAGGCCAAGAAGCTGGCCGCCGCCGCAGGCGAGGTCGCGCCCGATGCGCCTGTCCCCTCAAGGGACGTTGTGAGCGACACGCAGGTTACTCCGGGCGAGCCGGTGGCTGAGTCCGCCCCCGAGGTCGACCCCAAGAAGGCGGCCATTGCCGCCGCCATCGCCCGCGCCAAGGCCAAGACGCTGGCCGCCGCCGACGAGGTCGTGCCCGATGCGCCCGTCCCCTCAAGGGACGCTGTGAGCGACACGCTGGCCGCCCCGAGCGAGCCGGTGGCTGAGTCCGCCCCCGAGGTCGACCCCAAGAAGGCGGCCATTGCCGCCGCCATCGCCCGCGCCAAGGCCAAGACGCTGGCCGCCGCCGACGAGGTCGTGCCCGATGCGCCCGTCCCCTCAAGGGACGCTGTGAGCGACACGCTGGCCGCCCCGAGCGAGCCGGTGGCTGAGTCCGCCCCCGAGGTCGACCCCAAGAAGGCGGCCATTGCCGCCGCCATCGCCCGCGCCAAGGCCAAGACGCTGGCCGCCGCCGACGAGGTCGTGCCCGATGCGCCCGTCCCCTCAAGGGACGCTGTGAGCGACACGCTGGCCGCCCCGAGCGAGCCGGTGGCTGAGTCCGCCCCCGAGGTCGACCCCAAGAAGGCGGCCATTGCCGCTGCCATCGCCCGTGCCAAGGCCAAGAAGCTGGCGGCCGACGCCGCGGCGCACACCCCTTCCCCTTCGACCGACAAGAGCCACTGATCCATGTTCAATCTCGCGAGTGCGCCCTTCGCCCATAACCGCAAACAGACCCAGACCCTGATGCTGCTGGTGATCCTGGCCTGTCTGCCCGGCTTCCTGGCCCAGACCTGGTTCTTCGGCTGGGGAACCCTGATCCAGACCCTGCTGGCCCTGGTGACGGCGCTGGGCTGCGAGGCCCTGGTCCTGCGCCTGCGTGGCCGCCCCGTCAAACCGGCCCTGCTGGACGGCAGCGCGGCCCTCACCGCCGTGCTGATCGGCCTCTCCCTGCCCCCCTTGCTGCCCTGGTGGATGCTGGTACTCGGCACCGCCTTTGCCATCATCATCGCCAAGCACCTCTATGGCGGGCTCGGTCAGAACCTGTTCAACCCGGCCATGGTGGCCTATGTGCTGCTGCTGGTCTCCTTCCCGGTCCAGATGACCAGCTGGCTGCCCCCCTCCAGCATCGCCGCCTACGGGGTCGACTTTGGGGACGCCGTCTCGGTGATCTTCACCGGCTTCAGCCTGGACGGTTACAGCCTGGCGCAGCTCAAGCAGGGGGTGGATGGCCTGACCATGGCCACCCCCCTCGACACCCTGAAGACGGGCCTGACCCAGGGACTCACCGCCAGCGAGGTGATGACTCATGCCGTGTTCGAGGGCTGGGGCGGGATTGGCTGGAGCTGGGTCAACCTGTGCTACCTGCTGGGTGGCCTCTTCCTGTTGCAGCAGAAGGTGATCAACTGGCGCATTCCCACCGCCGTGCTGGGGGCCCTGCTGCTGTCTGCCACCCTGGGTTATCTGGCCACGCCGGACGCTACCGCCACCCCCATGCTGCACCTGTTCAGCGGCGCCACCATGCTGGGGGCCTTCTTCATCGCCACCGATCCGGTGAGCGCGAGCACCACGGCCAGGGGTCGCCTCATCTACGGCGTGCTGATCGGCGTGCTGGTCTACCTCATCCGCCGCTTTGGCGGCTACCCGGACGCCTTCGCCTTTGCCGTGTTGCTGGCCAACCTCTGCGTGCCGCTCATCGACAGCCTGACTCGTCCCAAGGTCTATGGGGATCGCCGCAAATGAGCCAACCTCTGCGTAGCCACCCCCATCGACAGCCTGACTCGTCCCAAGGTCTGTGGGGATCGTCGTAAATGACTTCATCTTTGATTTCTCATACCAGCGTAACCGGAACCACAACATGTTAAAGAGCATGCGCAAAAACGGCGTCACCCTGGCCCTGTTCGCCCTGGCCTGCACCGCCATGGTGGTGCTGACCAACGAGCTGACCCGGGATCGCATCGCCCACCAGCAACAGCTGGAGAAGCTGCGCACCCTGGAGGCCCTGCTGCCGGCGGGGAGCTATGACAACGATCTGGTGGCCAGCTGCCGGCTTGTCACCAGCCGCGAGTACCTGGGCAGCGATCAGCCCATGCCGCTCTATACCGCGACCCTCAAGGGGGAGCACACCGGCTATGCGCTGGAAACCGTGGCCCCCGACGGCTACAGTGGTGCCATTCGCATGGTGGTCGGCACAGATGCCAAGGGGGCCGTCAGTGCGGTGCGGGTGCTGGCCCACAAGGAAACCCCGGGTCTTGGCGACAAGATAGAGCTGAAAAAATCGAGCTGGATAGAGAGCTTCGTCGGCAAGTTCCTCACCAGGGAGAACGCGGCCAGCTGGGCGGTGAAGAAGGATGGCGGCGAATTCGACGCCTTCACCGGCGCCACCATCACCCCCCGCGCCGTGGTCAAGGCGGTGAAAAACCTGCTGCTGCTGCAACAGGAGCACCCCGAGCTGCTGCAAGAGGCCCCCTCCTGTGACGCCACCCCCTGACAGTGGAGCCCCGTATGGCGCATACAACGGAACAAGCAATGGAACAAGTTGATGTGATTGACGGCCAGAGCCCGGCCGAGGAAGGCAACAGCCGCCGCGAAGAGCTCAAGGAGCTGATGCTGCAGGGGCTGTGGAAGAACAACCCCTCCCTGGTGCAGGTGCTGGGGCTCTGCCCGACCCTGGCGGTCTCCTCCACCTTCACCAATGCCCTGGGGCTGGGTCTTGCGACCATGGTGGTGCTGATAAGCTCCAACCTGGCCATCTCCCTGGTGCGCAACTGGGTGCCCAAGGACATTCGCATCCCGGTCTACGTGATGATCATCGCGGCCCTGGTGACCAGCGTGCAGCTGTTGATGAACGCCTACACCTATGGCCTCTATCAGGCGCTCGGCATCTTCATCGCGCTGATCGTCACCAACTGCGTCATCATAGGCCGGGCCGAGGCCTATGCCTCCAAGAACCCGCCCCTGCTGGCGGCCATCGACGGCTTCATGATGGGGCTGGGCTTCACCCTGGTGCTGCTGGTGCTGGGGGGGCTTAGGGAGATCATCGGCATGGGCACCCTGTTCGACGGCGCCGATCTGCTGCTGGGGGACTGGGCCAAGTCCCTGCGCATCGAGCTGTTCCATGCCGATGCCAGCCTGCTGCTGGCCATTTTGCCGCCGGGGGGCTTCATCGGCCTGGGCCTGCTCATCGCCGGCAAGAATGCCATCAACGACTGGATGGGCCGCAAACAGCGTGCCGACAAGGCGCACTGCAGCCTGCCCGCAGCCGGTGCCCGCACCACCCAGCTCTGAGGGCTGGCACCAAGACAGACATGAGACTCGATGAATAACCAAAAACGCAGAGAGATACTGGAGCGGTTGCGGGAGAACAACCCGCACCCCACCACTGAGCTCAACTTCACCACGCCGTTCGAGCTGCTGATCGCCGTGCTGCTGTCGGCCCAGGCGACCGATGTCAGCGTCAACAAGGCCACCGACAAGCTCTATCCGGTGGCCAACACCCCTGCCGCCATGCTGGCTCTCGGGGTGGACGGCGTGAAGGAGTACATCAAGACCATAGGCCTGTTCAACACCAAGGCCGAGAACGTCATCAAGACCTGCGCCATCCTGCTGGAGCGCCACGGCGGCGAGGTGCCGGAAAATCGCGAGGCACTGGAAGCCCTGCCGGGGGTGGGCCGCAAGACCGCCAACGTGGTGCTCAACACCGCCTTCGGCTGGCCCACCATAGCGGTCGATACCCATATCTTCCGGGTGTCGAATCGCACCGGCTTCGCGGTGGGCAAGAACGTGGATCAGGTCGAAGAGAAGCTGCTGAAGGTGGTGCCCGCCGAGTTCAAGCTGGATGTGCACCACTGGCTCATCCTGCACGGGCGCTACACCTGTCTGGCGCGCAAGCCACGCTGCGGCTCCTGTATCATCGAAGACCTGTGCGAGTACAAAGAAAAGGTCTACCCGGAGAGCTGACGGCGGCCCCTGATATCCAGCCGTTGGCCTCAAGACCTAGATTGAAAGCAGTACCAATCACCAACCCGGAGAATTGAGCAATGAGAATTCTGCATACCATGCTGCGCGTCGGCGACCTGCAACGCTCCATCGACTTCTACACCCGCGTGCTGGGCATGACACTGCTGCGCAAGAGCGAGAACAGCGAATACAAGTACACCCTGGCCTTCGTCGGCTACGGTGACGAGAAGGATGAGGCCGTCATCGAGCTCACCTACAACTGGGGCGTGAGCGAGTACGAGCTGGGCTCCGCCTACGGCCACATCGCCCTGGAAGCGGACGACATCTATGGCACCTGCGACGCCCTGCGCGCCGCCGGCGCCAAGATCACCCGCGAGCCGGGCCCGGTCAAGGGTGGCACCACTGTCATCGCCTTCGTGGAAGACCCGGACGGTTACAAGATTGAGCTGATCGCCAAGAAAGACACAGGAACCGGCCTCGGCGTCTGAGCCAGACCGGCGCCCTCGCGGTGACATAGCAAACGGGGCCCTGGGGCCCCGTTTTTGTTGGTACTCTGCCAGCCGTCCACCATCAGGCGAGGCGGAAGCGGCCTATGGTCTGGCGCAGGCTCGCCGCCAGCTGGCTCAGCTCCAGGCAGGCGCGGGTGGTGTGATCGGCACCGGTCGCCACCTCGTTGGAAGACTCGTTGATCCGCGCCACGTTGCGGCCCGGCTCGGTGTAGCTCCCGTTGGAGCGAAACAGCTCATCCCAGGCCTGATCCTTGAGCCCCTGCGCCAGCAGGGTGGAATCGGTGAAATTCAGCACCCGATCCCGCATGCCACGCTGTTCGCCGTTCGCTGGCGAGAAAAAGACCGAGTATCACGTTGATGGCGGCGATAACCGCAAAGACCACGGCAATCTTCGTGCCGATGGAGGGGGTCTTGCAAAACATGTTGGCCGGTGATCCTCGACTGCTGATACGCAGGGGCGATCACATCCGTGTAAGTGGTGACCCGAGACACCTGACGGGAAGACGAAACAACGCGAACGAACGGGAAGCGCATTCGCAGGCGCGCCCCCTGCCACAGCTGCCGCCCTCGTTCATCCTTCTCGTGTTGTACAGGGCCATGTCATTTGGCATGTGTCCGGGATACAAGATCGGATGACCACAAACTTGAGCCGATTGCCGCAATCGGTCCGCGAGCATGGACAAACCGGGGGCCAGGTTATGTAATGGCGCTCTCGTCTCTCCCAACCACAGTCCCCCGAGGCCCCATGGATAACGCGTCGACCCTCAGCCCCTCCTGGTCAGTCCAACTGCGCGAGCAGATACAGGAGCGCCCCCTCATCGCCCTGGGACTGCTGCTCGCCCTGGCCGCCGTCCTGCTGCTCCTGTTGCAGAGCCTCATCATGCTGGCGGCCGGTGACATCAGCCCCGGGGTGCGTTATGGCCTCATCGGCGGCGTCGCGGGGTTTGCCGCCACGGCGCTCGGCGCCCTGCCCGCCCTGTTCCTGCGATCTGTCCCCCAGCGGGTGGAAGACGCCATGCTGGGCTTTGCCGCCGGCATGATGCTGGCGGCCAGCGCCTTCTCCCTGCTGCTGCCGGGGCTGGAGGCGGCCGAGGGGATCACCGGGGACGGCTTTCTCGCCGCCGCCGTGGTGGTGGCCGGCATGACCCTGGGGGTCTTGCTGATGCTGGGGCTGGATCAGTTCACCCCCCACGAGCACGACAAGACAGGCCCCTGCGGCCCCGGCCACGAGAGCTGCTCCCGGGTCTGGCTGTTCGTGTTTGCCATCGCCCTGCACAACCTGCCGGAAGGCATGGCCATCGGGGTCAGCTTCTCCCAGGGGGACATGGCGGTGGGGCTACCGCTCACCACCGCCATCGCCCTGCAGGATATCCCCGAGGGGCTGGCGGTGGCGCTCGCCATGTGCGCCGCCGGCTTTCGTCCCTCGGTCGCCGTCATGGTGGCCATCGGCAGCGGCCTGCTGGAACCGCTCGGCGCCCTGCTCGGGGTCGGGCTCGCCAGCGGCATGGCCATCGCCTACCCCATAGGTCTCGGGCTCGCGGCCGGCGCCATGTTGTTCGTGGTCTCCCACGAGGTGATCCCCGAGACCCACCGCAACGGCCACCAGACCCACGCCACCCTGGGTCTGATGGCAGGCTTTGCACTGATGATGACCCTGGATACGGCACTGGGTTAATCGGAAATCCCCTACCCTCTTGATTCGAACGGCGGCGCTCGGCGCCGCCGTTATCTTTTGTTATCATCCCCGCCAACTTTTTCGGCACCGCTACCCAGCGTGTGGCCGGGCCCGCACAAGATCTGAGAAACGAGGTAGATGATGAAAGTAGGTATTATCGGCGCCATGGAGCAGGAAGTGGCCCTGCTGCGCAGCCAGCTCAGTGAACCCACCACCCTGCAACTGGGCGGCTGCGAGTTCTATCAGGGCCGTCTGGCCGGTAAAGAGGTGATCCTGACCCGCTCCGGCATCGGCAAGGTTGCCGCCAGCGTCGCCACCAGCCTGCTGCTGGAAAAATTTGCCCCCGACTGCGTCATCAACACCGGCTCCGCCGGCGGCTTCGCCCAGGATCTGCACATCGGAGACGTGGTCATCGCCAGCGAGATGCGTTTCCACGACGTGGACGTGACCGCCTTCGGTTACGAGATGGGCCAGATGGCCCAGCAGCCCGCCGCCTTCCCCTGCGATGACAAGCTCATCGCCCTGGCCCAGTCCTGCATCGCCGAGCAAGGCAAGCACCAGACCAAGGTCGGCCTCATCTGCACCGGTGATCAGTTCATGTGCAAGCCGGACGCCATCGCCAAGGCCCGCGCCGACTTCCCGCAGATGCTGGCAGTCGAGATGGAAGGGGCCGCCATCGGCCAGGTATGCCACATGTTCAAGGTGCCCTATCTGGTGGTGCGCGCCATGTCCGACATCGCCGGCAAGGAGCAGGTGGAATCCTTCGATGCCTTCATCGAGGTGGCGGGTCAACACTCCGCCGAGGTGATCATGGCGCTGCTCGGCAAGCTGTGATCGACACCATCCCCTGGGACGCCCTGATGACCGCCCTCACCTCGACGACGGCGGCCATCATGGTGGGTGCCGCCCTGCTGGAGGCCCTGCTGCCCTGGCCCGCGCGTTTCAGGCCCGGCGCCACAGTGCCGCTGCTGACCCGCCTCGGTCACAAGGTGTATCGCCCGGACGGTTCCCCCAGTCAGCAACGCCAGGCGGGGCTGCTGGCCCTGCTGGTGGTCTGGGTGCCCTGCGCCGCCGGCCTCTGGGCGGTGCGCAATCTATCCCTCTCCGAGCCCCTGTTCGACCTGCTGTTCCTGCTGCTGATGCTGGAATCACGCCCCTTGCGGGAACTCGCCCAGGGGAGCCGCGCCCTGGCCACCCAGGAGACCCTGGTGGTGGCGAGGTTGCAGGCCGCGAGCTGGCTCAGGCGAGAGACGGGCGCCCTGTCGGTGATGGGATTGAACAAGGCGGTGAGCGAGACCTGCGTGCTGCGCCTCGTGGGCCAGTGGGCCGGCCCCCTGCTGGGCTTTGCCCTCGCCGGGGTGCAAGGGGCCCTGCTCTGGCGTCTCGCCCAGCTGATGAATCAGGCCTGGAGCCCGAAACAGGCGGAGTTCGTCCACTTCGGCCGCGCCGCCAGTGCGCTCTATCAGGGGCTCTGCGCCCCCGCCATACTGCTGCTGGCGCTCCCCCTTGCGCTGACCCGGTTGCGCCAGCTTGGGGGCAAGCTGCGCCTTGCCCTGCGCTGGCCCTATCCGGCCATGGGGACTCTGCTCGGCCTGCTGGCACAGAGCACCGGCAGTCGCCTCGGGGGCCCCCGCTACTATCAGGGCCAGCTGGTGCGCCTCCCGGTGCTGGGCGATGGGAGCGAACCCGATGCCACCCTGCCCCGGCGCCTGCTCCATCGCCTGCTGCTGATCGGCTGGGGCTGGCTCGGGCTCTCGCTGATCCTGACCCTGATGGCACTGACTCATGGCTGACCGCTTCCCCCTTCGCGCCCTCTGCCTGCTGCTGTGCCTGCTCGGCTGGCCCCTGTCAGGCGCGGCGGCCACCCCGCAGCGCATCATCAGCCTCACCCCCCACCTGACCGAGCTGCTGTACGACATAGGGGCCGGGGATCGCATAGTCGCGACCGACGATGCCTCCGATTTCCCCCCCGAGGTGGCGCCCCTGCCACGGGTCGCCAACTATCGCAGTATCAACCTGGAGGCCCTGCTGGCCCAGAAGCCGGATCTGGTGGTGGCCTGGCGCTCGGCACAGTCCCGCATGCTGGCCCCCGTCGAGAAGCTCGGCATCCCCGTCTTCTACTCGGAGCCCACCGACTTTGCCTCCCTGGCCACAGAGATGCGCAGCCTGGGGCGCCTGCTCGGCACCCGGCAGAAGGCCGACCAGCAGGCCGACGCCTATCTGGCCAGGCTCGATGCCCTGAAACAGCGCTACGGCAAGCCCAAGCCGGTCTCGGTCTTCTATCAGCTCTGGTATCCGCCGCTCACCAGCGTCAATGACTCGACCTGGCCGGGCCGCGCCATCAGGCTCTGCGGTGGCCGCAATATCATGGCCGATGCCAGCTCCCCCTATCCCCAGGTCGGGCTGGAGCAGGTGATCAAGGCCAACCCGGATCTCATCCTGGCTGGTAGCCGGGATCCCGCCGTGCTGGCCCACTGGCATCAGTGGCCCATGCTGGATGCCGTCAGGCAGCAGCGCCTCGTTCTCATCAACCCCGATGAGCTTCACCGCTTCACACCGAGGGCCCTCAACGCGGTGGAGCAGGTGTGTGAGGCGATAGGACTGTTGATGACAACCTACCAAAAAGATTGATCTTTGGAACTGAAGACAATGTTTTCACCAGATACCCGCAAGAAACAGGTAATTCAACAATTACATCTTCGACTGGACACATTTAGTAAAGGTAGTGATTAGACTGCCTCAAATGGTCTATATGATAATTGATACACTACTGTCTATGCTGACAGACCTGAACTCTTGAAGAATTACAACACTATACACTTTCATCAGACTTGGAAATTATAGAGAAGCATATCTCCTGATCTAACATGTTCAATAGGGTGCTGAAAAAGACTCCGAAGGCAAAGTCTATTCTGGAATAATATATAAAAACACCGGCTTAATGCCGGTGTCAAGTGACTGCTAGAATGGTTTAGCTCCAAGAAACAATATATTTAAGTTACGGCTGTATTTTTCCGGTATAGATGAACGATCTCGCAATCCGAGTCATCAATAAAATTAAGCGCTTCAGGGTATGTTGCTCTTATCGTTTCGAAAAAATCAACCATTATATTAATGGCCGGCTTGACAATATTATTGTCCATCGCCTTATCATCGAAAGAATACATGATAGTATTTATGAATGAGAAAAAGTAATTAATTGAACCAACTAGGACTCTATGAATATGATGCTGCCGAGTCTCTGATATATATACTAAGTACTCAAAATGCTTCTGCATGAGCTCTGATATATCATTACGGCAGGGTTCTACCACCTTCCAATCCGAGATAAAACGCTTAACAATATCATCAAACAATTCAAATGCCATGATAGATTCAATATCCTCTCTTGTCAGATTCAGAGGAGAAAAGAAATCATTATACATGAACTCTATCAATTTTGATTTATCAGGACAGTCGTCAGTTACAACTATATCATTTATACGTAAAGGCACTGCTCCTTCAATCATCGCACCATCGCTACAATTATAACACATCACTTCTTTATGTGTTCTCAACAACGATTCCATTGATTTTATTGAGACACAGAAAAGCCGGCTCGCAGTAACATCGCCCCCGAAATTTCCTGGGATGATGTAACCACCATTCTGCGTTACCAATTTTGTTAATTTTTCAATAGGCTTGCCGCTATCATCATAATAAGCACTATATTTTGAATGATGATGTTCTGCATTTTTATATCCATTATCAATCCCACAGAGAAATACTTCTTTGAATCCCAATGTAATTGCATAGCTTAATCCAGTATTCCCAACAAATGGGTTCACTCCATTTAGATGGGAATACTTATGAGCTTCATCAATATTTCTCATTAAAAGTGAGTGCATAGGCTCATGGGGTTTGAATCCAACTGCCATACGATCAAAATACTTATGGCATTCGGGGTGAATAATATCCACACTAAGAAACAGAATATCTTTTAAGTATTCATCATCATTAAGCAGTGCTAGAAAATCAGCTGAACTCTTTGTTCTCTCGACAGCCAGCAATACATCCGGTTTGATACCTGCTTTATGAAGTGCGGTGATACTACTACCACAGGCGAATATGAAAAATTTGCCATGGTTATTTTTAATGAATGGAATAGCTTCATCTAAAGAAGGTCCATTACCCACAACCAAAGCAGGGAGCCCATTACTCAGCAATGAAATATCTTTACCTTTTAATAAAAAAGGAACTTTGTTTTCAATGTTCTTTGCACTATGCGCCAGCGCGAACAAATTATCATCGAAAAATCCCCAACCAGATTTAAGAAGATAAAATTCTTTTTTTATTCTTTCGGTCAATGAAAATATTTTTTCTGATGGGTAATGCCAGAACGCAAATATACTAGATATCCAGAATGCTCCACGACGATGCAGTGCTGGTAAAAGATCCTCCATCAGACTGTCCTCATCTTGTCCCAAAAACAAGTGAAGACTCAGATTTTCCTCATTTAAATGTTGAAGTAAAGAATGCCAATCAAATGCAAACAGAGATGCATAGAACAAATCAAGGTCTGGCTCGAAAATAAAAAGGTTTTTAACGCTACATCTTTCATATAAATATGATAGCTGATACCCAAGACCAACACCAAACATCATCACCATGGGAACATGACTCGGGATGCTCGTCAGCTTATCAAGTACATCTTTCGATTCATCATATAGTTTACAAAGTTTATTTAGGTATTGAACATGTGCTTGATTAAATAAATCATCTTCTATATTGAACGAGAATGTGTCAATTTTAGAACGACATAATACTTGCTCTATTTGACTCTGAGAGTATTGATAAGGGTCCTCTCCATAAAATGAGACATTGCTATCAAGCCACACAATATTAGGAATGCCATTTTCATTACAAAAAAAACGAAACGGACGGGTTGGATTATAATCTTTAAATTGTTCATAAACAGAGGGGATATAATTTTTTAGTGCGCGCATGTTACTTTCAAAGCGTACAGGAAGAACCTCTATCATGGCCTTTTCTTGTTCTTTTTGTCGTTTCAAGCGAATTATTTCGGCTTCAATATGCTGTATATCTTTATCTATATCCATGAAAGAGCCCCTATTTACTTTGAATGCACTCTATATAACTGCGTTGCTTTATCTGCGATGACAACATCATGCAGTTTTCGTCGCAAACTTTCTTTTTCTTGAGAAATTAAAAAGCTCAACTTCTCATCATGAGCTAAAGTTTCTTTTGCCGCTTCAACCAAATCTGGAGTATGATCATTCTCGCGGCTGATTATCTGTAGCAATCTCAATCGTTCATCTATTATCTGGTGAGCTAGCTCCAGATTATTTTCACTGACAGCAAGCTCTAACCTGAACGCGGACGTTTTCAAAAACTCAGCATTAGTCATATGACAGCCTGCTGGCTCAATGCTTGCTTCCTATCTTCTAATGGAATCGCATCCCAGCCACTCTTTATAGTCAGTATCAGTTGGCCGACCTCATCCAGAGGTTCTACATCCATGTTGCGACTAGCATCCAACAGGCGCTGCTTCATATAGTCATAAAGAGCAAACAAATCTTCTGGTACTTTGCCATAAGAGAGATCCAATGCATCCTGCAATCCGTTGATTAGAGCCATGCATTTGGAAATTGCGACTGATTTTCCTTCAAAATCCCTGCGCTCTATCGCACCTTTCGACTGTGCGAGGCGTTCGACACAACCCTGCATCATCAACTGGATGACACGATAAGGATCTGCTACTGCCATCTCAGCTTGAAGGTTCTGAGTGGTGTAGGCTTTGATATTCTTGCGATACATGACTGTTTTTCCTCACTCGAGATCGCGGAAAGATAATTCAGGATGACGAGCCTGAAGTATTGATAAGGCTTAAGTAGGATGCGGACTGGTTCATCTTGGCAAGCAAGGTATCCAAGCCACCATAACGAGCCCGTAAACTGGCTTCATATTTCACCAATTGGGCCGAGGCATCGGATTCTTTTTGCGCCAGAGTCCGTAGATCGGAGTTAAGAGAATCTTCTCGCTGAGCAAGCAACCCCCCGGTCTTGGAGTAATCCTCCAGAGACGTCGCCAACTTGCCCGCCACCCCGTTTTCACCCCCGAAAATGGCGACTACTTGCTCGAAGTTTTTATCAAGTGCCTCATCAAATTTCTCACTGTCAAGAGAGAGTACCCCCTTATTATCCATCTTGATCCCAAGTTGGAAAATAGTGTCAAACACGTTCGAGTTATCAGAAGGGGTTATGAGGAGACTGCTCATCTGATTGACGACACTTCGAGTCACTGAGTCACCGGCAAGGGCTCCACCATCGTCCTGGCTCTGCCCGGCCACTATACTATTGCGCTTACCCAAGGCATCCGCTTTGCTGACCAAGGTGTTGTAACCATCGATAAAGCTCTTGACCATGGTTTTGATGCCATCTTTATCGGTAGCAACATCAACCTTGTTAGATTTGACATTACCGTCAGTATCTTTATCTGATTCACGCAATAGTGTTACTTTCAATCCCATGATGGTGCCATCAAAAGTATTCGTATCGCTACTGAGAGGGCTGCCATCTACAGTGATTTCGGCATTGCTGGCACTCTGAGTTTTAGTTAGTGAAGAGGCAAAGTTGGTAATGCCGGCTGTACTACCCGTGATCTGCAGATCCTTGCCGGTACCACTCACACCTGAATCCATCACCAGCTTGGCCTTGCCATCAGCGGTATTGATAATGTTGGCAGTCAGTCCAAAGTTGTCACCGTTATTATTAATTTTCTTTCGAATTGTCTGAAGAGAGTCGCCAGCTTTGACCTCTACATTAAATTTCTTGTCTCCGGCGGTAAAGGTGAGGGTGCCATCTTCAGTCGCCAGCGAAGCTGTAGAACTGTCAAAAGTGCCTTCAAACTTGCTAGTGGTTGCCAATTTATTGACGGTGATGTTGTACTGACCGTTAGAAGCCCCCGCCTTGCTTTCTACCTTGAGGATAGGGTTATCTTTGTCTTGGGTGATATTGACGGTACGTTTGTTGAATGCATCCGTCTTTGCCATGTCCTTGAGGGTCGTGACATAAGAAGCAATCGCAGATTTCAACTGGCCCACCCCGGAAAGCGTGATCTGGGCGTTGGTCTTTTTGGTGGTGATCGGTTGCTGTAGTTGCGCCTTTCTGGCATTAAGACTGGCCGTGATCACGCTTTCCAGATCGATACCAGATCCTGCTCCTGCCGAGGTAATGGTTGCCATTCTCTTTTTCCTATTCGTTATTAATCGCTCATATCTCGCTGTCGAACAGCAAGCCTATCCTTGGATTCGCCCCTGCTTCTCCCCGCTGTAGAGCCTGGATACGTTTGTTGATAGCGATGAGCTCTTCGCTGGGGATCTGACGGATCACCGACTTGGTGTCAGCATCCATCACCTTTATCACCACCTGGCCCAGCTCTTTTTCTACGCTGAAATTGACAGTCCAACCCTGCTGAAGGCCAAACTCATGCAAACTTTGTACCTGTTTTTCGATGTCAGAATGTGTCTGTTTACTTGAACGTTCAAGTCCATTTGCCACCCTCCGTTCCTGCAGTACAACCTTGGCTTCTTCCACCGCACCAGAAAGCAATTGAGCGGCCACTTGGCCGCTCTTGTCACTTAGCTGTACGGAAGCGCCACTGACAGATGACAGATTTCCGAGTTCAGTTGTCATCTCTTCTCTCCCATATCAATCAGCTAGCTGTCTACGATTAGCCGAGCAAGGACAGTGCTGACTGCGGCCGCTGGTTGGCTTGTGCCAGAATGCTGGAAGCCGCCTGCTGCAGGATGTTCTGCTTGGTCATGTTGGCAGTCTCGGTCGCGAAGTCCGCATCACGGATACGGGAGCGCGCTGCACTCAGGTTTTCGGAGATATTGGATTGGTTGCGGATGGTCGAATCGAAGCGGTTCTGCACCGCACCCAATTCGGCTCGCTTGCTATCTACAACCTGGATCATTTTGTCCAGGTTGGCGAAAGCCAATTGAGCGTTGGAATCTGTTGAACCAGAAATATCACTGATAGTAGACCATGAGACGGCCGTGGTTGCAGCAGTTACTACCCAAGCATCAGCTGTAGTACTGGCGGCCGAGTTGGTGGCAGTTGCAATAGTTGCACTGCCTTTGGTGGCACTGGCAATGCCGGACATGGTAAAGGCAGTGGTCATCTTGAAGGAGATGGTCTGACCCGCATCAGCTCCGACCTGGAAAGAGCCCTTGTAATTGCCATCCAGCAGCTTCTGACCACCGAAGGTGGTATCACCCGCGATCCGGTTGATTTCTGTGGTCAATTGTTTGTACTCAGACTGCAACGCATCCCTGTCATCCTTGTTATTGGAACCATTAGAGGACTGCTGAGCCAGGGTACGCATCCGTTGCAGCATGGAGGTAACTTCATCCATGGCCCCTTCGGCAGTCTGGGCGACGGAGATCCCGTCGTTGGCGTTGCGGTTGCCCTGATCCAGACCATTGACCTGGGAGGTCAAGCGGTTGGAGATCTGCAGACCCGCCGCATCGTCCTTGGCGCTGTTGATACGCAGGCCGGATGCCAAACGGGTGTAAGAGGTATCCAGAGATTTGTTGGTGTTCATCAAGTTACGCTGGGCGTTCAATGATGAAGTATTGGTATTGATATACATGGCCATAAAAGATTTCTCCTGATGAACAAGAAACTGCGGGCTCTGCTTGTGTCTACAAAACAAGGATCCCACCGTTCAGACGGACAGATTGAACGGTCTGTGCCATCTGGCGGGTCCTCTGTTTGAACGGACATTGGACCCGCAGTTGCGCAAATGTTGGTTTTCCGAACACCCCTCAATTTGCTTCATATTATGTAGCGGCAGCCCCATCGGAAGCTTTAGGAAATTTATTGCCGCCCTCATCAACA
>RCUI01000396.1_pt1 | contig 15749 bp, 17 predicted proteins | sample 2166121 | NCBI WGS metagenome assembly RCUI01 (sample SAMN09932700, study PRJNA488358) | compost metagenome | feature: garden; material: soil; isolation source: compost soil in succinic acid-enriched culture | place: Germany: Experimental Botanical Garden Goettingen | collected 2016-01-27
CATCTATATATGGCGCACTCGGCGGGATTCGAACCCACGACCCCTGCCTTCGGAGTCCTAAAAGTCGACGTTTAGAATCAATACGTTAGCGCGGATTAGCTGGGAAATCAAAGGGTTGTGGTCGCTCGGGTTAGTGGATTTTCGCCACGATTAGCGGTGTGAGTGTGGCAAATTTGTGGCATTTCGATTTTTAGAAATCTCTCTCCCTACACCTGATCGACGGGATTAACCCAGAATAGTCCGTACTGAAGGATGGAGGCGATCAAAAGCTGACTTCGAATATTGGTCTATCAACCAATTCGCTATCAGCCACGTTGAAAGGCCATGCAATGCCTTGACCTCAAGTCTGTGACAACGCGGGTAGGCATTTTGTGCACCTGTTTGAACGTCAAGAGTGCGGAAAACTACTCGCTGCCGTTCGGCGGTATCTTGTGGCGTATCGGGTTCAAATCCTCTTACAGAATCTGAACCCGCTGTACAAGCCCGCTAGAACCATATTGCCAAGGTACTTATCTAAAACCTAAGAGCCCTAGGGTAGCAGTGGAAGCCCAAGTTCCTTAAGGAACTCATTATGTTTATGGGTGGCAATCTTGATTTTCTGATCCAGCTCTACAAGCTCAGCGCGTACCGTCGACAGGTCTATCTCTTCATCGGCCACTGCCGTGTTGACGTAGCGAGAGATATTCAGGTTGAACCCGTTTTTCTCGATCTCCTGCATACTTACCCGTCGCGCATAGCGTGGCACTTCCGTGGGGCGTTGCGTGTAGGTACCGATAATCTGCTCGATATGCCGGTCTGACAGCTGGTTCTGTCGCTTGCCCTTCTCGAAGTGCTCAGCCGCGTTAATAAACAACACATCGTCCGATCTCTTACACTTTTTCAGCACCAGGATGCAGACCGGGATGCCTGTAGAATAAAAGAGGTTAGCTGGTAGCCCTATCACGGTATCGATATGCCCATCCTGCAGCAGCTTGCGACGAATACGTTCTTCCGCACCACCACGAAACAGCACGCCGTGCGGCAGGATGATAGCCATCACACCGTCATCCTTCAGATAGTGCAGCCCATGTAATAAAAATGCGAAATCCGCTGCGCTCTTGGGTGCTACACCGTGATTTTTGAAGCGCATGTCTTCGCTGATGGTGTCGCTCGGGTCCCATCGATAGCTGAACGGTGGATTAGCTACCACCGCATCAAACTGCGGCTTTTTCGCCGGATTGGTCTCACGCAGGTAGTCCCAGGCATTGGTCAGCGTATCGCCGTGGTATATCTCAAACTCGGTGTCCTTCACCCCGTGCAACAGCATGTTCATGCGTGCCAGGTTGTAGGTGGTGACGTTGTACTCCTGCCCGTAAATCTTGCCGATACTGCCGCCCGCATCCTTCATGCGGTGCCGGATATTCAACAGCAGTGAGCCGGAGCCACAGGCAAAGTCGAACACGCTTTCGAGCTTCTTTCGAGGGCCTGTTTCGGGCGCCTGGCCGTCGAGTGTGACGATGGCCGACAGAATGTTCGAGACTTGTTGTGGTGTGTAGAACTCACCCGCCTTCTTGCCAGAACCCGCCGCGAACTGCCCGATTAGGTACTCATAGGCGTCGCCCAGTGTGTCGGTGTCGGTGGAGAATAGCGACATGCCACGTGCCAGCTCCGAGATGATAGAGCACAGCTTATCGTTGCGTTCAGAGTACTGACGGCCCAGCTTGTCTGACGCAAGGTTGATCTCTGAAAACAAGCCCTGGAAGTTACTCTGGAAAGACTCGTTCTCAATGAACTTGAATCCCCTTTGTAGCGTGTCGAGCAGAATGGGGCTCTGCGTCTTGGCCAGGTAAATGATGTTGCCCCATAGGTAGTCGGGCTCGATAACGTAGTGCACCTTGCGGCGCATCTGCTTCTCGAACGCCTCCACGTCGCTGGGGTTATCTTCGTACCAGATCTGCAGCGGTGTCGTTGTTTCGGTTCGTTCCATTACGTCGGGCGACACGTTTGGATAATCCGGTCCAAGCTCTCGCTTAGCGGCCTGCTCATAGTTGTCCGAGAGGTAACGCAGGAAGAGGAAAGACAGCATGTAGTCGCGGAAGTCATCGGCGTTCATCGCACCGCGCAATTGGTCGGCAATCGCCCAGAGGGTTTTGCCTAGTTGTTTCTGGTCTTGTTCGGTCATGGTCTGGGTCGTTTCTTAAGTGTGTTTCCAATGCCTGAGTTCGGCGTCGTCTTGCGCGACGTACCTCGCTTATTTTCGGCGCTGGTCATAGTCGAGATAAAAGCGCGCTGGTAGCGCGTTCCATTTGCACGTGCTCACCTGGCCTGTATGGGTGAGCACCGGAAAACCGTTGCTGCTGAAAATTTGGTCCACGTTCTCGCGCCAAAAGCTCAAGGGAATTTGCTCGCAGCTTTATCTGGCTACGCACGTAGTCTGTGGTGCGCAGGATCAGATCGCTCACGTTGCGTTGTCAAAGAGTACTGGACTAAAGGGATGCTTGTTGATGAACTGCCGCAGAGCTTTGCTGAGGTGTTCCTTATTTTCCGGCATCATTTCTCTCGCCTCATACAACGAGTAGTCGCCGTGACTCATCAGATCGATCACTCGCTTGTATGCTGCTGTCTGGTTTGGATCATCGGTATCTGGCTTGATGCATTCTTCCCACTTGCTATAGCCAAAGAAAGATGCGGTCTGCTCCATCAACCGACGCATCTTGTTGAAGTGATGCGTGTACAAGGCGCCCGAACGCTCCGCCTTATGCAGCTCAACCAGTGAAGATAGGTGATAGAGAAACGGAGTGCTATCCGTTTCCTGCACGGTAAAACCTCGACCTTGCGGCTCTCGCGTCAGAAAGTACTTTCGCGACTTACCCACTTCGTTGCACAGCACATTAAAGAACAATACATGGTGCGACGAAACTACCACCCGCAATGGTTCCGGAGGATCTTTCAGCATTTGAGCGAGATGATGCGCGACCATCACCGCGTTACCTTCATCAAGCGACGATATAGGGTCATCAATGTATATATAGCGCACCCACTTATAAGCTTCGGCCTTGTCCAGCACAAGTTGCACGATGGCAAGAAAAAAACACCAGACAAAGATGTTTTCTTCACCGCGAGACACCTTTATCGCTATCGGGTCACCGTTTGTATCTCGTTCTCTGAAAAACATCACCGCTGGAGGTAATTTTTTCTCCGTATTATTTGAGCGGTCCTGAATTCGGCGGTCATAATCAATGTAGAAGCTGTAGTCAGTATAGCGCTCCAAGAACCTCGCAATTTTGACTTCCATTTCAAGTTCGCTGAGTCCATTGAAAAAATTTGACTCTGTGTTGAGTTCCAGCACTCGCTGACGATCATTTTCTAGGTCGTTATCCCAAATAAATAAATCTTCAGTAAATGCATTAAAATAAAGAGTGTCGCGCTTGACTACCTCGCCGCTCTCATTGACTTTCTTGCCGAGGTCTTTGAAAGCCGTCGAAAGGCGTGTCTTGCCTGTACCGTTGTAGGCATATAGCAAAATTGGCTTCTTTGTGCGTAGTTCTTCGCGCAAATGCTCTGCCATCCAAGGCAAATTTAAGTAAGTCACCCCGTACATATTTCAGTCCCTTTCTAGTGACGGGAAGAGCTGCTGAATCAAGCCACTCTTGTGAGACTGCAACACAGCCATCCCCTCTGATTCAGCAATGATTCGAGCATCCAAGGCTATCAGGCAGTTAGCAATCTGCTCCTGCTCCTTAATATCAGGCTGAGGCAGAGGAATGCTGCTGAAGTCTTGGTAATACAACCGTAAGCGATCTTCTGTAAGGCCGCGCGAGTGAGAAGTGAACAGCTGCAGCATGTGCGGCAACTTGAAGAGGTAGCCATAGAACGGTGAGTGCACATTCGATTGCGGTGAGAGCACGACGTATGCAGGACTGACCATGCAGTCCTCATATGCAATCCCACATGCCCCCTGCCACATGCGCATCATGTTGTAGGAAATGTCGAACCGGTATACTTTTTTGTTGCCTGTAGCTTCTGCAATATCATCAATCCGGCGATTCAGCGAGGTGCGCTTCACAAGCCCCTCCGTCATCGTTACCGAGTAGATGGGCAGCGAGGCGTCGCCCCTCTCAGTGCGATTGGCAAAAAGGTTTCCTGCTTTTACTTTTTCCCATTCCGGCGCATCACGGAACTCGGAGAAGCGAAGGCGGGGAAGTGTTTCGCCTTCACGGGGAAAGATCTGTTCCATCAGGCTGCGTTTGTATGTTCTCAAGGAGTCGATTTTCTGGCGTTGAGCGGCAATTAGCTCATCCAACGACATTAAACAGTCAGCGATTTTCTGTTGCTCGCCCTTATCACCTGGGTAGGCAATTTTGATACGCGCCAATCGAGTTGGCGAAATCGCGTAGACTTTTGTCCCTTGGGCTTCCTTCTGGATTTGGGAGCGAACTAATGCCGACCGGAAAACATAACCACCAAAACCAACGACGAGTTCATCATTATTTTGGCGCGCGAGAATCGTATGCTGCCCTGCAAGCAATTGTTGGCCATCTAAACGAACGATCTCAATGGCTTTTCCAACATCTTTCATGTCTTCTGATGCGTCAGCGAAGATGATGTCGCCTTTGACACAGTAATCATCAGAGTCGGCAGCTGGTAGCGTCTCGGTGCAATTAATATAAGGCGTGCGCTCTTTGGTGATATCAAACAGAGTTGAAAACTGCGTGTGAATATCTCCGTAGTGGATGTTCTTGACTATGCCGCGCTCGTAGTTAAGTTTATCGCGGGATAAAGTATTGTTCCGCTTGAACGAGTACAGCATGTCCATACGTTTACTCTTCCATTCAGTGATCCCGCGAAACTTTGGAAACCGCAGTTTCGGAACCACCGTCGTTTTATCTTCTCTCAGCATTGGTCAATCCTCGTACGCCTGGAGGCCAGAGATATCCCGTCCCCCAGCACGCTTATTCAGTATTGGCACCAGCTCGCTCATTAAGGCCAGTTCTTTGTGCGTGCGTGCCTTCCAGCCCAGCTCCAGTGGGGCGAGCAATTCGGTGAGCTGTTCGCCGTCGAAGATGCGGTGCTCCAGCACGCCATCCACAAATTGCTGCAATGCTGCTACAGACAGGCCATGGCGAGCGGCGAGTTCGGTCAACTCGCGCGCGGCTTTCACCGCCTTGAACTGTTGGTAACCCGCACGAATGGCGCGCTCGTCCAGGCCTTCACCGGCCTTGAGGCTCATCACGTATTCGGTAATATCATCGCGCTCGTCGATAAATTTGGCATCGCTCGCGATTAAGCTGACCAGTTGTTCACGGCTCATGGTGGCTTTGCCAGGCGTCTTGGCGGAAAAGTCGGCAATCAGCTTCATGATGTAGTCGTAATCGATGGTGGCAGAAGCGAAAAGCACCAGCTCGAAATCGAGCTGCTCCAGCTGCTCGCGCTTGTCATCACCGGGTTTGGCCCGCTCGTCCCGCAGGCGACTAGCTGTCTCCAGATACTGACCACGGAAGGCGTTGAGTTCATCCGGCGGCAAGATAGTCTGGATATTGGCCACTTGCTCGGGGGTAAGGTCGGTGTATTGGTCAAGCTGGGTTTGCAGCTTCTGCACCTTCTTGAAGGCCTCGACGAAGCCAATTCGCGCCTCCTCGCCTTTGAGGTGGGTGATTTCTTCGGGGTTGCCTGAAAGCTCGTATGCTTCCATGAAGCTTTGCAGACCGAGTTTGGCTTCTTGCAGCTTTTCGATAACGACGGAAGCTTTGTCCACTAACCAGATTGTGCGGGCCTTATCGGCCTTCGCACCGGAGAAAAGCGCAATGGCTGCATCCACCGCATCTTGCTGTCCGCGGAAGTCGAGGATGTGGCCGAAGGGCTTGGTATCATTCAGCACACGATTGGTGCGGCTGAAGGCCTGGATGAGGCCGTGGTGCTTGAGGTTTTTGTCGACGTAGAGCGTGTTGAGGTACTTGCTGTCGAAGCCGGTGAGCAGCATGTCGACTACTATTGTGATGTCGATCTTGTGCTGTGGGGCCTTGGGGTTGGCTTTGCGTAGGTCAGCATCCGGCCATTGTTGATCCTTGATGCGTTGCTGCACGTCTTGATAGTAGAGATCAAATTCCTCGATGCGGTGATTAGCATCGAAGCTGGCGTTATAGCGGGCGATAATCGCCTGCAACGCTGCCTTCTTAGCGTCGGGCTCCTGTTTGTTATCTTCCAACTCGGTGGGTAGGTCTTCCTGTAACTGCCGAACATCGGCGCTCACATCGCCCGGTGGCGAAAACACTGCGGCGATATTGAGTGGCACGAAGCTGGGGTCGACGTGCAATTTCTCGACTTGGGCTTCTTCAAATAGAGTGTAATAGGCGATGGCGTCATTGATGGAGGCTGTAGCCAGAATCGCGTTGAACTTGCGCCCCCCAGTAGCGGCATCGTGCTTGGCGAGGATGGCATCGACAATGGCACGTTTGGCCAGTGTTTCACCAGGCTTGGGCGGATTTTTTCCGTCGGGCTTGTAGTAGTCGACGTGAAAGCGCAGGACGTTACGGTCTTCAATCGCGTGAGTGATGGTGTATTCGTGTAGGGGCTGCTGGAACAGGTCCTGCGTGGTCTTGAGTGTCTGGGTTTCACCGCTGATCTGTTTGATGCTGGCATTGGCCTCGAAGATCGGCGTGCCGGTGAATCCGAAAAGTTGAGCTCTGGGGAAAAACGCCTTGATGGCCTGGTGGTTCTCGCCGAATTGCGAACGATGGCATTCGTCGAAGATGAAGACGATGCGTTTTTCGCGCAGCGCTTCGAGCTGTTCGGCATAGGTCTCAAGCCCACGCTTTTCGCGACTTTTGTTACGTCTGCTGCCCTCGTCCAGCGCCAGGCCCAGCTTCTGAATGGTGCAGACGATGACCTTGTCGGCTGCATCGTCCGACAGCATGCGGCGGACGAGCTCACTAGTATTGGTATTGCTCTCGACGCAGCCTTCTTGGAAACGGTTAAATTCCTCGCGGGTTTGCCGATCGAGGTCTTTCCGATCGACCACGAAAAGGCACTTTTCAATGTTCGGATTGGCCTTGAGCAGGGTGGAAGCCTTGAAACTGGTGAGCGTCTTGCCGCTGCCGGTAGTGTGCCAGATGTAGCCGTTGCCGCTGTTTTCTTCAATGCACTTAACAATGTTTTTGACGGCATAGATCTGATAGGGCCGCATCATGAGCAGTTTCTGCTCGCTGGCGACCAACACCATGTAACGGCTGATCATCTGGCCGAGTGTGCACTTGGGTAGAAATGCATCGGCAAAGCCATCCAATCCGATGATCTTGGTGTTATCCAGCGCGGCAAATTGGTAAATTGGCAGGAAGCGCTCATCGGCGTTGAAGCTGAAATGTCGGGCGTTGTTGTTAGCGAAGTAGTAAGTGGAACCGTGGTTGCTGACTATAAATACCTGCATGAAGCACAACAGCGTGCGCATGAAACCGTTACCAGGGTCGTTCTTGTACTCGACGATCTGCTCAATAGCGCGGCGCGGGTTGATGCCCAGCGTCTTTAACTCAATCTGCACGACCGGCACACCGTTGATGAGCAGGATGACGTCAAATCGGTGGTGGCTGTTGTCGGTGTTGATCCGCAGCTGATTTACAACCTCAAAACTGTTCTTACACCAGTCTTCGATGTTGACGAGTGTGTAATTTAGCGGTGTGCCATCTTCACGGATAAAACTATTGCGCGTACGCAGTGTTTGCGCGGCGGTAAACACGTCAGGGGTAACAATCTCTTCCAGCAGGCGCGAGAACTCTTCATTGGTAAGATTGACGCGGTTGAGCTGCTCAAACTTTTCGCGAAAGTTGACTTCGAGAGCGACGCGATCGCGGATGTCGGGGCGATAGCTGTACTTGAGGTCGCCAAGCTTGGCGAGCAGGCCCTGCTCGATCTCGTGTTCGGTGATGTTCATGAATCTGTCCTGCCGTCATAGAAGCGTGGGTGTGCGGGTTGGCGGCTACCTGTGGCGTATCACAGCCATTTCAAGAGTTCGCCTCAGGGGATTTCCCAGCTAGGAGGTCCAGACTCAAATCATGATTGCGCGCGTACTCCAGCACCAATATCTCGACCATCGACGCCACCGAGCGGCGTTCCCGATCAGCCGCCAAGCGCAAAAGCTGCTTGATTTCGGCGGAGGTGCGGATAGAAAGGGTTTCGTCCTTCAGGCGTGACATAGCGGCGTCTCGTCAACGATGTCACGCAAATGTACTGCCTTTGCATTTATTTTAACAACACAAACGCATGGCTTTGAGGCTGCACGGGCTGAAGTCGGAGTCGTCCCGGCTTCACTAAAAACTCACAACCTCATACTTCAGTCCATTCGCCTAGCATCAAACTCACCGATTCTGGTTGGTTTCTGCTCACCACGGACTGTTGGTAGAAAGTGAGATGCCTGCGCTATTTCTCGTTGAGAGCTTGTTCGTAAGCTTTGGAAAAGCTCGTGAGATCGCTGCCTAAAACAAGACATAGGTCACGAAGCTGAATGGTATCGAGCCTTCTCACGCCTCGCTCCACGTCACTCATGAATGACTGCGGCCTACCCAGGGCGGTAGAACACTGAGCTTGGGTCATCCCGGACTCGACGCGCATGCGTTTCAGCACTTGTAGAAAAACCTCGTGCTCACGTCGATAAATAGCTTTGGTCATGGCCGTATCCGAAAGGGCGCGGCTTGCCAAGTTATATCTGCTTTTGGGATATCTGATTTTCAGTTATTTTGTGCTGAACAGTTGATTCAGGAAGACATGATGAGAGTGCTATGGGAGCTGTTTAGAGTGATGTGGGCTGTTGGGTGCCTACCGGTTGGTGCGCTACTGCTGGTTGTGGTCGTTTTGTGCGGTTTCAATCTGCCGTTTTTTTTAGGTTTTTCCGGTGGCGCCGATCCAGCTGTTCGATGGTTGTTCTGGGTTCTGGTTTTCTATTTCGTAGGCGGGACATGGCTGTTCTGGCGTGTTAACCAACGCTATGCCGAGAAGCTGAAGCAGCTGATCGCCGGGTTCAAGGGTGCAGGTTTTCAACCGCACCTTGAGTTGTTCGCGAAAATGAACGATGCCTACCTAGGTATCGATGGTTCAGCGCAGCGGTTGCTAGCCTACCCAGTAGACGGCGCGGAGCATTTCATTCGATTTGATGAAATTAGTTCTTGGCGGATCGTACCGGTAGGAAAGCACAATCATCGATTGGAGGTGCTGACCAGTAATCTTGATATTCCTGCCTTCAGCCTCGTGCTGAGGCCGAGAGAGGTGCTCAATACTGAGGCTCGGCTCAACACGTTGCTGGGTGCATGACAGAACGTATCAGTCAGGAATTTCTTGAGGACCGACCCATGAGCAAGCCAATTAAAAATAACGCAGTGCTGGCTGATATTTCTCGCCTGGAGCAAGCCAATGCAATGATGCGCTCGGTGAATCACGCGATTGCCCGCGATGATATCGGGACGCTCGCGGCCTTGGGGTTTACTCATCCTCATATTGAACAGCTGAAGCGTACTGGAGGTTTCCGCTCTACTTCCATTGGTCAAAAATCAAGACTGATCACTCGCCTTCGCAAGGAAGGAGATGCATATGATCAGTAATAATAGGCCACTGTCGATTGCTGCCCGCGTTCTGGGGAGTACCACAATTGAATCCCTTCTGCGATCACCGTCCTTCCACGCGGGGAGCTGGCAAATACTTGATCGATGGGCGTTCAACTCTCCAGATAAGCTTCGACTGCTGGAAGCGGATGGTGAGGTCGTTTTGTTGGGGCGGCTACTAGAACAGCAGATTTTCGAACATGAAGCGTTGAACTCTGTTGCAGGTTTAGGGCATCGCAGTCAGGGTCTGACGGAGTATGAGGTTCTGTCGCTTCATGGGGTCGTTACCGAGCTTTGAACCTAAGTGGCAGTTGGGGACTGTGGCGATCTGCTGGGGTCTCGGGGCTTGCCCTGAGCAGGGGTGTAGGAAGCGAGGAGGGAGTGTAACGACTGAAGCGCTGCCGGTTGGACGATCGCCATTTATGGCGGGAGTACAAACCCTACCTTGTCCTAGTCTTTCCTTTCAGGATTTAGATGAGTTTCGCACTACCCGGTTACAGCCGGGATGCAAGAGGCGTTGGCATTGAGGAGACGCCATGGGTACGAGAAAAAGACGAATTCAAAACGATTGCATAAGCAAAAAATGCATCATCCATCAGCGACTGAGGATATGACGATTGGGCGGGGAGAAAGACGGTAGAGCGACAGCTATGATTTACCGAGTTGCCCCTAGCCGTGAGTGGCTTTCTGATACAGAGCTAGGGGATAAGCAGCATGCGTGCACGCTTGACGCTGGTAAGCGTGAGACGATTTTGGGACGCTTGTGGTGACGCGGAAGCACAAAGGCTAAAGTGACGAATCTGAGAGAGCTATTTGACACTGCCGTGTAGTTCTCCAGTGATGCATCTCAAGATGCCTTGGAGGTTGTTATGGAACAATCCAGTGACGACGAAAGTAGCTTCGCCGAGATTATGCGTCTGAAGCGCTCCAATCGTGAGCGGTTGATTCGTGCTATCCAGAAAGCCTCCCCTGAAGAGCTCGAGATTTCTGCTCAGCGCATCAAGGACGTTCTGCTTGACTCTGCCGATCCTAGCCAACGCCGGCAGCGCATTGACCCGCCAGCGTTCGTGAGGGGCAAATAGCTCATCACTTATTGAACAGTTTTGGCGAGAAAAGCGGCATACAGGGCGCCGTTTTCATCGCGGAGATCGCACGTTTCATAGACTAACTTGCGGTCATAATCAGCTAATGATCAGGCTGCCTGCTATTGCCAAGGCTCCGCATGGGCAATAGCAGGCAGCAGTTGCCCTTTGGATTCATTCCACTATGTTCTTTCCGCACCGGAGTCGTAGTGGAGCGATGTGCATCAATTCAGTTCGGACGCCCATTTGGGCGGCGCTCAAAGTATCAAACGTGCGACATAGCATTTTGGTGAGCTTCCAAATTTCGCAGGCTTCGCGTCTCCAGTGCCGATACTTGTATTGGCTGACCTGTTGGGTACTAATAGCTAGATGCAGCTATCTCATCCGGACATCGACCCAACAGAAGCTTTCCAGTTCGTCTTTCGTGAAGTTAAGCGTCATGAGGACACCGGTAGGAAAAATTTCGTTGTCCGCGTGCCTGTGGATATGGTCGAGTACCTGTTCTCTGGAATCGCTCTGAAGTCGGGCATGTCCAAGGTAAAGCTGGAGCGATTGCTTACTGAGCTTGGGATTTATGGTTTCAGGGACGCCGACGGCCGAATCCTGCGCCGTTATCTGAGTGGCCATTCGCGCATGGCTTGGGATACTTACCATCGGTTGTTGTTTTGGGCATTCGCGAAGGGATGGATCTCTGAATGGGTTTTTCGCGATCTTCTATTGGGGGCATATCTGCGGGAGGCGGCCCAACTCAGCGCCCGTAAAATTCTGAACAGGCTCAAGCGTCAGATATCGGCGCCAAGCTTGAGTCAGGGGCAGATTGTTGAGTGTTTTATCGAGGAGTATCTGGCCAAAGAGAAGGGGCGAGCGCAAGCAGTGGCCAGCCGCTTACGGGTAGATTCAGAGGCGCGAGAGCTAGCAAGCTCATTAGGTCTGGAGGTAACCGATTGATCCTAATAACATGCGGCTTACTACATTTTCCCACGCTGGCAACCTTGCAAAAGGAAACCTGATGTCCGTTCCCACATACGACAAATTCATTGAACCGATCTTGCGTTACCTAGCGGCTAATCCGGAAGGTGCGACAGCACGCGACGCGCACGAAGCTGCGGCCCGGGCTTTGAATTTATCCGAACCACAGCTTCAAGAGCTGATTACGAGTGGGCAAGCGACCTATAAGAACCGCGCTGGATGGGCTCACGACCGTCTCAAGCGCGCAGGGTTATCCTCCAGTGCCAAACGAGGCTACTGGAAGCTCACCGAAGCTGGCACTGCTTATTCCACAGAGCACCCGTCACCGCTCACTGCGGGTCAGGTTGAACAACTCGCCATCGGCTTCATGGACGTGAAGCTTAGGAGCCCTACAGATGCCGCCCCGCTCGATGGACAAGAGCAGGGCGTAGATACACCGATATCAGCAACTGTGAGCCCAGACGATCGGTTGGAACAGGCTCTGCGTGAGCTACGCAATGCGACAGCTGCTGATCTACTGGATAACCTGCTACAAGTCAGCCCCAACCGCTTTGAAGTCATTGTTCTCGACGTGTTGCACAGTCTTGGCTACGGGGCTAGCCGAAACGACTTGCAGCGTGTTGGTGGAAGCGGTGATGGGGGAATTGACGGGGTAATTTCGCTTGATAAGCTCGGACTGGAAAAAGTATATGTCCAAGCAAAGCGCTGGCAAGGCACTGTAGGCCGTCCCGAGTTGCAAGCGTTCTATGGAGCACTTGCTGGGCAAAAGGCTAAGCGAGGGGTATTTATCACTACTTCGGGTTTCACTGCCCAAGGCATCGACTTTGCCCGCTCAGTGGAAGGCATGGTACTGGTGGACGGCATCCGCTTGGTCAACCTGATGATGGACCATGAGGTTGGGGTAACGTCCCGGCTTCTCAAACTGCCGAAATTGGATAGCGATTACTTCGACGAGGAATGAGGATTTTTGGGCTCGACATACGTTTCTCTCTGCTGGGGCAGGGCTAGTAAACGGGCACCGGACACTAGCTCCCCCGATGATCAAAAACCATCACCAATCAGACTCCAGCTCGGTGCTTAGGTGGATACCCATCACCTTGGCTTTGCGGTATCTCAACGGCTCCGCATTTATCTCCAGGGCAACAAGTCGACTTGCAGTGGCGGCCAAACTGTTGAAACGATCATTGTGAACGGCGATATATGCGGTAAGCCTCCTACCTATCGCCTGCATGGAGCCGATGCAGAGAGGAACCGACTTGTCGCTTAGGAGCAGTGGATCAACGTATAGGTAGCATTCTAGGGTCGGGTATTTGAATGCTTCGGGGTATCGAACGGAGCCGTAAAGCTTGATCGCAGTATGCTCTGAATAATGGTGGCCGATTGGCCTTGTATCGGTCCGCGTGGCCATGCTGAACGACCAGGATATATCCCACCCCCATATCCGAGCTTGGAGGATTATTCGCTCAACGGCGGCACGACTCCTTCTAGTCATGGCATTCATCCTCTTCGTTTGAGTTGGCTTCAGACAAACCTAGTTCACTTCGTTACCGCCATTCAGATTCTCGGACAGATACAGAGTTAAGGCCATGGCGTTATGCGGTTTACCTGAAGCAGATCGGTAATTTTCTGCCATCGCGTTGACTACTAGTTGCGGCCTATGCCTAAGTTTTCCGCTTACCTTCGCCTTCACAAGCGCTCGGTGGACATCCGTCCGATGTTCAGGAGGGATTCCTGACATATCCAATTCGTAAGAGGTGGGCAAAGACGTTGGTGTTTTGGTTGAGAGTTTGGGTTGAGGTTTAGTGTTATGTATGACATTGGCTGATACGGTATCGATATGGCATCCGTGTGATATCGAGTCCTCTTCTACGTATCGGTTTGAGCGCGGTCGGAGGGATTCGTCTATCCAATCCTGCTGGTCGTCGCTCAGCCTTTCTTTGAAGTCATTCAGAAAGTCGTCTAGCCACTCGCTTGGGATACGGCGAATTTCTTCCAACGCTCTGGCCCGTAGTTTTGGCCCTGTCACTTGAGTAGCAGAGTGGTGATCCCACCAGATTCTTACCCAAACGATGGGTCTCACGTTGTCATACATGGCTAGGTCTTCATCCTGGAGGCGGTGGATGACCTGCAACCACTGATCCGCCGTCCATCCAATTTCTGCTCCGGCAATGCGTGGAACAAGTGGGTATACGCCCGTAATGTTGCTGTCAGGAGCAGTTAACAGGTGCAGCAAAGCAACTTTGTCCTCGGTGGTGCAATTCAGTAAGCGTGGGGAGCGCCAAAAATTCTGGTCCCGAATGGTTCGTTGTCTACTCATGCTCACTGCTCTCGGTGCAAAGGAGATGAATCGAGCCAGGACAGGTCATTGTCGCGCCTCCACCTGTGCTTTCTTTGTGGGCCTCCCTGTACGTTTCGGATGTGAAAAAGGTGCGATGACGGTGGCTGAATCTCGACTCTCGGTGTTGCCGGTGCGCATCCAAGTTCTCAGATCACCCAGTCTCCATCTCAACCTTGACAGCCCCGGTACAGGCTCAAGCCCCGGCAATTTTCGCTGACGGACCGTAAGCACGCTGAAGCCTGTCAGCGCCGCAACTTCAACCACGCCAATCAGAACGTCGTCGCCAAGCTTCTGTATTTTCTGGATAGTTTCATAATCTACTGTCATCGCTTTATCGCTCGATTGATCTGGTGAGGCCAGCTTTTGCCAATCAGACGCTCAATCACTAGGACAGCTTTTTAACAGATGAACGGTTTTCTGAAGGAAGGGACCGCAATAAGAGGCGATTGCTGATCCGGCAACAGTGCCTCGTAGACCTATGCTGAGTTCGCGCGGGCGTATTGCAAGATCAGTGGTCAGCTCTAAGCTGACCACTGAGAAGTAGCCATAGGTCTGATCAAGCCAGCTTTGCCGCGAGCTCTTCTGCGGTGATGTTGTAGTAACGCTTCAGCATGTTCACCTCCCGATGTCCCGTCACGCTGGCAAGCTCGATCAAATTCGGCAGCTTGGTCGCAAGCCGACATGTCGCTTCATGCCGCAGATCGTGAAAGCGTAGATTGATCAGGAAGTCTTCCTGAGGCGTTACCTGCGCCGCCCCGCAATCCCCCAGGTATTTCAGCCTCGCTCGCTCCAGGCCTCGCACAAAGGCCTTCTTGAGTGCGTCGGCGGTGGTGGGGAAGACTCGACCGCACAGCGAGCGCGGCAAGTCCTTCAGCAGCTGAATAGCCTTTGGTGAAAGCGGGACGGTTCTGGGCAGTCCGTTCTTAGTCGCTGGAAGATGCGCGGTCCTGCGATCTAGGTTCACATGCTTCCAGCGCAGCTCGAAAATTTCGCCACGGCGCATGGCTGTCTCAATCGCCAGTTGGACGATGGGCCGTATCCATGGATTGTGTGAGGCGTCGGCATAGGTGCCGTCAGCACGGCGCTCACGAAGCTCCAGTGCGTTGAGGATGTATTCCTCTTCAATTGGGTCGAGCCGCCGCGAGCGTTCGTCATTGTAGCTGGGACGGCTGACCATCCTGACTGGGTTCTCGGCAAGATGAATTTCCCACTCGCGGCGAGCAACCTCGATCACACACTGAAACAATGCGAGTTCGCGCTTAACCGTGTTGCCCTTGCGGATCTTCAGGCGTTCATCACGGTAGCGGGCAAAATCGGAGGAGGTGAGTGTGGCGACGATGCGTGTTGCCAGCGGATGGCGCTTGAGCGCTTCCAGGCGTTTGATTTCTGAATAGGCGCCTTTGTGCTTCGGAGCGATCTCGGAGATGTAGCGATCAATGAGTTGATGAAAGGCGGTGCGCTCGGCCTCGACACGAGAGACAAAAATGCCTCGGTCGATTTCGCTTTCGATCATGCGGGCCCAGGCTTGGGCGTCGGCTTTGGTTTCGAAGGTTTTGCGTTGGGCTGGATAGCCCTTACGACGAATTTGCGCTTCCCACTGATACTCACCGCGATTCCTGATTGTTGCCATTTCGACCATTCCCGCCACATTAAGTGTGGCAAATTTGTGGCAAAAACGACTTTCAGGACTAGGACAGGTTTTCGGCAGAAGCGCCAACCCCTTGGAATCAAAGGGAAAGAAGATGGCGCACTCGGCGGGATTCGAACCCACGACCCCTGCCTTCGGAGGGCAGTACT
>RCUI01000397.1_pt1 | contig 15746 bp, 11 predicted proteins | sample 2166121 | NCBI WGS metagenome assembly RCUI01 (sample SAMN09932700, study PRJNA488358) | compost metagenome | feature: garden; material: soil; isolation source: compost soil in succinic acid-enriched culture | place: Germany: Experimental Botanical Garden Goettingen | collected 2016-01-27
AAGAGTCGTCCAAGGGCGCCGGGCAGATCGAAGAGTTCCTGATGCAGTTCAACGGCGAAGGCATTCAGCATGTGGCCTTCCTCACCGATGACCTGCTCAAGAGCTGGGATGCGCTGAAGAAACTGGGCATGCGTTTCATGACCGCACCGCCGCAAACCTACTACGAAATGCTCGAAGGCCGTCTGCCAGGTCACGGCGAGCCAGTCGACGAACTGCAGGCCCGCGGCATCCTGCTCGATGGCTCTTCGCAGCCAGACGACAAGCGTCTGCTGTTGCAGATCTTCTCGGAAACCCTGATGGGGCCGGTGTTCTTCGAGTTCATCCAGCGCAAGGGTGACGATGGCTTCGGTGAAGGCAACTTCAAGGCCCTGTTCGAGTCGATCGAGCGAGACCAGGTGCGTCGCGGTGTTCTGAGCACTGACTGATCTGCATCGCTACTGAAAAGGCCATTGGGCGTATGCTCAATGGCCTTTTTTTTTAGGTTCTCCACGGAATCCCGGAGGCTATGATTCTTCGGTTGGGTTGGGATGTTGAGGCTGCGGGCTTATCCATTCGCTGTGGCGCTGCTGCTGGCCCCTTCCGCCCTTACGGCGGCCTACTTTTCTCTTGGGAAAAGGTAGGCAAAACCGCTCGCTCCTGCATACGGCCCTACGCTGCGCTTCGGGTCCCCTCGCTACGGCACCTTCGCTCGGCCTCCTGAAGTCGCCTTTCGCGGCGCCTGGAAGTACGTGCATGAACATCAAGATCAAGATCAAGATCAAGATCAAGATCAAGATCAAGATCAAGATCAAGATCAAGCAAGTTGGTACTCGTTTTACCAGCGGGCTTGTCCCGCTCCTGCGTCAGCATGGCTGCGCCAACATCTGCTTTCGCAGATACGTCAGTGCAGGCGCCGCCCGTAACTTCGCGACTTCAGGAGGCACCGTAGCGAAGGAACCCGGAGCGCAGCGTAGGGCCGTATGCTGGAGCGAGCGGTTTTGGTTCCTTTTGCCAAGACAAAAGGGACCCGCCGTAAGGGCGGAAGGGGCCGGCAGCGGCGCCACAGCGAATGGATAAGCCCGCAGCCGTAGCCTCAACATCCCAACCCAAGGCTCATAGCCCCGGGATTCCGTGAAGGGCTTTTTTATGCAGGCGTTCAAACGGTAGGAGGCGCAGGTGTGCGGCGTCTACGGAACAAGCCCCAGTACGCCACCGCCGCCGTAATGATGCCAACCAGCAGCAATGACGGCGCGGTTGAAGCCGAGGCCTGGCGGATCATTCGCCAGGTATGGCCATGCGGGTAGCCAGCGTGCACCGTGTAGCCATATTTCTCGGAGACCAGGCGCTGCGAGTCCTCGGCATGGTTGGGTATTTGTGATTCGATGCCACTGCCGGTTGCCCAGAGGTAGTCGGAGCCGAACTGCAGGGCCAGCACGATGGAGTTTTTGAAGCCCAGCAATTCGGCTTGCAAACTGCGGGCATCGTTGAGGGCGATGACGCCAAAAGGGTATTCCTGTATGCGGTAATGCAATACAGGAACGTCTGGCGTGACGACGTTGCGCAGATCCAGGCGCAGGCGCTGGTTGAGGTATTCACCGGGGTCGATCTGCCTGTCAACGTTACCGAGCAGGGAGCTACAGTAGCCTCGGTTCTCTCTGACCAGCACCAGCGAGCGCACGTTGGGTTGCTTGAAGGCTTCCTGACGCAGGGCAGGCAGGACCTCCTCGCACGTTCGCCCAGCCAGCCCCAGCACTGATCCGCTGGCGCCGTGCAGGGTATCGATTACCCGGTCAATGGCATAAACGGCCTCAACAGCAGACACTTTGGCGGTTTCTTCCTGCTTGCGCTCAACCTGCAGTGCCAGCACCAGAAGGCCACAGGCCACAGGCGCCAGGCCGATCAGCAGGGTTATCAGAAACTCGAGCAAACTGCGGCCGGCAAGACGGGATGGAGCCATGATTGCACCTCTATGCTGAACGAGAACCCGATCTTCCTGGTCGGGTGATACTCGCCAGCATAAAGAGTGCAATCAGCGGCGGCTGTAGGCCACGTTTACCGTAGATGAAGTACCAATCGGCAATCCGGGTAAGCGCCTCAACGCTTTTTCAGCGCGGCCACTACCAGGTCAGCCACCACGCCAGCGGAGGCGGGGTTCTGACCGGTGATCAAGCGTCCCTCTTTCTGGTCGGCAATGGCGAAGGGCAGCCACGGCTCCTCAGCCTTGAGATACAGCCCGCCACGGGCTTTGAGCTCGGTTTCGGTCAGATAAGGTACGACCTTGTCCAGTTCAGCCAGTTTCTCTTCAGTGTCGGAAAAGCCGGTGACTTCGCGGTCCTTGACCAGCAAGGTGTTGTCACTGAGCTTGATGTTGAGCAGGCCGACCGCGCCATGACACACCGATGCCACCACGCCACCGGCCTCGAAGATGCGCCGGGCCAGGTCCTGCAGTTCGGTGTTGTCGGGAAAGTCCCAGATGACACCGTGACCGCCGGTATAGTAGATGACGCTGTAATCCTGGGCCTTGACCTCTCCGGGGCTGAGGGTCTTGCCCAGGCGGTTCATGAACGCCTTGTTCTGGTACCACTCCCAATCGATATCTGCGGCCATTTGCAGGCTGTGCGGGTCGATGGGTACGTAGCCGCCGCCGGGGCTCAGGTAGTCGACCTTGTAGCCAGCCTTTTCGACTTTATCGACAAAATGCACCGCTTCACCCAGCCACAGACCCGTGGCGCGCTTCAGTGTCGGGTATTTGGCCGTATTGGTCAGCACCACCAGTATTTTCTTGCTCATCGCAACGCTCCCTGTACTGGAACGGACCCGGACTGCCCGGGCCACAGAGGAGAAACCTGTTCAGCATAGTAGCGGCTGGCATGGATGCCATTCCCGGCTGGCGATATGCTAGCCTGCGAAGATAGTCCGCAACGCTACAGGGAGTCGACCAACGGATGAGCACTATGACCCAAACCGTGGATGCGTTCATGCAGGCAGCCATCGAAGAGGCCCAACAGGGCCGTAATGAGGGCGGCATACCGATCGGTTCTGTGCTGGTGCACGACAACCGGATCATCGGACGCGGCCATAACCGCCGCGTGCAACAGGGCAGCGCGATCCTGCACGGCGAAATGGACGCCCTGGAAAACGCCGGGCGCCAGCCCGCCAGCCTCTATGCCGAGGCCACCCTGTACACCACCTTGTCGCCGTGCCCGATGTGCAGCGGGGCGATCCTGCTGTACGGCATCAAGCGCGTCATTGTTGGCGAAAACCAGACCTTCATGGGCGAGGAAGAGCTGCTCAAGGCCCGTGGTGTCGACGTGCAGGTGCTGCACAATGATAACTGCGTCAAGATGATGAGCGATTTTATCCAGGAGCATCCCGAGCTCTGGAACGAAGATATCGGCGTCTAGGTCCGATTGTTCAGACCCCCAACCGTTAGCCGAGCTCGCCCATGTCAGGATCAATGAGTGTAAAGGTTCGCAACCATGACTGGGCCAGTACGGCCCTCGGGCCTTTGCACCTGTGGCCCGCGTCATTGCGCATTGCCGTGGACATGCTGCTGGCATCGAAATTCCCCGGTTGCCTGGTCTGGGGGCCGCAATTGGTGACTATCTACAACGATGCCTTCAAGCCGATCCTCGGGGCCAAGCCTGAAGCGCTGGGGCGCGGTTTTGACGAGGTCTGGAGCGAGGCGTGGGACAGCATCGGTGCCCTGGTGTTTCGCACGCTGTCGGGCGAGGCGATCTTCATCGAGAACTTCCCGCTGATGATCAATCGCAACGGCTCGATGGAACAGACCTACTTCACGTTCTGCTACAGCCCCATCCGTGATGAGCGCGGGGCGGTGGCCGGTTTCCTCGACACGGTGATCGAGACCACCGCCAGCGTCGAAGCCGAGTTGCAGTGGCGCCACCTGACCAACACCTTCGAGCGCCAGGTGCAGGAGCGTACGGCTGACCGCAACCGGTTCTGGCAGTTGTCCAGCGATATCATGCTGGTTGTCTTGCCGGACTTGCGCATCAGCGCCGTCAATCCGGCCTGGACCCAGGTCCTGGGCTGGCACGAAGACGAGGTGCTGCAAACTTCGGTCATGTCCTTGGTACACGCCGACGATCACCAGGAGGTCGTGTCGGTGGTCGAACGCCTGCGGGCCGGCCAAGGCACTGAAAATACGGTCAGCCGCTTGCGTCACAAGGACGGGCATTATCGTTGGTTCAACTGGGCTGCGGTGCCATCGGAACTTGGCTTTACCGCCGTTGGCAACGACATCACCCAGGAGCGCGAACGCGAAGAAACATTGCGCCACGCTGAAGAGTTGCTGCGCCAAAGCCAGAAGATGGAGGCCATCGGGCAGCTTTCCGGCGGTATGGCCCATGACTTCAACAACCTGCTGACCGGCATAAGCGGCAGCCTTGAACTGCTTGAACGGCGCATTGCCCAAGGGCACCTGGAAAACCTGCACGTCTACCTCGATGCCGCCCGCGGCGCGGCCAAGCGCGCGGCGACACTGACCCATCGACTGCTGGCTTTTTCCCGGCGCCAGGCGCTCGATCCCAAGCCTGCCTGTATCAATCAACTGGTACTGGACATCGAGCAGTTGATACAGCAGACCGTCGGTACTCATATCGATTTGCAGGTCCAGGTCGAACCTGCCCCCTGGTGGGTGCTGATCGACGCCAATCAGCTGGAGAACGCCCTGATCAACCTGTGCATCAATGCCCGCGACGCCATGAGCGCAGGCGGTTGCCTGCGCATCACTACCGGTAACGAACGGCATGAACTGCCCTCCGAAGGTGAAGACGGCCTGGCCCCCGGGGACTACTTTTCACTGCAGGTACAGGACAACGGCCATGGCATGAACGCCGATATCGTCGCGCGGGCTTTCGACCCGTTTTTCACCACCAAGCCGGTGGGGCAGGGCACCGGGCTTGGTTTGTCGATGGTCTACGGGTTCGTCCGTCAGTCGGGCGGGCGGGTATGGATCGATTCCAGTCCCGGGCAGGGTACCCGGGTGAAGATACTCCTGCCACGTTACCTGGATGAACTGCCGGAGCCTGCAGCTGGCGAGCCTTCCCGCAAGGCTTACGCGCGCGCCAAGGGTGAACGCATCCTGCTGGTCGACGACGAGAGCACCTTGCGCTTGCTGATCAAGGAGGCCCTTGAAGAAGAGGGCTTCGAAGTGTTCGAGGCGGGCGATGCCGAGGCGGCGTTGCAGCAGTTTCGCCAGTTGGGCACGGTCGACCTGCTGATCACCGATATCGGCCTGCCGCGCGGCGTCAGCGGTCGACAGCTGGCCAACGCCGTGCACACGATCCAGCCGCAGCAAAAGGTGCTGTTGATTACCGGTTTCGCAGAACAACAGGTGACCGAAGAGCAAGTGCTTGAGCCCGGTGTTGCGCTGATGACCAAGCCCTTTGCCCTGGAAGACCTTGTCCACCAGGTGCACGAGATGCTTGAAGCGGTTCAGCCGGTGCTCCTCGACCTTTCCCCGGCACTGCGCTGACTGGCCAGGCGTTCGAGCAACAGATACACCAGCGTGGCGATCAGCAGCGGCAGCAGAAAGTAGATCGCCCGGTAGCCAATCAACGCGGCAAGCAGCGTGCCTTTGCCGTAAGTCCCCTGCAGCAGGGTCAGGAACACCGTTTCCAGTACGCCCAGCCCGGCCGGGATATGGGTAATGACCCCGGCGATGCTGCTGATCATCAGCACCGCCAGCACGGTCGGGTAGTCCGCCCCTTTGGGCAACAGGGTGAACACCACCAGCGCCATCAACGACCAGTTGCAGGCGCCCATCAGCACTTGCAGCGCAGCCAGGCGGATGCCCGGCAGGGTGATCGGGTGCTTGCGAAAGCGCCAGGTGCGGCGTGTGGCGAAGGCGCAGGCCAGCAGGTAGGCGATGGCCACCAGCAGCAACACGGCACCGATCAGGCGCAAGCCGGTGTTGCCGATCTCCATGCCGGCCGGCAACCTCGGCAGACCACAGACAAACAAGCTGCCCGCCACTGCGAAATAGCCCACCCAGTTGGTCAATAGCCCCAGGCTGAGGATTCGGGTAATGGTCGAGACCTTCAGGCCAAGGCGGGTATACAACCGGTAGCGCAGTGCAATGCCACCGACCCAGGCGCTCAGGTTGAGGTTGAAGGCATAGCACACGAACGCCAGCGGCAGCACCTGACGCGCCGGCAAGTGGTGCCCGGTGTAGTGGCGCCCGAGCAGGTCGAAGCTGCTGAACAGGGCAAAGCTGCACCACGCCACCCCGGCGGCCATGCCCAGGGTGCTCCAGTGATAGGCGGCCAGCGCTTGCCGTACCTCCTGCCAGTCGAGGTTTTTCAGCACGGTAAACAGCAGCACCGGCACCAGGATGAAAAAACCCAGGGTCAGCAGCTGGCGGGCGCGACGCCAGAGTTTCCTGTGCGGGTTCATGTCGGCTTGCCTGTTGCTTCGCTACCTTCGTACAGCGGTTTCAGGCGCGGTACATGGGCCGGCAGCCAGCCCATCAGGGCCGGGAAATGACGGATGAAATGAAAGGTCAGGAAGATCAGCGGCGCCCGCCACCAGTAGCCGCGCAGTGCCCGCTGCAGGCTGACTGCTTTGCAGCGATGGGCGGTAAGCTCCTGCAGGTGTTCATGCAGGCGGGTGTTGAAGGTCTCATCGCGGATGATCAGGTTGGCCTCAAGGTTCAGGGCCAGGCTCAAGGGGTCGAGGTTGCTTGAACCGACCGTCGACCAGTGCCGGTCAACCAGCGCCACTTTGCCGTGCAGCGGCCGTTCGCAATACTCGAAAATGCGCACGCCGTCCCTGATCAGGTAGTTGTAGAGCAAGCGTGAGCACAGCCGTACCCAGGGCATGTCGGGCATGCCCTGCAATACCAGGGTGACCCTGACGCCCCGACGGGCGGCATTGCGAATCGCCCGCAGCAGCCGGTAACCGGGAAAGAAGTAGGCGTTGGCGATGGTGATACGTTCACGGGCCGCACTCAGCGCCCTGAGGTAGTGTTGCTCGATGTCATTGGGGTGGTCCTGGTTGTCGCGAATGCACAGGGTCATGCTGGCCTGTTCGCTGTCCGGATTGATCGGCACCCGGCGTTGCCACCAGCGCCGGGTGCCCGGCCTGAGCACGCTCTGTTGTTCGAGCAAGCGAAGGGTGGCGCGCTGCAGGTCGGCGACGATCGGCCCGCGCACCTGCACGGCGTAGTCCTGTTTGGCCATCGGCCCGAAATCGGCCAGGTGATCGGCGCAGTAATTGATACCGCCGACAAAGCCGACCTCGCCATCGACCACCAGGATCTTGCGGTGCAGGCGGCGAAACAGGTTGGTGCGCATGCCCAGGCGTTTCGGGCTGGGGTCGAAGGCTTGCAAATGGACACCGGCCTCGCTGAGTTCGCGCAGGTAATCAAGGCTCAGGTCGGCGGTGCCGTAGCCATCGACCAGCATTTCGACTTTCACTCCGCGCTTGGCGGCAGCGATCAACAGTTGCTGCAACTGCTTGCCGACCTTGTCCTCATAGATGATGAAGGTCTCCAGGAGGATTTCCACCCGCGCCTGCTCGATGGCGGCAAAGGCGCTGTCGAAGTATTCCTCGCCATTGATCAGCAGTTGAACCTGGTTGTCGGGTCGCCACTGGCTGTTCACAGGTGCACCTCCACTGCCAATGGCAGGTGATCGGAAAGGTGGGTCCAGGGCTTGCGGGCCATGACCTTGGGGGCATGCGCCCGGGCGTTGCGCAGGTAGATGCGGTCCAGGCACAGCAGCGGCCAGCGCGCCGGAAAACTGCGCGCAGGGCGGCCATGAGCCTGGCTGAACACTTCATGTAACCCGCACTCGGCCAGCACCCCGTCGGCGCGCTGGCGCCAGTCGTTGAAGTCGCCGGCAACGATCACCGGGGCATCGCCGGGCAGGCTGTGCAGCAACTCGCACAGCAGGTGCAATTGCCGCCGGCGCTGACGTTCGTCCAGGCCCAGGTGCACGCAGACCGTATGCAGTTCGGTGTCCGCCGGCAAGGCCAGCACTGCATGCAGCAAGCCACGTTGTTCGCTGCCATGGACGCTGACGTCAAGATTGTCATGGCGCAGGATCGGGTACTTGGACAGCAGCGCATTGCCGTGTTCGCCTTCCGGATACACGGCGTTGCGGCCATAGGCGAACACCGGCCAGAGGCTGTCGGCGAGAAACTCGTATTGCGGCACATCCGACCAGTTGCGGTGGCGCAGGCCGTGGTGGCGATGGCTGCCGAGCACTTCCTGGAGGAACACCAGATCGGCGTCCTCGCTGCGCACCGCTTCACGCAGCTCAGGCAATACGTAATGGCGGTTCAGCGGGCTGAAACCCTTGTGGGCATTGACCGTCAGCACCCGCAACGTGTGCACCGCCGGTGCCGCGGCGAGGGGGCCGTCGGGCTGCATCTGGCTCATGGTCGGCTGCCCTTGCCGAGAATCTGCGCGACCTTGTCGGTCAACTGGGCGAATTCGAAAGGCTTGCAGATCATCTGCATGCCAGCGTCGAGGAAGCCGCCGCGGGCCACTGCGGTTTCGGCGTAGCCGGTGATGAACAGCACCTTGAGCTGGGGCCGCAACTGACGACCGATCTCTGCCAACTGGCGGCCGTTCATGCCCGGCAACCCGACGTCGCTGACCAACAGGTCGACCGGCTCCCCGGCCTGCAGGATCGCCAGGGCGATATTGGCATCTTCGGCCACCGTGCACTGGTAACCCTGCTCATCCAGCGCCTGGTGCACCAGCAGGCGAACGGTGGGGTCATCTTCGACGATCAACACGTTCTGACTGGCGGTAGCGGCGGAAGGCTGCGGTACTTCGACCTCAGACTCGAGTCGTTGTGCTGCATGCCGTGGCAGGTAAACATCGACGCGCGTGCCGTGGCCGATGCGGCTGTGCAAGGCCACGTGGCCCTGGGACTGCTTGCTGAAGCCGTACACCATCGACAACCCCAGGCCCGTGCCCTGGCCGATCGGCTTGGTGGTGAAGAACGGGTCGAAGGCGCGGTCCAGGGTGCTCTGCGGCATGCCACAGCCATTGTCATGCAGACTGATCAGCACATAGTCGCCGGCGGCCAGGGAGTGACCACCAAACAGGGTACCGTCGAGGCGCTGGTTACTGGCGCTGACGGTAAGGCGTCCGCCATTGGGCATGGCATCATGGGCATTGCTCAGCAGGTTGCCGAGTGCTTCCTGCAGTTGCACCGGGTCTGCTTCCACAGCCCATAACTCGGGCTCGATGCGTACTTGCAGCTTGATCTGTGGACCGAGCACCGACTTCAGTTGCTCTGCCGTCAACAGTGCAGCGACCTGCACCGGGTGCGCATCCAGTGACTGCCGACTGGAGAACGCCAGCAGGCGGTGGGTCATGCTGGCTGCGCGCTTGACCGCTTCCTGGCTGAGGCTGAGCAGGGCCGGCAGGGTGTCGGTGCGGCCTTGCTGCAAGCGTTTGCCGATCATTTCCAGGCTGCCGCCGATGCCGGTCAGCAAGTTGTTGAAGTCGTGGGCCACACCGCCGGCCAGTTGGCCGATGGCTTCCATTTTCTGCGACTGGCGCAGGTAATGTTCTTCCTCGCGTAACTGGCGCAGCTGCGCTTCGACCCGGTGCGTCTGACGCTCCAGTTCCTGGCTCTGGTTACGTGCCTGGTACTGTCGGCGCCGCGCGCGCAACGAGGCGTGGGTCAGGGCGAGAAGAGTGTCGGGTTCGAACGGACATTGCAGCAGGAACAGGTTGCCAAGGGCAGCGTGTCGGCTTTGCGGCGGGCTTTGACCTTGTATCGGCGGCCCCGTCAGCAGCAGCACGGGCAGGTCCGACCACAACGGCTGCTTGCCAAGGTAGAGATGCAAGGGCGAGCGGGTGCTACCGTCCAGGCAGGTGTCGGCGATGATCGCCAGGCCTACGCCCTGTTCCAGGGCAAGCCCGAGGTCTTCCATGGTGGCGGCTTGCAGCGCCTGAATGCCGGCCTTGTCGAGCAGGCGCTGGGCCAGCTGGCTGAGCTGGGCCGGCGCCAGAATCAGCGCTCGTTCGGCATTGGCTAACGCGTTGCCCACGGGTGGTCTCCTTTGATAACGCTCAGGCAAGCACCGCCGGTGCCTGCTGTCCTCGCACTATCTCTGGACCACAGCCGTTGCGTGGGGGTTCAACCGGGTTGGCGGACGGTTGTCGGGAGCGTTCAAAGGCCTTGCTGCACCAGTGGATCGTCCGGGTTCTGCTGCTCCAGCTGGGCCAGCAGCACCTGCACATTCTGCAACTGGCCGGTTTCTTTCCAGTACTCGATCAGCAGCACCCGCGCCTTGCGGTTGGCCGGTTGCCGGGCAAGGATGGTTTCCAGCTGCTTTTGCGCGGCATCGACCTGCTCCAGCTGGTGCAGGCTGGTGGCCAGGGTGTAGCGGTAGTCGTGGTTGTCCGGTTCCAGTTCCAGGGCCCGGGCGAAGGCCAGCAGGGCGTATTCGTCCTGGCCGTGGCGCAGCAGCCAGCGCCCCAGTTCGTGTTGCAGGAAGGCAGAGTCGGGGCGCTTCTGCAGCGCTTTAGCCAACACCTGGCGTGAGGCGTCGGTCTGGCCCTGGCGCTCCAGCAGCTGGACCTGGGCGGCCAGCGCTTCGAGATTGTCCGGGGCCAGTTGCAGGGTGCGTTCCAGTGCTTGCCCGGCCTCCTGATAGCTGTTCTCGTGCAGGTACAGCTGGGCCAGGTGCAACTGGGCGCTGGCATCGTCGCTGCGCTTGGCCAGGAGCTGCTGGTACTGCTCCAGCACTTCCTGCAGCGGTCCGTAATACAGGCCGATATCGTCCGCGCTCAGCCCGAGCAGGGCATCGACCACGGCAAAGCGTACGCTTTGCTCTTCGTCATCGAGCAACGGGCCGAGCACCAGGCTGCGCTGGGTACCGGGCAGCATCGCCTGGATGCTGGCGACGGCGGCGCGGCGCACCAGCGGGTCTTCATGCTGCAGGTCGCGGTTGGCCAGTTTCAGGGCCAGGGGCGAGGGGTAATTGGGCAGTTCGGCGTACAGGCTGGCGCGGCGGATGGACGACAGGTCAGCGCGGCCCAATTGCTGGTAGAGCACCCGTGCGGCCCCAGGCTGGCCGTCATGGGCCATGGTCAGAGCCTTGGTGTAGCTGTGCTTGAGGGCCGGGCTGGGAGCAGGGCTGTCGTCACGCCAGAAATAGCCACCCAGGCCGAGGATGATGAGCAAGGTCAGGCTGATGAGTGTGTACTGGCGCTGTTTCGACATGGTGAATCCGAAGCGTGTCGCGGCTGCAAAGGGTTGAGCTTGGGTCACGAGGGCCGGTGGCGTCAAATGCAATGCGTGGTTATGCGCTGACTGCATCGCCGGCAAGGCCGGCTCCCACAAGGTCCAGCGTATGCAGCACCTGTGGGAGCTGGCCTTGCCAGCGATGGGCTGCAAAGCAGCCCCTGGAATCGTCAGACACAAAAAAGCCCCGCCAGCGTGAGCCAGCGGGGCAAAGGGCCGGTCAGAAACCAACCAAAGGAGCCGTTGAATCAGTTCGCCGCGGCCACGCTCTCAGCCTGCCAGCCGCCACCGAGGGCCTTGTAGATGGCGACGATGCCGCGGTACAGGTCCACTTCGCCCTGGGCCTGGGCATCTTCGGCGCTCAGGCGCTCGCGTTCGGCGTCGAGCAGCACCAGGTAATCGACGGTGCCTTCGCGGTAGCGAATCGAGGCCAGGTCCGCCGCCTTGCGACTGGCTTCGCTCTGGCGCAGCAGGGCCAGCAGGCGTTCCTGGCGTTTGCTGTAGTCGCTGAAGGCGTTTTCCGACTCTTCCAGGGCCAGCAGCACCTGCTGTTCATAGTTGGCCAGCGCACCCTCGGCATCGGCATTGGCACCGCGCAGGCGGGCGCGCACGCTGCCCAGGTCGAAGGCCGCCCAGGTGATGCTCGGGCCCAGGGCCCAGGCCTTGGCGGCCGAGGAGCCCAGTTGCGAGCCGCGCCCGGCGGTAAAGCCAAGGAAGCCGCTGAGGCTGACCCGTGGGAACAGGTCGGCCGTGGCCACGCCGATGTTGGCCGTGGCGGCTGCCAACTGGCGCTCGGCGCTGCGGATATCCGGGCGGCGCTTGAGCAGCTCGCCGGGGTCACCCACCGGCAAGGCCTTGGCGATGGCCGGCAACTGCGCCGGCGAGAGGTCGATGGCCAAGGCGTCCGGGCGCTGGCCAAGCAGGGTGGCGATGCGATTACGCGCCCGCACCTGTTCGGCCTGCAGTTGCGGCACGCTGGCCTCGACCGCCGCCAGGCGGGCATCGGCACGCACCACGTCAAGGTCGTTGCCGACCCCGGCGTCACGCAGGGTTACGGTGATGCCACGCGAATCCTGCTGGGTCTTGAGGTTGGCCAGGGCGATCTTCTCGCGCAACTGTGCACCGCGCAGCTGGCCATAGGCATCGACCAGTTCGGCGATCAGGCTGACCTGCAGCTGCTGCAGGTCGGCCTGCGCGGCGTCCTGCTCGGCATCGCTGGCTTCCAGTTGGCGCTGGATGCGGCCGAACAGGTCCAGTTCCCAGGCCATGTCCAGGCCCAGGTCATAGCGCTCGCTATTGACCCGGTCCTCGGTCTGGCCCGGAACCTGGCCTTTGCCCAGGTCGCTGCTGACGCGGCTGGTGACGGTGGGCAGGGCATCGTTGCTGACGTCGTCGCGAATCGCCCGGGCGGCCTTGAGACGGGCAAAGGCCACGCGCAGTTCACGGTTGCCCTGCAGCGACTGACTGACCAGTTGATTGAGCACCGGGTCGTCAAACTGCTTCCACCAGATGCTTTCAAAGCGGCTGCGGTCGAAAGCGGTTTTGGCGCTTGGCTCGTTGGCAGCGGTCAATTGCGCCGCCGCGGTGTCCGGGGTCTTGTAGTCCGGGCCGACGGCGCAGGCCGCCAGCGCCAGCACCAGTAGGCTGGGTGCCATCAATTTCAGGTGGTTCATGCGTGGCTCTCCAGCTTCAGCACACGGGCCGCCTTGCGGGCCTGGCTGCGTTCGACATAACGGCGGATCAGTACAAAGAACACAGGCGTCAGCAGCAGGCCGAAGAAGGTCACCCCGATCATCCCGGAGAACACCGCCACACCCATGGCATGACGCATTTCGGCACCGGCACCGGAGGAGAACACCAGCGGTACCACACCCATGATGAAGGCAATCGAGGTCATCAGGATCGGCCGCAGGCGCAGGCGGCAGGCTTCCAGCACCGCAGCCAGCGGGTCGAGGCCTTCGGCCTGCTTGTCCTTGGCAAACTCGACGATCAGGATGGCGTTCTTGCACGCCAGCCCCACCAGTACGATCAAGCCGATCTGGGTAAAGATGTTGTTGTCGCCACCGGACAGAATCACCCCGGTAATCGCCGACAGCAGGGTCATCGGTACGATCAGGATCACCGCCAGCGGCAGGCTCCAGCTTTCGTACTGGGCGGCCAGCACCAGGAAGGCCAGCAGTACGCAGAGCGGGAAGACGAACAGCGCGGTGTTGCCGGAAAGAATCTGCTGGAAGGTCAGATCGGTCCATTCGAAGGTCATGCCGTTGGGCAGTTCTTCCTTGAGCAGCTTCTCGATCGCTTGTTCGGCCTGACCGGAGCTGTAGCCAGGGGCTGCGGCACCGTTGATCTCGGCAGTGATGAAGCCGTTGTAGTGCATCACACGGTCAGGCCCGGAGGTGTCGCTGACCTTGATGAAGGTCGCCAGCGGGATCATCTCGCCCTGGTTGTTGCGCACCTTGAGCTGGCCGATCTGCTCGGCTTCCAGACGGAACTGCTGTTCTGCCTGGACGTTGACCTGATAGGTACGGCCAAAACGGTTGAAGTCGTTGGCATACAGCGAGCCCAGGTAGATCTGCAGGGTGTCGAAGATATCGCTGATGGCCACGCCGTGGGTCTTGGCCTTTTCCCGGTCGATGGCGGCATCGACCTGCGGCACGTTGACCTGGTAGCTGGTGAACAACCCGGCCAGCTCCGGCACGTTGTGGCTCTTGGCGATGATGTTCTGGGTTTCCTTGTACAGCGCTTCATAACCCAGGTTGCCACGGTCTTCGATCTGCAGGCGGAAACCACCGATGGTGCCCAGCCCTTGTACCGGCGGCGGTGGGAAGATGGCGATGTAAGCGTCTTCGATACCGGCGAACTGCGCGTTCAGCGCGGCGGCAATCGCCGCGGCCGACTGGCTCGGGTCTTTACGCTCATTGAACGGCTTGAGCGGGGTAAACACGATGCCGCTGTTCGGGCTGTTGGTGAAGCCGTTGATCGACAGGCCCGGGAAGGCCACCGAGTCGGCCACGCCAGGTTGCTTGAGGGCGATCTCGCTCATCTTCTTGATCACCGCTTCCGTGCGGTCGAGGCTGGCGGCATCCGGCAGTTGCGCGAAGGCGACCAGGTACTGCTTGTCTTGCGCCGGCACGAAACCGGTCGGCGTCGAAGAAAAGCCCAGCCAGGTCATGATGATCAGGCCACCGTAGACGAACAGGGCGATGCCGCTGCTGCGGATGACCCGGCCGACCGCGCCGACGTAGCCATGGCTGGCCCGGTCGAAGAAGCGGTTGAACGGGCCGAACAGCCAGCCACCGAGCAGGCGCTCAAGCACTTTCGAGAAGCGGTCTTTCGGGGCGTGGTGCTCCTTGAGCAGTACCGCGGCCAGGGCCGGCGACAGGGTCAGGGAGTTGAACGCCGAGATCACCGTCGAGATGGCAATGGTCAGGGCGAACTGCTTGTAGAACTGCCCGGTAAGGCCGGAGATGAATGCAGCAGGTACGAACACGGCGCACAGCACCAGCGCCGTGGCGATGATCGGCCCGGTCACTTCGCCCATGGCCTTTTGCGTGGCTTCCAGGGGTTTTAGCCCCAGGCCGATATTACGCTCGACGTTTTCCACTACCACGATGGCGTCGTCCACCACGATGCCGATGGCCAGCACCAGGCCGAACAGCGACAGGGCGTTGAGCGAGAAGCCGAACAGGTGCATCACCGCAAAGGTGCCGATCAGCGACACTGGTACGGCCACCAGCGGAATGATCGAGGCGCGCCAGGTCTGCAGGAACAGGATAACGACCAGTACCACCAGGATCAGTGCTTCGAACAGGGTATGTACCACGGCTTCGATCGAACCGCGGACGAACACCGTCGGGTCATAGACGATGCTGTAGTCCATGCCTTCGGGGAAGTCCTTCTTCAGCTCGGCCATTTTCGAGCGCACTTCATCGGAGATCTCGATGGCATTGGAGCCCGGGCGCTGGAAGATCGGGATGGCCACGGCCGGCTGGTTGTTGAGCAAGGAACGCAGGGCGTACTGGCTCGAGCCCAGCTCGACCCGGGCGATGTCCTTCAGGCGGGTAATCTCGCCATCGGCACCGGCGCGGATGATGATGTTCTCGAACTCTTCTTCACTGACCAGGCGGCCCTGGGTGTTCACCGACAACTGGAAGCTGGTGGTCCCCGGTGCGGGTGGGGCACCGAGTTGACCGGCAGCCACCTGACGGTTCTGCTCGCGAATGGCCGCAACCACGTCGCTGGCCGTCAGGTTGCGCGATGCGGTCTTGTTTGGATCAAGCCAGACCCGCAGCGAATAGTCGCCCATGCCGAACAGCTGCACGTCACCGACGCCGCCCAGGCGGGCCAGTTCGTCCTTGATGTTAAGGATGGCGTAGTTGGACAGGTAGAGCATGTCGTAGCGGTTGTCCGGCGAGGTCAGGTGCACGACCATGGTCAGGTCGGGCGAAGCCTTGTCGACGGTGATACCGATGCGTGTCACTTCCTCGGGCAGCTTGGGCTGGGTCCGGGTCACCCGGTTCTGCACCTGCACCT